>ERZ791624.835-NODE-835-length-18034-cov-1.679404_pt1 | contig 18034 bp, 16 predicted proteins | sample MGYA00510058_ERZ791624 | MGnify/ENA primary metagenome ERZ791624 (study PRJEB30046, sample SAMN00715158) | human gut metagenome | study: EMG produced TPA metagenomics assembly of the A metagenome-wide association study of gut microbiota in type 2... | reverse complement strand
TCATTACACAAAGAGTGGTTAACTATATCGTTAAACCACAGAAAATGTTCTCTGTAGCTTATATAATCTATGTTCTAAAGTTTAGAACTTATGTTCGATAGTTTAGAACTTGTGTTCGATAGTTTAGAACTTATGTTCCAAAGTTTAGAACATAGATTTATCTACAATTGGCAAAACAAATTCATAATAGAAGTTTAACAAATAGGAAAGTTAGGGAAGTGAGTTCATAACGAACTGAAAACAATTTAAGTGACAGGAAATGACAGACCATGAAGGGTGGATTTGAGCCATTCAACCCCTGAAACCCCTATAAACACAGGGGATTCCAAGGAATAGATGAAGGGTGAAGGGTTTTTTGCTAAATCTATTTCAAAAAATGCAATACGTTGATAACAGGAGTTTTAGTGCTTTACGGCTTTTGCATCAACGTTATCCCGACAGAGATAATTATACACTCATGTGCGTCGTTAGTTTTATTAGAAACTTGTTGTCATCTTTGACTTGTGGAGAATATTTCTGTTTCTGTGCTTCAAGGAGTGAGCGAGGTTATGTTTTTCCTCGCTCCACTATTAGAGTGTATTTTTTGTTCCCAGTGATTGCAAAAGTGTGTGGCAATTGTAGACATTAAATAGAATTACCAATCCTCTATAGAATTATATGGTATTTCCTTATTCCATTTTTGCATGGCACTTTTCCGAATTCGTTTCATCTCATTTTGTGCATGCTTCTTGTCGGATGCCTTAAAGCCATTCTGATATTGGCCATTCGCATTCTTCATTTGCATAAGGTCAGAAGCCCATTTGTTATACGTGTTGCGCAATGAATTGTAATTCACTTGGTCAGACATAGACATTTGAGTATTATTTTTTGTATTCTGGGCCTTTGCCGAATTGTTGTCGTTTGAAACAGGCACGTCGGATGTTGTGATGGAAGATATGTTTGCGGAAGAATTGCTGACACTTTTTCCGTTTGCAATAGAATAAATGTTGCTTACATTTTCAACCAATTGTGTAGAAAGTCCAGCCAATTCTTTTCCAGCTTTTGCCCAAGCTTCTCTAACCATTTGTTTTCGTTGGTTGTCTATTTGGTTATAATTCTCAGAAGATGTTATGGTATATGATTTACCATTTTCAAAGCTGAGGGTTTCCCAATTCCCATCACTCATGAGGTATAATCCGATACCGCATCTGTCTCCGTTTTTGAATTCGCTTTGGCATAAATCACCATTTGCCATCATGACGAGTCCCAAGCCATTAGGAATTCCTTGTTTCGTTTCACCAATAAATGTGCCTCCATCAGACAACTCGACAAAAGTAAAAAGTTTATCTATTTGCGCATCATTTGCTGGATAGTTTGCCGTAGGTTTGTCTGCCAAGAAGTTTCCCTTATAGATTACCTTACCTTCTTTGTTATAACAAGTACCTGTGCCACTTTTCTGTCCTTTGTTCCAACTGCCTACATAAGTCATTGCTCCAGGGCAATTTGCAAGTACTTTACCACTTGTGGAAATTTTCATGCCATATCCTGTGATTTCACCATTCATAAAATCACCAATGTATAGAGAGTTGTCCTTCATTTGAAGAATGCCCATACCGTTGCATTTTCCTTTCAGAAATTGTCCTTTGAATTTTCCATACTTACACTTGACAAAAGAATTGTCGAATGTATGGGCAAAATATTTGTTTGCATCAATATTCTGCCCAAAGAGTAAAGATGGAAATATACATAGAATGATAGATAGTATATTTTTCATACTCGTTTTAATTTACTTCATCATAGTCGTCCAATGCAACATACTTTTTGTCTTTTAGTATTTTCTCCGCTTCTTTGTCTGAAAGAAGTTCCATCTTCATATCGTTGCGAAGTCCTCTAAAACCTATTTTTACATAGTAGACCGCTCCATCCGTTAAATTTAGTTGTATTTCTGCTGCAAGTTTAGAAGTCTTGGCATTTACAGGGTTTGTGTAAGTGGCTTCCATTTCAAATATTGATTTTCCTGTTGCATGAAATACCGTTTTTCTTTTACATGGTGCTTGTGTACATAAAGGTAACACCATTGCTGATTTAGTTTGCCTTTTTTTAGTAATCGGACCTACCATATCAAAAAGAGGTTCACTATTTTTGAACATAAAAACATCTAAGTTGCATACCTTATCTATAAAGAAGTAAACAGTACTCTGTGCTGAAATCTTTTGTGGCATCAGCAAACTAATGACACTAACTAACATCACTAAGGATGCCTTGAAAGATGATGAATGTTTCATTGTAAAATCCCTTGTATGTGTCGGGCGCAACTATAATTGTGCGATAGTTAATAAAAATGGGGATTATACCCCTTTATTTTATTAGTGGAGTCTACTAAATTAAAGACTGCCTTTTCCGTGGCATGTTCCACATCTTCCTGTGCCATAGCAAACAGGACAATCTACTTTCTTCTTATATGAATTTCCTGTATATTGCCCAACTTCTTCCCAATATTTACCAGCTCCTCCGCAAGTATTACAATTTCTTGAACCTCTACAACTTGGACAAGTTCGAGAAGAAGAACCATTGCTACCATTATTGTAAGGAGTATTATTGTAGTATCCATTAGAACTACTTGAAGGAGACATGTTATAATGATGTACAAACCATATTCTTGTATTACCATTTTCCAAAGCAACCAAATAATTAATTTCTGTGTTGTTATGCAAAAGTGATACTGCACGAACATTTTGCAGCTTATGCCCAACAGGAAGAAGATAGCCTTGTGTTCCTTCTTTAGAGTCTTCCATAGGAATATAATACTCTCCGTCTACTTTTATAACTCCATTGGAGTAAAAATAAACGGTAAGAGTACCAGACAATGAGGAATTTTGTCCTGTTGATGGGCACAAAGTGAAACTCCCATAGTAAACAATAGATTTTGTCGGGGTGTGGTTTTTTGCGAAATCTATCATCTTTGACTGTGCCATCATTTTAGCATATGCACCATTCAAAAATCCTTGTGAAGGTTCTTTTGCAACTAATGACATGCTTGTAACAAAAGCCATTAGCATAACTAATAATATTTTTTTCATGTAACAATAATAAAAAAGGCGTGCAACCGTTCGTAGCTTGCGCCTTTAGGTTACCGCCAAGTGACCTGCACAATACAAGCATAGAACAGTTCACGCCTATGAGCGTGAACTTTCATACTGCTTGCTCTCATTGTGCGAATATTGGCGGTATTCAAAGGCGAGAACAAGAGCTAAAAGCTCAATATCTTAAAAGTATAGAACGGAAACGCGAAGTTAAAGAATCTTGAGGTGAAACCTCGTTTAAAGTCTCATTGAGGGTTGATGTGCATCTGAACATCATGTCCCTGGCGTTTCAGTCTTGTGTAATGTCTGTTTCTTAATTAAAATTTAAAAGTTTGACAATATTGTTATTTGCAATTAAACAATAGACTTTTGTCTGTTCTTTATATATTGCCTTGCAAAAATAACAAAATTCTGTGATGTTAAAGAACTTTTTTGGAGAAATCTATGAAAAATAGGCGAAAAAATAGATGTTGAAAATGAAAAATGGTTGTAGCGCCCTTTTATAATGCTTTTTTATCATCTTTTTAATTTCAGATGTCCTTCAAAAAAGTAGTCCTTCGTCGGTAAAGTAAGTACTGTCTATAGATGTGGTACATTGCTTGAGTTTCCTGTTCGTATCAACAGAAATGATGATGTGGTAAAAAATAGAGAGCCTTATGCAATTTAGATTTATACGAGCCTAAAAAGTATCCATGGGACTACGATAACGAGAAGTACTTTATTCGGTATATTCTCTTTTGCGCGCGTTCTTTATATCAATTATAGCATCCGCTGATTAGGTTGTATAGCATCTGCTAATTAGGTTGTGGAGGTGAGAACCTTTTTGGCTCACCTATTTTTTCTTTCAAGTATATCTTCTTTTATTCATACACGTTTCTCCGTTATAAAAAACATAGTTTTCTGGCTCAAATTTACTTTTTTCATGTAATCACCAAACTTTGTGCAATGAAACGTTCTCCGTCTCATTTGTTTTTTGTATTTTTGCAAACGATAAAGAGTGAAGACTTTACGACTCCGCTCCATCATAACATCATGTCGAACAATTAAAATAAAAACAAAACAAGAAAAATCAACAGCATAGACATATAATTTATTGAGATACATAGCGTTTACTATATTCGGAATACTCTCGAAATTTGGCGATTAAAAGATGTATATACCGTAGATTAAGTGAACGCCTGCGCTATAGCGTAGGCGGATCTTATCGGTATATACGGGCCACGCCAAATGCCGGAGAGTATGATAAGTGAAGCTTACGCTTCTTTTTTATCATATTCTTAGGTATTTTTAGTCTTGTGGCTCGTTGTCCCGAATCAAGTTCTACGCTTATCGTTTTATAGCAACCTTTTATTTTTTTTTCTATATGTTAGTCTCTATATGTATGGCTACCTATAATGGTGCCAAATATATTAAGGAGCAGATGGACTCCATCTTGAGTCAGAGGTTTAAGGAGAATGATAATGTAGAGTTGGAGATAATAGTCTCTGATGATGGTTCTACTGATGACACAATATCAATCCTTGAATCTTATCATGATTCACGTATCAAGATTTTCCATCATAAAAATTATTCCAAGTATAAGTATTTTAAAGCTAATCGATTAGCATCCTCTAATTTTGAGAATGCCATTACCAAAGCTACTGGCGACTATCTGTTTCTGGCAGACCAAGATGATGTATGGCTTCCCTCAAAAATAGACAAGTCTTTGTCCGTGTTACGTAAATATGGTGGTTTAGTAGCTACTGCTTTTTATTTTGGGGATGAGAAATTGAAGATTGGGCAAAAACTGATATATGAACACCGTATCCCTTTCTTTGCTCCAAAAGGTATGGGTATTTATGGCTTCTGCATGGGATTTTCTAAGGATGAGCTAAAATACTATTTGCCAATTCCTTCCCATGTGGCAGGACACGATAAGTACTTTCAGTATAGTGCAATATGGCGCAAAAAGCTTCATCTCATTGATGAACCATGCGCCATCCATCGTTAGTCAGGTGTGCATAATGCCACGAGTTTTGGTAAAAACAATGTCAGACCACCTTTGTTGGTTCAAGTCTATTTCAGATTGGTGACTTATGCCTCTGTAATATTTCGTTCTTTGATGAGATAAAATGATTGCTTACATACAATCGTTGCCATCGACATCTTCGAATCCTGTTCTCAGCGGAGCATCAATCCTGATTCTTAACATAACAATGTTGAAGACCAAAAGTAGGCAGGCACTTTGTTGCAGATAAAATTATTGTAGCCAAGACAAAAAAAAGAGAACCCTTTGCAAAGAAAGGATTCTCTTGTATGGTGTCGTGATGAGAGATTATCTATTCGCAAACTCTTACCCAAGGTAAACTCTTGTTTTTTGATACAGAAATCACGTCAAAAGCAACAAAACCATTAACGCTTTCTGGTTCCAGAAGGGTAGTAATAAGATTTTTTAGAGGTTGTTGAATACTAATATATATCCATCCTTTGGATGGCTTTATTTTTTTCTTAATGATTTTTGTTTCTACATGACTTGGATGAATCTTTTCCCAAAGCCTGTCTTGGCGATCGACTTTTGTGACTTTATATTCTTCTACCTTTACAGATTCTGTTCTATTCAAGGATTCCATTTTTATACCCAAAAGTTTTGTCGATTGATGATGGGTAAGCATTGAGAAGTTTTCAACAGATATCCTTTGGGAGTGTCCCTTTTGATGAGAGCAACAGGTTGTAGTGCATTATGCCCAGTCATCTTATGGGTAACAATCTCACCATTTTTCCAATTTACAAAATCACAGTAAACCTCTTTTGTGTTCGGTTGAAAAGTAACCACAACAGAATCGTTTTTTGAGTTTGATGATTCCTTGTTTCGAGTACTCTTCATAATCCAGTTGCGGCGGTTACTTGCAGATTTCAAAACGTCGCATGCTAATATAAAGCCAATCATTGCACGTTTGGCAAAAAGTTTCTCTCCGAATCCTATTCCCTTGATTTCTGCAAATAGCGATATTGAACCAGCAAGAGCATTCCAAGTTGCGCTTGATTGGGGACTCTTGGCCTCTATTCGTGATTCATTTTCTCATTTTCTACGAAAGGAGTGAAATAAGGAGCATAAGAATACCCATTCTTTTCCAACGTTCTCTTCATAGAAATGTCAAATAGCTGTTGTTGTAAATCCTTGATACATGGGCTAATGTTAGGGTGACCGCTTGTCATAAGTAGTACATCATATTTGGTTTCTAAAGGTTTGCCATAGAATTTTTTTATTTCCTTTCGGCGAGGGTTGTATTCATGAATATCAAAAGACACATCGGGTCTGAATTGAATCCATGCCTTTTTCAGAAGATGTGTCATTGGATCGTTCATCTTGGTCATGTCTCTGTTGAGATCCAGTCCATTTCCTGAATTGCGTTCCTGTTTGTTGTAGCCATCAGGATTAGCTACAGCCAAGCATAGAATATTTAAATTATTGGCAAGACGTTTTCCTTCTTCTGTCTCCAGAAGGTATTGGGCTAACATACATACTGATTCGGCAGGAGCAGGCTCATTTCCATGAAGTCCTCCTTGTATCCATATTTTAATAGCATTTTCTTTTGTGCTGCCAATATGCAAACCTATTACGTTTCTTCCTTCTAAAGTTTTACCGAATGTATGTAGAGTAGCCTGTTTGGGATGTTTATTTGTCAGGTTAATCAAATAATCTTCTATCTCTTGATAGGTAGATATTTTGCCATTTTCTCTTATGTTTTTTAGGGTTGGAGTCATAAAAAACTCATCAGTAGGCTGAGTGAGAATATCAGAGGCTGCTTTTCCCATAAGGATTGCATCATGATTTACATTTACTACGGTTTGCATGCGCCAACGGAAAGGCCAATTATGTTGCGCGGCATATTTCTGGCAGTAGAATAGAAACGTTTACCACGTTCCAAACGATTCCTGCCTTGAGCATCTGCCTCTGGGGTTTTACGCAAAAACCATTCACGAACAGTATCAAGAGTGGCAATCTGTATGACAATATCCTTATTCATATAACATTTTAAAGTCGTGCTGTCTATATAAGGTATATCCTTGATGCCGTATGGGAAATTGGTAGATTTATCAGGGAAAGTGTACCATCCGGGGCTTCCTATAACTGCGCGGGAAACATATGGACTATCGTGAAAGAGCATAAAACGTTGTACGAACTGACCACCTGCAGAATGACCATAAATCTGAAAATCATTGCGAAGCGTGGAGGTATGTCTTTTGATATATTCAAAGATACGGTCTACCATGCTTGCTGTGGTTTTATTCTTAGGTGTAAGGACGGTGTGTTTTTTGTCCATTACACCTACTTCTTGGTATAGATGTAGCGGATAGTCTTTCATGTTGAATTGGGGAATGAAAACCATATAGTGCTTGTCTTTGGCATCTTTTCCCCAAGTATCCATCAAATAGGTATAGTCCCTATCATTACCCTGGAAAACAAAGATGATAGGACAAGTTGTGATATTCCCATCCTCAGGGATGTAGTAATGTACATCTACTGGTTTAAGATCTTTATTTTCGGGATCTTGAAAGGTAAACATACCTTCACCTCGCTCTAATTGTTTATTGTCAGCCTTGGCGCTTAATGACATTATAAGCATAGTTAGGCTTATTAATAAGAATACTTTTGTTTTCATTTTTCGTATCTACCTTTTTTAATAATAACCTGGTCCTTCATACCGATTTCTCCATTCAGAATAACATCGGTAATATCGAGTTGATTGTTTAGAAAACAGAGGTCTGCATCTTTGCCTACTTCTATTTGTCCTTTGCTGACAAGGTGCATGTGGCGGGCAGGATTTTCTGTAATTAATTTTAATGCTTGTTCTAAAGGTAAGTTGCATTCATTTACTAACGCCTTCATTTCTTTGAAGTTCAAATCGAGAGGAGCAGGTCGGTAGGAGTCTTCCCCTGTTTGAGGATTGAAGCGTCTTACACCGCCATGTCCATCACTCGAAAAAGTGATTCGTTCAATAGAAATACCATTTTGCAAAGCTTCCATTACGCAAAGATGTGGTAATTGGAAACGGGTACCTCCCGTAGAAAAATCTACATTTCCTCCCATATTAGCGAATTCCATGGCTTGTTGGAATAGCATTTCGGTACGTATCATGTGGGTAGGTGACAAATATTTGATGAGTGTTGGATACTTTCTGGCAATATCCAATAACAGAGAAATGCCTGATGGGAGATTGCCCAAATGAATATGGAGAAATCCTCCTTTTCCAGAAGTGAATCCTCCCAGTCGTACTTGATTGATGAGGCGCAAGATCTCTTCTTCTGTAGGAAACGAACTTCGATCATCACTCATGGCAAGTTTACATCCTATTACCTTATCTATATATATAAGGTCTTCTGCAACGCTGTGGGTGAGAGTTGGTGTAGGGATGCCGTAATATCCAGTGAGCATATAGGCAGATAAACCTTCTTGGCTTAACCCTTTCACTTTTGCATAGAGTGTAGGAAGGTCTTTGACAAAACCATCTGTTCCCAAAAGTCCTAATACGCAAGTTGTACCGCAGTTTATAAGTTCACTTACAGTAACTTCTGGGGCAAGAGATGCGAATCCCTGCTGACCTCCACCTCCGATCACATGCACATGTCGATCGATAAATCCTGGTGTTACAAATTTTCCTTCAGCGTCAAAAGTTTCCATTCTGATGCCCGAAACTTCAATTTTTTTTGTCTATCATGGCAATTTTATTACCACATAGTAAAATGTCATTCGTTCCCAGGTCTTTGGGCGCGTATATATGAGCATTTCTGATTATTTTAAAATGATTCATAAGCAAGCGTTTATAATGTTATAATATGAAAGATGAGTAAGAAAATAACACTAAATGCAAGTGGACAAGATTTCGTTTGGCCAGTTCTATGGGAGAGGCTCCTGCCACACCAGCAATAGCTACAATCACACCGGCAATAGGAGATGCAGAACGTCCCATGCTTGATGCCAACTGGGAAGGTAATATCATGATGTATGAAGGAATACCCAGCTGTGCAGCTATTCCGGGCATCAATGGGCCGAAAGAGAAAAAAGCAGCATTTCCACTTCCCATGAGAACGGCTGCACCAAAGATAATAAGGCAAAAAACAATGACAATGGCCAACTCTGAAAAACCAGCTCCTGTAGATAATTGGATAAGGCTTCGATAAAATGAAGTTGAATGAGACCTTTTGAGAATATCTCTGAGGCAACAATTAAGGTAACTACTTTGCCAAAAACATTGCCCATTCCTTTCCAGAAGGCACTGATAGATTCGTATACCTTTTTTATATGACGAATACGCAAAAGATGAATCAGCATCGTTGTAAACAGTGAGGCAAACATGGCTGTAGTAGTATCCAACTTAATAGGAGGATTAATCAGTCCCAATATGGTGAAAACACAACCAGTAAGATGAGTGGCAGGATAGGAAATAGAGCATAAAATGCTGGTGCAGTGGTCGAAATGGCTTCAACATTGACATTTTCGCCTTTATCTTGAATAGAATATTTATCAAAATACCAGTTGGATATACAGAATGTGATCATTACAATGATGGTTGTAGGGATGACAAGTGGTAATTGGTGAGAGATAAAGTATTCTACATTATTGATACCTATCAGTTGGGCGGCTAATGCTGTATTTGCAGAACCGGGACCTTGGTCAAATAATGTGGTGGCAGCAATCATGGAGAGTGCAGTTAGCCTACTTACTCCCAAACTGGTAAGAATTGGGTAAATGGATGCTACTAAGAGAAGCCCTAAGCCTGTAGCAGAGGGGGTGGTGATGAAAAGCATCTGTCCTATTGGAATGGTAAGTACGGCAGCCAGCATGGGGTATCGACGCATAAAAGAAAGTGGTTTCATAGATAGTCTCACCAGTGTCTGAGTTGCTTCTATGTGATTCATGAAAGCCACATATCCTCCAATTGTCATAATCATTAAGCCTGCACGCGAGATGTTGTTGACGAAAGTTTCATCTATGAGTTTGATGATGTCGAAACCTGCGTTCCCTGTAGGGTGTTTCAGTTCTATAGAATTTTCGAGTGCAAATAAAGAAATGATGCACATTGTTAATCCTGCTGTTATTAGAATGCCCTGAGGATTTAGCTTTCGATAAAGTGCAATAGCCGTAATCACGATGATGGCTATTGAGATGGTAAAATATAGCATCATAAGATATCAGGATTTTATTTAATTCGAGGGGGTAACTTCTGTAATACTGCAGAAATCCCCCTCGAAAGTTTAAAACTTAAAAATACTAATTCTTATAGCCTGGGTTATTTGTCAAAGGACGACCCGTATTTGACTCAATAAACTTGTGAGGAATAGGGAACAAAACTGGTGTTTCATAATCGTTCATTCCACGTGCATCACGGCCTGCAATTTCATTGAGTGCGCGGGTACGGCGCTTAAAATAATTGTCAAGTGCACGTTCGTCTTTTCCGCCTTCTTGTGAAACGCGAATCAAAGTCTCGCGGCGCTCTTCTTCAGAATACAATTCACGCGCTCTTTCATCCAGGATTAAATCCAGTCCACCCGACAGTAAGTCATTTTCTGAGATACTGACAGCATTGGAACGGTTTCTTACCTTATTAATCCATTTGATGGCTTCTTCAACTTTATTTTGCTTGTATAAGGCTTCGGCGTAGAGCAGGTAAGTATCAGCCAGGCGGAGATAGAAATGTCTTGATAACATCCATCCTTATCGCCATTGGCTTTTACCGGAGCTGTATAATCCCACTTACGTGTAGATGGCCAATTCCATTTCTTGATGGTTGTTTTGTTGTCATCCAACATGGCGGCTGTTACTGTAGTATCCACTACAGCCTTTCCTTTGTTTAGGTATTCTTCGATTTTACCCTCAGCATTTACTTCATAGATATTCCAAACCATGGCATATTTCCCTATGCGATCGTCTTGGGTACCCATGTCTTTATAGTTGTAGAGACGCATCACGCCACGTGACATAGCCAGACGGCTGGCGCCTTTTCCTCCATTGACCAACCAAAAAGCTTGAGGCCAAGTGCATCCACCACTTGTATAGTCTGGGTTCTTGAGGTTACTCTTTTTGATAACTCCATCATTCGAGTAATATCCCTTATATGTACTCTTCATATATACCTCAGCTGTACCATACGAACTGTTTTCTGGTTCTGTATTGACAAAGGCAAATAGAACTTCGGTATTACCATCAGCATACATAGGGGTACGGAAACAATCAATGAATGGACAACCTGGATTTTTTGCGTTGACACCAAACCGTTTGGTAATCAGCGCGTATTCATTGCCCTCACACAAAGGACGCAATGTTTCTACTGCCTCCTTTGATTTTCCTTCTGCTAAATATAGTTCGCCCAGATAATGGCGAGCTAAAGCCTGTGAAACCTTGCTGTTGTTACTTGCTCGCATGGGAAGGTTTTCAACAGCAAATGTCAGGTCTTTCTCCATTACCTCACGGATTTCCTCTACAGAGTTACGCTCCCAGTCATTGCGATAGTTTAATCCTGTGATTTCTTCTGTCGAAAGTGGTACGGCGCCAAAAGTCAAGGTCAAGTGGCGATAGCTCCATGCACGGAAGAAACGAGCTTCTGCCAAAACTTCATTCTTATTGGCCTCTCTTGCTTCTGGAGTACTTCCTTTCCAGTCTACGTTACTGTTTTCTGCTCTGGTAATCACCATGTTTGCGGTGTTGATGATGCGATAGCACCATTGGAAGATATTGCTGAAAATACTGAGGTCCGTGCGATCTATTAATTTTGGGTTATACATAAACTGCACGGCAGAAGACGAGTTGTTGGCCCATGAAACATCGGTGCCTCCATCTCAGGCAGAATGTAATACTTGTGGTATACTACCTCCCAGCGCATCAGCTCTGCGATATTCGGCACGTGCCATACCGTAAAGTGTTACGTTCATGGATTTGAAACCTTCATAGTTGAGTAGCAGGTTTTCTGGATATAACTCCGCCTTAGGCTTCTCTTCCAAGAAACTCTTTTCGTCACAACTTACTCCCAGAAAAGTAATTAGAGGGAGTAACATTAAACCTATATATTTTTTCATTGTATATTTTGTTTATCTGTGTCTTATTAAATATCTAACTTCAAACCAAATGTGAATGAACGTACAGGAGGTGTAGCATACTGTTCTGCAATGAATTCAGGATCCATACCTGTCCAACTGGTCCATGTAAAGAGATTGCGCATGTTTACATAAGCCTCTATGCGTCTAATGAAAATGTTACTGAGCCATTTCTTTGGTACAGTATAACCAAAAGTAAGATCCGCAAGACGCAAGTAGTCTGTCTTCTCATAGAAACTTGCATTCATTGGGTTGACAGAAGTATCCAGAGAGTTCTTTGGATAATCGTTTGTTGGATTTTCTGGAGTCCAGAAGTTTACCATCAGGCGATTCTGTCGGTATGAATTGGTTGCACAGTCATAAAGAGCATTAGGTGCCGTTTGTCCCCACTGACCTGTGAAGAAGAAACTCAGATAGAAGTCTTTATATGTGAACTTGTTGTTAATACCGAATCTTATTTTGGGTTCTGTTGAACCAATAATCTGGCGGTCATCTGTATTGATGACACCATTATTATCAAGATCCTGATACTTGATATATCCTGGTATAGAGTTTACATTACGCTCATCTTGTGGTCCTTCAGGATTGTCAGGATTTGTAATTTGCCAGATTCCAATCTTTTTGTAATCGTAATATACGCTGATGGGTTTGCCGATGAACCATCTTGAGGCTACATCATCAATAGGCTTGCCTTTCTCATCATAAATACCAACATCTACAATTTCTGTATGGTTGTGTGAAATATTGAGGGTGGTTTGCCATGAGAAATCTTTTGTGCGCAAGTTGTTGGAAACAATTTGCCACTCAAAACCATTACCCTTGGTTGAGCCAATATTCTCGGTAATAGAGCCAGTTCCATTGATAGTTGGTATAGAACGGCTTAATAACAAGTTTTTAGTCTTACTCCAATAGAAGTCGAGGCTACTCTGTATGCGACCATTCCAAAGAAAAATATCGATACCTGTATTGAGGGACGAGGTGGTTTCCCAACCCAAATTTGGAGAAGCTAACTTTTGTGGATAGAAACCATATAGCACAGAGTGATCATCATTCAAATAGTTGAAAGTAGAGAGGTTGGGTAATGTGGTATAAGCACTGATAGCCTCATTACCATTGCGACCCCATGATAAACGATACTTCAAGTTGGTAATTACATTGTTGATTTCTTTGCCACGGAAGAATTTCTCGTTTGAGATATTCCAACCAACAGCCACTGAAGGAAAAACGCCAAACTTGCTGTCAGAACCAAAGGCAGAGTATCCGTCACGGCGAGCTGTCAATGTGAGCAGGTAGCGCTCATCATAAGCATAGTTGATACGCAGCATCTGTGATAGATGGTTCTCTTTGGTATATGACTGGGAGCCCGAAGAGGTGACTGCTTTATTCATCTGATAGTATCCCATCACGTCGTTGGGGAATCCCTTACCGCTCATTTTGTTTTGTTCGAACACCTTGCTCTGTGCGGAATAAAGTCCTGTCACAAAAATATGGTGTTTGTCAAATGTGTTGTCGTAGTTAAGGATATTTTCAACAATCCAATCTTCTGTATGCCAATCATCTGTATCAAGAATACCATTGCTTCTTGCGCCATAATAGGTGTCTTGTCCTTGGTATTGCTTCCAGGAGCTGTTAGAATACGTATAGCCCGTGTTAAGTTTGTAACTTAAACCCTTAACAAATGGGCATTTTATTTCTATAGAATTATTTGTGATAACTTTCATGCGTATATCCTTGCTCTTGTTGTTCAGGGCACTGAGTGGATTAACAGCAAAAGCCTCACTGGAGTCTTCCCATGATGCATTGGGGATGCTGCCATCTTCGTTGTATGCTCGTGCCAATGGTATCATTCGGAATGCACGCCAGAAAGTGGCTGTGCTTCCACCGCGGTCGTAACGTCCCAACTGAGTGGACGTAGAGAAGTGTAACCAGGAAGTAAAGTCTTGGTCTAAGTTGAAGCGTACATTGTAGCGCTGAAAATGATTTCCCTTGGCTGTTCCCTTGTTGTCGGTGTAGTTGAGTGAGATGAAGAATCTTGTCTTTTCTGTACCACCTCGTAAAGAAAGGTTATGCTGTTTTTTAATACCTGTTTGCGTCACCTCTTTTAGCCAGTCGGTAGATTCACCAGCAGCATGCATGTCAAGCTCGGTTTGAGTGAAAGAGCCCATCCATGGAGTTGGGTTTTCTGGTGTTGGGGTAGTGGTATTAGCCAAACGCAAGGCTTCTTCCTTATACTTATAGAATTGCTCACCATTCATTAACTTAGGAAGGTTGTAAGCGTTGTCTACAGTAATATAACCATTATAAGAAATAGATAATTTTCCTTTCTCTCCGCGCTTAGAAGTTACAAGAATCACACCATTAGCTCCGCGGGCACCATAAATGGCAGAAGATGATGCGTCTTTTAGAACTTCTATCGATTTAATATCATTTGGATTAAGTTCTGACCATGGACCATCAAATGGAATACCATCAAGGATGATAAGTGGTTTGTTGTCTGCAGATATAGACTTCTCACCACGGATGCGGGTTACTGCAGATGAACCTTCTGCGTTGTTTCCTGTTGTAGAAATGTTAAGACCAGGTACAGCACCCTCTAATGATTGGATAATATTAGGACTGGGACGGCTTTCTATAGATTCTGAGTTGATAGAGACCACTGAACCTGTCAAATCAGACTTTTTCTGCATACCATAGCCGACAACAACCACTTCGTCCATGGCTAAAGTATTTTCTCTTAGAGTGACAGATATCTTTCTTTCCGCTTTTACTGTTTGGGTAGTGAACCCGATATAAGATATTTCCAACATAGCTCCTGGATTAACTTCGAGGGTAAAGTTTCCATCAAGATCTGTCACTGTACCATTTTTTGTTCCTTTTTCTTTTATGGTCGCTCCAATTACACATTCGCCATTGTCATCTTTAATGACGCCAGAAACCACTTGTTTTTTTACCTTCTTTTCTGGGTTATGAGTATTGTTCTTTATACTCAGGAGAATGGTTTTCTCTGCTATCTTATAGCTTATATTAGTATTTTTGAATATACGAGCGAGCACAGAGCTGAGTTTCTCGTTCTTAGAAGAGAAACTAATGATTTTATCTACATTAATCTGACTGTTGTTGTAGAAAAACTTGTAGCCAGTCTGTTTTTCAATCTCATTCATTGCTTCTTTTAAAGATTTAGAATGATGAGATAGTGTTACATTCTGAGCCTTTAAGTTAGAAACACTGATGCTTATTAAACAAAAAAGCATAAAAAGTGTTAGTTTTTTACGACTTTGTACTAAACTAAAAAAATATTCATTTTTTTGTATGAGGTTTTAAAGTAAATTATTGTCTGCCGGGTTGGGCAGAAGAATAAGGACTAAACTTGTGCAGGAGGGTACGCCAATACTTTCCTGCATTTTTTTTATTATTTTACGATGTATTTCTTTTCATAATTCAATGTTTTTTTGTTAATAGATTTCTATAATTTGAGCATTGTTGGATGCTTTATCTGCAGGCAGATGTTTGAACTTCATGTCCGATGTTTGTGCCAAGACATAGAGAATTCTGTCAAGATGTTGGTTCTCAAGTGTTCCGGTAAAGCAATTCTTGTAGACATTTGTATTATGGACCCTGAACTGTACATTATAACTCTTTTCTAATTGGCGTATTACATCTTTAAAAGGTGTGTTACGGAAAATGAATTTTCCTATTGTCCATGAGGTTGCCATGTCGATTTGAGCTTTTGAAATGATAGTTGGTTGACTGTTATTGCGATAGGTGATAGCTTGTCCTGGCAGTAATAGCTGTTCCTGCATCTTACCATCTTTTCCAATATAGGAGAGGGCTATGCTTCCTTCTTTCAGTGTGGCTGTTAATGTTTGGTCTTTTTCGTAGGCTTCTACATTAAATTGTGTGCCATATACTTTGATGTTGGCTTGGTAAGGAGTCGTAACAACAAATGGGCGCTTTGTGTCTTTGGTCACCTTAAAATAAGCTTCTCCTAATAAGTTTACTTCACGCTGTTTATCGCTGAACTGAGTCGGATAGGTTAATGTGGAATTAGAATTCAGCATAACGATACTTCCATCAGGAAGTTGTACTTTTGCCGTCATACCAGGATTGGCAGTAAAACTTAGTATACTGGCTTTCTCGTTTTGTGTTTGATGGAATTGCCAAGCACAGAGTATTAATACTGGTATCAGTAATATAGCGGCAATACGCTCGATATAGGTTAAGGCTATCTTCATCCGTTGTCTTAAAATTCTGCCTTGAATTTTTCTGAAAGCTTTATCTGCATCAGTGTTTTGTTTGATATAGAGTGCATCCATACCAATATATATATGAGCCATGTCATCTGCTATAGTCTGATGTGCCTGAGATTCTTGTAGCCATTCTACTACAGCTTGTCTGTCTCTTCATTGAGCTTATTCTCAAAATATAAAGGAAGCAAATCTTGTATATGTCTCTTGTCCATGTTCTAAATTTTTTGTTTTTTATATTTATAAGACTGAGCAAAAAGGCATGTTCCTAAAAAAAAATCATAAGTTTTTTTGATATAATAGTATTTTTATTTATTTTTGTACCCGCAATGCTATTTAACTGTACATAAAACCTATTCTCATATGATGAAAAAAGAATCGTTTAAAGAACACGAGAATTATTATTTGTCACGTCTGATAGATGGAGACAAGAACGCCTTTAATTTCATTTTTCATCAATATTATCAGCCTTTGTGTCTCTATGCTTATCAGTTTGTAACATTTGAAGATGTAGAAGAGATTGTGCAAGATGTGTTGTTGTGGTTATGGGAACATCATGATACATTGTTTTTTCATACCAGTCTTTCTGCTTTTCTTTATAAAGCTGTGCATTTGAAATGTCTTACTAAAATTGAGCAAAATTCTGCCAAGAGGCGAAGAGAAAATGTGTATGCAGAGATGATTTCCGAAAATCGCTGTACAGAACTTGCCGATTACCCAATAGAGAATTTGCTGGAAATGATTCAAATGGCAATAGGTAGATTACCTGATAAATATAGAGAAGCTTTTGTTCTACATCGTTTTCACGATTGTACATATCAAGAAATTGCAGAAAAACTGAATGTTTCACCAAAAACGGTTGATTATAGAATAGGAAAAGCTCTTAAAATTTTGCGTGAGGAATTCAAGGATTATTTTCCGATTGGCTTCTTTTTTGGGTGGAATGTCTATATGTTTCTTTTATAAAAGGTGTTTGTTTCTTTGCTTATCCCCATAGTTTTGTCTATTTTTACACCAGAGTTTATGAACAGTCCACTAAAGTGGTCTTTCTTGTTCATATTAGTGAACGGAGCAGCTCACTACAGTGAACGGTTCTGCTCACGGGCTGGGCTGTGATATAACCTTTGTACTTCAACAGACTGCGTACGTACTTCGCACGTGTTCCGTGCATGCTTTATCGTATAATGTAACCCTTTAACGCAGTTTGAACTATGGCTATTTTGTTTGATTGGTACGAGAATCCGGACTCGTACGACAAATCTCCGGAAGATAAAATCCTTCATCCCCGTCTCCGCCTAAATGGGAGCAGGTCTACCGATGAATTGCGGCGGGACATCCAGGCACGTTGCTCATTGACAGAAACCGATGTGACGGCTGTGCTTGATCTGTGTCGCACGTCATGGGCAGGGAACTTGCCGAAGGAAGGCAGGTGCATCTCGACGGCATCGGCTACTTTCGCGTGTCGCTCACCACGATCGAACCGGTAGTGGCTGCTGCCAAGCGTAAGTTGACGAAGGTGAAGATGGCGGGTGTGAAATTTCGTGCCGACCAGAAACTGAAAAATGAAATTGGTACCATCAAGGCAAAGGCTTTGAAGGCAAACGAGCATTCGGCTAAACTGACGGATAAAGAGATAGACCGTCGGCTGACCAACGC
>ERZ791624.834-NODE-834-length-18103-cov-4.176640_pt1 | contig 18103 bp, 14 predicted proteins | sample MGYA00510058_ERZ791624 | MGnify/ENA primary metagenome ERZ791624 (study PRJEB30046, sample SAMN00715158) | human gut metagenome | study: EMG produced TPA metagenomics assembly of the A metagenome-wide association study of gut microbiota in type 2... | reverse complement strand
TTTTGTCCTTATAATAAGTAGTAATTTTTGTAACGCTTATTTAGGACTAGTCATTCTTGGGTGTTTCTGGTGTGTTTGCTTTGGATTCAAAGGGAGAGTGGAAAGTCAGATGTCAGGATAATGTAAAAGTCGTTGACTATATGACAGGTTCTGTGTCTTTTGTCACAAATGCATTAGGCAGTCATCGTCCGGATGTTATCACAGGCTTCATACTGCAAGATTCAAGAGGGGTTAGATATACATTTGGTTACGATTTCGATGCGGTTGAGTTGGCTATCGATTTCTTTAATCAGGACTGGAGTTATTGGCAGTCGTCGGCTTGGTATCTGACAAAAATAGAGTTTCCGCAAGGGGAAGAGGTCTGTTTCCAGTACGAGCGTGGTGATTTTACCAATCAGATATGGTATTCTGTAGCCAATTATAATGTTGGAGCCAGAGGCTCAGGCTTGATCGAGTATAATGAGTTTATAAATAGCAATATAACATTTTTTGCTCAAGGCAATCTGATAACTCCGGTTTTTTTGAAGTCTGTAGTCTATCCAAATGGGAGGATAGACCTTTTTTCAAGTAATTCCTTGCAGTTGGAGTATGGCATTGGAGTGTACCAAAGAGGAAAGGCTTTTAATGCGAGTAAGTACAACCAGAACTATTACTACATTTGCAAAGGGTTGTACAATGACTCCAAAAAGTATATGTTTTCTGATAATCCTATTAAGAAAGAACAAGAAAAGTCAGTGATTTTTGGAAGCCGCCTTAAAAGCCGGCAGTTAGACAGCATAGTTGTAAAAAATAATGATGGCGTTGATTTGAGAAGTATAAAACTGTTCTATGAAAAAGATAATATTTTTACACCAACGCATAGATTGTATTTGGAAAGGGTGATTTCAGGAGATGAATTGTATGTTTTTAGTTACAAGGATTTGAAATTTGTGCCCGGATATTTGTCACAGAGAACAGACCATTGGGGGTTCTTAAATAAAGATACTGACAGTTTAATTAATATGTCAGATGTAGACTTGTACTATAAGTCTCGTGAGCCGAATCCTCAACTTATGAGTTGTGGAGTTCTTAATAAAATCATATACCCGACACGAGGCTATACAGAATTTGAATATGAGCCGAATGAGTGTGGTTATGTCCTTGATGAAACAAGGACAAAACTTAATAAGAAGACAATGCTTGCAGGCGGAATAAGAGTAAAGAGGATAACCAGCAGAAATTATGATGACAAGGTTTTGGACTATAGGGAATTTTTCTATACAAAGGGCGGTACGAGTTATGCGAAGGCATATTCTTCGGGAATTTTAGGCGGACTTCCAAAGTACAAATATTCAAATTACAATCTGAAATCGGCCGACGGTCAAATTTCGGGTCATGTTGATATATATTTTTCATCAAATTCTACAAATTACGGAGGTATGAACGCCTTGGGAAGTCAGATAGGGTACTCGTCCGTGGTGGAGGTCCTTTCAGATGGAAGCCGGATAGAATATCGCTATTCCAACTTTGACACCAATCTTGATGATCCGGCAGAAGCCCTGCTTTCTGGCACCAGGACTGAAAGCTCCAAATATTCATCAACAGAGATGGAGCGAGGGCTTTTGCTGTCCAAAAAGCATTATGACAGAGACAATAGACTGACATATTCGGAATCAAACAATTATGGAATAAAAGAGAAGTCATTTGTCCCAGCCGTATATAGCAGGAACTATTTCAATACAAAATTGCAAGAAGCTTCGTCATACAAGATATATACCTATCTGCCAAGGTTGAACCGTTCACGGACGGCAGTTCATTATGAGGGCGATAGTATAGTTAATAAAATCTTAATAGATTACAATAGTTATTGCCAGCCGGTAAGCCTTTCTAAAAGCGTTGGGAGTAATGAAGCCGAAGTGACAGAAATTGATTATCTGTGGGAGTCTGATGCGTCAGCGAAAAGCGGTTTCTTGCTTGTACCTGAAACGCAAAGGCGAGAGTATATTGTTTCATCTGGAAGCAAAAAGTTAAAATCCGTCGAAGGCATTGCATATCAGAAAATTAATCCATATCTTTATGCTCCGGTAAATATCGTAACTTCAACGCAGGGATATGCAGATTGTGACACCGTCAGGTGTGGGTATGACAGTTATGGGCATCTGATATATCAGGAGAAATCAGGCGGTAAGGGAACGGTGTTTTTATGGGGACATTCGTCGCAGTATCTTGTTGCAAAAATAGAGAATGCAGATACTGTCAGCGTAAAGAGGATTATAGGTAAATTCGATGATTTTGCCCGACAGCTTAAGCCGGACTATGGAAAAATAACGGAACTGCGGAAAGAACTTGGCAACTCTGCCGTGACGAGTTACCATTATATTCCAGGAATAGGACTATCCTCAACAGTCAAGCCGGACGGCAAGACTGAGTATTACGGATATGACAAGTTCGGCAGGCTTGAATACATCCTTGATGAGACCGGGCAGATCGTTAAAGCGTATAAGTATAATTACAAACGATTAGAATGACAAATATGAAGCGTTTACTGAATTCAACTGCTTTTTTTCTTGTGCTAATGGTTTCATTCGTTGCTACATCTATGGATGTGAATTTATCGTCGGCAGATGTGACATATTCTTTTGTATCAAAAGAGTATATGCCTGTGACTTTTCATGAAGATTTCCAGTTTTCAGATAACTATAATTATATAGTTGAAGCAACGGTTGTTGAGGCGTTCTCTAAGTTAATTGAACGCGATTCTATATTTTTGCCATATAATATAAAAGATATTTCAGGCGGGCATGTTGTTCAGCCTGGTATCACATATTTACCACATTATATAACAAAAGAAAACTCGATAGTCTCAGTCCGGTATTTTGACGGTTTGGGACGGCTTGAGCAAAGCGTACATGTTGGAGCGGACGCGTTAGACAGAGATCTTGCGGGCTTCATTGAGTATAATGCAAGAGGGCTTCAGGAAAAGAACTGGTTGCCGGCCGTTGGCTCTGGATCCGGGCAATTTACCCCTCAGGCTACGCTTGACTATTCTATTTATGAAGATAGTAAAACATACAGTTCTGCATACTATGAAACTTCCGTTGAAGCGCGGTTGGTTGAGGCAAAAAAGCCGGGAATGGCATGGGAGGTTGCCAATGGAGTGAAATCATCATATCTTCTTAATACCAGTACAGGAGAGTTCGCCTGCAAGAGATATGTTGTCAACCAAGAAGACGGCAGTCTTTCTCCAAAAGGGACTTATCCCAAAAACAATCTCCACATCATAAAAACAACTGATGAGGATAATCGAGAAGTTCTGACTTTTAAGGATATGAACGACAGTACAATCTTGATAAGAAGAAAATGCGACGGCAGGTTTCTTGATACATACTATGTCTATGATATTCACCACAGGTTGAGATATATTCTTCCGCCTATGGGAGCAGAATCCTTGAAGAACGTTGTAAATGACGTGAGTGTGTCAAATGAGGTAATAAGCAAGTACTGCTATTGCTTTAATTACAATGGCAGAGGACTGTTGACTAAGAAGAAAAATCCTGGAGCAGGAGCCATAGACTATGTATATGACAAGGCGGGTAACCTCCGCTATAGTCAGGACGGCAACCAGCGGTCACGACAGGAGTGGACATTCTATGCTTATGACAGTTTTGACCGTTTGATTTATTCAGGTGTTGTCAAGGACATTCGCAATGCTTCAGTTCTTGCTGAAACAATGCGGAACAATTGCGATAAGGCTTATTTTGATGGAGAGACTGCTCCGTACGGCTATTCCAGTGTTATGGCTCTTAATGACGGAGGTGAGATATACGAAGTGTATTTTTATGACGATTATCGGTTTGTTGCAATGCTAGAGTCCTCAAACAATAACCTGTCATATCAAGACAAGTATGGATATGACAAGAAATACACCTCCCCTATACCCGAGCATTCAACCAGGGGTATGCTTACCGGCAAACTTGTAAAGGTTATGGACGGTGCAGCATCCGAACTGCTTTCTGTATATTATTATGGCTTGCACGGCAATTTGGTTCAGTCGCGCGAAACCAACTATAAAGGAGGGTATGATGTCAGGTATTATAAACTTACATTTAGTGGCAAGCCAAAGGAAGTGCGTCACGAGTATTCCACCTCCGACACATCGCATGTTGACATATATACATACAAATATGACCGAAACGAGCGTCTTCTTTCGTGTACGCATCAGCATGACACAAAGCAACCAGTTACATTGTATGAAAATGGCTATAATATCCTTGGACAGTTAGTTAGCACTAAGGTTCTTGGCATGAAGGAAGACCAGGCGTTCACCTATAACATGCAAGGTTGGCTGACAAATATAAAAGGACCGGCATTTGCACAGACTATAGGATATGAACCAACAGAGACAAACCCACAAGGGCTCTATGGTGGTAGTATAAGTATGCAGAATTGGACAGTTGTAAATAAAAATAATGATGTCAAGGAGACCCATAAGGGTAGATATAATTACACCTATGATCAGGCCGGCCGATTAATCAGTGCACGGCATGGCGGGGCATATCACACATTTAGAAAACTTGGCGTGTCTGAAGTTGTAAAGACCGTAAGGGCAAAAGAAGATTATTCTGCAGAATATGCATACGATGCAAACAGCAATCTGACAGCAATTAACAGAAGAGGACCGGTTCGGAGCAATAAATTTATAGGTTCAGGCTCCCGTACTTACTATTATGGAACCATTGACAGTCTGAAGATAGAGCGCAACGGCAACCAATTGCGAAAGGTTACAGATTTTGCAAATGAAGTTATTCTTAACGGTTCAATGGACTTTAAGGACGGAGCAGAGGAGTCATCCGAATATTCTTGGGATTCCAATGGAAATATGACCAGAGACTTGAACAAGGGTATTTCGAAGATAGAATATAATTATTTAAATCAACCGGAGCGTATTTCGTTTTCAGACGGACACATAATCCGTAATATCTATGACGCATCGGGTAGAAAACTGCAAACTAAGTATATGATAGACAATGCAGCGATTGTAAATCCGCAATTTGCAGAGAGTGAAAACATTGATGATATGCAGCAGATAGTGCCTGAAATGAGTCTTGTTGCATCGGATAAGAAAGACCCTATACGGACATATATGACGCGGGACTATTGCGGGAACTATGAGTATGAAAATGGCAGATTGGTCCGCATACATACAGAAAACGGCTATATCGACGGTAACGGCATCTATAACGCCTATATTAAGGATTATCAAGGTAATAACCGCGTGACAGTCAGCCATACGGGACAGTATTTTGACGTGACGAACTATTACCCTTACGGAATGCTGTATGCGGATTTGAACGGCTATGACCGATACAAGTACAGCGGCAAGGAGATAGAGACTGCCAATGGCTTGAACCATTATGATTTCCATGCCCGCAGTCACGACTTTGCCCTTGGACAGTTCACCTGTCAGGACAAAAAGGCTGTTGACTATGCCTCCGTTTCCCCATACACCTACTGCGCCGCCGACCCTGTAAACAACATCGACCCGACAGGGATGGAGACCCATGTCTTTAAATTAGAGAATGGAAGATATGAAGTAAGAGGTGGAGTCTTGAATGGTGACCTGAATGTCTATGAGGTAGATGCAGAAGGCAATAAACTTGGTTCAATAGGAATTAGTGCATTCCCGACATCGTTTTATAATGTTGATTTTGAAAATGATAGATCTTCAGCCAATTTCGGCAAACCGCAAGGTTGGAGCGGTTATATAGATTTAGCAGACAACAGTGGTCAAGAATTTTTTGATGATTTAGTAAACAATCCGCCAACCTTAGTCAGTTATATGGATAACGCAAGGACAGGAGGATATTATGATTTTAAAGCGAGGGGAAAAGATATTTATCGTGGAATGCAAGTCACTTTCGTTAAAGGAGCAAAAGTTATAGCATCAGCTCGTGATATAGGAAATGTAGGAGCGGGATATATTGCAGGGATTAACAATATTCCATATAGTTTGGCGAGAAATGCATTTGATTTGTATCAGTCATATTCAAGTGGAAAGTTGGCAGTTGAAGGTGTTTCAACTCAAATACCAGAGTTTTATGGGTGGACGGTTGGCTATTTGAAACCTGTTTTTTATAAACAATTTATGGTCCTAAAATCTGCTTTTTATTTTCATAATGATTTTCAGAAGTTTTTAAATGAAAAGAAGAATTAAAAATGTAATTTTAATAATAGTTGTATTTATAGTGGTTGCTGTTTTTGCAATCATAATTGTTGTTGCTAAGTTATTTGCACCTCCAGATGGCGTGGCGTATAAATTAGATGAGATAGATATTTACCTATATTTGGAGAGGATTCCGGGTGATGATAAATTATATGTTTATTTTGATACTCAGAGTGATTTTCGATATATATCAAATTATGGTATTGATAAATATTTAGAATCCAGTTTTGTTGTATGTGAAAACGAATATGACAAAGCAACATTGTCATTTGTTGTGTCCCCAAGATGTGATACAATAACTGTTGTTTCGGATTTTGCATATTTGGTGAAATCAAGTAATTTATATATCAATCTTCCCCAATTTGCTACCAATGAAGATTTGGAAGCCTTTAATGAAAAATTGAGAAGCGAGAATGATGTGTATTATACTATAAGAAATTATGAACTTGTTAAGTTTCAAAATGGAAAATGTTACAAGGTTCGGGCTATAAAGGAAATTAGGTGAAATATGAAAAGATATACATTAATAATTGTTCTAGTTCTTTTAAATCCGGTTAATTGGGTCTTATGCAGCAAATTTTGTTCAAAAAGACAAGATGATAAGGTCCGTTTAACAGATGTGTTTACAAAAGCGGATTATTATTATTTGCCAGAATATAAATTGTATTTTTGTTTTGGCGAATGTTATGATGGTAATTATGGAGGAAATTTATTAGATATATATTTTTGCAAAGAAGATGCAACGCTTAATAGTTCAAAGATAAAATTTGCATCTAAAGAGTATAGGAATAGTTTGGAAATCCTTTTCAGAGGAAGTGCTTATTGTCGATTTAAAACATTTAATAATAAGTGGGATAATAATGTGTTAAATTTAGTATGCCGAGATAGTGATATTTATGTATTGGAGAAATATGTTGAGAACAATATGTTTACACCTGCATTATACCCATTACAAAAGATTGATTATTTAAAGACTAACGTTGAATTAATCAAATATACGGATACAAGATTCTTTACTGAAGTAGATGGTAATTATGTTCCTAACGACAGTGTAGTTTTGATAAAGTTTGTTAGAAACAGCAAAGATAGAAATGATATAAAAGTATTATATCAAAACCATTATCATAAGACTCAAGAACTGAAGCCTATAGGGTAAATTGTGATAGTTTTAAAAATCGTTAATGAGCATTTTTATCTGGAGCTGGTTCTACCATTACTTCACCTGTTAGAGTGTATTGTTTGTCATCTGTTTGTGTTTCTTCCATTATTTCGTCTAGCTCGCCTTCAACAATAATTGAGGAGTCATTTTCGATGTTATTAGTCGTATTTTCATTAGCAGTTGCAGGGTTTGATGTTTCTGATGTTCCTATGCTGCAACCTGAAAGTGAGATTATTCCGGCTGAAATGCCTGCAAGTGCAATGGTTTTGCCTGCCAGCAAGCGGTTGTGGAGTTGTTGTTCAAGGTATCTCGCTTCTGCTTCGCATTTAGGGCATGTGCCTCTGCAATCGCCTTTATAACGGCATTCAGACGTTATTAATTCAATGTCGTTTGCTTCGGCGATTTGTTTGCGAATCTCTTTTAGAATCTTGCATGTTTGTTTTCCTCGTGCCATAGTTTGTCTTAGTTTAGTGTTTGCGGATTTTGTAGGTGAATAAATCAAATTTCGAAAAGCCGAGGCTTTCGAGCGTTTCGCGGCTTTTGTTGCGGTCGGTTTCTGTGTTGTAGTCGGGGATTAACGGAAGGCGGATTATGCAATCGTTTTGCCTTTCTTGTTCGGCTATCATTCGTAGGTTGGAAAGGACTTTAGCATTGTCTTTTTCTGTGTAATTTATGTAAATTTCAGGATTAATATCCTTGATATCTATAATCAATGAGTTTGCAACCGGCAGGATTGCTGCTATATTTTCATGCGGAACGTTTAGCGACGTTTCAATATTTATTTGCCATTCATTGCCGCAAATAGCCCTGAACTCGCTGATAAAATCAGGGAAAAGGCAAGGCTCTCCGCCACCGAAGGTAATTCCGCCGTTGGTTGCAAGGAAATAGAGTTCATCAATTTTTACCTCTTTGTAAAGTTCTTTTGGTGTATATTCCTTGAAAAAGCGGTCTTTGCCGAATGATTGTGGATTAAGGCAGTACTGGCAGCGAAGAGGACAACCGTAGAAAGCAACGAGCGTAGTAACCCCGTCTCCGTCAGTTGTCAGACGGAGTCTTGATATTCCAATTATTTTTGCTTCTTGTTCTCTCATTTTAAGCCTATTTCCTGCCAATATCGCAAAGGTAGTGATTTCGTTTGGGCTTATGAAAAATTTAGAGGGTAATTTTTTGTGATTTTTCAACTAAAAATCAATCTTAGAGAAATTTGCGAAAACAAATTTGCGGAGTGTGGGAAATTTCGGATAATTTGTGTAATTTTGTGGCGAATATAGGGAGACCTATTACTTTCACTTTTGTTGTAAAATTAAAATTTAATAAGCATGAAGGCTAAACAAGATCTTGGTTTTTGGCAATTATGGAATTTGAGTTTCGGCTTTTTCGGAGTTCAAATCGCGTATGCACTACAGAGTGCTAATATCAGTAGGATTTTTTCAACGTTGGGTGCAGACCCTCACGATTTGAGTTATTTTTGGATTTTACCGCCGTTGATGGGTATTATTGTTCAACCTATTATTGGTGTAGCGAGCGATAAGACTTGGTGTCGTTTCGGCCGCCGTATTCCATATTTGTTCATTGGTGCTATTGTTGCCGTTTTGGTTATGTGTCTGCTTCCGAACTCGGGAAGTTTCGGTTTGACAGTTAGTGCGGCTATGATTTTCGGACTTATGTCGCTGATGTTCCTTGACACGTCAATCAACATGGCTATGCAGCCGTTCAAGATGCTTGTTGGCGATATGGTAAACGAGAAGCAGAAGGGTTTGGCTTACTCTATACAGAGTTTTCTTTGTAATGCAGGTAGTCTTGTCGGCTATTTCTTCCCGTTTGTACTTGCGTTTATAGGTATATCAAATGTGGCAGAGCCGGGTGTTGTTCCTGATTCCGTTATCTATTCATTCTATGCTGGTGCTGCAATTCTTATTTTATGCGTTATCTATACAAGTGTTAAGGTTAAGGAGATGCCTCCGAAAGAATATGCTGAATTCCATGGTATTAGTGCTGAACAGGAAAAAGAGAAAACAAATATTTTCAAGTTGCTTGCAAAGGCACCGTCTGCATTCTGGACAGTTGGTCTTGTTCAGTTCTTCTGCTGGGCTGCGTTTATGTTTATGTGGACTTATACCAACGGTTCTATTGCGTTGAACGTTTTTGACGCTCCATTGAACGGAACAGTTTTGGATACAACTTCAATTCAATATCAGGAGGCTGGTAACTGGGTTGGTATCTACTTCGCTGTTCAGGCTGTTGGCTCTGTTCTTTGGGCTATGGTAATACCTATGTTTAAGAATAAGAAGATGGCTTATATTGTAAGTTTGGTATTGGGAGGAATCGGATTTATGTCAATATTCTTTATCCATGACCAATATATGCTGTTCGTTTCATTCTTGCTTATCGGTTGTGCATGGGCTGCAATGCTTGCTTTGCCATTCACAATCTTGACAAATGCGCTTACAGGCGGTCACATGGGTACTTATTTGGGACTTTTCAATGGAACAATCTGTATTCCGCAAATAGTTGCCGCTGCGTTGGGCGGTTCAATTTTGAAGATGTTGACACCGGAAGGCGGCGTTGCTCCTGAAGTTGAAATGCTCTTAATTGCTGGTATACTTTTAATTGTTGGAGCGGTTTGCGTATTCATTATTAAGGAAAAAGACAAACCAAAAGTTGAAGCATAAAAATTCAGGTTATAATTAAGGCTGCATCTTTTTGAACTGCACCCCAAAAGTTAGACAAAAAACTTTTGGGGTGCAGTTCATTTCGCTTTTTATACGCTATACCAATTTGGGTTTAGGCTTTGCTTGATTATAATCATGGACGCTCTCAAGTTGGGACCAGTAATCAGGGCAGAAATTTGCATCATCGGCAAATAAATTGTTGCAATTTTTACAGACTTTCATAAATAAAAGATAAGATATTAATATTAGCAAATTTAGGGAAAGCAGTTAGGCAAAAGCTTAAATTCTTTTGCCTAACTGCTTCTATCTATTGCAAAGGTAGTTAAATGATACCGCTGAAGCAAATAAAAACGAAGTCTAAAGTTATAATTTTACATCGGAATTGATCATTCTGATTGGTGGCTGATGATTGAGAGTAATATAGAAAGAGTGGTCAGGGATGTCTTTACTGATGTTCCAACTGTATGAGCAAATTATGCTATATTGAGACTGATTCGTGGCGTTAATTTTTTGGAAATGAAACATCGCCAGCGGCAGTAACGGCTACATTATACGACATCTTGGAGCCACTGTAAGTGGTAACTTCTACGGTAAACGTAAGTACGCCATTCTTGAACGATTGATTGGTAAGTTCCATTCGGTCGGTTGTCTTATGTTCGTAAGAATCAATGGCAACGTCGTTTTTCTTCCAAAGTAAGTCATGTTTCATTACGTTGATAGCAAAGATGTGCAAAGTGCCATCGCCATTTTCTACGCCTATGCCGCTATTGTTAGAAATAGGCTGAACGAGGGTGGCGTTAAAGAGATCGTAATTAGTATTATCTTCATAAAAATATGGGTATTGAGCTTCATAACAAAGGTTACTGTTTCTGTCGTAGCAAGTAACCTGTTTAAAATCGGGATTTTCTTGGTCGCGTCCGAAATAGAAAATCGAGCCACCGTTATACCAGGGTTTAACGCTCTCGCGTTTTAACAATGTTTCGGTTGCCTGAGGTAACTCTTCAGCGGTCATTTTTCCATTGTTGTATAGAATATGATAATGCAGGAAAGCGAATTTTGATGTCGCGCCAGTCTCTCCGTAAAGACCGCAATAAGCCCCTGCAACATTATTGCCATTTATGGCAAAACTGCAAACTTGGAAAGCTTTAAACGGAAGAGTTTTCTTTTCGCCGTAAGGCATAGAAAAATCTACATTTGTGTTGAATTTTATTTGATTAAAGTTAGAATAGAGAACTTTATTAGCGATAGTGTCGCAAATAATAACAGCAGTTTCGTTTTGGTCGTTAGTGCCTGTGAAAACGGCGATGTTATCTTCTCCGACACCGTAAAAGTTGTTAAGTCTCATAATTTTGTCTTCAGGAAGATTGTATCGCTTGCTGAAATCGCGGCGTGCAACTGTGTAGCTATCCTCTAAATTCGGGGGTGTAGGCTCATCTGTTGTGGCAGAAGAGCAAGAATGAAAACCAAGCATAAGTGCGCGCAGTATAGAATATATTTTAAGATATTTCATTGTGGTGTTTGAAATTTAACTGTGACAACTACAAAATTAGCAAAAAATCATGACATACATTTGTTGTTACACAGTAAATTAGAATTGTAAAATCTGAATTTTAGCAGTCCGTGGTACAGTTACTAATGCATATGTGCATAAATTGCGCACGGAGTTGCTAAATAATTTGATTAAACGCTATATGCTAAATTTTTCGTGGGCTGGATAATAGGCAAATATATGGTTATGATTCAGCAAGTTTGGAATATTAAAGAAAAATTGATGTTTTTCGATTTGTTACTTTTTTAGCAGAAAAATGTATGTTTGTTTGCAAATATGGATTGTTTGCCTTAAATTTGCAATCAAAATCAAAAGAAATGAATAATATTATAGTCATCGGTCTGATTGTTTCAACAGTTGTCATTAGTAGTCTGGCAAATGGGGAAAGGTAGTCGATGCCTTATAATTGCATATTATAACAACCTTTCCTCAAATCGTGGAAAGGTTTTTTATTTTATAAAGAAATGAGTAAACCATTAAGAAGTGCGGCAAGCACGCAAGGCAGAAGAATGGCAGGAGCACGAGCATTATGGCGTGCCAATGGAATGAAGGAAGAAATGCTTGGCAAACCGGTTATTGCCATTGCAAATTCCTTTACACAGTTTGTGCCGGGCCATACGCATCTGCATGAAATAGGTCAGTTTGTAAAGGAAGAAATAGAGAAACTTGGCTGCTTTGCTGCTGAGTTTAACACGATAGCGATTGATGACGGTATTGCAATGGGGCATAACGGGATGCTTTATTCGCTTCCTTCACGCGATTTGATTGCCGACAGCGTTGAGTATATGGTCAATGCCCATAAGGCAGACGCTTTAGTGTGTATCTGCAATTGCGATAAGATTACTCCGGGTATGCTTATGGCTGCTATGAGATTGAATATTCCTACTGTCTTTGTTTCAGGAGGGCCAATGGAGGCAGGTGTGCTTGGTCAAAAGGCTGTTGATTTGATTGATGTTATGATTGATTCAGCGGATGTTTCAGTTGATGATGATTCTGTTTCCGAATTGGAAAAGGCAGGTTGTCCCGGTTGCGGATGCTGTTCTGGTATGTTTACTGCCAATTCTATGAATTGCTTGAATGAAGCAATAGGCCTTGCCTTACCGGGAAACGGAACGATTCTTGCAACACATTCTAACCGTAGGGAACTGTTCCGCAAGGCGGCAAATTTGATTGTCAAGAATTGCTATGCATACTATAATGAAGATGATGAATCAGTTTTGCCTCGTAGCATTGCTACCCGTCAGGCTTTTTTGAATGCCATGACTCTTGATATTGCAATGGGAGGGAGTACAAATACAGTTTTGCACTTGCTCGCTATTGCAAATGAGGCTGGTGTTGATTTTACAATGAGTGATATTGATGCCCTATCAAGAAAAACTCCGGTTTTATGCAAGGTTTCTCCAAATTCTCACTATCATGTTCAAGACGTTAATAGGGCAGGCGGAATATTATCGATTATGAAAGAGTTGGCTGATAGTGGTTTGGTCGATACTTCATGTGCGAGAGTTGACGGTCACACATTGCAAAGTGCTATTGATGCCTATGCGGTTGGAGGAGCATGTTTTGGAGCGGAGGCAGAGAACCTTTGGAAAAGTGCCCCGGCAAATAAACGGAATATTGTTTTGGGCAGTCAGTCCAATTTTTATAAAGAACTTGATACAGACAGAGAGACAGGTTGCATAAGAAATTGCGAAAATGCTTATGTCAAAGATGGCGGATTGGCGGTGTTGACAGGAAATATAGCCTTAGACGGTTGCGTTGTCAAGACTGCAGGCGTTGATGAAAGTATTTTTCATTTTGAAGGCACGGCAAAAGTCTATGAATCACAGGAAGAAGCCGTTGATGCAATTCTTGGTGGAGATGTTCAGGCAGGAGATGTTGTTGTTATAACTTATGAAGGTCCGAAAGGCGGACCAGGAATGCAGGAAATGCTCTATCCGACCTCGTATATAAAATCACGACATTTGGGAAAGGAATGTGCGTTGATAACTGACGGGCGTTTTTCTGGTGGAACATCAGGCTTGTCAATAGGGCATATTTCGCCAGAGGCCGCGGCTGGAGGTAATATTGGTCTTGTCAGAAGCGGTGATATTATCGTTATTGATATTCCAAGCAGGTCTATAAGCGTTAAGTTGAGTGATGATGAAATGGCGGCAAGAAGAGCCGAGGAAGTTGCCAAAGGAAAGTTGGCATTCAAGCCTACCAAGCGAGAAAGAGAAGTATCAAAAGCATTGCGAGCATACGCGGCGATTGTTTCTTCAGCAGATAAGGGTGGTGTAAGAATCGTTGATTAAAGAATTTATTATGAGTACTAATATAGCAGGAGCAGAAGCAATTATAAAGTCTTTGTTGGCAGAGGGGGTAGAAACCCTTTTCGGTTATCCTGGAGGTGCAATTATACCTGTCTATGATTCACTTTATGGTTATAAGTCAGAACTGCATCATATCCTTGTCCGACATGAGCAGGCAGCAATACATGCTGCACAAGGGTTCGCAAGGGTAAGTGGTAAAGTTGGAGTTGCGATAGTCACTTCAGGACCTGGGGCAACTAATATCATAACTGGTATAACAGATGCTTTAATGGATAGCACCCCATTGGTGGTTATATCAGGTCAAACTCCGAGTAAAGGTCTGGGTTCAGATGCTTTTCAGGAAACGGATGTTATAGGTATAACTCAGCCTGTTACAAAATGGAATTATCAAGTTAGAAATGCAGAAGAAATTCCATGGGCTATATCAAGGGCTTTCTATATTGCACAGAGTGGCAGGCCTGGACCGGTTGTTGTAGATATTACTAAAGACGCTCAGATGGGTAAACTTGAGTGGAGATATGAAAAGTGCAATTATATCAGGAGTTATGAACCTTATCCTATGCCTGATAAAAGAGCAGTTTTGGCTGCTGCAGATTTGATAAACTCGGCACATAAACCATTGATAATAGCAGGACATGGCGTTATGATTTCTGGTGCAGAAGAAGAATTGCTTACGCTTGCGGAGAAGGCCAGTATCCCTGTTGTCAATACGTTGCTCGGCTTGTCAACAGTTCCGTCAGAGCACCCTCTTTTTAAGGGTATGGTTGGTATGCATGGCAATATTGGAGCGAATGTAAATACTAATAAATGTGATGTCCTTGTTGCTATTGGAATGCGTTTTGATGACCGTGTTACTGGTGATACAGAAACTTATGCCAAGCAGGCAAAGATTATCCACGTTGATATTGACCCTTCTGAGTTTGACAAGAATATCAAGTCTGATGTTTCAATTTTAGGTGATGCCAAGACTGTTTTGAAGGAGTTGCTGCCGATGGTAAAACAAGCAGAGCACAAAGAGTGGCTTGCATCGTTTGAGCACCCTGACAAAGTAGAGTTTGAGAAAGTCGTTAAAGAAGAGGTTTATCCGCAAGAAGGGCTTCTCAATATGGGAGAGGTTGCAAGAAAGGTATCAGAATTTTCAGGCAATAAGGCAGTACTCGTTACAGATGTAGGTCAAAATCAGATGCTGTCATCAAGGTATTTCAAATTCAGTGAACCTAAGAGTATAGTAACGTCAGGAGGACTTGGAACAATGGGTTTTGGGCTACCAGCATCTTTGGGTGCAAAATTGGGAGCACCAAATCGTCAGGTTTGCCTCTTTGTTGGAGACGGCGGTCTGCAGATGACTATACAGGAATTTGGCACTATATTGGAGTATAGGATTCCGGTTAAGATTATACTGCTTAATAATAATTTTCTTGGAATGGTACGTCAGTGGCAGGAATTGTTCTTTGACAAGCATTATAGCGAAACACCGATGGTAAATCCGGATTATGTAAAGATTTGTCAGGCATACGGTATTGAAGCAGAGGATGTTTGTGAGCGTGAAGAACTTGATGCGGCAATAAGGAGAATGCTTGACAGTGATTCCGCATATTTGCTTAACGTTAGAATAAAGCCTAATAATATGGTCTTTCCAATGGTTCCTGCAGGAGCAAGTATCGATAATATATTGCTTAATTCGGAAGAACGTTATTAATTTGTTATAATGTAAAGGAATTGAAGAAATGAATAAATTATATACAATAACCGTTTTTACAGAAAACAGGGTAGGGCTTCTTAATCAGATTTCTATTATCTTTACGCGTCGAAGTTTGAATATAGAGAGTCTGTCAGTTTCACCGTCATCAATACCTGATGTACATAAGTTTACTTTTACCGTTTGGAGCGATGAGGAGACGATTCGGAAGGTAACAAAGCAAATAGAGAAGAGAATAGAAGTTTTGAAGTCTTTTTATTATACTGATGAAGAATTAGTCTATCAAGAGATTGCACTATATAAGGTTCCAACAGAAGAATTGCTTGATGAAAAGGAACTTGAGCAAATAATTCGCAATTATAATGCGAGGATACTTGAGATGGACCGAAAATATACTGTTATAGAAAAGACAGGACATAGTAACGAAACTGAGTCTCTATTTAACGAATTGAAGAAGTACGGCATCTTGCAATTCGTCAGAAGCGGGCGTGTTGCGGTGACGAAGATGGAAGAGGAATTGCTGACAATCTATCTTGAGAAGCAGCAAGAACGATATAATGAATTAAAAAATGTCAACAAACAGCGTTAAACAATTATTTTCAAGCACTTTCTATCTTACTCCGGGAGAGTGCAATGCAGAGCAGGAGATGCCATTATGGTTGCTAACAAATAGAATAATAGAAGTGGCAACCTTGCATGCAAACAGTTGGGGTGTTGGTTATAAGACTTTAAAGAAGTATAACCATGCTTGGGTCCTGTCAAGAGTAACAATTGAGATGAAGCATTATCCTAAAGTTGGAGAACATTATACTTTGACAACATGGATTGAAAGTTATAACAGGCATTTTTCAGAAAGAAATGTTGAAATAACCAACGAGGCTGGTGAAATTCTTGGCTATGCAAGAACGATATGGTCGGTTATCAACTTGGAAACCCGGGAGAGTTGCGATTTGTCGAAATTGCAGTTCGGAGAGGATAATATTGCAGATAAGGAATGCCCGATAGAAAAGCAGAGCAGAATAAGACCTTTTGAACATGTCCGCGAAAGCAAATACACTTTCCAATATACTGATATTGACTTTAACAGGCACGTTAACACAATTAGGTATATTTGTGTTATCCTCAATAACTGGTCGCTTGATTTCTATGACAAGAATTATATCAAGCGATTTGAGATAACTTTTGCAAAAGAGACTTATATAGGAACGGAAGTTACTATCGGCATTGATGATAGGGAGGAAGAATGTTTGGCAGAACTTGTCAGTGATGGCGCTTCCCTTTGTAAAGCAAAAATAATTTTTCAAGAAAGAGAATAAATTTAATAACTATAAAACTAAACGAGATGGCAAAAATTAATTTTGGTGGGGTAGAAGAGAATGTTGTAACCCGCGAGGAATTTCCTTTGGAAAAGGCGAGAGAGGTACTTAAAAATGAGACTATTGCGGTTATCGGATATGGTATTCAAGGACCAGGTCAGGGGTTAAATCTTAGAGATAACGGGTTCAATGTTATTATCGGACAAAGAAAAAACTCAAAGACATGGGAAAAGGCTGTTGCTGACGGCTGGGTTCCTGGTGAGACATTATTTGAAATAGAGGAGGCGGCAGAAAGAGCAACAATTATAGAGTATTTACTTTCTGATGCGGCTCAAATTGAGGTGTGGCCAACAATCAAAAAGCATCTTACTCCAGGTAAGGCCCTTTATTTCTCTCATGGCTTTGCTATAACATATAAGGAAAGAACAGGTATTGTTCCGCCGGCAGATGTAGATGTTATTATGGTTGCGCCTAAAGGCTCAGGCACTTCTTTGCGTCGCTTGTTCGTTCAGGGTCGTGGCATCAATTCCTCTTTTGCTGTATTCCAAGATGCAACAGGAAAAGCAAATGAGAGAGTGTTGGCATTAGGTATTGGCGTTGGCTCTGGCTATATGTTTGAAACAGATTTCAAGAGAGAGGTTTACAGCGATTTGACAGGAGAAAGAGGTACTCTTATGGGTGCTATTCAAGGTATTTTTGCTGCCCAATATGAAACTCTTAGAGCACACGGGCATACTCCGTCAGAGGCATTTAACGAGACTGTTGAGGAGTTGACTCAGTCATTGATGCCTCTTATTGCAGAAAACGGAATGGACTGGATGTATGCTAACTGCTCAACAACTGCGCAGCGTGGTGCTTTGGACTGGTGGAAGAAATTCCGCGATGCTACACGTCCTGTTTTTGAAGACCTTTATAATGAGGTTGCTTGCGGAAATGAGGCTCAGCGCTCAATTGATTCAAACAGTAAGGAAGGTTACCGTGAAGGCTTGCAGAAAGAGTTGCAGGAACTTCGAGAAAGTGAGATGTGGAGAACAGGAGAAGTTGTTAGACAATTGCGTCCAGAAAAGTGATGTTAGCAGTTTGACGAGATTCTTGTTGGAATCCGTTTATAATTAAGTCGGACTCCTTTTAACAGATTGATGACTAGTCCTAAATAAGCGTTACAAAAATTACTACTTATTATAAGGACAAAAT
>ERZ791624.833-NODE-833-length-18107-cov-1.919067_pt1 | contig 18107 bp, 19 predicted proteins | sample MGYA00510058_ERZ791624 | MGnify/ENA primary metagenome ERZ791624 (study PRJEB30046, sample SAMN00715158) | human gut metagenome | study: EMG produced TPA metagenomics assembly of the A metagenome-wide association study of gut microbiota in type 2... | reverse complement strand
GCCTCGGTTTGTGGGTTCCCCATCCCTGGCAAAAGGGCTGCCTGATGGCAGCCTTTTTTGTCTGATTTTATTTGAGCAGATTTTTTGGCAGAAGAATAAGTGGTGTAATATAATGAAGAAAAAAGTTTCTTTAGTAGTGCCGGTATTTAATGAAGAAGATAACCTGCACGAATTTTACAAGCATGCTACCGCTGTTATGCGGCAGGAAGCCTATGATTACAATATTATCTTTGTTGATGACGGTTCGCGTGACACCAGTGCGCTGATTCTGGCAGAATTGGCAGCGCAGGACGAGCATGTGGAGGCCTATCTTTTGAGCCGCAACTACGGTCACCAGATGGCGCTTACCTGTGGCCTTGATCATGCCGACGGTGATGCGGTTATTACGATGGATGGCGATTTGCAGCATCCGCCTGAGCTGATTCCCGAGCTGCTGCGCCTTTGGGAGGCTGGCAACGAGATTGTGCAGACTAAGCGCATGGCTACGGAGGATGCAGGCTTTTTCAAGAACCTGACATCTGCAGCCTACTATAAGATTATCAACACCTTATCTAAAGTAGAAATTACTCCCGGCGGCAGTGACTTCCGTCTGATGGACAGGATTGCGGTTGATGCCTTCAAGTTGTATCGTGAGCGTGCGCGCTTTATACGCGGCCTGGTAAATACACTCGGCTTTCACGTTGCTGTAGTGGAATTTGTGGCACCGCCGCGCTTTGCCGGTCATTCCAAGTTCAACCTGCACAAGATGCTGCACTTTGCGCTAGATGGTATTACGGCCTTTTCCAACCTGCCTTTGCGTTGGGCTTTTTACATAGGCATTGTTTTTGGTATGTGCAGTATTCTGCTTTTGGGCCATGTTTTTTATGTGAAATTTGTGACCAACGATGCCGTTCCGGGGTGGGCAACTACTACAGTCAGTATTTTGTTTCTTGGAGGAATTCAGCTTGTAGGGATAGGTATCCTGGGTGAATATATTGGGCGTATCTTTGAAGAAATCAAGCATAGACCACTATATTTAGTGGCGCGCCACCTGCAAAAATGTAACAAAATAAACGATAATAAAGCAAAATAAGCGCATTAATATTATAACAAATTAGGATTTTACAGAAACGATATTTTGTGGTATAATAAGTATGTCTTAGAAAAGAAGAAAGGATGTAGGTGCCAGTGGTCAAACGCAAAGTATTAGTTTTCTGTATGACAGTTTTGTTTAGTTTAAGCTGTGCTGTAACAGCTTTGGCTTCCTTCCAACGCGGAGACGATGGACAGGAAGTAGTGGCAATTCAAAAGAGATTGGTAGAATTAAGTTATTCTATTAATAATATAGATGGTGATTTCGGTCCCGAAACCGAAAGAGCTGTTAAAAACTTCCAAGCTGATAAAGGATTAGAGGTTGATGGTATTGTAGGGTCAGCTACCTATAGAGCGCTGATGAACAGGGAGATGCCTCCTAACCGTAGCAATTCCGTTGTACGCAACGTACTGCGTTCTGCTTACAGTGTCATCGGTACTCCATATGTATTTGGTGGAACTACTCCTTATGGTTTCGACTGCTCCGGCTTTACCCAGTATGCATTCGCAAGAGCAGGTGTATATCTGCCGCGTATGGCTGACAGCCAATTCTACTCTGGCCGTCAGATTTCCATGGGCCAGCTTCGTCCCGGCGATTTGATTTTCTTTACCACATATGAACCGGGTGCTTCTCATGTTGGTATTTATGTTGGCGACGGCAACTTCATTCATGCAGGCACCAGCACCGGCGTAACTGTTTCTTCCGCATTCACCGGCTATTGGGGCGCACGTTATTACGGCGCTTGCCGTGTTCTCTAAGAGTTTCAAGCAGATAGGCTTCGGCTTATCTGCTTTTTCTTATGCAAAGTATTGGAAATTTTAGTTATTTATGATATAATAAAACAGGTTATTGGTGTGGGTGATTCATTCTTAATTGACAAGATGGTTAACTCCTGACGGTCCCGCCACTGTGAAGGCCTTGTGTCTAAGTCAGCAGTCAGCCCATGCTTTATTCTGAATCCACGGGTGATGGAGGCAGTTGGGTTTGCTAATTGCATGGAATAATTGTCATTAGTTAATTCTGTCTTTATGGCTTTTGTCGGATTCGGCAGAAGTCTTTTTTTATTATTGATAATCCCTACCATATGGGAAAATTAATTGTGAAGGAGCTGCACTTTGGAAGAATATCAGTTTTCGCAAGGAAAGGTTTTGCGTTGTGGTTATACTACCGGCAGCTGTGCAACGGCCGCATCCAAGGCAGCAGCTACAATGCTGCTGACGGGCGAGCGTGTTGAAACTGTGCGCATTGACACTCCCAAGGGAATTGTGCTTGACCTTGAGCCCTTGGATGTAGAAATGACACCGGAGTACGTCAGCTGCGCAATCCGCAAGGATTCCGGTGACGATCCTGATGATACTAACGGCGTGTTGGTTTATGCCAGAGCCGAAAGGACTGACAGCAGTGGTGTTGAGCTGGAAGGCGGCGTAGGCGTCGGCAGGGTGACCAAGCCCGGTTTGGCGTGTGCTGTCGGCGGACCGGCGATTAATCCCACGCCGCGCAGAATGATTACGCAGGAGGTTGGCAAGGCTATGGAGGCTGCCGGTTATAACGGCGGCATGAAGCTAACGATTTCTATTCCTGCGGGTGTAGAAATTGCCAAGAAAACCTTTAATCCCCGTCTCGGTATTATCGGCGGCCTATCGGTTTTAGGAACAAGCGGCATTGTAGAGCCTATGAGTGAAAAGGCGCTGATTGAAACGATGTATGTGGAATCAGAGCGCAGAAGGCACGCGGTAATAAAAATCGCTGGTGTTCTTCGGCAACTACGGCGAGGATTTTACCCGCGATGAAATGAAGCTTGACCTTGACGGTCATGTTACCTGCAGTAACTTTGTGGGTGAGCTTTTGGATTATGCTGTTTACTGCGGCTTTGAAACCTTGCTGCTTATCGGCCATTCCGGTAAGCTGGTAAAGGTGGCGCAGGGCGTAATGAATACACATTCCAAGTATGCGGACTGCCGCACGGAGTTGTTTGCTCTGGAGGCAATGTTCCACGGAGCTTCGGTGGAGGTAGGGCGTGAGATTTACGGCTGCTTTACTACCGATGAGGTGACTAAGGTTCTGAAACGGGAGCAAATCTTTGAGCCTGTGATGGACAAGGTTACGGAAAAAATTGATTTTTACATGCAGCATAGAGTGCATGGCAAAATAAAAACGGCTGCTTTGATGTTTTCCAATGTCTATGGCATTTTGGGCAAGACCAAGTACGCAGACGAATTAATCCAGCTACATAAGCAAAAAGGAGTATGAGAGAATGAGAGGCAAACTTTATAGTGTTGGTATCGGTCCCGGAGACCCGGAATTAATGACCCTGAAGGCTGTACGCCTGTTGAAGGAATGTGACGTTGTTGCATTGCCTAAGGGAGATACCGATGTAATGACGGCTAAGGAAATCGTTAATCACGTAGTAGATCTTGATGCAAAACCCCAGCTGATTGTTTATATGCCTATGACTAAGGACATGGCAGCAATGGACAAGGCACACCGCGAGGGTGCCGATGCTATTGAAAAGCTGCTTGATGAAGGCAAAAACGTTGTCTTCATCACTCTTGGCTGTCCTACCGTATATGCAACCTGCATTTACGTTCATAAGCTGGTGCTGAAGGATGGCTATGATGCAGAGCTGGTTGCAGGCGTAACCTCTATCTGCGCTGTTGCAGCTAAGCTGAATACTTCCCTGTGCGAAAGAGCGGAACCGCTGATTGTTCTGCCCGGCAGCTATAAACAGTCCGCAGCATTCCTGGACGGCCCCGGCAACAAGGTGCTGATGAAATCCGCAAGCGAAATCGGCCGTGTAGTTGACGAGCTGCGCGAGCGTAAGCTCATTAAAAATTCCGGTATGGTTGAAAGATGCGGCCTGCCGGGCGAGAAAATCTATCGTAACCTTGAAGAAGTAGATCCTAAGAGCAGCTATTTCTCTGTAATATTGGTTAAAGAAAAGGAGTTTGATGAATAATGATCTATTTTATTGGTGCTGGTCCCGGTGCAGCTGATTTAATTACTGTAAAAGGTAAAGAGCTTTTGGAAAAGGCTGACCTGGTTATTTACGCAGGCTCCCTTGTTAACCCGGAACTGCTGAAATACTGCAAACCGGAATGTACTATTATGAACAGTGCAACCATGACCTTGGAAGAGGTTATCGCTGCTATGGTTCCCGCAGCTCAGGCCGGCCAATTGGTTGTACGTCTGCACACCGGCGACCCCAGCGTTTACGGTGCACATCGCGAGCAGATTGACCTGCTGCGCAGCTACAACCTTGACTACGAGGTTGTTCCGGGCGTAAGCTCCTTCTGCGCTGCTGCTGCTTGCCTGAAGGCTGAATACACTCTGCCGAACGTAAGCCAATCTGTTATTATCACCCGTATGGAAGGCCGTACTCCGGTTCCGAGCCATCAGAAGATTGCCGACTATGCTGCCCACAAGGCAACCATGGTTATCTTCCTGAGCAGCGGTATGCTGGAAAAACTGCAGACCGAGCTCGTAAGAGGCGGTACAGAAACGATACTCCGGCTGCTATTGTTTACAAAGCATCCTGGCCGGATGAAAAGGTTATCCGCTGCACCGTTGGTACCCTGGCAGAAAACGCTGCTAAATACGGCACAACAAAACTGCACTGATTACCGTCGGCGGCTTCCTGGGCAACGCTTACGACCGCAGCGAGCTGTACAACCCGACCTTCGCTCACGGCTTCCGTGAAGCAGACCCGACTAAACTGGACGTTAAGCCCGAGGTTAAATAAGCTATGCGCGCGGCTATATTTTCCTTTTCGGCGCTGGCGCGGAGCTGAGCAAAAAGGTTGCCGAATATTTGCACAGCATCGGTTATGAAACGGAGCTGCAGACTGTAGCGAAGTATGCGGAGCAGACGGGTATTTCCCCGATGCTGCCGGACCATAACGGTGCTTGCGCAGCTGTTTTCAACAAATGTCAGGCGTTGGTATACGTCGGAGCTGTGGGTATTGCGGTGCGTACTATCGCACCCTTTATCAAAAGCAAGCTGACTGATCCTGCGGTTATTTCGGTAGATGAACGTGGCAGCTTTGTCATTCCGCTGCTTGCAGGTCACATCGGCGGTGCTAATGAGCTTTCGCGTTGCCTGGCAGCAGCGTTGGGGGCAACTGCCTGCGTGACTACGGCGACGGATGTTAACGGCCTTTTTGCTGTTGACGAATGGGCGGCCCGCAACCGCATGGTGCTGTGCTCTTTGGCAGCAGCCAAGGATTTTGCTGCAGCACTGGTGGGGGATGAAAAGGTAGGCCTATATTATGACAAGGAATTTCAGCTTACAGGTCCGCTGCCCAAGCTGGTAGTTGAGGACAGCAGCTTGCCTGTCGGAATGGCTGTTACACTGCAAAAGCATTTGCAGCCGTTTGCTACTACGGTGCGCCTGCTTCCTAAGATTGTGCATTTGGGAATCGGCTGCCGTCGCAATACGCCTTTGGAAAATATTGAAGCTCTGGTACTGCCGGAGCTGGAAAAGCTGCAGCTGGATAAGCGTTCCGTTGTGGCAATCGCAAGCGTAGATTTGAAAAAAGACGAGCAGGGTTTACTGGCCTTTGCCAAAAAATATAACTTTGCTGCTAATTTCTATTCAGCTGATGAATTAAACAGCGTAACAGGCGATTTTACGCCGTCAGCCTTTGTGCAGAGCGTAGTCGGCGTAAGCAACGTATGCGAGCGCAGTGCTGTCAAGGACAGCAAGGGCGGCAGGCTGCTGTTGCGGAAAACCAGTCTGAATGGTGTAACTCTGGCTGTTGCAGCCGAAAACCTGGTTCTGGATTTTTCCAGAACAGGCTTGAAGACTGAATAAGGAGACGAGATAATGGGTAAATTATTTGTTGTGGGCCTTGGCCCCGGCGGCGTAGAGCAAATGACCAAAAGAGCTTACGACGCACTGAAGTCCTGCGATGTTATTGCAGGCTACAATGTATACGTTAACCTGATTAAGGAAGATTTCAAGGAGAAGGAATTCCTCTCCAACGGTATGCGTAAAGAGGTTGACCGCTGCAAGCTGGCTTTGGATGAAGCTCTGAAGGGCAAAACCGTTGCTATGATTTCCAGCGGTGACGCAGGTGTTTACGGCATGGCTGGCATTATGTGTCAGGTTGCCAAGGATCATCCCGAAATTGAAATCGAGGTTGTTCCAGGCATTACCGCAGCATGCTCCGGCGCTGCTGTATTGGGTGCACCGCTGATCAGCGACTTCTGCCTGATTTCCCTCAGCGATTTGCTGACTCCGTGGGAAAAAATCGAGAAGCGTCTTGACTGCGCTTCCAAAGGCGATTTCTGCATCTGCCTGTATAACCCTTCCAGCCACAAGCGTCATGATTACCTGCAAAAGGCTTGCGATATCATGCTGAAAAATCAGCCTGGTACTATTCCTGCAGGCATTGTACGCAACATCGGCCGCGATGGTCAGGACTTTGAACTGACTACTCTGGCAGAGCTGCGCGATAAACAGGTAGACATGTTCTCTACTGTTATTATCGGCAACACTCAGACCGAAGTAATCAATGGCCGTATGGTAACCCCGCGTGGTTACAAGCTGGCATGAAACCGGTAATCTGGCTTATTGGCGGTACCAGTGAGGGACGCCGCCTGATTAAGGAGCTGGCTAAGCTGCCGGTGGAGCTGTATGTTTCTGTTGCTACGGATTACGGCGCGTCCTTGATTGAGCCGCAGCCCGGAATGACCGTCATGGCAGAGCGTATGGACCTTGCAGCTATGCGTGCCTTTATTCAGGAGCACCGTCCTGCCTGCGTTATTGACGCTACGCATCCTTATGCTACCGTTGTTACCGCAACGGTGCAGGAGGCCTGCAGCACCGAGCAGGTTGAATATCTGCGTCTGGTGCGTCCGTCGGGCGAGGGCGGCGATTACATTACCGTTCACGATTTTGCGGAAGCAGTTGAGCTTCTGAATCATCTGGACGGCGGCATCTTCCTGACTACCGGAAGCAAGAATCTGCCGGACTTCACCGCTGTGCATGATTACGCCGAGCGTATCGTTCTGCGTATCCTGCCGCTGGAAAGCAGTCTGCAGATTGCCTTGAAGCTTGGTTACAAGCCTGCACATATTATTTGTATGCAGGGACCGTTCAGCAAGGAGCTGAATGTCGCTATGCTGAAAAAATATGGCAGCAAGTTCATGGTGACCAAGGATTCCGGTGCTGTCGGCGGCTTTGATGAAAAGGTGGAGGCAGCGGCAGCTGCCGGCGCCAAGCTGATAGTCATCGGCCGTGCACAGGAGGAAACCGGTGCCGGCTATAGTGAGATTGTTGATTACCTAAAGCAGCATTTTGCTGCCGGTAATTGATATAAATAAAAAGGAGGCTTGCTTCCTATGTCGCAAAAATTGCGCGTAAACATCGTCGGTATCGGCCCCGGTAACCCCGATTTGCTGACCGGCGAAGCACGTCAGGCTATTGCTTCAAGTAATATCCTGATTGGCGACAAACGCATGCTGGCTGCTTTTGCAGACAGCAGCAAAACTGTATATGATACAATCAAAACTGCTGCTATTGCTGAGATTGCAGCGCAGGCACAGCCTGATAAGGATGTGCTGGCGGTGCTGGTTTCCGGTGATGTAGGCTTTTTCAGCCTCGCCAAAACCATCAGCGGTAAGCTGCCGGATTGTGAATGTGTTCGCTACTGTGGCATCAGCAGCCTGGTGTATTTTTCCTCTAAGCTGCAGCTGTCCTGGGATGACGCCAAAATCGTCAGCATGCACGGACGCCACAAAACCTGGTAGCGGCAGTTGCCCGTAACAAAAAAGTATTTTCCTTGACCGGTGGAGAAAATTCTCCGCAAAAGCTGTGCGCACAGCTGTGTGAGCATGGTCTTGGTCTGGTTCAGGTCTATGTAGGTGAAAACCTTTCGTATCCCGAAGAAAAAATCACCAGCGGTACGGCGGAAGAAATTAGTGCCTTGGATTTTCCGTCCTTGTCCGTAATGATGATTTTGAACGAGGATGCGCAAAGCTTTACCTCTACCGTACACGGCCTTGCCGATGACCTGTTCCAGCGCAGCAAGGTGCCCATGACCAAACAGGAGGTACGTAGCGTATCGATGTCCAAGCTGCAGCCGAAGGCTACGGATTTGATTTATGACATCGGCGCCGGTACAGGCTCCTGCTCCATTGAGCTGGCTCTGCTTGCCAGCCAAGGTAAGGTTTGGGCCTTTGAGCGCAACCCTGTTGCCGTTGAGCTCCTCGGAAAGAACAAGTCCTTATTTGGCGTTGACAATCTGGAGGTTATTGCCGGTGAGGCTTTGGAAAACATCAAAGCCATGCCTGCTCCCGATTGTGTTTTCGTAGGCGGCAGCGGTGGCGATTTGTGTGAAATGCTGGACGTAATTTATGCTAAGAACAGTGACTGCCGTGTTGTAATCAATGCCATTACGGTAGAAACTCTGGCAGAGGTTGCTGCTTATTACAAGGAGCATCCCGCTTACAGTCTGGAAATCGTCAATGTGTTTGTAGCGCGTAGCAAGCATCTGGGCAGCTACAACCTGATGATGGCACAAAACCCTGTATATGTAATGACTGCATTGAAGAAGGAAGATTAACATGGCTGAAGTAAAAGTTCCACGTTTTATGATCAGTGCTCCCGGTAGCGGCAGCGGCAAGACAACTATCGTCTGCGGTCTGCTGAAGGCGCTGATGGAAAAAGGGCTGTCTGTGGCAGCCTTCAAATCAGGACCTGATTATATTGACCCGATGTTTCATTCTCGTGTTATCGGAGCAAAATCCCGCAATCTGGATCTGTTCATGCTGGGGCAGGCTATAACGCGTTATCTGGTAGCAAAAAATGCACGCCATGCGGATGTAGCTGTCTTTGAAGGAGCGATGGGCTTTTACGACGGCATGGGTAAAACCACGGAAGCCAGTGCTTACGAGCTGGCCTGCACCTGCGATGTTCCGGTAGTTCTGGTTGTCAACGGCAAGGGAGCCGCCTTATCCATTGCTGCGACCATCAAGGGCTTTAAGGAATTCCGCAGTGACAGCCACATTGTCGGCGCTATTCTGAACAATGTTAATCCGATGAGCTATCTTTTCTATAAGGATGTAATTGAACGCGAAACCGGTGTGAAGCTGTTAGGCTACTTCCCGGTGATGCAGGATTGTAACTTTGAAAGCCGTCATTTAGGCCTGATTACAGCCGAGGAAATAGGAGATTTGCAGCAGATAGTTGCCAAGTTGGCAGCTCAGGCAGCCAAATCAGTCGATTTGGACGGCCTGTTGCAGGTAGCGGCGCAAGCTGCACCGCTTGCATATGACGAGGTAAGCCTTGAACCCGTCGGACGTATGCGTGTGGCAGTCGCTATGGACAAAGCCTTCTGTTTCTACTATCAGGACGCACTTGACCTCTTAGCTGAGCTGGGTGCGGAGCTCGTACCCTTCAGCCCGATAGCTGATGCGCATCTCCCGGAGAACATCAGCGGCCTTGTATTGGGCGGAGGCTATCCCGAGCTTTACGCACAGCAATTAGCGGATAACAAAACGCTGCTGCAGGAGCTTAAAACCGTTATCGACGGCGGTATGCCTTGTTTTGCGGAATGCGGCGGCTTCATGTATCTGCTGGAGCATTATCGTGATGGCGATAAGCTGTATAGCTGGGTAGGTGCGCTGAAGGGCGAATCGGCCATGACCAAAAAGCTGACGCGCTTCGGATATGTGCATCTGACGGCGCAGCAGGATAATCTGCTGTGTCCTGCCGGCGGTACGATAAACGGACACGAGTTCCATTACTCTGACAGCACCAACAACGGTGCAAGCTTTATAGCTGCCAAGGCTTCCGGCCGCGGCAGCTGGGAATGCGCGAATACTACGCCGACTCTTTATGCCGGTTATCCGCACATCCATCTGTGGGGCAATCCTGAATTTGCCCGCAGCTTTATCAAACAATGTGCAGCGTATGCTGCTAAATAGCAGTCGACAGACTGCTGAAAAGGGGAGTTTGCTTAGATGATGACCTTAGGCGCAATTGTAGCAGGTTTTATTTTAGATTTGATTTTCGGTGACCCGCATTGCTTGCCGCATCCAATCTGCTTAATTGGCAATTTAATAGGATTTCTGGATAAAAAACTGCGGCGTATGCTTGCTCCCGGCGAGACAGCATTACTGCTCGGCGGTGCCTTGATGGTAATAATCGTTCTGGTTCTTACCTTTGCCGTGCCGTTTGCTGTGCTGACGTTGGCGGAACAGGTTAACCCCTGGCTGCGTTTTGCTCTGGAAACCGTTATGTGCTACCAGATCTTTGCTACAAAATGTCTGCGTGACGAAAGCATGAAGGTATACACTGCCCTGAAGGATAACGATCTTGTTGATGCAAGACTGAAGCTTTCCTGGATCGTTGGGCGTGATACAAAAGAACTTGATGCTGCAGAGGTGACTAAGGGTGCAGTAGAAACCGTTGCGGAAAATACTGCCGACGGCATCATCGCTCCGATGTTCTATATGTTTATCGGCGGCGCTCCTCTGGCCTTTTTGTATAAAGGCATCAATACTATGGATTCCATGGTTGGTTATAAAAATGACACGTATCTTTATTTTGGACGCTGTGCTGCCAAGCTCGATGATTTGGCTAATCTGATTCCCGCGCGTATTACCGGTCTGGTAATGATTGTGGCATCTTATTTCCTTAATCTTGATGCCAAGAGAGCGTGGAAGACATTCTGGCGCGACCGCTATCATCATCTCAGTCCTAATTCCGCAATGACGGAATCAGTTACGGCCGGTGCCTTGAACATCCAGCTCGGCGGCGATCATTTTTATTTCGGTAAGCTTGTCCACAAGGAAACCATCGGCGATGACATCCGCCCGGTGTGCCCCGAGGATATAGTTACCACCAACAATTTACTGTATATGACGGCTGTTCTCAGCCTGTTGCTGTTTTCCTTGATTTTTTTGGTGAACAGTCTTATTTTGAAATGAAGCAGGTAGAAGATGATGTATAAATACGAACACGGTGGAGATATCTATACGGAAAAGCTGACCAAGGATGGTCGCCCCTTCGTAGATATTCCGCCAATATCAATCCTCTTGGCCTGCCGCTTGGTATAAAGCAGGCCGTTCAACAGGCTTTAAAGCTTTGTATCAACTATCCTGATCCCTTCTGCCGCGAGCTGGCAGAGGTGACCGCAAGCTATCTGCAGCTGCCGCAGAAGTATATTTTCTTCGGTAACGGTGCGGCCGATGTGCTGTTCCGTCTGGCGCTGGCCTTGAAGCCCGGACGTGCACTGCTTCTGGCGCCGACCTTTGCCGATTATGAAAAGGCTCTGCGTACGGTAGACTGCAAAATAAGCTATTATAATCTGCAGGAGGCGCGTAATTTTGCTGCTGATAATGATATTGTCGATGCGATTACGCCTGAAACAGATTTAGTTGTTATCTGTAATCCCAATAATCCTACCGGCCAGCTGACGAGCCGTGAGCTGCTGGTGCAGATTCTCGACAAATGCCGTCTGGTAGGAGCCCATCTTTTGATAGATGAATGCTTTATGGATTTTGTCAGTGAGGAAAAGGCCTTCAGCATGCGTGATCTGCTGGCGACCTATCCTGAATTGGTTATCCTTAAGGCCTTCACGAAAACCTTTGCGATGCCCGGCATTCGCTTAGGCTACTGCCTCAGCGGCAGCAGTGAGCTGCATACAGCGCTGCATCAGAGCGGTCAGGACTGGAACGTTTCCATTCTGGCGCAGGAGGCAGGCAAGGCTGCTTTAAAGGAGCACGAATATCTGGCTAAATCCTTTAAGCTGATTGAGCAGGAGCGCAGCTATCTGCGTAACCAGCTAGCAGCTTTGGGTGCCAAGGTATACGGCTCGGAGGCCAACTATATTTTCTTTTATCTGCCGCAGCCGGAAAATCTTCCGGAGCTGTTGCATGAGCGTGGCTATCTGATACGTTCATGCGCCAATTACCACAATCTGCAGGCAGGCTATTACCGTATCGCGGTCAAAACGAGAGTGCAGAACCGCGGTCTAATTAAAGCACTTAAGGAAGCAATAAAAACATGCGCTCTTTATTAGTATTAATTGATGGCTTAGGCGATTCCCCGATTCCTGCATGGCAGGGACAGACTCCCTTTGAGCACGCAGTGCATCCTGCGATGGATGCGCTGGCTGCTTCCGGGACACTTGGGAGCCTCAGCATATGTGAAAATGACATCATTCCCGAAAGCTGCAGCTGTATTCTGCGGCTTCTGGGTGTAGATAAAAAGGATATACCGCACAACCGTGCTTATCTGGAGCTGTTGGCGCACAATCGTGATATTTCCGAATATGAAATGGTGCTGCGCTGCAATCTGGCTGCTGTTGATGCATCCGGCCGTCTTGCTGCCTTTAACGGGCAGGGGCTTACGCCGCTGGAGATGCACCAAGCTGCCAAACAGTGTGACGGTATCCTTAAAGATATAGAGTTTATTCATTTATCCGAATACCGTAATCTTTTAGTGATGAACAGGGAAGCAAGCGTGCTGGACTGCACAGTACAGCCGCCGCACGAAAGTGTAGGCGAGGATGTAAACGGACTGCTGCAGGAGCTACGCCGGCAATCTCTGTCCATTAACTATTTTTTGCAGGAGTCGGCAAAACGGTTGCAGCCCTTTGCCCGTGACGGCCTGCAGTACATCCTCTATCCCTGGGGACCTTCAGCCCGTCAGGGACTACCTTCCTTCAGCGGTCTGCACGGACTGCGCGGTGGGGCGGTGTGCAAGGCGGAGATTGTCATCGGCATTGCTAAAGCCTTGGGCATGGATGTAATAACACCGCCGAATGCAACCGGCGACGTAGACACTGATATTATGGCGAAGGCCGAAGCAACACTTGCTATGCTGCAGCAGGATGATTTCGTTATTGCGCATTTTAACGGCAGTGACGAGGCTTCGCATCGTTATGATTATCAGGGAAAGGCTGATTTTATCAGCAGAATAGATACCCAGTTTTTACAGACCATAGCAGCAAAGTATCATGAACCACTGAAGCTCGTCATCTGCGGCGACCACGTTACCAGCTCGGTAACAGGCAAGCACGGTGACGGCTGCACGCCTGTGATTGCAGGCTATCTTAATACCACAGTCACAGTATCCGGCTGCAAAGCTATCGTGACATACTGGACTTTTTGATGAAAGAGAGTGATTAAAGTGGCAAAAGCACTTATGATAGTAGGTACCATGTCAAATGCAGGCAAGAGCCTGGTAACAGCAGGTTTATGCCGTGTATTCAATCAGGATGGCTACAAGGTAGCACCGTTCAAATCCCAGAACATGGCGCTGAATTCCTTTATCACCGCCGAGGGTGCGGAAATGGGACGTGCGCAGGTTGTGCAGGCTGAAGCAGCCAATATCGAACCAAGCGTACTGATGAATCCTATTCTGCTGAAGCCTACCAGCGACAGCGGTTCCCAGGTTATTGTCAACGGTGAGGCAATCGGTACCATGAAAGCCGGCGAATATTATGCAATGAAGCATACCTTGCGCCCGGAGGTACAGAAGGCATTTGATACGCTGGCTTCCAAATTCGATATTGTCTGCATCGAGGGTGCAGGCAGCCCGGCGGAAATCAACATCAAAAAGGACGATTTTGTCAACATGGGCATGGCTAAAATGGCCAAGGCTCCAGTGCTGCTTGTAGCAGATATTGACCGTGGCGGTGTTTTCGCTTCCATCTACGGCACGCTGATGCTGCTAGAGGATGACGAAAGAGAAATGGTTAAGGGTGTTATCATCAACAAGTTCCGCGGTGACGTAGAAATCCTGCGTCCCGGCCTGAAGATGATTGAAGAAAAAACAGGCGTACCTATCGTAGGCGTGCTGCCGATGCTGAAGGTTGATATCGAGGATGAGGACAGCCTTTCCGAGCGTATCAGCGGCCGCAGCGAGGTTAAGCTGATTGATATTGCAGTTGTACGCATTCCGCGTATGTCAAACTATACAGATTTCAACGTATTCGAGCTGATTCCCGGCGTATCCCTGCGCTATGTAACCAGTGTACGCGAGTTGGGCCAGCCGGATATGATTATTATCCCCGGTACCAAAAATACCACCGGCGACCTGAAATGGCTGCGCCAGAGCGGTATGGAGGCTGCTATTTTGAAGCATGCTAACAGCGGTACCGTAGTGTTCGGTGTCTGCGGCGGTTATCAGATGCTGGGCAAGCAGATTTCCGACCCGTACGGTGAAGAGGACGGCACAGGCAAGGCTAACGTTACTCCCGGCATGGGACTGCTGGACATCGAAACCACCTTTATCGAAAAGAAACGTACCATCCAGATGGCCGGCAAATTCGGTAAGGTGCAGGGCATTTTCTCCGTACTGAGCGGTCAGCCGCTTTATGGCTACGAGATTCACTCCGGTGTAACCGAATTCCCGGAGGAGGCAGCACTGACCTCTATCAGCCCGATTCACGAAAACGGTGAAATTATGGCCGAGGGCTCTCAGAACACCGAGGGCAAGCTCAATGTTTACGGCACTTATGTACATGGCGTTTTTGATGGCGATGGCATTGCTGTGAAGATTGTCGAAGCGCTGCTGGCTAAGAAGGGCAAAAAGATGGAGGACATCCAGACCATCAACTTTGCGGAATACAAACGTCAGCAATACGATATTCTTGCCGACAGCATCCGTGAAAACCTGGATATGAAGAAAATTTATGAGATTTTGGAAGCAGGTGTCTGAATGAAAGATGGTGGGCTGATTCATATTTACTGTGGCGATGGCAAGGGAAAAACCACTGCTGCTATGGGACTTTCAATCCGCTGCGCAGGCCATGGCAACCATGTGCTGATTGTTCAGTTCCTCAAAAGCAGACCGACAGGCGAGCTTACAAGCCTGGCACTGCTCCCGAATATTGAGGTAATGCGCGGCAAAGAAACCAAGAAATTCACCTTCCAGATGAACGATGAGGAAAAAGCTGAGGTTAAGCGCGAGCACATGGTGCTTTTCGACAAGGTTAAGCAAAAATGTGCCAACGAGCATATCGATCTGCTGATTTTCGACGAAATCATCGGTGCCTGCAACACCGGCGTTTTTGACCAGGCTGCTTTAGTAGAGTTTCTGAAGAACAAGCCGCAGGAGCTGGAGGTTGTTATGACAGGCCGTAATCCGGCGCCTGAGCTGGTGGAGCTGGCTGATTATGTATCTGAAGTCTGCATGCGCAAGCATCCCTTCAAAAGAGGTATTCCGGCGCGTGTAGGCATTGAAAAATAAGGCTTCGGCCTTGTAGCATATGTTAAGAAAGGTAGTGTAAAATAATGCATTTACAAAATGTTTTACCCGCTGACATTGAAAAACGTAGTATGGAAATTATTGGCGAGGAATTAGGCCAAATTCATATTGATGAGGAGAAAATTGATATCGTCAAACGCGTTATCCATACCTCCGCTGACTTTGATTATGCCCGCAATATGCTGTTTTCTGACGGCGTAGTAGAGAAGGCGCTGGCTGCACTGCAAAAGGGTGCTACCATCGTTACCGATACCAACATGGCCTGCACCGGCATCAACAAAATGGGCCTGGGCAAGCTGGGCGCAAAGGCTGTCTGCTTCATGGCAGATCCCGATGTTGCAGCACGCGCTAAGGAAGCAGGCTCCACCAGAGCCGCTGCCTGCATGGAAAAGGCCTGCACCATCGAAGGCCCGGTAATTATTGCTGTAGGCAACGCACCGACCGCACTGGTTCGTCTGGACGAGCTGGTTAAGGAAGGCAAAATTAAACCGGAGCTGGTTATCGGCGTTCCTGTAGGCTTTGTAAATGTTGTGGAATCCAAGGAAATCATCATGAAGACCGGTATTCCTTATATCGTTGCCCGCGGCCGCAAGGGTGGCAGCAACGTTGCCGCAGCAATTTGCAATGCGCTTATCTATAAGCTGACACGTAAATAATTGTAAGTAATTAAGAATGATTATAGCTGAAATCGTAGCTAAAGATACAATTTCAGAGCCAAATTTTGACAAAATAGTAAAATCATTTTCAATTACTTGACAAATCAGTTTATATGTTATAGGATAAATTCTGTAACGTATGACTGCTGATTCATTGATGAAACAGTGCTTTTTTAGCACTGTTTTTTTCAAGCGTTGCAAAGCTGTTAGAAAATTAGAAAGAATAGCAATATTAGCTTGATTCTTACGGTTTTGTGTGATAAAATAAAATGAAGGTATTTTTAGATTATGGACACTACAGTTAATAACTATCCGGAAAGGTTTTTAACTTATCTGGAGGTTGAAAAAAATTGTTCTCAGCATACGATTGAAAGCTATCAAAAGGATTTGGCTGCCTTTGCGGAGTTTATGTTGCGCAGAAACAAGCAGAATTTTTTCTGGCAGCAGACAGGTCCTTTGGATGTGCGTGGCTATCTCGCAGAGCTTAATGAAAAGCAGTATGCGCGCAGGACGATTGCCCGCAGGATATCTGCACTGCGTTCCTTTTTTAAATACCTTGTGCGTGAAGCGGTTATTGAATATAGTCCGCTGACAAAGGTGCGCACACCAAAGTTGGAAAAAAAGCTGCCGGCTTTTTTAGACGAAATTGAAATCAACGAGCTGTTGGCGATGCCCGATAAAAGTAAGGTATTGGGTGTTCGTGATCAGGCGGTGCTGGAGATGCTTTATGCTACCGGCTGCCGTGTATCCGAGCTTGTAGGGCTTACTCTGGAAAGAGTAGACCTGAGCAACCGGTTTGTGCTTTTGCTCGGCAAGGGTAATAAGGAAAGGGTTGTGCCGGTAGGCCACACCTGCTGTGCTGCGTTAAGCACATATTACCATGTACGACAGCAGCTGATGCTTCAATATCAGCAGGAGCATGACTTCATTTTCGTCAATAACCGTGGTGGTAGGCTCACGGACCGCAGTGTAAGGCGTATTTTAGAGAAATATATAAATATGCTGGCTATCCATAAAAATGTCAGTCCGCATACTATACGCCATTCCTTCGCAACGCATCTTTTAGAGCATGGTGCCGATTTGCGTTCGGTACAGGAGCTTTTAGGACATGCGAATTTATCAACAACGCAGATTTATACGCACGTTTCAAATGAACATGTGACGAATGTTTACAAGAAGAATCATCCAAGAGCATAATTTTTTTTAGGAGGGCAAAATCATGAAATTGTTGGAAAAGACCAGAAAGATTAACAAGCTTTTACAAAAAGGAGATAAGGTTGAGTTTAACGCTATTGCAAAGTTGTTGCGTGACGTTATTGAAGCAAACACCTATATTGTCGGCCGTAAAGGCGGCGTAAAGGGTTATGCGCTGATTCACGAGTTTGAATGCGATATTATGCGTGAGCAGGTTCTTGACGATATGCGTTTCCCTGAGGATTATCTGGGCTTTATTATGAGCGTTAAGGAAACGCTGGCCAACATTCCTCATCAGAATCAGAACTGCTCCTTTGTTGCTGATACAAAATGCATTTTTAATGGTAAAATGACTACTGTTGTACCTATTTACGGCAATGGCGAACGCCTTGGTACCCTGATTGTTGCTAAATATGATGCGGAATTCGATGATGATGATTTGCTGCTGGCTGAATATGCTGCTACTGTTTTGGGTGTTGAAATTCTGCATGATCGTGAAGCAGTTGTTTCCGAAGAAATCCGCAAGAAGGCTACTGTACAGGTTGCTTTCTCCACCTTGTCCTATTCCGAGTTGGAAGCTATTGTAAACATTATGGGCGAGCTGAATGGCAACGAAGGCCTGCTGGTTGCTTCGAAGATTGCTGACCGCGTAGGTATTACCCGTTCCGTTATCGTTAACGCACTGCGTAAATTTGAAAGTGCCGGCCTGATTGAAACAAAATCTCTGGGCATGAAGGGCACCTATATCCGCGTACTGAATCCGATGCTGTTTGAAGAACTGAAGAAGAGATCCTAAGTTTTTTGTAAAGCTTCTATATATAAATAACAAAGCCTGTCTGCCTCTCACACTACATATCTGGCGACTATAAGATCACGAAAACAGAGCACTACGACGTCTACCGGGCTGGAACGGTCACATTTAGAAGGTACCGGTGGATGCGTCTAGTAAACTGTCGGATGATCCA
>ERZ791624.828-NODE-828-length-18192-cov-1.217842_pt1 | contig 18192 bp, 19 predicted proteins | sample MGYA00510058_ERZ791624 | MGnify/ENA primary metagenome ERZ791624 (study PRJEB30046, sample SAMN00715158) | human gut metagenome | study: EMG produced TPA metagenomics assembly of the A metagenome-wide association study of gut microbiota in type 2... | reverse complement strand
AACCGTGCGGGCATCGACCTGATGCTGTCGGCCCTATCCACCGTTACAAATTCTGGGACAAGGGCGAGAACGGCTGCGATTTCCCCGTGCTGTGCAATCCCAATCTGACCCGTATGGACGTAAAGGCGGACGCCCGCAACATCGACGTGAAGATTTACGATGCTTCGGGTGCGTTGAAACACCAGAACAAATTTACGAAATAGCCGTTCGCCGACATTTCGGCTGTGGGCGCGCCGCCGCCCCCGAGGGGGGGAGGGCGTTTTTTATCATCGGCGACGGCCCCGGTTCGTAGTCTGAAAGTTGATACTTTAAATTGAATGAACAAAACAAGTTGCAAAATACAGTTTGCAACTTTACATAATAGTCATAATTTATACGACTGTATATATAAATATAATTTTGGTAAAAAATGGCGACCTATGGTCGCCATCGGATATAAGAGAAAAACTCCCTGAATCTACATATAGTTGGGTTATTTTAATATGGCAAAAAACGTATGGAGAATAATTTGTAAATCGTTTTTGAAAGAGATATTGGCAATATATTTTAGATTGATTTTCAATTTATCAGGCATAATTACTCTCGGTAATATTTTTCCGGATCAGGGACTTGTGCTAATAGCTCATTTTCATTCCGATAACGAATTGAAGAGGGTCCGTTATTCCAGGTCGTACCTGCAAAACTTTTAATTGTTCCGAAGTGTACAAATTAACGTATTTCCGGACTTCCGGTCTCGGCCCTACCAAACTCATATCACCACGGAACACATTAATCAATTGAGGTAATTCGTCCAATTTGTATTTTCGGATATAATATCCCGAACGTGTTACCCGAGGATCGTGTCCTCCGATGGTGATCAATCCCGTTTTATCTGCCTCCACTTGCATCGAACGAAATTTGAATAACCAGAAATCCTGATTACCTCGCCCGACTCTCAGTTGGCGGTAGAAGATGGGCCCCGGAGAGTCGCATTTAACCCATATTGCCAATACAAGAAGCAATGGACTTAAAATCAGCAGTCCCAGACTGCTTACAATAAGATCAAAGACACGTTTCAACGAAGCTATTATTTTGAAATGAGATTGATGAAATTAGCTAAGACATATTCTATTTCTTCATCAGAGAGACGTGTGTGTAATGGTAGTGTAATTTCGTTACGATATTGATTATAAGCGTTTGGATAATTCGCAATATCGAATCCGAGATTCTTATATGCCGTCATCATCGGCAAAGGTTTATAATGGACATTACAAGCAATGCCTCGTTCGGCCATTTTTATTATGATCTCGTTACGCTCGTCGATTTCTCGTCCTATCAGGCGTACCAGATAGAGATGACCACTCGAAGTGTGATTTTCTCCGTAATGGAGGAGTAATTGCAGGTTTTGATCTCGCAGCACTTCATCATAACGGTTGATAATCTGTTGGCGGCGGCGCAATATTTCGGGGGAACGTTTCAACTGTACCAATCCGATACCGGCCATGATATCTGTCATGTTGCATTTGAAATTAGGAGCGACAATATCGTACTCCCATGCACCGAGTTGTGTTTTGGCCAATGCATCCTTATTTTGGCCGTGAAGGGACAAAAGTTGAAATTGTTGGTAAAGCCATTCGTTGTCGATTCCAGGAATCGAGCGCCAAGTCAGTGCTCCACCTTCTGCTGTGGTGAGATTTTTTACCGCATGGAACGAAAAAGAGGTAAAATCAGCAATCTCTCCACACATTTTACCGTTCCGTTTTGCTCCAAATGCATGAGCCGCATCTGCAAGAATAATTACTCGACCAATAGAGTTTTGCAACTTGTTGGATGGCTGGAACAGTTGTTTTTTATCGTTTGCAATAGAGAAAATACGATCGTAATCACAAATGATTCCTGCCAGATCCACCGGAATGATGACTTTTGTCCGGGACGTGATAGCCTGCGCCAGTTGCTCATAATCCATTTCGAAAGAATTCGGCGCTGTATCGACCATGACTAATTTTGCTCCCACATGGCAGGCTACGCTGGCCGAAGCCGTATAGGTATATGCCGATGTAATGACTTCATCTCCGGGCCCTACACCCAGTACCCGCAGAATCATTTCCATACAGGCTGTGGCAGAGTTCAGGCATACGACTTTGGGCGTATGGCAATATGAAGCAATTTGGCGTTCAAATTCTTTTGTGCGAGGTCCTGTGGTGATCCATCCCGAACGAAGGACTTGGGCGACTTCGATCTCTTCTGCTTCCGTCATATCTGGCGGGGAAAATGGTATTTGCATAAATTTTATATTTTTTTAGTTAAAAATCCATATACGGTACCTGTCCCATAAGCAATGTGGACAGAAAAAAATAATATCGGCAGTATGAATCCCATGTCGAATCCAAATCTGAGGCATGCCAACCCTGTTGCTCCCAGAGCTGCGATCCAATACACTACTAGTATCCATATCAATACGTTCCATAAAATAGGAACCCACCAACCGAACAACAGACAGGAGAGCATTCCCACAACAAAACAGGCTGGAACGACGTGCCGAAGTCCTACGGCCCGTGGAAAAGTTCGCAATAATACTCCTATCGAACGTCCGTTGCGGTACATTTGATGGACGGAAGAGGTAAGGGTCGGTCGGGAATAATAGGTCGAAATGATTTGGGGATCAAAATAGATTTTGTACCCGGCATTTCGGATGCGTGCATTATATTCGTTATCTTCTCCGCGAGATAGTTTTTCATTCATCGGTCCGATTTCATCGAGTACCTTCCGGGGAAAGGCACCGAAAGGTACTGTATCGGTAAAACAGGCTTTGGTTCCGATGCGAAATGCCGCTCCTCCAATACCGAACGAGGTTTGGTTCAGAACGGCATTTGCTTTTCCCATTAGGGTGGGAGCTCCGGCTTCGACTTTACACACTCCTCCTACATTCCCCAGTTCGGGATTGGTGGATAGTTTGGCGATACATTTTGAGATATAATCACTAGCATAACGGGCATGAGCATCCATTCTGACCACTATTGAAGCAGAAGAGCGACTGACTCCGATGTTGAAAGCAGCAGACTGAATTTTCCGAGGATTATCGATCCATCGTATATTTGACCATTTATCGGCATAACCGTTTACTATTTCATGAGTTTTGTCATCGCTGCCTCCGTCCACGACCATAATGTCAAGCCGATTGAATGGATAGTTCTGTCCGAGAATAGAATCCAGACAAGGCCCGATAAAAAGCGCTTCGTTTAGTGTGGGAATGACTATTGCAACAAGGGGATAATTCATTTTATTCATGCGATATACGACGAGCCAGCGAGAGTGCCTCTGCCACATTATCTTCAATGGAACAATAATACCACCCTCCGTACCGACCGATTGAATATACATCGTAGGAAGAGAGCGTTTTCATCTTTTCGGCTCTATCTTTTTCCATGGCCGAAGTAACATGGACATAAGCAGGGTCCATGATAACGGAATGTGACGAAACAAGTTTTTGTCCAGATATGATGCCTGCGGTCTCCAAATCTTTCAAGACTCGCGTCAGACAGGCATTTATGTCAATTTGTGCATCTTGTCGGAATCCGATTTCCACATAGGCAGAAAGGCGGTCGCTGTTGAAAATATTATCGTAAAAACCTACTCTGTAAAATATATATTTCTTCTCAGGAAAATAAAGCCAATGGTTCCTTTTTTCGTTGCCTTTACGATCAAATCCGAGATTAAAGACCAATACTTTATTGCTTGAATATAGGTGTGTATCATGCTCGATTCCGGATAAACTGAGCAATTTCGGAAGTGGGATCGTAGAAATCAACTGGTCGTACTTTATGCTTCGGCGGGTTGTACGTGCGATCTTTCGAGCTATATCTAATTCAACAAGAGCTTCGCCGGTGGCAACTTTCTTGGGATCTATTCTTTGGAAAACTGAATTAACGTATTCAAAAGCACCTCCTTTCGGATATTCGAAAGTTGCGTTATACGAGTTCTCCTTGGCATGTTTGAAATTTGCAATAATTTCTTGTTTGTCTGCATAAGGGAAGAAGCGTCCCATGGCATCCGGATCGAGTTCGTCAAGATCGCAAGCATATAACTTTTCGTTGTAGGGGATGAGGAAAATTTCAGCAATGGATTTGCCGAATTTTGCATACAGCATACTTTTGAATGTCGTTCCTTCACGATATTCGTTGACAAATAAGTCATACAGGCAATCGATAAATTCGGCTTTATCAAGTTGATGAATGTTTTTCTGGAACGGGTAGTCGATATGCTTATTTTTATATCGAATCTGAGTCATTTTTTTCAGTGTGATAATATCCCGATCCTTATGCATTTTATCCATCACGAATCGTTCGATATCCTTGTTTCGGAAATGAAAAAAATGTCCGGAGTAATCCCATATAAAACCATCTTGTAGAATTGTCCGGCAATAACCTCCTATTTCCGGCTCTTTCTCGATGACTAAATAATCGTTTGAAGTAGCTGCTGCGTAGGATAATCCGGTTATCCCTGCACCGACAATCAAGTCCATATTAATGTTGTTTTATGCTTTTTTCGAATTTTTGTTCTGTATACACCGCCCAATTGTCCGCATTGAAACGATCTGCACAGAACTTTCGTGCAGCTTTTCCCATAGCTTCGCGTTTAAGTCGATCAGCAATTACATCGACATCGCCTCTGCAAGCTGATCGGGTATTTTGGGCATTACGAGATATCCAGTAATGTTTTCCGCTACGATTTCTCTATTCCCGCCTACGTCGGTTCAATTACAGGAAGAGACATGCTCATAGCTTCCCGAATGGATAATGGCAGAGATTCCACTTCTGAAGAGAGAACAAAGCAATCCAAACTCCGTAATACATTCGGGATGTCCGTCGTGCCCCTGTGAAAATAATATAATCGTGTCCAGCAGCCTGTGCCTGTAACGTATCTCGAAGCGGACCGTCTCCTATGATGAAAAATCGAGTATCAGGGAACCTGTGATGTGCGATCTTGGCTGCTTCTATATAATCCGAATGCCGTTTTTCAGGACTGAGTCTTGCTACTATTCCGAATACTACGCAACTTGATTCGATACTGTATTCAGTTCTCAGAACAGGAGTTGTTCGTTCTTGGGAAAACCGCTGCATATCGACCGAATTGTTGATCACTTCGATCCGATTTCGTTTTGCCCCTCCGCTTTCGAGCCGGACCCTTTCACAATTGGATTCGGTGATAATTTCATCCGAGAAAATATTGAGTAATCTGGCGTATTTGTAGAAATTCAACGACGAGAACATGTGGATAGTCGTCACGATGGGAATATGCGGGCGATGTAGACTGAAACGCATCAACCATGCAATAATTGCCGTAAAAAAGCCTTGCGGGTTAACCAATTCGATATTGTTTTCCCGTACGACTCGAAGCAGATAACGAGAAGCTTTCCATAATCCCCAAGGTCGACGAACATAGAATTCTGCCGGAATGAATTGGACGGGTGTACCTGTCAGTTCCCGATCTATAACTCCAGGAGCGGCAATCACGAACACATCGTGTCCGTGTGCGGCTATTTTTTGGGAAAGAGGGAGTACGTCCTGTTTAGCTCCTCCTATATCTTTCCCCATTGTCAGAAATGCTACTTTCATATTTATTTGGAAATCAAACGTCCGTAAAGATTTTCTATATCGCCGATCATTCTGTTATCGTTAAGATATGAATGACTCAGAGCGATGGCATTATGAGTCAAATAACAGCGAAATTCCTCATCATTCAATATCTCGTTTAATCTGGATGCCAGTTCGGTCGAATCGTTGTCTTGAAACAGAAGGCCGTTGAGTCTTGGCAAGATTTGCTCAGGGGTTCCTCCCACGTCGCTGGCCACACAAGGAGTTCCGGCTGCGAAAGCTTGGAGAATGGAAAGACTGAATGTTTCAATATGAGAGGGTAACACGAAAACATCGCTGCCGGCAAGTAGATGCTTTATATCTCTACGGAATCCCGCAAAAATGATTTTTTCTTTGCACGATACGAGTTGATTCGGGCTTGCAGTTCTTCCCGCTGCACACCATCTCCTACCAACAGGCAAGCGACATTCTCTGTTGAGAGGCATAGGGTTCGGAAAGCATCCACTAAAACCTCCACCCCTTTTTCCGGAGAAAGGCGTCCGACATAAGTAATGATACGGCAATCGGCGGACAGCGAAAACTCTTTGCGGACAGCCTCCCGGGCATCGAGACGTTCCTGTTCCGTTACGGTATAATCGGCGATATGAATTCCGTTATGTATTCGCTCGATTCGATCTCTTTTCACTCCGTTACCTGTGAGCATTTCCCTTACATAATCCGAATTGGCGATAATTCGATCCAGACTATTCAGGTGACGAACAATAAAGCGATATGCGAAATCCGTAATACCGTGATTATGCCATATCCAGGGAATCCTGCAACCGAAAAACTTTTTAGCGATAATACCCATAATTGCAGGGCCGACGGCTTGGGCATGTATTATGTCGAATCGGTTCTTTGTTGCATAATGTGCTAATTGCCGGGCGGCGCATACGATGCGCTTGGGTGATCGGCCTGTTATGTCGATTTCGGTGATTCTAATCCCTGCTTTTTCTGCGTCTTCGCGTTGTACCGGCCCTCCTACCGCCATTTCGACATAGTGGCCTCGTTCTATCAGCCCCACAGCCAGATTTCGGGTGAATGTTTCCTCTCCTCCGATTTTTCCTCCCGTGCTCAATAATAAAATCCTCATAAACTATTTATTATTTTCTCATTTTGATAACTCTGGCCGGAACTCCTCCGACAATAGCGAAGTCGGGCACGTTTCGGCTTACCACAGCTCCCGCGGCAATCACGGCCCCGGAACCTATTTTTACCCCCGGTAATATGATAACGCGCGTACCGATCCAAACATCATCGCCGATCACTACTGTTCGATCTTCTTTTCCTGTACCCCCCCCCTGTTCACGCATCGGAATGTCCGTACGGGATATCTCATGGGTCGAAGTAAGAATAATAACATCAGGTCCCATCATGACATCCGATCCGATATGCAATGGTCCCCGTATTTTCGCACGGATACCAATTCCCGATCGGTCGCCGATTGAGATTCCACGACCGGTTCCGAAATTTGCTCCATGTTCGATATTGATTTGTTTTCCACATTGGTCAAATAGAAAGTGTCCGACCCATGATCGTGTTTTTCTGAATAGAGAAAATATCCAATAGGCATTGTCTGTTGCGGGAAGAAACCGCAAAAATCCGTAGTATAACAGTAGGATAAAAAGTCTCATAAGATAGATATTTAATTGGAATACGGCAATCTATTCCCGAACTACTAATTTTTTTAGGAAATAGTCATAAACGGTTTGGATGATGTACCCAGTTAACAAAATGATTGGAATACATACAAACAGTAAAAACAAGACTCTTCCGGTTCCATCTTCCGGCCAATAAACATATTGTCTGATAACGCTAAATATTTGCCGATGGAATAGATATGCAGCCATACTGGAATAGGCGATACGAGAAGCCCAGAAAGAGATATGGGAAGAGTTTGTTAGATAGTAAGACAACGATATGAATGACATCGTACCTGACAGTGCTATTAGCATCCGAAAAACAGAGTTTGCAGGTTCATTGCCAAACAAATCTAACCACAAGTATCCGGTACTAATCAAAGAGAATGCGATAGCCCCTAATATACCAAATTTATAATTTGAGAATTGGTTTGGTAAATATCTTGCGGCTGTAATCCCGACAATGAAGCATGGAAAATAATAATAAAAACGTCGATCAACATCCATACCCCCCCCCCTGAGCGGCCATAACCACGAGTATAATACAGCCTGCGATCATAAACACAGAGGATATTCGTTGTCCTGACATGATGGGGAAAAGATAGTAGAATAATATGATCATGGAAACAAACCAAAGCGTAGGAGGCTGAGGCGGAATAATTACGGAAAATCCTGTCATAGATAATAATACGGTTTTGACCGAAAGATATCCCATGAACAAATATATTAGTAGCGACAGGAAAAATAATGGCAGAATACGAATGGCTCGATTGATAAAAAAAGATTTAACTGCATCTATCCCATGAAAAATAGTGTATTTTCGTCCCAGCAAATAACCTGAGATGAACATAAATGTTCCCAACGCCCCATTTTTTAAAAAGTCACCCCAAGGCTGGAAATTGATCTCTTCGGTATAATTTCCGCAGTGGAATATCAAGATATAAAGCATACTGAGTGACCGGACAATGTCTATGGAGTTGAGATGTTTCATGACCATTATTTCTTGATATAATCCTCTTTTATCCGTAAAAAAGCCAGTCCGTATATCAGCAAAGGTAAAGTTGTCCGGGTCGCGGCTGAAACCATGCTTAGCAGAGAATAGACGATAAATGCCACGAAAAAAAGCCGGGTCACTCCCCGTGTTTTTTTTAAAAACGATAAAGGGACTCCCAATAAGATCAAATTCATTACAATACCTAATATTCCATGTTCACAAAGCAGGCGCGAATATTCTGTATGAGAGGAGTGTATCTGACCGAAACGATGTTGTCGTTCGGAAGATGTATTACCAGCTCCAATACCGAGAATAGGATTTTCTGCAAACATAGATAGTTCTTCTGTAAAAAGATCAATACGTCCAGATGTTACATCGTCAAGTTTATCTCCGACGCTGTTTCTACCTGAAAAACGAAAAGAAGCTACTCCATGCGTGACATCGTCAACCTTGTTCCAAACGACGATCCCAGCCATAACGATAATACTTAGGTAAATCAATATCTTTTTCAGCTTGATCGAGTTATTCATGATCAAGCAAAACAGAATTGCTCCCAAGGAGACAACCAAAGCAACGACTCCAGTTCGGGAAAAAGAGAGTAACAATCTGAAGGCCAGAAAGCATATTGCAATGTAATTTCCGAGTAGGTTTATAACTAACGATTGTTTAATCAAAGAAAGAGTGATGAGAATTAGAATTCCTACACCTAAAACACGGATAAATGGACAGGACCAAACCCTCCGGTTGTTTCAAACATGGAAGTGGCTGTAAACTCCACTGCAGAGAAGTCGGGAGTTTCAAGCGTTACCACTATAGATAGGGAAATCAACGGGAGTATAATAGCGCCTAAAATCTTTTTGTAATTATTCCATTCTACACATCTTCCCGTAAAATAGTATGCGTATATGGCTAATACAACAATTCCTGAAAGTGAATATCGGATATTTTCAAACCACTTTATCGAATTGATACTAAGAATTGTAGATGGAATCAACAAAATTAGGAATAGTATCCAAAGACGATTTTTAGGGTATGGTACGTCTGATATCAGTATACCGATCACGCAGAATAAAACAACAATATATTTTATGAATTGCTACCTATCTGCGCATCACATACTTTTAGAAGTACCTCTTGCGAAGCCAGGTAGACGATAACTCTCGCAACTTCTTCATTTCGATTCCGATTTTTCAAAATGAGCCCGATTCCGACGACTAATGCTACGATACCCCATAATTGTGCCACCGTATGACTGTATACGACAGTAATCCCCAGCAGGATATGTAATACTAACATTTAAATGGAATCGAATAGTTCCGACTATCTAAATAATTCATTGATTCTATGCTTTTGTAGGTGGCAGTATGCGGATAAAATCTTCTATGACTATATTCCAATCATGCTGTTCGGCCCAGACTTTCGATCTCTGTTTGAAGCTGCTTTTGTCTGCAAGAATCTTTGTCATTGCATTGCAGATTTCCGTTGCATTGTCTCCATTTACCAAAATGCCGCTTCTTCCGTCATCGATGGCATCATCAATTCCGCAACCTGTTGCTCCGATTACCGGTAAAGAGAAGAATCCAGCTTCCAATGCGACGATACCGAATCCTTCTACATCTCCGTTTTTTTGATTTTCACTCAAAAGCATGAATAAATCCGCGGCTTTGTAATATTCCGTCAGTTTCTCCCAAGTCGGACATACTCCATGGAACACTATATGCTCCTGCACTCCACACTGAATGGCTAACTCCTCGAATTGTTTTTGGTAAATCGGTAATCCAACGATATGGTAACAAGCTTGGGGATAAGACCGAATAATCTCGGGAAGTGCACGTATTACTCTATGTTGTCCTTTTCGAGGGGTTACTCCTCCGACAGTTAACAAAATAGGACTTCCTTGTAAATTTAAAGGGACAGACTCGGTTAATTTCCGATCCATTCGTTGACAGTCGATTCCATTCGGAATTATGCTTATATTTTTACTTTTCCGTATCCATGCGGGAATAATCGATGCCGTATAATGAGATACTGCGACTAATTGGTTGCAGGCCATCATGGAAAGATGGGTGAATTTCTTTCCCAAAAGACCGGGTAAGTTCACTTCGGAACCGTGTAGGATACCGAGAATATGCAGGTCTCTGTAGAAAAAACGAAGTCTGAGCCATAACCCGATCCAAAGAGAGAATTTTCCTGATACGATAACAATTTCCCCCCCCCTTTGCTTACGGATATAGTGCGCGACATCATATAGCCTATAAAAGTAGGTAAGCCACCCTTTTCTCCGGAAACGGTGGATTTTGAAAGATTGTTTTCTGTCGAATCGACGATCGTTTGCTTCGAAGAATAATCTCCACAAGTAAAAACGTCCATTCCCACCCCTTATTAGATAAGGCTTCGGTTAGAGAATAGGCATGGGAGCCGATTCCTCCGGGTCCCGGAGGAAATTCGTAGAAATTATAATTATTTTTTTGTGCAGCCCTTTCATATCAACTTATTATTCTTCGAATTCTGGCAACAAAATCTCGCATACCAACGGTGAAACAAAAAAGTCCTATCGATAGAAGCAAAAAATATATCGAGGAGGTAATTGCAGCACGCGGCAGAAATCCTGAAAAATGTCCGTTCCTCGGGAAATGGATAAAACTGAAAATCCATAGAGTCAGACCCGTAGCGATTGCTGCGGCTAAAATATGTCTTGCATAGATTTGTATATAGGTTATTATAGGCACGTGCAACCCTTTGGAGAAAAGGAAATAAGGTTTCCAACACGAATGTATGATGAACAGACTCGCTAATACTCCGGCTAAAATACCGTTTAATCCCCAGAAATAACCGAATAATATTGATAAGCCGATATTCAGACAGGCTTCTGTTATCGGTGCCCAAATATCATTGAATAAACCATATGCATTCAGATACACGTCGACGGTTGTTTTCCGACATCGGATATAGAGTGTGAGGATCATAAGCAGCAGGGTAGAGTTGGAAAGGACGTATTGTGGCCCGATCCATAACGTTACGAACTCAGGAGTGAGTATATAAAGGCAAAAACAGGCTGTATTGATAAACAAAAATCGAGAACTGAATAATTCGTTAAATACAGTCATGATTTTGGGAGAATCCCCTTCGGCAACAAATTTCCTACACTGGCTCCGATACTGTCAAATACAGAACTAACGGCTAATTTAACTCCGGAGATAATAACCAGATAGTTTCCGTAAAGTGCTACCAATGACAAATTGGCATATCCGTAAATAATCAATGGAGTGACTTCGGTGAGAATGAATCCGGAGATTTTATGAAAAAATAGTTGTTTGATCTTTATGATGATATCCGGATATTTCCCCTTTATTTTGCGTCCGAGCGACACGCTGGAATGCAAAAAGGGAGCTCGTTTGCGGATGGGTTGGTTGAGCCGCCAAGAGGCGACGAAAGCGAATACAAATTCAAGAATAAGCCACCATAGATAACCGTTTGGAAAATAATAGACGGCAGCCATTTGGCAGAACGTTTTGACGATCAGTGTGCCCTTGTAGCTGTATGTGATCGCATACTCGCATTGGTCTGCGGACAGTATGATTTGTTTATAGTTGACAAAATATCCCAGTAAGGAACTAACGAGCAGTACGCCGAAAGATGCATAGGCATACCATAACGGAAGTTCCATTTTGTTGAAGATGAATGGAAAAAGGCACATTGCCACGAGAGCCCCTCCAATCATCCACCATGCAATCCGACGATAGAGCCATCCTTGGACAGAGACTATTTCGTTTACTGATTCATAGTCTTTCTCAAAAAGAGGCTTATAAATCGTAAATGTAACTGCCGTTCCAATTCCCAATTCGGCTAAGTTGAGAAACTGGAGAATGTTGACCGCTGTGGTATTGAGTCCGAGAATTTCAGTACCCAGATGATCCAAAAAAATCTTCCGGGAGAAGAAGCTCAATATACTGTTGAAAAACGTATATATCAGAGCTACTTTACTGTTCCGAATACTCTTCGATGTCCGAGAAGAATCCGTCAAGATCGAGGATTTTTACTATTCAGCTATGCCGTTCGTTTCCAAGCAGTAGTACTGGAAAAATCTGTGGAAATACATTTTGAGCTTTTCCGGAAACATTGTATAAAGTTTTCGGAAAAGAGGATCGGGCAGGATCTCCTTTCTGAATATTCGATATAATATTGGTAGGCTTTGTGGTCGAGTTGAATGGTTATGTCTTTATCCATATCAGCAGGGTCGACCCGGAATAACCCGAAATGGATACCGTGATTGGGTCCGAAGCCTCGATCGTGAGGGTTTTCGAAATCCAACATCGAGATCACACTACTTTGAACACCGAATACCGACATATCAATACCTCCTTCCTCCATCATGTCGTATAGCAGCGGCTCACATGAAATCAAAGGTTTGAGACGCATAATTTTGTTGGCATATATGATCGATCGGTATTTATGCAGGATTTCCGGAGTAATATGCTCGTAATATTCTTTGACCTTGACAAAATGGAGACCGGACATTCGGTTTACCCGATCCGTCTTCAGCATATCGATCACTCCTCGGATTCCGCCCCATTTAAACATCGCATTATTTCGAACGGCGTTTTCCGTATAACGTTAATACGGCGAAAATTGCTCACGCAATCAGAACCGATATAATTCATATGCTCGATATGTTGTTCCATGAGTTCTTGGGGCTCACGAATATAGAACATATCAATATCGATTGTATAAAGATAATCGTAATCACGGAAGGATTCATCCCATAACACCCATCGTAGACTTCGGGCCACAAGAGAGTTCATGTTCGGACAATCTGCGAAGGTATGTTCCCGAATCTCGAAACGATCATAGGTCGATCGGATCATATCTAATGCCGGCCGCAGATCGTCACGTAAAGTATCGTGCAAAAAAATCTTAACATCATATTCCGGATAGGCTTTTCCTATTGAATAAATCAGCATGGGCAAATATTCCTGATAAAGATGCCCTTGAACAAATGTTGTGAGACAGATTTTCATTAAAACCTAATTTTATAATCGTCCATCGGTATTTTTCGGGATACACCATTTCACATCAAAGAGGACGGCATTCGATTTTTTCAACTCTTCGATATTCAGACTTTTGAATTGTTCATGAGCCACGGCAAGAACAATAGCATCGAATTTCCGATCAGGTAAATTATTTGTGATTTCGATACCGTATTCCCGTTGTGCGATAGCAGGATCGACCCAAGGATCATAAATGGAAATGTTCGTATCATACTCTTGAAACGTACGCAAGATGTCGATCACCTTTGTGTTACGAACATCGGGGCAGTTTTCTTTGAATGTAAAACCCAAAATTAAAATATCAGCTCCGAGTACCTTGATTCCTTTCTTGATCATAAGTTTCACTACCTGTTGGGCCACATATTCACCCATGCCATCATTCATTCGACGACCTGCCAGAATAATTTCAGGATTGTAGCCGTAACGCTGGGCGCATTGCGCTAAATAGTAAGGATCGACGCCTATGCAGTGACCACCTACCAAGCCGGGTTTAAACGGTAGGAAATTCCATTTGGTGGAAGCTGCCTCCAATACCGCTTGCGTATCGATACCCATACGGGTAAAAATCTTCGAAAGTTCGTTTACAAAAGCTATATTGATATCCCGCTGAGAGTTTTCGATCACTTTGGCTGCTTCCGCAACTTTGATTGAGGGAGCAAGGTGAGTCCCAGCCGAAATAACCGATGCTATACTTCGTTGATCTTCTGCCCAATTTCTGGCGTGGATCCGGAGGTCACTTTTTTTATCTTTTCGACCGTATGCTGTTTATCGCCGGGATTTATTCGTTCGGGAGAGTATCCGGCAAAAAAATCTTCATTGAACTTCAAGCCGGAAACTTTTTCGATCACCGGAATACATTCGTTCTCTGTAACTCCCGGATAAACAGTTGATTCGTAAACTACAATATCCCCTCTCGAAATGACTTTGCCGATCGTTTCGCTGGCATTATACAGGGGGCGCAAATCGGGATTATTATTTTCATCGACGGGAGTCGGGACTGCCACTACATAAAAATTACAATCGCGGATTGCATCGATATCTGATGTACAAACAAAACCGTTTGCAAGAGCTGTTTGTAATAACTCGTCCGGTACCTCCAGCGTCGTATCATGGCCAGACATCAATGCGTTTACACGATTTGAACTCATGTCAAATCCGACAGTATTATATTTTGTCGAGAAAAGTCGAGCCAGAGGAAGTCCTACATAACCTAGGCCTATTACGCAGATTTTAATTTCTCTATCCATGCAATTATATATTTAAAGATTTTTCCTATACCATTCACAAGCCGCTTTCAAACCCTGCTTCATCGAGAATTGAGGAGCATATCCCAATAGATGGCGGGCCTTGTCGATCGAAGCCAGCGAATGAGGGATGTCTCCTACTCGGTTTGGACCGTGGGTTGGTTCAATTTTTTTGATCTCGGGATCATACTCCCCAAGGTATTCACGCAGATAATTTACTAGCTGGTTAAGCGTCGTGCGTTCCCCGCAGGCCGTGTTGTATATCTGGTTCATTGCTTCAGGAGTCGTGGTCTCCATAGCCAGTAGATTCATCTGGATTACATTATCGATATAAGTGAAGTCTCGACTATATTCTCCGTCTCCGTTGATATTGGGAGCTTCGTGATTCAGCAGTTTTTTTACGAAGAGAGGTATGACTGCCGCATAAGCTCCATTCGGGTCTTGGCGCCGGCCAAATACATTGAAATAGCGCAGACCTATATATTCGAACTTTTCGTAGGTGCGGGCAAAAACATCGGCGTAGAGTTCGTCCACGTATTTGGTGATAGCATATGGGGAGAGCGGCTTTCCGATGACATCCTCTACCTTAGGCAACGATTTCGAATCGCCATAGGTCGATGAACTGGCTGCGAAAATAAACCGTTTTACTTTGGCATCACGAGAGGCGACGATCATGTTGAGAAATCCGCCGATGTTGACCTCATTAGTTGTTACGGGGTCTTTGACAGACCGTGGTACCGAACCCAGTGCTGCTTCATGTAGTACGTAGTCTACGCCTTCGACAGCTCTCAGGCAGTCATCGAAATTCCGGATATCACCCACAATCAGTCGGAACGAATCCTAGCGGGAGATCAGTGGAATTAAGTTCTCCATATGTCCCGTAGAAAAATTATCAAGGCAAACTACCCAGTCACCTCTTTCCAGTAATGCTTCACATAGGTTGCTACCGATAAATCCGGCACCTCCCGTTACCAATACTTTCTCATCATCGCTTATTAATGTATATTTTTACCGAATACCTCCAGAATTCTTCGATCTGAATTCTGAGGTATATTCTTTGATGGATTATCTTCGAATATCAGCCCCGCAGAGGCTTCTACACTATTCATAAAGTGACAGACTGCTATATGTCTTACCCCCCCCGAAATAATACACGTGATGTATATACAATGGGTGACAAACGACGACAAAAGGTTCTGGATATGGGGAGGAGTAAAAGTTTTGGTCAAGTGAACGTTCCGGATTTAAAATGTCTGAGAAAGTTCAAATCCGGAAGGAATCATATAACAGATTATCCTTTGTGTAAAACGCAAAATCATGTTTTTTGTCTGTCGCTCTTTAAATTATCGAGAAATCCCATATCTCGTCTATGTGTCGTTCATGTATTCGTTGAATGCGGCAATTTCCAAGTTTGTCGTTGAATAGTTGGTGTTTATGGAAATTTCTTATCGTACGTTCATGCAAAGACGGTATTCTACATCGGAAAGTTCCGAAATCAACGGCTCGTTGCAATCAATTTTAGTCGTAAGGAGAGTATTGTTGCTATTACGTGTCTGCTTGCTGACTCGTTGTCGGCGATCTACGGAAAAAAGTTAGCGCTTTTTCTGGCGGATAACAAAGTATTATGAAATGACTTCGACCAAGTCGGGATCAACTTCTGCCGTAACGGCTATGACACCTTCTAACATTATGACTATTCGGCGATTTCTTTTACCTCGTACTTGCATGAATATACCTTTAACCCCATCGAATTTTCCTCCGTGTATGCGGACACGAGTTCCTTTCTGTAAATTTATTTCACTTGGCCGATAGTAACTTATATTCTCATCGTATTGTGAGGCAACCTTTATGAAACTATCCATTTGCTCATCCGGTACAACGATATATTCTGATCCCGTACTTTTTTTCCACATCACAAATTGCAGGAAGTTATATCGTTTTTTGAAATTCAGAATTTGAGAGCGACTGGCGTGAACGAATACAAGATTCGGAATAGCCGGGACGAGCCTTTTAGACTTCACTCTGTGATAAACTCTTATCGCATAACATTTGGGAATAAAGTATGCTAAACCATCTTTACCGGCGAGTTTCTCCTCCGCTTTCCCCTCGCTTTTGTATGCCCTCATAACGAACCAGCATACAGTCGTAGTATTTGTTGTATCGGTTGAAGCAATATTCATACATAAACACATATTCTTAGATCACCCCAACGTGTGTATTAGGGTATATTACAAATGTTTACGTTCGGTTCAAGCCGGAAAATTGGCATCTCTTCTTGAACTTCGCATGCACTTCATTGGGGCTTTATAATAGATGTTATAATCGTATTGGCAACTTTTATAACACTTATTTCCCCCCCCCCTATCAACTATTCCCTTATGGAGAATAGGAATTTATTGTGCACAAAGGTAAAAAATATAATTATAAAATGCTAATAAAATACTTCTATTGCCGATATTTGAATATTGATTATTCAGTAGAACGTCTTCTTTGCATCCGGTTGTTCCTTAACCCTATTTGATAATATGAAATTTTTGTATTATCCGGTTATTTATCGCCATGAGAAGTATGGCTGGACAACGAAATTGAATACGATTCGGACGACATCTCTCATATTTCCCCGATACCGGATAATTGAAAAGCGAAGATCTTCCGCGGTACGTTTTTCGGAGATGCGATCGTTATTTGAGGTAATGTACTCTCAATGGTGAGTAAAAAATATTCGAAAAAAGACAAATTTAGGATAAATAGCGATTAACGTTCACTTTTCTACTTTTTTAAAACCGTATCAATAAAGAAACGCTCAAATAGGAGAATTCCTTAACTTTAATTTTTTTTCAATCCTGCCGTTTTTATGCGACTTTTCGTATCTTTGTAAAAAATAATGCGGCCGCTGGCCGGCGATCCGCTCCGGCGGGCGCGCTCCGGACGCAGACTGGCAGGGGCTAAATTAAAATAACGGATATGAACAGCAAATACGCTTTGCCCAAAGACGGAGGATTGATCGTCGACTCGGCTCCGAGCGACATCATCCGCCGCTATGAAAAGATTCCCGCCTCGGTCTTCGAACACGAATCCGAAGGCGTGGGGTATGTCGCCGACCTGATCGTGCGGGCGATCAAGAAACACAACGAATATTCGCTTTCGAACGAGATTTTCGAGGACGTGCAGCCCTTCGTGCTGGACTCACGACCGGCCGAACGCCGCTGGGGCTTTACCACGAGCTGGTGCGCCGCTACCGGGACGGCATGGTGAGTTTTTCGAACGTCGCGGTTTACAGCCTCGACGAATTCTACCCGATCGGGGCCGACGAGCCGCAGAGCCGCAACTACCGCATCCACGAGGAGTTCCTCAACCACATCGACATCCTGCCCGAGAACGTGCCGGCCAACGAGTTCCTCAATCTCGAAGGAGACAAGATCTCCACGTCGCGCAACTGGGCTGTCTGGCTGCACGAATACCTCGACGAGTTTCCGGGCAAGGAGGACGTGCTGCGCTACGTGCTGTGCGCCAATGCGCCCGAATCGAAGGACAACGACTTTACGTGGAAGGATTTCCAGGCGCGCAACAACAATGAACTGGTGGCCGTGCTGGGCAACTTCGTCAACCGCGCGCTGGTGCTCACGCAGAAATACTACGGCGGCGAGGTTCCCG
>ERZ791624.826-NODE-826-length-18204-cov-4.231914_pt1 | contig 18204 bp, 19 predicted proteins | sample MGYA00510058_ERZ791624 | MGnify/ENA primary metagenome ERZ791624 (study PRJEB30046, sample SAMN00715158) | human gut metagenome | study: EMG produced TPA metagenomics assembly of the A metagenome-wide association study of gut microbiota in type 2... | reverse complement strand
TCGAGCACAAAATTTGGACTAGGTCGACCCAACCACAAGTAATGGACTAATGCAATAGAAAAAGCGCTTGCCAAATGGCAGGTGCTTTTTGAACAGGAGCCTACTGCTCCTTAGCTAAAAGGTCCTTGAAGTACTGGTGCTCTTCGGGCGGTGTTTTTAAAATATCCATGGCTTGGTCAATGGAGATATTCAGTGTAGACATAAGATTTTTGATGCTTTCAGCTTTGCCTTCAGCTAAACCTTCAGCCTTGCCTTCAGTTCTTCCGTCATTAATGCCAGCCTCATAAATTTGCTTGCTGAAATTATCCATAGTTGCGAGTCCCTCCTTTGTTAATACTACGTGAGGTAATCAAATCAACAGCTTAAATAACGTGTAAAGGAAGGCTGTACTCATATAAATATTCTGGTGCAATATCCATTTCATCGCTCCAGGTCACAATCAGCCTTGGCTGTCAGAAAAAAAACGAGGTTGTTCAATGGTTTGTAGATTGCTTTTGCAAGAAGTGGGCGAGCATCAAAAAGCTTTTTTTCACCGCTGACAAAGGTTAAAATTAGCGTATAATCCTTTTGTGGTTGTACGTTAGTAACTACCCATACTGGTATTTTCATAAGCGTGGTCACTCCTTTTAACGCAATGGTTCGATTTTGTATAAGGGTTCTTTATTAATTATAATATTTGCTCCAGTAAAATACAACATAGGGTGTTTAACAAAAATGAGCGTGATGTAGGTGAAGTAGGTTAGGAGAAAGAGTGTTAGTGCTGGTGTGATTGTAATAAGCATATTGCAGTGCTATAATTAAATTATGTACTCTTGTTTGGCGATTGCTAAAGAAAAGGTTTGCTGGATATGAGAGAGTACTTTGTGCTTACAGGAAAAATGATATTATATTTATGGAATAGATCGGATTATAAGAAAGAGGGTAGAAAAATGATTACAAAAGTAATTACTAGCATTGTTGGATACGCTTTTACAAAAGGATTAGAAAAATATAATTGGCAAACAATTTACGAAAATAGTAAAAATGATATTTTAAGTACATTAGAAAAACAGGACGTTGATAGAGTTAAATCAATTGCTAAGGTTTTTGAAGATAAAAGAATTAAAGAGTATTTTTGCTCTTTGAATATAAAAGTTGGGTATGGATTTAGCAAAACTTTACGAAAAAAATTATATGGTATATTCAGTGATTTTGCGATTAATGAGGATGATAAAAAATATTATATCGAAGAATTTATTAAAGATGTAAATTACCATCTAAAAGAACTATTTCCTGATGTTTCTCGAGATTTGTTTTTTGAAGAAGCGGTTTTTGAAGCGATGAAATGTCAACAAGAATTAACTGATAAGATATTAAGGCAGTTTGCAGATGCAAAGCTTAAAATATATAATATATGGCAGTATGACAGTTTTATTAGACGTAGCAATAAATATAATATTGATTTAGATTTTTTTGATTATGGCGAGGATGATATAGACAAGAAGATTTTGGATGAAATAAGCAGTAAGGATAGGATATATGTAAAAGTACAGAGCCGGGAAGAGGGCTTATACTATCTTTTACGTCTATTAAAAAATCAAACTGATTTTAATGACAATGTATTTGTTATTACTGATTTATCAAGTTGGAACAGCCTTGAAGGGAAAGTAAGTGGGAAAATATTAATTCCTTACTTTTATGCTGAAGAAACAATACCATTGATTACCCAAAATACGGTAGTACATGTGCTTGATAATGGCATTAATAAACCTAATAAAGAGATTGTTGAAATTCCTAACAGAACAAAGCAAAATTTAAGTCATTGCTTATCTAAATATATAAGTGATTATAATGAAGTAGTTAGACTGATGGAAACAAAGATTTCTACATTTTCAATCTTGAAAAGAGAATTGTTTGAAGGAAATTTCCCTGAACCAGAATGGGCTGGTGGAGATATGCGGCTACTTGTTCCTGCCATATTATCAGGTAGCTGGAGTGATAAAGCAGGTGATAAAGAAATTATAGAATTGTTAAGTGAAAAAGGTTATGAAGAATATATTGCTGAATTACAACGACATACTAATACTGCCGAACCTTTTCTAATCTCTTATAATAATTCACCATATAAGAAATATCAGGTTGCTGATTTACAACAAGCATGGTTTTATGTTGCCAAATATATAACTAACGGCCATTTGGAAACTTTTGAATTAGCATTGGAAGAAGTCATTCATGATGTTGACAGTAAGATAGAGAATGGTATTCGTACTGTAGAATGTGGTACTTACTCTGCAGGATTAAAAAAAGGATTGGTTAAATCATTGATTTATATGAATTTATATAGTGATGAATATCCGAACCTAGGTAGCAAGTCTAGCAAATTTGTAAGGCAAATCTTAAAAAATGCTGATTGGGATAATATAGCTGAATTATTACCAGAATTGGTTGAAGCTGCGCCAAATGCGTTTATTATGGCTGTAGAACATGCAATCAATAATCAAGAGAGTTCCTTTTGGGATTTGTTCAAAGCGCAAGGCAAAGAATTCTTTGCGTATGTAAACTATCCGCAGCTGCTTTTTGCTTTGGAAAAAGGCTTATTCATTGATGAGATTAGGGTTGATTGTATTAAAGTATTGGAAGACTTATGTGCTGCCAAAATCGACGGTAAGATGCTAAATTCTCCAATTCATACACTAAGTAGTTTATTTTGCGCTTTTTTTGATGAGCCTAATATAGGCGAAGAGAATAGGGTTAAATTATTAAGTGTTTTTATAAAAAAAGATTCTGGGAATGCATGGTTGTTAATCAAAAATATATTGCCTAAAAATTTGCAGGGGTACTATGATTACTTAAGTAAGCCTGTTTATTTAGCTTGTGAAAAAAATAATACACCACTATCTTCAAAAGATACTATAAGTATATATAAAGAATATTATAAACTTGCATTTAAATGTGCTGGCAATGATTTGGATAAATGGTGTGATTTATATAGTAATTGTATTTTCTTTGCTTACGGGTTTAAGCAGGAAGCTTTTGATAGTGTGAAGTCTATAATAAAAGACGTAACTATATCTGATAACTTAAAGTATAAATTTGCAAATACAGTTAGGAAATTCATATATGACTGTAGATATTTTAATAGAAAATATGTAAAAGATTCAGATGTGAATGATCTTGAGCATATCATCTATGATAATATTGCTTATGCTAATTATAGGTATAAATACTTATATGCATTTGAAAGTGAATACAAGCCTTTAAAGCCTGAGCGGTATGAAGAAAAAAACTATACCAGAGATTGGGAGAAAAGGCAAAAAAGACGTGAACAGGAACAAGTAAGAATCATAAAAGAGTTAAAAAGTAAATCAGATAGTGAATTACTCACTTTTTTTGATTTGTTAGAAGATGATAGTTCTATCGGAATAAACCTTGCTATATCATTAGATATGGTAATTGATTTAGAAGTTTGCAACGTTCTATATGAAATCAATAAAAAAGAAATTTTAAGATTATATTTCTCAACGATTTTTAATGCGAAAGGGCTGATTTTTGCTTTTAATCAGTTGAATACAATATTTTCTGATCATAGCAAGGATTTTAAGTATATTCTTCTAAAAAGTTTGAGAGTAAATAGCCAATTTGTAACTTTGTTAGAAAAACAGTCTCAAGAATTACAGAACTATTATTGGGGAAATATAAGTCCTTTTGTCAAGGAAGATGACTATAACTTTAACAAGTATTGCTTTGATAAGCTGTTGCAAAATGGAAATGTTAATGCTGCTTGGAGCCTTACAAGATATAATGATTATAAGTTAGACGATTATCTGCTTTTTTTACAGGCGTTGATTGATTTTCAATCAAATGGGTATGATTTTTACGGTTCAAATTATGATATTGTAAGTGTTTTTGAAAAAATTTATAAATTATCTGTCGACGATGAGAAAACCCAGAATGTAATTGCTCATTATGAAATGGCATTTAGCAAAGCATTTAGAAATGATAATAGGGAGATAAAGCCTAAGTTTTTATATAACCAGTTGGCCATGAATCCAGAATTTAGTGCTTTTCTTATTAAGTTATCTTATAAGCAGGATAATGATACTGAAGTATCAACGTTAACGAATGAAGAAATTAAAATAGCAGAAAATGCTGCTCATATTCTTTATGATATTAAGTTTTGTCCGTGCGTGAATGACGTTGGCGATTATCACGCTGATAAGTTGGGGGCATGGATTGATGATTTCTTAGCTATTACAAATGATAATAATCAGAGTAAAATAGGGATGCATTTGCTAGGAAAGTTTTTAGCGCATTTCCCAAAAGACAGATATACTACATGGTTACCAAAAGAGATTTGTCAATCAATCGAAGAAAATAAATTTTTTCAAGGCGAGAGAAATGAATCGTTGGTTCAAGGCTTTTGTATAGAATGCTATAACATGGTAGGAACTCAATGCATAAACGCTGGTAGAGAAAATATTTCTCTTATTGCCGAATATACCTCATATGCACAAGCTGTAAAACTTGAGTATCCCTTTTGTGCCGAGATATTTAGATGCATAGCTAGAGAGTTTGAACTGGAAAGTCAAACTAGAAGGGAGCGTGCTGTTCATGAGTACTAATAAAGAGTACGCAGGAAAAGTTTATCGCGGCCAACAATATGTTTTTGAGATTCTGAAGGAGGATAATTATATTGGAGCAGGTGGCAATGGAAATGTTTTTTGTGCTAGATGCGAAAGCTTAAAGGGCGAATTTGTTATAAAAATACTGAAACCAAAGCAACATTACGAAAATCAAAAGCGTTATAAAGAAAGAATTTTACGGTTTGATAGAGAGATGGAAGTAATGGCAAAAATTAATATGGGTTATAAAGGTAGATATATTTTGCCATTGATTGATAGTTGTAGTAGTGAAGAAACAGAAAAATGGTATGTTACGCCTAAGGCTGTGTGCTTGACTGAATGGTTAAAAAAAGATGTAACAGTACCCTTTAATCAAAAATTTGAGTGGTGTATGGAGCTATGTAAATTATTAGAATCGTTACATGCTTTAAAATATTATCATAGAGATATAAAGCCTTCCAATATTTTTATCTTGGATAACACTATATTGTTAGGCGATTTTGGCTTAGTATGGAATGAATCTTTTTCTGATTTAACTATGCTTGCTGAGGCTATCGGTCCACAAAGCACAAAACCGCCTGAATGCTATAGAGGCTATGCATATGCTATTCCTAATGAATTACAGTATGCTGTAGATGTTTATGAATTAGCCAAAACTATATGGATGATATTAAGTGGTAAAGATAAAAACTGTTTCAATGGTAGTTATATTTGCGGTCTAAAAGATGTATCTTTGGAATTGAGTGATATTAACGGAGTCGAAGAATGTTCTTTAAAAACCTTAGGTCCTTTACATGATGTGTTAGAAATGGCTACTATGACTGATCCGTCTTTGCGCCCTAAAATGAATAAATTTGTTGCTGCAATGAATAACTTAGTAGAAGTAAATAAAGATGAAAATAAAATCAAAGAAGCAGAACTTAAGGTTTTAGCGAAAAAGTTCATTAATAAAAATAAGGCTGAAATACAAGGATATCATTCAATAAAGGAGATAGTTGGATTATTAGACAGTATTAAAGAACGCATTAAATTAGAATTAGACGACTTCAAAGACATTATTATTAGAAACTGCTATGAAGTCGATTCAACAAACAACATTATGTGTATTAAAGATACAAATGGTAATGAATATATCTTGGCAGTAACGACCTTATTTGTGAATCAAGAAAGTATAGTGTCAGAAGATTTTAGACTCATGGTTAAATATTACGATTTTAGTGAAGTAGCGGATTACAACGAATATCAATCAATTCGTGAATTACCTATTATGCCTGGTGTTGTGGAAAAAAATAAAAAAATTCGTATAGATCATGAAGAAACCATTATGATAAGAATGAAGTAGGCTTAGGTATAAGATGGATAGAAAAGGTTTGCTTAATTCTTTTCATTTACACAAAACAAGCATATAAAATTCATACTTCAATATAAGGTGTAAATAAACAAAATACCGCCGCACGCTGATGCGCAGGGCGGTGTTAAAACTAAACAATTTTATGCAGACTTAATTTCAGACTGTAACTCTTGAATTTTACTCATGGGTAAATCAGTAATCAGCATAATATCTTGAAGGCTTTTGCCAAGAGCAAGCATACGCTTAGCGGTAGCAAATTTTTCTTGAGCTTTGCCTTCAGCTCTGGCTTCATCAAAACCAAGCGATACAATCTTTTTCATAGTGAGTTCATATCATTTGAGTTTATTCTGCAAAACAGATTAACGAAAGTGAAAATCAGAATAAATCGCTATGACTGCCAGTACGTGTTAATACCAATATTAGTTTATCGTCATAAATTTTATAAATGAGAAGCCAATCCGGTTCAATATGGCATTCACGATAGCCTGCATAGTTTCCACTTAATTTGTGGTCTTTATATTTTTCTGGCAATACTGCCTGATTAACAAGAAGCGAAAGAACATCTTTTAAGTATTCTTGATTATAGCCTCGCTTGAGCATGCGCTTGAAGTCCTTTTTAAAACTTCTTTCATATTGGATTTCAAGCATTTAAATCCTCCATGAGTTCATCTACAGATTTAAATTTACAGCTGAGATTTTTACCAGCTTCTACATTTTGTATTGCCTTTAACGTTTTTTTATTTTCTGCGTTTAAAGCTAATTTAAAGGGTAAGGCTTGTTTGCGTACCATAGCTTTAGCAAAGATATTGATAGCGGTAGATGTAGTAAGTCCAAGTTCCTTACATAACTTATCAAGTTCTTCTTTGAGATTCTTCTCCATACGTATATTAAGATTAACAGTTGACGTAGACATAAAATCACTCCTTTCACTACATATTGTAATGTGTTTGCTTTATGTTGTCAATAAATATACATTTTACTAAAGAAGTTTTCTAACCCCAAGGTGACAATTCATGAAAATAAAACTTCTTCTTGTCGGCGCAGGCGGCTTTGACCGCGTGACACTCTGGACAAGCGCGTAATTCAGCATGAGCTGTTGGGCTTCCATGATTACAACTGCCTGCAGATGAACGCTTTTGCTGTAGTATCTGATTCTGGTACACTGCCGGAGGAAAGCAGCTTCTTCACGAGCGTGGGACATCCTTTCCCGGCGGTGTGCATCCGCACCTCTACGGAGCGCCCGGAAGCGCTGGACAAAGGCTGCTTTGTGCTCGCAGGCATTGAAAAAGCTTGCTGCAGGCTGTAGACACAGCGGTGCAGACGAACCTTGATGGGGAAGACGGACTGCCGGTGCCTGAGTATGTAGATGAGAACGTATCTGCTAAGGTTGTGAAGATTATCCAAAGCTGCACAGGTGTGGTTAATAAGATGGTCTGGAGAAAAGGGTAAGAAGAGCAAATATATACTCGAATATCGTGCAACAGAAAAAGCGCTTGCCGGATGGCAGGCGCTTTTTGAACAGGAGCCTACTGCTCCTTAGCTAACAGGTCCTTGAAGTACTGGTGCTCTTCGGGTGATGTTTTTTAAATATCCATGGCTTGGTCAGTAGCCGTTTTCCCAAAGTTCCTCACAGCTCAAATCAAGCTCATCATTCCAACTGATACCATAACCACCAACATCAACCTTAACCAAGTCAAAAAGACCGTTGGTATATTCTAAAGCTCTAAAGGGCTGCCATATTTTCCAAAGCGGTTTTACATCATAATACTTGCAAATACCATTGATAAAGTCAACCTTTAAAATAAAATCTGGCATTGCTTTTACATCTTGAACTTTATGAAACATGGTAGCACCTCCTGTTATTTTAATGGTGGTAATTTAATAAACTCCTGCGTTTCCCAGATATGTATTAGTGCAAAAGCTATTAGGCTTGCCTGCCCTTTGGAGAAGGTGCCGAGCGTAGTGAGGCGGAAGGGGGAAGTGAGTGTCGCAATTAAATATCGCGCTGCAACCCTTCCGTCTGCTCGCAAAGCTCGCAGCTACCTTCCCTTTCAGGGAAGATATGTAGGCAGGTTTGAGAACCATAATTTATTTATTTTCATAGAATCCATTAGAGCTTAATGTTCTCCATGTAGCGTACATTGTTTCATGGTTATCTTTTATGAATTTTTGGATAGAAGTGATTTCTCTATCCTTCAATCTGCCTCGTACTGTTAATTTGGAACTACCATCGCTACGAACAAAGAATTTTGCAGAACCTGGTTCTGTAAGTTCTTCGTTGCTGGCATGTACATGCATACATTCTACTACGCAGTGAGCAGTAAAGTATAAGTAATAACCACAAATTTTAAATGGAAAGTATTTAGGCATTCAGGCTCTCCTTTAATAAATCTTTGTTGCGATTATAGTACTTCATGACAATATTATCTTCTTCATCGCTCATTACAGACTCCACGAGTTCATCGTTTTGAATAACAGCTGTTTTGGTGATATTGTTTAAGTCGGTGATTTCTATATAATTATCTTGAACTTTATAGGCATATCCAGCAACAATCATATCTGCTTGGTCAGCAATTTCCTGAACATTCATAATACCTTAACCTCCTTAATATTATCAAATATATCGTTTGGCAGTCTTAAGCGTTTGGCAATGTAACGCAAATCAATGTATTCTTCTATAGGAGTATCTAACGTAGAATACTTTGCCATGCATTCGATATAGCCTTTATTCCATTTAGTAATGGAAGTATATTTTTGCAAAAACGGGGAGGTTTTAAATTTTATTTGTAAATCGCCAATTTTAAAAATGCTGAATTTACCTGTGTTTGTTAAAATTCCAATCATAAAAGATCCTCCTTTCGTTTCGTTTTTTGCTTGATTAAAACATAAAATGAATTAGGTTACTTTGAAGAAAATATCTTCTTTTAAGTGCATTATACTTCACTGGCTTAGTAAAAGCAAGTGAATTTGTATAGAAGTCAAAGTAGTTGGAATATATATTATCTGAGTATCAAATTCAGTACTTAATATACGCTAAAACATGAAAACACCGACGTCTGCCGTACTTGTGGTACGGCGGATGCCGGTGTTTTTTGCTGGGGGGAAGGCGGAAGCTTACAAGCTGCCTGCTCTATCCAAAAAGTCACGCAGAATGTCGCAGGAGGCGGTGAACTTAGCCTGCTCTTCTTCCGTCAGCGGCAGCTCTAAAATCTCTTCAATACCGTTTTTGCCGATTACGCAGGGAACACCTGCAGCTACGTTCTTCTGACCGTATTCGCCGTTGAGTGCGGTGGAGCAGGGCCAGATGAGCTTTTGGTCATGGAAGATGGCCTTAATCAGCATGCAGGCAGCGTTGGCAATGCCGAATTCCGTGCAGCCCTTGCCGTCAACCTCAATATCGCCGGCTCTTTTAACCTGCAGCTGCAAATCGTCCAGACTGAGGGCAGCCAGCTCCGGACGTTCGCTGCGCAGCTGGGCAAAGCTCTTGCTGCCGATGCGGATGGCCGACCAGACAACGAAGCTGGAATTACCATGCTCGCCCATGCAGAAGGCCTGAATAGATTTGCGGCTGTAGCCTGTTGCGGCGCTGAGTACACGCAGCAGACGGTAGCTTTCAAGGCTGGTGCCGGTGCAGAAGCAACGATTCGGCTCCCAGTTCATCTGGCGGCGGATATGCTCGCAGATAATGTCTGCCGGATTGGAAATGCTGATCATAATGCCTTTAAAGTCAACCTGCTTCAGATGGCTGATAACCTAGTTGGCCATTTTAATGGAATCGTCAAACATATCCAGGCGTGTTTCGCCGGGACGACGGCTGCGGCCGAAGGCCATTACCAGAATATCGGCATCGTTCAGCTCGCTGTATTCACCGGCGCGGATGATGGCATCACGGCCGCAAAGTGCGCCGCTGACGCCGTCATCTAAGTCCAGCGCCTGTGCTGCAGCTTTTTCCTTAAGAATATCAATCAATACAATATCATCTGCTTCACCGGACTGGATGAGCGCTAAAGCAACGTGAGAGCCGACGTGACCTGCGCCGATAATTACAACCTTACGAGTTTTTAACATAACAGAGACCTCCTTTATGAAAACAGGGAACCGTCCCCACTTGTGCTGGAGATAGTTCCCTCATTTTTTCTATGCGGTAAAAATATGCCGGTGCAGTATTTATCCCGCTTCGCTATTTTATTTGTTTGCTTCTGCTTCGGCAATAACCTTATTGATATCTTCGATAAGAGCATCAACATCAATGCCGTGAGCGCCTGCGCCCTGACCGATGGTTTCGAAATGAGCAGCCATGCAGCCGATGCAGCCTAAGCCGTACTCAGCGAAAACCTCCATGATTTCAGGATGGTTTTGAACGGCTTCAATAATGCCGGTATCTTTAGTAACCATTGTATAAGTCTCCTTTTTATAAAAATTGTACACATAATCCGTACTCATTCATTATATCATCTGTGCTTCTAAAAGCCAAATTTATTACTGAAAATTTTTTGCGAATTAAGCTTGACAGAGTTCACGTTTTTTTGATTATTTTTTCACATTAAGCCGTGAAATACTTGCGTTTACGGCTAATAAACGATATAATGGAGAAAAGTGGTGCAATGTGGGTAAAAAGGGGGCGACAAAATGCTTTTGGGTGAATACGAACACACTCTAGATGCAAAAGGTCGTCTTGCTATGCCTGCTAAGTTGCGTGAAAGTTTGGGCAGTAAGTTTATTATTACCAAAGGTCTGGACGGCTGTCTTTTTGTTTACGACATGGAGCAATGGCATCAGCTGGAACAGAAGCTGGCAGCCTTGCCTATGAGCCGCAAAACAGCGCGTGATTTTACCCGTTTTCTCTTTGGCGGTGCCTGCGAGGGCGAATGTGACAAGCAGGGCAGAGTACTGCTGCCGGCAAACCTGCGTCGTCACGCCGGTCTGGAAAAGGATGCTGTGATTGTCGGCGTAGGCAGCAGAGCCGAAATTTGGGATGCAGGCCGTTGGAACGAATATAACGAAGAAAATGCCGAGGATGTGAGCGAGCTTGCAGAGCAGCTTGCTGACTTAGGAATATAAGATTGGTGTTGGCTATGGAATTTAAGCATACAAGTATTCTGCTCGCTGAGAGCGTGGACTTTCTGATAACGGATAAAAACGGTATTTACGTGGACTGCACTATGGGCGGTGCGGGGCACAGCAGTGCGTTTGCCGCACAGTTGGAGGCAGGCGGTCTTTTGATTGGCATTGATCAGGATGATGATGCTATTGCTGCTGGTTCCGAACGCTTGCTGAATAAATTTACCTGCAAAACCGCAGTTGCCAAGTCCAATTTTGAAAACTTTTCCCAGGTATTGGATTCCATGGGAATCGATGAAATTGACGGTATCTTTTTTGACCTTGGTGTTTCGAGCTATCAGCTGGATACACCGGAGCGTGGTTTCTCATATATGCATGACGGACCTTTGGATATGCGCATGAATAAAGAAGCAAGTCTGGATGCAGAGTACATTGTAAACCACTACAAGGAAGAAGAGCTGGCGGATATTATTCACCGTTACGGTGAGGAACGCTGGGCCAAGCGTATCGCGCAGTTTATTGTGGCGGCACGCAAGGAAAAGCCGTTGACTACTACTTTTGAGCTGGTGGATGTCATCAAGAAGGCTATTCCCAAGGGAGCAAGGCTTGACGGTCCGCATCCGGCGAAGCGTACCTTTCAGGCTATCCGCATCGAGGTAAACAACGAGCTGGGAATTTTGGCAGATACGATGGAAAGAGCCGTAAACCGCTTAAAGAGTGGCGGCCGTATCGGTGTTATTACCTTCCATTCGCTGGAGGACAGAATTATTAAGCAGACATTTGCCAAGCTTGCCAAGGGCTGTACTTGCCCGCCGCAATTGCCTGTATGTGTATGCGGTAAAAAGCCTTTGCTGCGCAAAACGGGAAATATTGTTCCATCTAAGGCAGAGGTGGAAGAAAATCCGCGCAGCCGCAGTGCGCGCCTGCGTTATGCAATTAAAATTTGACAGATAATAGCTGAGAGATAAATTTTGATGTTTTGATGAAGGGTGATTTTGATGCTTGCCAGAAAATACGATAATTATGCTTGGCAGGAGCAGCCTGCCGAGCAATATGAGGTTCAGCAGCCTGCCCGCAGAAAAGTACATAGACCTGATCCGAGAAGAGTACTGCGCAACAGAATTCTTAAAGCATTTTTACTTATTATGGCAGCTTATTTTATTGTTGTTTTACGCAGTAACGCTATGGTGCAATATGGCAATGAGCTGGTGAGCCTGCAGCAGCAGGAGGCTCAGCTTATCAGCAAAAACAACGAGCTGAAAATTGAGGTTGAACAGCTGAAGGGACCTGAGCGTATTATCGGTTTGGCCGAACAATATTTGGGTATGAGTGTTGCCCGCAGCAATATTTATGTTAAGGCTGGCGGAAGCAGCAATTCTTTGGCTGTGCATAACAAATAAACATAGCCATTCAGTTTATATTGTGATATAATTTGAATGGTTTTTTGGGAGGCAGCCTTTTGGCTGCCGTTTCAATTTAAATTCTATACTATAATTAAACTAGAAGTAATTTACGGCTTTGCTCCATAAGGGGCGGAACGTAAAACAGGGGGGTTAATAAATGGAAAAGCAATTAGCTTCACTCCTTGCCTTATTGCCGCAGGCTGAGGTAATTGGCAGTGCTGATAAAGTTATTACTGATGTAACTGCCGATTCCCGTGCGGTGGTAGCCGGCAGTCTTTTTATCTGCCTGAAGGGTGCAACTGTAGACGGACATAAATTTTTGGCGATGGCTGCCGAAAAGGGCGCTGTTGCTGCGCTGGTAGAGGACGTTCCTGCTGCAGTGCCGCAGGGTGTTACTCTTATTAAGGTTGCCGATACGCGTGAGGCTATGGAGCTGGTAACGCCGTATTTTTACGATTATCCGGGACGTAAGCTGAGAATGATCGGCGTGACCGGTACTAACGGCAAAACAACTTCAACTAATATTATCCGCCTGATTCTGCGCAAGGCAGGCTATAAGGTTGGCCTGATTGGCACTATCAATATTATGATTAACGATGAGATCACCGAATCTCATAATACTACTCCGGATGTAGTTGACCTGCAGAAGACACTGTATGCTATGTGCTGTGCCGGCTGTGATTACTGCGTAATGGAGGTTTCCAGTCATGCGCTGGCTTTGAAGCGTGTGGCAGGCATTGAATATGACTGCGCTGTGCTGACGAATATTACCCAGGATCACCTGGACTTCCATAAAACTATGGAGAATTACCGCGATGCCAAGAGCCTGCTCTTTGAGCATCTGACCGACGGCAACAAGCCGAATAAAAACGCTGTTTTCAATATGGATGACCCGAGCTCCGCAATTATCCGCGAGCGCACCAAGGCTAACGTGCTTACCTATGGTGAAGGTCATGATAATGATATTTATCCGCTGAGCTTTACGGTAGAACCTAAGCATATGCAGCTCCTGTTGCATACTCCGGTGGGCGAAATGGACCTGGAGCTGAAGATTACCGGCGAGTTCAACGTGTATAATGTTATGGGCGTTATCGGTGCAATGCTTGCCGAAAAGATTGACAAGGATATTATCTGCTCCGTGCTTGACGGCTTTGACGGCGTTCCCGGACGCTTCCAGCTCGTTGAGGCAGGACAGCCTTATACCGTTATTGTAGACTATGCACATACTCCTGACGGTTTGGAGAACGTGCTGAAAACCGCACGCTCCATTACCCGTGGCAAGCTGTGGGTTGTGTTCGGCTGCGGCGGTGACCGCGACAACAAAAAGCGTCCGCTGATGGGTGCGTTGGCATTGGAGCTGGCTGACAACATCGTTGTTACCTCCGATAATCCGCGTACTGAGGATCCGGAGCTGATTATCGACGAAATCTTTACGGCACTGCAAAATGTGCCCGAGGGCAAGCACGTTACCCGTCTGAGCGACAGACGTGAGGCAATCTGCTATGCTTTGGCAGAGGCTGCTGCCGATGATGTTATTCTGATTGCCGGCAAGGGCCATGAAAATTACCAGATTTTGAAGGACAGAACTATTCACTTTGATGATAAAGAAGTTGTAATGGAATACTGGAGTGATAAAAAATGCTGAAGGCCAGTGAAGTTTTAGCAGCCACTAAGGCTGTTTGTGCAGATTTTGAGTTTACCGGCGTAACCACCGATTCCCGTGCGGTAAAGCCGGGAGAATTATTCGTAGCACTGAAGGGCGATAATTTTGACGGCCATGACTATTGCGCCAAGGCTGTGGAGCTGGGTGCTGCGGGCGTTGTTGTATCCCATGAGGTTAGCGGCCTGCCTGCAGGCGTTGCTGTGTTCATGGTAGAGGATACGCTGCTTGCTTATCAGCAACTTGCGCATGCCTATCGTCTGCGTAAGCAGGGCCTGAAGGTTTTTGCTATCACAGGCTCCAACGGCAAAACCTCTACGAAGGATTTGCTGGCTGCCTGCCTGAGCTGTAAATATAATGTTGTCAAAACTCAGGGCAACTTCAATAATGAAATTGGTCTGCCGAAAACCTTGTTGAGCATTCAGCCTGATACCGATATTGCCGTTGTGGAGATGGGCATGCGCGGTCTGGGCCAGATTGCCGAGCTGTGCCGTATTGCCGAGCCTGACAGCGGTCTGATTACCAACGTGGGCGAAACCCACATGGAGCTTTTGGGCAGCATGGAAAACATCGGCAAGGCCAAAAGCGAAATCGTGCTTAATCTGCCGGAGGATGGCTTTGCTGTACTCAACGGCGATAACGAATACGTACTGCCGGCAGCAGGCAAGACTAAGGCAAAAGTTGTTTACTTTGGCTTGGGCGAAAACTGTGACTTCCGCGGCAGCGATATTGTGACCTCCGGTGCAGGTACCACCTTTACCTGTACCCATAAGGCTACGGGCGAAGCTGTCAAGGTAAGCCTGCAGCTGATCGGTGAGCATAACGTTTATAACGCACTGAGCGCTATCGCCGGGGCCTTCTGCTACGGTGTGCCGATGGCAGCAAGCGCACAGGCACTGGCAACTGCCCGTCTGACAGGCAGCCGTCAGGAAATCGTTTATATCGGCGATATCACCTTTATCAACGATGCTTATAATGCAAGTCCTGCTTCTATGGAAGCGGCACTGAAAACCTTGGCGGAGGCCAAGAAGGCAGCGCATGGGCAGGCCCGTACTATTGCTGTGCTGGCAGATATGCTGGAGCTGGGAGATATCAGTGAGGACGCGCATCGCCGTGTAGGTCGCTGGGCTGTAGAAAATGGTGTAGATTTTGTACTGACCTACGGACCGCAGGCTGCTTATATTGCGGATGAGGCTGCAAAGCTTGGCGGCAAGAGCAAGCATTGCGCTGACCGTCAGGAGGCAGCGGATGCTTTGCGTCTGATGGCTTCCGCAGGTGATATTATCCTGTTGAAGGGCAGCCATTCCATGCAGGTTGACAAAATGCTGGAACTGTTCAAGTAAACTTAAGAGAGTGAGATTTTAGTAGATGTTAAAATTAATCGGAATTCCTGTGACTGCGTTTATCGTGTGTGCTTTAATCGGCCCGGTGCTGATTCCTTATCTGCATAAGCTGAAGTTCGGCCAGTCTATCCGCGAGTGCGGACCGGCAAGCCATATGGCGAAAAGCGGCACACCGACGATGGGCGGACTTATGATGCTGGCAGCGTTGATGGTTGCTTTGCTGTGGGGCAACTTTACTCCCCATGTAATTATTGCTCTGGTGCTGACAGTAGGCCATGCGGTCATAGGCTTTATAGATGATTACATCAAGGTTGTAATGAAGCGTAATCTGGGCCTGACTGCCAAGCAGAAATTCTTACTGCAGTTCATTCTGGCCGGGGCCTATGTATATTTCGCCGAAACGCATATCCGCAATACGGAGCTGTGGGTTCCCGGCATCAATGCTGTCATTGATTTAGGCTGGGGTTATTATGTGCTGGCCTTCTTGCTTTTGGTTGGCACAACCAATGCCGTAAATCTGACAGATGGTCTGGACGGACTGGTTTCCTTTGTCAGTCTGCCTGTTACCATGGTTTTCGCTTTTATTGCTTACATGCAGGGAATGTTGGATCTGAGCGGCTTCGCCTTGGGGCTGACCGGTGCCTGCCTTGGCTTTTTGCTGTTTAACCGTCATCCTGCCAGAGTATTTATGGGTGATACCGGTTCCTTGGCTTTGGGCGGTGCTATTGCCGCTTTAGCGCTTTTGACACGTACAGAGCTGCTGCTGGTTATTGTCGGCGGTATCTATGTAGCGGAAGCACTGTCGGTAATTATTCAGGTTACCTATTTCCGCTTCAGCGGCGGTAAGCGTATTTTCCGCATGTCTCCGCTGCATCATCATTTTGAGCTGGGCGGCTGGCCTGAGGTTAAGGTTGTGCGTGTGTTTACAGCAGTAAGCTGCGTATTGTCTGTCATTGGCTTATGTCTGTGGCTTAATGCATTTGTATAAAAAATCTTCGGCTATAACCGTTTTGTCGCAAATTTTGCGGTGAAAGGGCTATAGCCTATGTATGTTTATGAATAGAGGGTGTTTCTTGATGACTAAAAAGGATGCTGTAATCGTTTACGGCGCAGGCATCAGCGGCCGTGGAGCAGCGCAGGTGCTGGCAGATAAAAAGCAGCAGGTATATTTGTATAATGATATGGACTGCACTTTAGAGCCGCAGCTGCTGCAGCTTTTGCAGAGCGTTGGCGGTGGGCTGGCCATCGGTCAGGCTGCATTTGAAAGCCTGCTTGATATTGCAGGGGTGTTGGTGCTTTCTCCGGGTATTGCCTGCGATAACGCAAATGTGCTGCTCGCAGAGCAGCGCGGACTGGAGGTCATCAGCGAGGTTGAGCTTGGCTACAGGCTGTATGGCGGTCACATTGCTGCTATCACCGGTACTAACGGCAAAACCACTACCACTACTATCGTGGGTGAGATGCTCAAGCGTTTGCCGGTGCCTTCTGCAGTAGGCGGCAACATCGGGTTGGCACTGTCCAAGGAGGTAGAGAGCCTGCCTCAGGATGGTTGGCTTGCTGCTGAGCTTTCCAGCTTTCAGCTGGAAAAAGTCAGCAGCTTCTGCCCTGATATCGCAGTAGTGCTGAACCTGACTCCGGATCATCTGGAGCGCCATCATACGATGGAGGCCTACGGCGAGGCGAAGAAAAATATTTTCCGTCAGCAGGGTGAGGCGCAGGTTACGGTGCTTAATTACGATGATCCTATCGTGCGTACCTGGGGTGCGGAAACTAAAGGCCGCCTGTGTTACTTCAGCCGTAAGGAAAAACTGCAGCAGGGCATCTATATGCAGGATGGTAATTTTATCATCAGCTGGGACGGCAAGCAGGAAACTGTCTGCAATATCAGAGAGCTGCATCTGTTCGGCGGTCACAACGAAGAAAATGTGCTGGCAGCCATTGCCTGCGGCTTTTTCGCCGGTGTGAGCATCAGCGATATGGCTGATGTGCTGCGTAACTTCCGCAGCATTGAGCACCGCATTGAATACGTTGCTACGATTGACGGCGTACCGTATTACAATGATTCCAAGGCTACTAACACCGATTCTGCGATTAAAGCGCTGGAGGCTTTTAAGGACGGTCACATCATTTTGCTGGCAGGTGGTCACGATAAGCTGACACCGCTGGAGCCGATGATGGAGCTGGTGAAGGAAAAGACGGACGCCCTGATTCTGCTGGGTGCAGCCAAGGAGCGCTTCTACAAGGCTGCTGTTGCCTGCGGTGTGCCCAACATTGTACTGGCCGACAGCTTTGAAGACGCAGTAGCCAAGGCGCATGCGCTGGCGCATAAGCCGCAGGTAGTGCTGCTTTCTCCGGCCTGCTCGTCCTTTGATATGTTCAAAAATTATCCGGAACGTGGTAACTATTTTAAAAAGCTGGTACACGAGCTGGAGGGAGGTAACGTTAAGTGAAGGTAATTCTTTCCGGCGGCGGTACGGGCGGACACATCTATCCGGCCCTGACCATTGCGGACCAGATAAAAAAGCTGCAGCCTGAGGCGGAGGTAAGCTTCGTAGGCACCAGGCAGGGATTGGAGAAGGATATCATTCCCCGTTACGGCTATAAGCTGCAGTTCATTGAGGTAGCAGGCTTTAAGCGCAGCCTGAGCCTGGATACCCTACGCAGTGCGGCAAAGCTTTTTGCCGGCTTATATGATGCCTACAAGATTATCAGCAACGAAAAGCCGGATCTGGTAATCGGTACCGGCGGGTTTGTTTGCGGGCCGGTTGTTTTTTTTGGAGGGGCC
>ERZ791624.825-NODE-825-length-18244-cov-3.239705_pt1 | contig 18244 bp, 18 predicted proteins | sample MGYA00510058_ERZ791624 | MGnify/ENA primary metagenome ERZ791624 (study PRJEB30046, sample SAMN00715158) | human gut metagenome | study: EMG produced TPA metagenomics assembly of the A metagenome-wide association study of gut microbiota in type 2... | reverse complement strand
TTTAGCTGTTGTAGCTCAGTGTCGTAGCCGACAAAACGCAGTTTTGTTGGCCTTGGGGCAACTTCCTTGGTAAGGAAGAGGTCACGAGTTCAATCCTCGTCAACAGCTTTCAGAATCAAGCGATTATGATTTTTCATGGTCGCTTTTTTTTGTATCCACTTGTCTCAACATCTCTCTTTGATGATCTTAAATTTGACGTTCGGGTTTACATAAAATTATCCGAATAAATTGCACCACTGTTGTTCCGTTATTCCTCATTGCCGAACACAAAACATTTTTTATGATTTCAGTAACTCCTGTGCATTGAAATGCAAAAAGACAGCAACTCTTGACATCGATTTTATTTCAGCACCAGGAAAATAGAATATAGCATTCGGTTGATTTTGGTTAATGGGACCATCAAGTATAACAAGTAATACAAGTCCTATTAATCTCGATGTAACAAGTATTTTTCCAACAAGTTAAAATCCAATAGCTTATAGCTGTTTAATTCGTCCAGTTCGGGAACAATTAATTTTAAGTTAAAATAAGAGAGGAGCCATGTTTACATCGCAAAGCTCCTCTCTTCTGTATTCACCGTTGACTGTCACTGTGATGTAGAAAGGAACAATAGATCCAATCTGTCTATAATGTAATTCCGAATTGGAAAACCGAATTTTTCCAAAACTCAACCAACGGCCGTGGCTCTTATCAGTCAAAATCAGAATCAGTCCAAACTGATTTACTTAGTTTAGCGCTCAATCCCGTCGCGTGACATCACACCTTTGTGATAATAGTGTTTGATCTCTTTCATCTCTGTCACCAAATCGGCTGCATCAATCAAGGCCTGAGGAGCTTTGCGACCTGTTATAACAATTTCCGTATGTGGATCACGTTGTGCAATAGCATCCAACACTTCTGCAACCGTCAACAATCCAAAATGCAATGCAATACACAACTCATCCAATATGACAACATCATACTCTCCAGAACGCATATAATCCGCACAACGACGCAACCCTTCATGAGCCATCTCGACATCTACTGCTTCAGGATTCTTGTCAATAAAACAACCCCGTCCCAACTGCTCGATCCGAATCCGTCCGAACGATTCCCCAGCTGACGCAAAAAGCTCTTCAATGCGAGTTTCGTGATATTTCATCGATTTAACAAACTGTCCAACATAAACCGATTTGCCTGCACACAATGCCCGGACAGCTAAACCAAAAGCTGCTGTCGTTTTACCCTTACCGTCTCCAGTATAAATATGTACGTAACCTTGATCCATGACTTAACAACTTACTTACTAAATATTCATCAATTCCACTACTCTATTTTGCGTTCATTACACACGGCTTGGTTTCGTCTATAACCCAAACCTTATATTTTTCGGAGAATCCGGGGACCGAAAATACACAAAAAAGTCGTTCGACCACCCCACAGTTCATCTAATCCGCGCAAACAATCCACCCAAACCTTGTGGCTATCCACCACTGCACCCACAATACACAATCGTAAACAATTCCTATTCACTCACTTTACCAGGCACTTCTCCCCTACTCTTGCTCAAACCCATTTGTTTGAATTATTTTCATTATTTTTGTTTGATAATCATACATAAACTCGCTTCTGAAAATTTCACCTATTTTACCCATAAACTATCCACTATGAAAATCAATCAGATGCTCCCCTTATTGGGTCTGTCATTGCTGATCGCCACTTCCTCAGTAAGTGCACAAAACTCTACCCAAGCATCCAAATGCTGCAAGTGCAGTGATACCCCAGATGTTATCTCACTGCCTCCAACCATTTTTTCTGGTGTGCGTGGACCATTCCATGTGCAGGGAATTGCTGTCGATCTCAAACAGGGATACATCTATTTCTCGTTTACTACGGAACTGCTCAAAATGGATCTGCAAGGAAACCTGATTGGTAGCGTGAAAGGTTTAACTGGTCATCTGGGCTGCCTCACCATGAACCCTGAAGACGGACGGGTTTACGGATCCATCGAATATAAAAACGATGCTATCGGCCGGGAAATCCTCAAAAAGCTCGACAGTAACGAACAAACTCATAATACCGACGCTTTTTATATCGCTATTTTCGACGTGGATAAAATCACCCGTCCCGATATGGATGCCGAAAAGGATAGCGTAATGACCGCCGTCTATCTCAAAGAGGTCGTGGACGACTACTACGCCTCGGTACAAAATCAGGGTAAAACCGTAAAACATCGTCACGGATGTTCCGGAGTGGATGGCATATCGTTTGGCCCTGCATTCGGAGCGCCTAAAGGCTCTAAAAATTATATCAATATCGCGTACGGTGTCTTCGAGGATACACTCCGCACAGATAATGAATATCAGGTTCTGCTCAACTTCGATCCTGAAAAGTTGAAAGCCTATGAACGCCCTCTCAATCAAGAAAATCCTCATCGCAGCGGCCCCGACACCTGTGATCACAAATATTTCGTCCGCACGGGCAACACCGCATACGGCATCCAAAATCTGGCATACGATCCATATACAGGATATTGGTTTGCAGCCGTGTATCGTGGACACAAATCTCAAAATCCCAATTACTCGTTATTTGCCATTGACGGATCCAAACCTGCTGTCATGCAAAATTTAGAGGGTTTCGACACCCTTATACGCGGAGAGGTGCTTTTCTTGAGCGAAGATGGGGAATACGATGCGAAAACTGGAATTCGAGGTTGGCAAGTCGACTACGGAACCACCGGCTTCTGTCCTATAGGAAATGGTGATTATTATATTTCACATCCGGATGGAGGTGAAGGAGGCAATCACCAAAGCAGTACGGTCAAACTCTATAAATGGACTGGAGATCCTAAACAACCGCTTGTCCTGCAATAAAAGTAATTTTGCGAGTACAAGGAATCATAAAATAAAAACAGAAGTAGGATCCCTCAATATAGGTCAATGTATAAGCAGGCCATGACTGCTATACACTGCTATCAGGGGACTCGATTCCGCTACATTGCCTCCCTATTTCGTTCCTATCTTCCAACTGGACAAGCAACTGATCAAATCATCATTTTCGGAAGATAAAACAAAGCTGCCCTAGGAACAGGATAGAGCGAAAAGAGCAAATGCAATAAAGCATTACAAAGGATATGACTGAAGAACACGCTCCCCAAATGAGATTTGACCGGGAGCAAATAGAAAAAAGAATTGATGTTGCCAGCGAACTGTTTGCCAGCGGATTCAACTGTGCGCAATCTGTTGTAGCCGCATTTGCCGATTTGTACGGTGTGGATCGTGACCTGGCATTGAGAATGGCAGCGCCCTTCGGCGGGGGTATTGGCCGCATGCGCGAGATCTGTGGCTCTGCCTGCGGACTATTCATGCTCACCGGATTGGAAAACGGACAGACCGATCCAACCAACAGAACCGGCAAAGGAGAAAACTACAAATTAGTTCAGGAACTGGCCGCAGAATTCCGCAGACGTAATGGCTCGTGCATTTGCCGAGAACTCCTGGGGATCTCCAAAGAGACACCTATTTCACCTATTCCGGAGGCGCGTACTCCCGGATATTATAAAAAGCGCCCTTGCCCCGAGATTGTCAGAGAGGCTGCCACGATCTATTGCGAACATTTGTGTGGGCGCAAATTCGACAAATAGCTTTAACTGACGTAGGCATCAAATCGCATAAAATCAGTTAACAGCACATCCCATTATACGTTCCAAAGAGTAAACACTCCTATACGCAGAGAGGGGGAGATTGAATAGTCTATCAATCTCCCCCCCTGCTATTTTCGTTTGCTATAATTATCGTACTTCAAATATGTCGCAAAATTAGATTCACCTCATACTACAAATCCATTCAATCCATCAAATTACAACAATGCATTTCTATTCATGAGGTTTCAGAACTTTCCTACTCATGATTGTTGTCCTCTAATTTGGTTCTCGTGTGCCCAACCAGATGAAAAGATAAATCGCTCGTGGAACAGGCCCCAAAAATTGCCTACAAAAATTCCAATTCTCCCCCTTGTGCCGTAACCTCAACCTTCACCAGACGCCCTAAATAGATACTCATATTGGGACGGTCATGACCCGCGGGGAAATCAAACAACACAGGAATACCCAATCTTGAGGTATAAGCATTGATCAGAGCATAGGCATCGCTTCCCCACTCTCGTTCAGAATTCATCCGATTGAAATATCCCACCACAACAGCGCGTACACGAGCCAATTTACCACTCCTCAACAGATTCTGCATCATGCGATCAATGTGGTAGATATTTTCTCCTACATCCTCAATAAACAGTATGGAGGGCTCGTCGAAATAGTTATCCAGATCAGTACCGTTCAACGCATACAAAATCGATAAATTTCCCCCAACCAGACGTCCTGTAGCACACCCCAACCGGTTGTAAGAAGAGGGCTCTGTATGGTACTTTTTGACCTCCCCAAACAGAGCATCGCGCAGAGATAGCGCCGAGGTGTCTACCTTCGTGGTGTCCGACAAAAATAACGAAGGCATCGTGCCGTGGATCGATTCAATCTTTTCTTTGCGCAAGACCTGATGCAACACGGTAACATCACTGAATCCAGCCAACCATTTAGGATGGGTTCGCAATACCGACCAATCGAGATAATCCAAGGTCCGAACTGCACCGTATCCGCCTTTGTAAAAAATAATTGCTTTGACACTCGAATCGTTAAGAGCCCGCTGCAAATCCGAGGCCCGCTGCTCATCAGTTCCCGCAAACCATCCGGCATTTCTACAGTACAAATGTTCGCCCACTTTGACCTTTACCCCCCACGCTTCGATCCTGCGAACAAAAGAGGTATCCGGTTTTCTGGGCAACTTCGATGAAACAGCTACCACAGCCACTGTATCGCCTTTTTGCAAAAATGGTGGACGAATATAGGGTGTTACGGTTTTGTTCAAGGTATCGGTCTGAATCAACACCATCGAGTCCAATCCCATCTGATCTGCTTCGAACTCTTCGGAAGGTTTCCCCGTTTCATTTACACACTGTTCCATCGTTTCTGCCTCTTCAGTCTTCTGTTCCGATACCGGAGGATAGTCGCAAACAGTTGCAGCACATGAGATAAGATTAGGGATCATCTCATCCTCATCAGCAGATTCAATGTGTGTGGTCCGATCCTGACATTGGACTGTCGTAGAATATCCGACTGCATCCGACTGTTGAGGATCTGGCTGACGTTGACCAACCGCCACAGATAAAGAGGTTAGATCATCGGCATGAGAGAACGCTGAATCTGCAACAACATCCACTTGACCCGCAACAGAGATTGAACAGAGATGATCGAATGACAAATCGGCTGTATCGCTATGTCGGAGATTGGACTGACTTTGAGCAAGGCTTGACTGTCCTAACAATACTGGTGCTTCACACAAAAAAAACAGGCCGAAGCATCCTACGGCCATACGATATGATAATTTCATCGGGTTGAATAGCTTTTTTTGCAACGCGAAGATAACAAAAACCCCAACAAGATTCCGCTTCACAATGAAGAACTTGTCCCAATCATTTGGAAAACATCTCAAAAAAGGCCATCTTTATACATAATCATTCTTGGTCTAAACCAACAAACCTTTCAACGTGAAATTATGAATCGTTCCCGGATTTTCTTTGCCATCCTCTTCTGTTGCACTTGTCTGCTGCCATCCTCTACACTACATGCCAGAAACAACGCTCAAGCCCCCGACTCCACTCACATACAAAATCGCAAAACGGTTGTATTAACTTTTGATGATGCCACCGCCAGTCAACGAACATTCGTAGCTCCACTGCTCAAAAAAATGGGTTTTGGCGCCACCTTTTTCGTTTGTGAGTTTAAAGGGTTTGAAAACAAAAAGCATTACATGAGTTGGAGCCAGATCCGTGAATTGGCTCAAATGGGTTTTGAAATTGGGAATCATACCCACTCTCACCCAGCTATGAGTCAACTCGATCGGCAACAAATCGAAGAGGAGATCCGTTACATCGAAAATAAATGTCAAGAATATGGGATTGCGCATCCTATTACGTTCGCCTATCCTGGATATAGCACCAGCCCGGAAGGAATCGAAATTTTACGGGCACGGGGGTATCGATATGCACGGCATGGGAACGACAAACCCTACATTTATGGCGAAAGCGATCCGATGATGGTTCCCAGTTACGCCGTTCACGAAAAAGACAACCGTACATACGAATTCGTGCGCAACATCATTGAGCAATGCCCGGATAATGGAGCCATTGTTCTCTGTTTTCACGGTGTCCCCGATCTTGCGCATAATCACGTCAACACCTTACCCCAAACGTTCAAAAAAATCATGAAATACCTGAAAAAGGAGAACTGCCGAGTGATTCCGCTTTGTGAACTTTGAGTACCCCCAATTGCTTGCATACGAGACATATTCAATCAATAGGAATTGACACCCAAAAACACAAAAAATCATATACCATTTACCTATTTACTCAATGTTGGCACATAAGACATGACTACACCAACGTCACCGCCAATGGCATATCATCAGACATTTGCCTTCTTTATGCAAACACCTTAGGCAGGAGGTGTAACTGCTAACATTCCATTACCACAGTTACCAAATCCATTGCCTACCGAAACCTTGCAACAACAAATCCTCTATATTAATAGGATTTATTGGGAACAGTCTTGAATAATTCGATTTTATTTCACAATTTTGCACCCGGAATTCGACAAATGAATATCTGCCTCAATAGCTCAGTTGGTAGAGCATTTCACTCGTAATGAAAAGGTCGCCGGTTCGAGTCCGGCTTGAGGCTCAATCGAAAAATCAAGATTTTCAAAACTTTACAAAGGCTTATCAATCGATAAGCCTTTTTTCTTTTGCGAATATTACGAACTTTTTTGCCCTATTTTCGTACATTTGTTTTACAAAACGGGCGATGGCAACATTCAAAATCTGTGTATTTGAACACCAACAGCGAGAGGATGGGAGATTCCCTATCTCGATCAGGATTACCAACAATAGAAAATCTGTATACCTGAAAACAGGTATGTATGCGACCCGATCACAAATCTCAAAAGATTTTAGTACGGTGAAAGATCGGTCTATCGCACGTTCGATCGACCGTAAACTACAAGAATACGAAGAATTGATTGTTCAGAAGCTCGGATGGAAAATCCACAATAGGAGAATTGACAAAAATACTCAAATCCATTAAACCGGACAGTGATGCTTACGGGGATTTATCCGAATCTCCGATCCTTCAGAATTCGGTGTCTGATACGACCATACATCTGAATGCGGAAAATTACAACGATGTGATACGACCTCAGAAAGACACAATACTGCTTTCAAAAGGAATATCAGAATAACGTACAAGGGACTGTCCAATATTTTGTGTAAACGATAATTTGGGTCGGGGTTTAGAGGATTGCTAAATCCCGATTCTGTTTTCAAATATAGCTATAAACTGGTTCATTACTACTCCCCAGTTTTGGATGGGTGCTGTCCATTTCTTCTCGATCTCCTGCAAAGCCAGCCAGACCGACTTGCGGACAGCATCGTCGGTGGGGAACGAAAGTTTTGATTTAGTGTATTTCCTGATCTTTCCGTTTAGGTTCTCGATGATATTGGTCGTGTAGATGATCTTACGGATCTCGACGGGGAATTCGGAAAAGGCGGTTAGCTCGTCCCAGTTGCGATGCTACGACTGCACAGCATGGCGATACTTCGAGCCCCAGACTTGCTCGAAGTGAGCCAATGCCGACTCAGCCTGCTGCTTGTTGGCCGAGGTGTAGATCTCTATTCATATCGGCCGTGAAAGCCTTCATGTCCTTCCAGACGACATAGCGGCAGGAGTTTCGGATCTGATGCACTACGCAAATTTGAGTGGTGGACTGCGGGAATACGGCGCGGATAGTATCGGTGAAGCCGTTCAGATTATCTGTGACGGTAATCAGAATATCCTCTACTCCGCGAGCCTTAAGATCGGTCAGAACCGACATCCAGAACGATGAGGACTCCGTTTTGCCGACCCACATTCCCAGCACCTCCTTATAACCCATTTTGTTAAGGCCGATACACAGATAGACCGTCTTGTTGATGACCTTGCCAGACTCCCTGACCTTAAATACGATCCCGTCCATCCAAACAACCATATAAAGACTCTCCAGTGGCCTGTTCTGCCAATCGGCGGCGGCCTGGGTGACCTTGTTCGTGATGATCGAATTGGCTGACGACGAGAGGTTGATCCCGTAGATATCTCGAAGCTCGTCTTCTATATCCGATACGCTCATTCCTTTGGCGTAAAGTGAGATGACCAACTTCTCGATAGACAATCCGCGACTCTAGTGCTTGGGAACCACCACGGGCTCGAACTCTGAACGTCGGTCGCGGGGAATCTGGATCACGCTCTCGCCGTACTCGGTCTGAATCTTCTTGGGAAATGAGCCGTTGCGTGAGTTACCCGTATTGTTGCCATCGGCCGAATGCTTTTCGTAACCCAGATGGGAGTCCATCTCGCCCTGAAGCATCTGCTCCAAAACCTGTGAATGCAACTTCTTGAGGAACTTGCTTACATCGGCTTCAGTCTTGAACTGGCTTAAAAACTCTTTGCTCAGCAGTTCCGACGAAACCAACTTTCTCTTCTTTGACATAACACTGTCCATAAAATCAATCTTTTAAAATTAGTAAAAAATAATGCGGATCTTCAGACCCGCATTACCGTTTACACAATTTTGTGGACAGTGTCACGTACAAAGTGGACGAACTTCTTGATGTCATCACATCAGGGGCAATACTCAACTTATCATTGAAAAGCACAGATATATTATCTGATTACCTTACATTGGCACTCAATTCTCCGATAGTGCGCTTACAAGCTAAACGAGATGCAGGAGGCTCTATCATTCATAATAGGAATCTTCTTTCTTTATAAACAGGACTTCGGACGGTTCGATGCTTTCCAGCGAGAACAGGCTCGGTGTGCCTTTGTACAGGCTATCAAATGAAGCCACGAAATCCCCTCAAAGAAAAACTGGAAGGTTATATCCTTTCCTTCATTGTAGAAAAACAGTCTCAAGCATCCTTTACGGATAAGGTATTCTTATCCGCAACCTTACCTTCCTCCGATAGTATAGTATCGTTTTAGATGGAATGGATAGTGTTTCTGTTGCTTCAAAAGGAAAGTGTTCGTTTGAATATCTTTCTGCCATAGCGCAAATTTATAAATAATTTCAGATTTATCTGAATCTGGTATGAAGAAGTTTCATAATGGAAATGCTACCTTTGTGCTGGTAATCATATAAATAATCAAAATTTTAATATAGATCAATATGATAAATACACTGACATCCTTGCGTCTCATTTTTGCCATGATGGTTTTTGGGGCGCATTGCTATGTTATAGACGACTTTTTCAGTACGCATTTCTTCTAAGGAAGGATTTGTAGGAGTCAGATTCTTTTTCGTACTGAGCGGTTGTATCATCGCATATAACTATCAACATAAACTGGAAGAGAACAAGACGGATAGAAGGACGTTTTGGGTCGCCCGTTTCGCACGTGTATATCCCCTGCACTGGCTGACGCTGTTTGTGGCAGCCGTTTTGGGAAACTATGTCGTGGCATCCGGCGTAATGGACAGGCTGGCACATTTTCTGACTTCCCTGACCCTTACCAATGCCTATATTCCCAAGGCGGACTACTTCTTTTCATTCAACAGTCCTTCATGGAGCCTGTGCTGCGAGCAGCTGTTTTATTTCTCTTTTCCGTTCCTAATACCGCTGGCAAAGCGTTACAGACAACTGCTTTATGTGTTTCTTGTTATGGCGATAGCGGTCGTTGTCGGCATGTACCTGACACCACCGGAAGAAATAAAAGGATACTGGTATGTCAATCCGATAACCCGTTTCCCGGATTTCATACTCGGTATGTTGCTGTTCCGGCTATATGAACATCTGAAAAGCAGGAATATCACAGCACGGCAAGGCAACATCATGGAGATTGTGTCTGTAGCCGTATTTATGGTTTTTACCTGTACGCTTCCGATATTTCCAAAGTGTACCGCTATTCCTGTTATTACTGGCTGCCTGTAGCGATGGTGATTATCAGTTTCGCTTTGCAGAAAGGCGTCATTTCACGACTGTTGAACAACCGTCTGATGGTAACGGGTGGAAAGATAAGCTACAGTTTCTATCTGATACACCTTTTCGTATTGCTATCTTACGCGGAATGGCAAAAGACTGCGGCTTTAAGGATAGAATGGTATTATTCAGTACCTGTATTATTTGTCATTATCATTCTGCTTAGTCTGCTTTCATACCGTTATTTTGAGAAACCGATAAACAAGAAAATCAAACAATTACTCAACAAATAAACATGGAACAACTTATAAAAAAAGTCCTCGTATAGAGGTTGTGGATGCCCTGCGCGGCTTTGCCGTGATGGCCATTATCCTGGTTCATAATCTGGAACACTTCATTTTCCCGGTATATCCTGACAGTTCTCCGGGATGGCTGAATGCGCTGGATCAGGGAGTATTCAATGGGATTTTTAGCCTTTTTGCAGGAAAGGCATACGCTATCTTTGCCCTGCTGTTTGGGTTTACATTCTACATTCAGACCAGCAACCAGAAGAAACAGGGGAAAGATTTTGGTTATCGCTTTCTTTGGCGCATGGTGCTTCTGGTGGGTTTTGCCATATTGAATGCAGCCTTCTTCCCGGCCGGTGATGTACTTCTGCTGTTCGCTGTAGTAAGCCTTGTCCTTTTCCTGACACGCAATTGGAGCGACCGAGCGATTCTGATAACTTCCATTCTCTTTTTACTGCAACCTGTTGAATGGTATCACTATGTGGCGAACCTGTTCAATCCGGCTCATCAGTTACCGGACCTGAAAGTCTGAGAAATGTATGCGGAAGTGGCAGCATATACCAAAGCCGGAAATTTTGGAGATTTTCTGTTGGGAAACATCACACTGGGTCAGAAAGCAAGCTTGTTCTGGGCAATCAATGCCGGACGTTTTTTCCAGACAGCCGGACTGTTCCTGCTCGGTTTCTATATCGGAAGAAAGCAGCTTTTCGTTTCATCGGAAAAGAATCTTCGTATATGGGTAAAGACACTGATTGTAGCTGCCATATCATTTGCACCGCTGTACACGCTGAAAGACCTTATCATGAAGAATGACGCTATTGTGCAGCAGTCTGCCGGAACCGCTTTCGACATGTGGCAGAAACTTGCCTTTACACTGGTGCTTGTCGCATCCTTCGTCATTCTGTATCAGAATAGGACATTCAGCAAACTGGTGGGCAATCTGCGGTTTTATGGCAAGATGAGCCTGACGAACTACACCACACAGTCCATTATCGGAGCAGCTATCTATTTCCCATTCGGGCTGTACCTTGCTCCATATTGCGGATATACCGTCAGCCTGCTGATCGGTCTGTTCACATTCTTTCTGCAGGTTCTTTTCTGTAAATGGTGGCTTGGCAAACACAAACAGGGGCCTTTGGAGTACATCTGGCACAAATGGACCTGGATAGGAACGGATAAATAAAATTACTGTCTGTATGAAACAAGTCATTTTAGAAACCCCAAGACTGCTATTGCGGGAAATGGACATCTCGGATATGGATTCTCTCCGTATGATTTTACAGGATGAAAAAATGATGTATGCCTACAACGGAGCTTTCGATGAACGGGAAACTTCCATGTGGATGCAAAAGCAGCTCCAACGTTATAAAGATTTCGGATTCGGTCTTTGGGCTATCGTGCTGAAAAAGAACGGTGAAATGATTGGGCAATGCGGAATAACGATGCAGGAATACAATGATATGTTGGTTCCGGAAGTCGGATATCTTCTGGCCTACAAACATTGGCACAAAGGATATGCAATAGAAGCTGCTACGGCATGTCGGGATTATGGATTCAGTGCATTGCATTTCGATGCAATGTATTCAATAATCCGTGACAACAATATTGCATCACAAAAAGTTGCGATAAGGAATGGTATGATACCGATTGATTCTGTTGTCAAGCATTATCGTGGAGAAGAAATGCCTCATAAGGTATACCGCATAAATGCTTCCTGCTTTTCGGATAACAAAGCGGTACAATGAAATATATTGGTTCAGTTCTGTATGCCCTGTTAAGTTTGGAACATACAGACTGAACCGATTTCTCTTTATTCAAAGAAAACAGCTGGGTAACGTACAATTCCCTTTATGCTTTTCAATGCATCAGGTATCAGTTCGATAACCTGACAATATCCAGAAGGCACATCAAACGGAAACGTGATACCATAGTCTGCTGCTTGGCGGTAACCAAAACGCAGATAATAGTCTTTATGCCCAAGCAGTACTGCTGTTCCATATCCAAGTGCGGCAGTTCTTTTATGTGCTTCTTTAAGTAACATTCCTCCTATGCCTCTATTCTGGTATTCAGGAAGAACGGCAAGCGGAGCTACAGCCAAAGATGTATGGACTTCACTTTCTGAAACGATTTCCACTTTTGTCAACAAAATATATCCTACTATATCTTCTTGATCTGTTTTCGCAACTAACGACAGTTCCGGAATATATGTATCGGACTTATGCAGTTTTTCCACTAAATGATGTTCCTGATGGTCGCTTTCCTGCATATCTGCAAAAGCTGCTTCTATCAGTTTACAGATAGCCGGTAATTCTGTACTTTCTTCTTGCCTTATTCTGATATTCATTGTTGGATCATTTTTCGTTTTACGGTCAGTAATAGTTCAATGTCTTATCGCTGCATGTGCAAAATCGGATACGCTTTCCCTTCTGCATCCAAATCAGAACGGGTTATAACCGAAAATCCCATATGCAGGTAAAAACCTACAGCCTGTATATTTTGTTCGTTCACATCAACTTTGTACACTTGCAATTTTTTAATAGCATACATTACTAACTTCTTGCCAATACCTTTTTTTCGATAGTCGTTATGAATAAACAACATTTCAATGTTATTCTCTGCTACTCCTATAAATCCAACCAGACGGCCGTCTTGTTCACATCCATACAAGGCAACATACTGAAAATAGGCAGGAAGATGCTCTTTGTAATACAAAAAATCTTCCTGTTTCAAAAAATCGTGCGTATTCAGTACGGCACTTCCCCAAATATCCATAAGAATCGGATAATCCGTTTTTTTGATTTCTATAATCATGTTCCATTACGTTTAATTCAATTATTCAGTTTCCCAAACGATTATTTCTGTACGCTGATGGGGCACTTTCAACATTGTAAGCCATCGGAAATTGGAAATATCATTGTTCCTGTATTACCAATGCCTGTTCAACGTAAAATTACACAAAAAAATTCAAGAGAGCTTTAGTTAAGAAAAAGAGTAAAGAGTTGTTGAATGAAGCAAAGCGAAAGTCGAAATGACAATAAAGAGAACGGCTTGATTCATCATGTAAAGACCAACGGGATGGGGTCAAGTGGTTTTGGTCTGCTCAAAACACAAACTAGCGACCATTGAAAAACAGAGTTCCGACTTCGGAGTAACTCAAAGGAAATCTTGCTGCTCCGTTGGAAGCAAACGGGAAGGCTAGAGGAGTATAACCCCGTTGGCTCATTGGGGCGATTTTAGCGGTACGTGCACTGCGTGAAGAAAATACCCTAACGAGCTATGGCTTTTCTGTTCCTCAAAGCCTGCGTAAGTGTTAGTGGCTATCGGCATACCCTTTCTTTTTGTCGATATGACATCTATCCGCTTGTCGGCAGATCGAATATCCGACCGACCTGCTTGCGAATAGTGACATTTTCTACAGCCACTTAGCTGGCAGATTTGTTGACGTATAAAAATTGCTATACATTGAGAATCATTACAAAACACATTCCTCATCGTTTCATCAAACCGTTTGTCAAAAGAAAAGTAATGAACAGCGTTATGCTTCCTTTCACTTTTCATCAGTCAAATCCTTTTATTGAGAGATTGATGAAGATGTAAATTGTTGTATTCCTTTATGTTTATATATTTTTGATCGTTTTTCAATAACCTCATTCATCCACTTGCGGAAATAGTAATATTTGTCCTGACGCAAAGTTCGAGGCAATATTCTCCACTGCATTCCTGTTCTTACGAAACACATAATGATCAAAAATGAAACGAAATGAATATTTTCTAAATTATTTTTCGAAAACTAACATTTTTTTATATTTTAGTGTTTACTTTCACCAAAGTAAATGTAAACTTGGTAATTACAATAATTCAAAATTATCCTACAAATATCAAAAAATATCTCGAACCAACATTATTAACAAATTACAATCATCCTGAAATACAAAATATTGCTGACTCTATCATTAATATAAAAGACTCTCTAACTATCGAAATAATAAAACATGCTTTGAAATATTCTTCGGAAAGAATAGAATTTGATAATGAACTAGCACAAAAATTAGACAAAGGTACTTGTACTACCTTAGGCGTTGAAACGATCTTAGAAAGAGGCAAAGGCACTTGCAGTGAATATTCAAATTTGTTCATCGCTTTAATGCGTAAAATTGGAATTCCTTGTCATATGGCAGTAGGTATGGCTTACATGCCCCAGAAGAATTTTCAAGGTAGTCATGCATGGGCAGAATGTTATATTAATAACTATGGTTGGATAGCTGTAGATCCACAAAATGGTTTTATGTGGTTTCCTCCAGTTGTAATTAAATTATTTCATGGTCAAGATTTTATTGATTGCAATATAAAAACTTTACCTGATATGTATCCTGTAAATATAAAAATCTTGGAATACTAACATACATCCTGTTTGTAGGGTTAAACATGCGCATATTTAATTCTACCAACGGGTTATCTTTATATACCTGACACATGCATTCGGTGCATCAAAAACCTAAACTTACCAACTATGAATGATTTGAGAACCCACTTATCAAGACTCTACAGCATATTTTTTCTCTCGCTTTATCTTCTCGGATTTTCAAACATACTTCATGCCCAAAACACAGCTCATCTCGACAACATTGTAGACGTCACCCAATGGATCAACGTTCATTTCGCCAAGGGGAAGCTTCCCCCCTTCTCATTCCGATACAATAACATCAACTCTCAAAACTTTATCACTCACTGGAAATATAACTGTGAAGAACTCTCTACCTCCACTCCAAAAGCCATCCAAAAGTTGATCACGTATCAAGACCCAGTTTCTGGACTCAAAATCGAATGTACTGTTACTGGTTTCAAAGAATTCAATGCTGTGGAGTGGGTTATACGACTAACAAACACTTCTAAGACAAACACTCCGATTATGGATGAATTCAAGGTTTTGAATCAAACATATGAAAGTCGTAAAAAAGGAGCATTCACTTTGTTGCATGCACGAGGCAGCTGTGGTTCAAAAGCGGATTTTATGGTTTCTATTGATACGCTAACATCCTCTCCTTTACATTTGGCACCTCAAGGTGGACGCTCCTCCGACAATACGGCACTGCCGTTTTTCAACCTAATGGCGCCTGGACAACAAAGAGGAGTATTGGTCGCTGTAGGTTGGACTGGAGGCTGGCAGGCTAACCTGGCTGTCTCGAACAACGAGACAGTCTCTCTGCATTCAGGCATGGAACGCTTCCGACTTTATCTCAAGCCTGGTGAAACGATCCGTACTCCTATGATCTGTCTGATGTTCTGGGAAGGGATCACTTTTATGCAAGGACAGAATAAATTCCGCCGATTCCAACAAACTTGCCACAGCCGACAAATAGACGGGGACCCTGTACATTATCCATATGCCAGTGGATTTCCAGCATTCGGTCCCAAACCTTGTACCGAAGGTGGTTGCTTAACCGAAGAAATGGATATCGCATTGATACGACGCTACAAACAATTCGGCATCATGCCCGAATGCTTTTGGCTGGATGCCGGTTGGTATGCCGACAGTGGAGCCCCTGTATACGACTGGTGTGACTGCGTTGGTAGTTGGGTCCCTGACTCCACTCGCTATCCTCGCGGATTAAAACCGATTGCCGATGAGGCCCACCGCCTAAATACAAAATTTTTGCTATGGTTTGAACCTGAACGAGTCAGCCGAGGATCATGGTTAGCCGTACAACATCCCGAATGGCTGCTCCATTCTCCGATCCGCAATTCGGCCCTACTTGATTTGGGTAATACTGAAGCACTCAACTGGTTGCAAAACCATGTGGGAGACATGATCGAAGAAGTAGGTATCGATATTTATCGACAGGATTTCAACCACCCCGGGAAACCGTTCTGGGAAGCTAATGAAGATCCCGACCGAATCGGCATGATGGAAATCCGTCATATTGAAGGGCTGTATGCATTTTGGGACTATCTGTTGGATCGATTCCCTAATTTGTTGATAGACAACTGTGCGGCAGGTGGACGACGAATCGACCTGGAAATGATGTCGCGCAGCGTCCCTCTCTGGCGGACCGATTACCAATACGACGAACCCACTGGCAAGCAGGGTCATTTCTACGGACTAAGTTTCTTCTTAGCACAACATGGCTCAGGAATTTCAGATACAGACAATTACTCGGTCCGGTCAAATATGGGTGCATGTCAAGTCTCTAACTTCGATATTACCACGAACAGACTCAGTTTACCCGACATTCAACAAGCCATTGCTACATTCAAAAAATATCGTCATTATTATCTCGAAGATTATTACCCATTAACCGGCATTATTGACGCTTTTTCCGACAAAATCTGGATAGCATACCAAATGCATTGTCCTTCGGATAATTCAGGTATTGTGATGGCTTTTCGCCGTCCTGAATCCAATGTGGACCGCATCAAAGTATATCTGCAAGGTATCGATCCTGGGAAAATCTATAATCTGTATAATGACAACACTAAACACACTCAAAGTATTTCCGGTCGTCAACTTGCCGAAGGTTTTTATCTGAACATTCCACAAGCCCGGGGTTCTTTGCTGTTGCATTATCAATGCATTGAATGAATTATTACTAAACTAAAGATTTAGCAAAAGTCACCGTCCTCTTCACGCACGTAGCACAGATACATCTCCCGCTTAGCTGTAATAATTTCCGGCGGCAACGATTCAGACGAAAGCCCACCGAGGCAAAGACGACACCCGAAGCCCCTACGGTCGGAGTATCAGTGCAGGTGATCAGCGCAGCCAGCAACGCCACCCCGTAGAGCGAAGCTGCTACCACAAAGGGGGGGGATCGGAACGAAAGTACCATACTAAATACACCGACAAACAGTTACCCAACAGATGAAACAGGTTAGCATGAAAAAACATATACACTACATAGCACCATAGGGGCCCTCCACTCACGGCTCCCGCCTGATCCGGCGATACGGGTAGTAGGAAAAGAACCAACAGCAAGACTATGAACGGGATTCTGAACTGTTGCATTGTTTGCGGCGTTTTCGGATGTGGTGCATGATCACAATGGCGCTCTGTGGAGTCTTGTAAAAAGAGGGGGCGGGTTGCTCAACCACTATCTGGACTACCTCTGATAATGGTAACTGCCGATAATGCGGACGAGTTCTGAGCTGGTGTACGCGCCGATAGATCTCACGGAACATAATTCGCTTGTTGCGTATCATACCATTCAGCCTGTTCCCATGATCCATGCTTGATATGACACGCATAGCTCGCTCCGGAGAGACCCAAAATCTTGACGAGGGGGAGTTCACTACTTGATACATAACTTCTCTTAATTGGATGGGACCGGAGCTCTGTGCAATCTGACGACGATAGGCGTTCAATAAGTCACGATCGCGTTCGGAACGATATTCGAAAATCCTGCGTATCGGCATGTAAAACAACTTGATACACAAAGTTACCAATACTGGAGAGAACAAAGATTACTGACCAAATGATTTGTATTCACTCTATACTATCCTTAATTCGAAAAAACTCCATTTTTAATTATTGATACGTGTTGTGATTTACTGTAAAAATTCTATCTTTGATTGATAGGGATATAAAATACACATATGCGTGTGTATGTCTATTTTGCGGTCATTTGTCATTCAAAACCAAACAGATTTCGAACTCTCACCGAGGAGCATTATATGATTTTCATATTGTTCATTTTATTAACCAAAAGTAAAAAACTTAATTTTAATTAATAATGAAATCTATTTTGTTTAAAGTAGCTAAAATTTTCACACTATTCCTTGTTTTCTACAACTTTCCGTGTAAAACAAAAGCACAAGAGTTTTACACATTTAAGTCGCCTGATGACCGTTTAAGTGCGGAAATCACATTAGGCAATGACATACGTTTTTCACTCAAACATGATAACACCCAAATTCTTGCGCCTTCTG
>ERZ791624.823-NODE-823-length-18311-cov-3.450099_pt1 | contig 18311 bp, 15 predicted proteins | sample MGYA00510058_ERZ791624 | MGnify/ENA primary metagenome ERZ791624 (study PRJEB30046, sample SAMN00715158) | human gut metagenome | study: EMG produced TPA metagenomics assembly of the A metagenome-wide association study of gut microbiota in type 2... | reverse complement strand
AGACAGACAGACAGACAGACAGACAGACAGACAGACAGACAGACAGACAGACAGAGGTAGATAACTGTTCTTTTGTAAAGTGCTGTCTGATGTTTTTAGTTGTATTTTACCATAGCATTCTATTTTATAGTGGGCGTGATTGGTTTGTCGGAAAGCCATTATATGTTGTTGATTCATTAAAATGGCTTTTAGAATGGTTAAATAGCTTTCATATATATGCTTTTACCCTAGTGTCAGGATACTTGTACTATTACTTGCGATATGAAAAAGGCAAATACCAAGAACCGAAGGGTTTCTTAGCAAACAAAATTAAAAGACTGATAGTTCCGTATGTTTTTGTATGTGCTTGCTGGGTAATACCAGTGACATGTTACTTCTTCAGTTATACTGTAGGTGATATCTTTAAGAAATATATAATAGCGACAGCACCTAGCCAGCTGTGGTTTTTATGGATGCTTTTTGACGTTTTTATGATAGTATATTGCTTATCCGACTGGATATATAAAAGCAATATGATTAGCGTGCTTGTATCCTTGGCTGGCATCGTGATAGGTGTAATTGGCGGCAAACTGTTTCCTAACGTGTTTTGTATCTGGACTGGCTTTAGTTACATTGTATATTTCATTTTAGGCTGCAAAATCAGGCAATATGGCAGTGATAAATTAAATCGAATAGGTGTTGTTGCATGGGTTGCGATTCATACAGTGCTGTATGTAATAGTTATCCATTTGAAGTCTATTAATGGCTTGCTTTTCAAGATAAGCAGCTTCGGTCTAACTGTTATTATGCAGTTAATAGGTGCGGTGATGGCTTTTCTTGTTTTACAAAAGCTGGCAGGTTGTGTTGATTGGAAGCAGAATAAATTAATAAAAGGTTTTTCACAAATATCAATGCCAGTATTCCTTTTACATCAGCAGCTTATTTATTTTTCAATTTCTTTGTTTAATGGTCATGTTAACCCATATGTGAACGCAATTATCAATGTGGCATTTGCAATTGTTGGTTCTGCTGTTATCACAAAGCTGTTTTATAAGGTTAAAGTGTTTAGAGTGTTGATGGGCGAAAAGCAGTGAGGGGTTGTAATAGGATAAATTATTTAAGGGGGAGGAAACAAATGGCTAAAAATATATTAGAACAAGACTATATGCGTTATCCTAAGGCTTCGGATATGCCGGCTTTTCAAAAGTACTTTAGAAAGGTTCAGAGCACCAGCTTTTTTCCTTTACAGTTTCTTTACAAAGTGATTTATAGATTGCTTAAAGAAATTCGTCATATTGAAATACCAAGAACAACGCAAATTGGTGAAGGACTATATATAGGTCATGCTTATAATATCACCATTAATCCTAATGCCATTTTAGGTAAGAACATTAATATTCATCGAGGCGTGCTTATTGGACAAACAAATCGGGGGGGGAGAAAGGAACTCCTGTCATCGGTAATGAAGTTTGGATTGGTATAAACGCTGCTATCGTTGGTAAGGTAACTATTGGGGATGATGTGTTGATTGCGCCGAATAGTTATGTTAACTGCGATGTGCCAAGTCATTCAATTGTGTTTGGTAATCCTTGTATTATCAAGCATAGGGAGGATGCGACAGAAGGGTATATTAATAGAAAAGTGTAAGATGACATAACATGTTGTTCTGCTACTACTGATATAATCAATTTAAAATACATGGTATGTTTATTATACTTTATTATGTGAAGGAATATTTAATGATACAAAAGTTTGCTTACAAACAATATTTTAAGGTTCTTTCAGTATTATTCGTTGTTGCTCTAATGGTTTTTATTATGCCGACAATAACATGGTATATTATGAACGGTTCTACGCAGGCGTTTAAAAGATATATCGAAGGAATTATACCAATCGCATTTATGCTATTACCATGTACAATTGAAAATCTTGGCATCTTAAGATATATGTATATTTATATATGCATATTCGTAAATTTGCTTGTTTCGATTGCAGAAACAGTACATTTGTACTTGTATAGTTGCACAATATCTATGGCTGCTATAGAATCTGTTTTTGCAACAAACCTTAGTGAAACACAAAGCTTTTTTGAATCATATTATGATATCAATGTAAGTTTGCTTATTCTTTTAAATGTAGTTGTTTTTTTGCTTGCCTTAAAAATTCTTTTAAGGATTACGCCGGTGAAGTGCAACATCTTTCTTTGGGGGATAATCATGCTGTCAATAGGGTGTCTGCTTGCTTATGGCCCACGCTACCTAATGAATAGAAAAGATGTTAATGCATTTGAGTTTTTACCAGCTTATAGAAACTATCGACAGGCAAGAGACTATTTTGCAAATGTTGAAAAGATCAAAGCTTTATCAAACATAGATATAAAGAAAAATATTTCTTATACCGTTAACGGTGATGAGGATTTTACTCTTATCTGTGTTATTGGTGAGTCTGCTAATAGAAAACATCAAGGTATCTATGGCTATACGAGAAATACAACTCCTTTTATTTCTAATGAAAAAAACAAGTTAGTTTTTAGTAAAGCATACAGTCCTGCTTCTTATACGTCACTGTCACACAAAAAAATGTTAACGCTGGATACAAAAAATCAAGTTCCTCTTATAGGATTATTAAAAGAAATTGGCTGTGAAACATGGTGGATTTCAGGACAAAGCTTATATAACAACAGCACGCCATTATTGTTTTTGGCTGACCACGTGATGTCTCTTAATGATAAACATGGGGAAGACAAATACTATGACCAGGAGCTTGTTCCTTATGTAATCGAAGCAGTAAAAAATACAAAAGAAAAAAAGGCTATTTTCGTCAATTTACGTGGTTCTCATTTTAGATATTCTGCCTTATATCCTGCAGATAGAAAGGTATTCAACGATAGCAAGGGAATTGATTCTGTATACGCTACTAAAAAGCAAGTAATAGATATCATAAATGATTATGATAATACTATTATTTATACAGACTCTGTATTATCGAATATTGCAAGACAGCTTCCTAAAGATAAACCTGTTGTCATGATTTATTTAAGCGATCATGGACAAGATGCCTACGATGTAGATAATAGGGCAGCTCATTCAGCAACTAGAAATATAGGTTATGAAATTCCTTTTTGGATTTGGTATAATGATAAATTTTTGGAATGGAGAATGAGTAACATAGAAAAATGGAAAACTTATGGTAATAGAAGATTTTGTTCCGATGCATTAGGCTTTATTGTATGTGATTTATTAGATATAAGTGTCAGAGATGGGAACGTATACAGAAGTCCTTTAAATGATGCGTATAAGGAATATCCGATAAATTTACCTGAAAAGTAATGTTTGAATGAGATATAAAACCATTTCAAAAACTTAAATAATAAAATTTCAAAATACATATTTTATTGTTATTAATTTATACTACAATTAACTGGTGTAAAGGGTGATAGATAATGGCGGAAGCGAAAGCAAGCATAACATTAAAAGAACAACGTTTATTAGATACTAAAAGTGGCAATCGATGTGCAATGTGCAAAACAGTTTTGATTGATGCTAAAACAGAGTCAATTTGTATATGATACACTAAAAGTGCCTCAAAAAAGCGTCAAAATTCCCTAATATCAGCAATGGGATTTCCTTAAAAAAGCTGGACACTGTATATTACGGACGAATTGCCACGTTTACACGATAAAACTGCCACACAGAAACGGGGTTTTAGCCACAGTGGCACGACAACTGCCACACTACCTATATATGAGAAGTTGGAGATATAATTATGCCAAAAAAATTTAAATTAACCGAATCTCAAACAAAGCTCAAATCTGAACTTGAATTCCTCCATAACCAAATTTGGCAATATATAGAAAGTGACCAAAAGTCACTTTCTGATGATGATGCCAACAGGATTTATAACGAAATGGCTAAAAAAGCTCATGAATTACATATGTCTTTAAAAGACAGCGGTCATGAGCCTAAGCATCATAAGTATATGATTGAAAATCGTGGGTGTAAACCAGAGGATGAGCGATTTTATGAGCATGTGCATCCAGTACAGGATTTGTTGGCATTTATAGAGGATGTCGATGCAAATAATGATCCGGAAGATATAACTATAGGTAAGACGTTTACGATGAAGGTTTTTACAAAGCGTTGGGGACATTATGATCAATATGAAATCATTAGAACTGATAAAGGATGGGATATTAAAGGATTAGTTGCACTTAGTTATTCATGTGACAAGATGATGAAACCAGGCTTAAATAAATTATTAGAGCATGATAGTGTTTGTTATCCCAAACAGGTAAATATCTTTTTTGAATGGCTTTGGGATAAGGCAGCGGAGGATGGACTGACTAAAGCAGAGGTTCAGAAAGCTATAAACAAATTAGGTAACTGGATAAGTGAATGCGAAAAGAATGCTCCGAGAGAAGGAGTATTTGAAGGATTAATCTAATGATTACAAAAATAAAAAGTAATGCTAAAACAGAATTTAAAAAAGGCATAGTAACTTTTTTAGATGTATTGGGATGGAAAGGACTTTGGCAGAGTAATAAAGAAGCAGTAAACCATCTTAAAGAATTAGTGCGTGAGACTCGTAAACATGCTAATAATATTGTTAAAGCATACAATGAAAAAGAACTGGCGAAAGATGTTAGATATAAGGCTATAAAAATTAAGGTTCTTAGTATATCTGATACTATTGTTTTTCTTTCGGAAACAGAATCCATAAAAACGTTGGAGTTTCATGCAGAACTTTGCGCATGGATTTTGGAATATGCATTACATCGGAGACTTCCGCTACGTGGAGCAATCAGCTACGGTAATTTTATTGAGTCTGATAATATAACGTTAGGACCAGCTATTGATGAAGCTGCTGCTTGGCATGAAAGTACTGATTGGATAGGTGTTATTTTAACTCCGTCAGCACAGATGTATGTGAGAACCGAAAAAGCTAATTATATTATTGCCGACTATACAGATATTCCTTTTAAGAAGAGTACTAAAACACTGCAATCCTGTGTTGATTGGGACTTTAATACGGAAGATGAATTATACGAGATTTTTCTTGAAAAAGGGCCGCATATGCCAGAAGTTGCACCTAAATATTTAAATACACTTAAATTTTTAGAGTGGAGAAAGAATAGAGCAAAAATCAATAATTGAATTTGAGGAAAGCAGTCCTTTAATAATATAGTTCGATTGTTTTATATGATATCAGTGACTTGGCTTTCTTAAACACGAAAGGTATCGGAAAGGAGTTAGTATATGTTAAAGAAATATGCTGATTATATGGAAGACATTTCCTGTGATGTTCTTTATGAAAAACTACTTTCCTTTGGCATGTTTTCGGAAAAATTACCGCCTGTCTTTGATAATAAGTCATTTACATTATTTTGCAAAAACAATAATCCAAAATTCAATTCTAAGAAACTATATGATTATGTACGCTACAATACAATTCGCAATATAAATGTTCCTAGACAAATCGGCATACCTGTTCCCATGGCATATGAGAAATTGTGTGGTGTTTTAAGAGATAACTGGGAAGAAATAAAGACTCATTTTCATACACAGACTGATTCTCATGATTATATTATTAGCAGGCTGCATATTCAGTTAAGGAAAAATAAAGATACGCTTTTTAACATGAACTATGATGATTGGAGAAGAGGCGGATCACCAAAGGATGATTTATGTATAGGTAGTAGATTTGTAGTTAAGACTGATATCTCAACATGTTTTCCAAGTATATATACACATTCTATTCCTTGGGCTGCAATTGGAAAATCAGAAGCGAAAAATAGGTTAGGAGAAAGAAGTAACGAAATTTCATGGTTTAATGCTATTGACAAAGCTTGCCAAACAGTGAAATGCAGAGAAACGCATGGACTTTTAATTGGACCGCATGCGTCTAATCTTATTGCAGAAATAATACTCGGAGTTGTTGATAATAATCTCTATAATAAGAATTGGCGTTATGTACGTTGTATAGACGATTATACATGCTTTGTAGAAACTAAGGAAAAAGCTGACTCTTTTATAAAAGATTTAGTAATTGAATTAGAAAAATTTGATTTGTCGATTAATCATAAAAAGACAAAGATTGAAGAATTACCTAGTGCAGCACTTGAGTACTGGGTACGTAAATTGAATGGATTTAACTTATTAACACCATATGGACAAGTCGATTATAAAAAAGCTAGTGCATATTTGGATATTGCAGTTGAATTAATGAAAGCTAGTGATAATAATGCTGCGGTACTTAATTATGCAATCAAGGTTTTATCAGGAGAAAAATTAACTAATAGTGCTAGAAATTATTGTTGGAAAATGTCTATGCATTTTTGCTTACTGTATCCGTATTTAATTTCATTAATGGAAAAGTACGTTTTTGAGGCATTTAAAGTGCCAAAAGATAAAATCAATATCTTTATTAATAAAGCATTTAAGGATGGAGTTTCCAACCGTAATTACGAAGAAGCCAGTTATGCAATTTATTTTGCTATAAAGTTTGATTTAATTATAGAAGCGATAAATTGCGAAAATATTGTTAGCAGCAATGATTGTATATATAAATTAATATCTTTTCTGTATTACAAAAAGCTAAAAGCTAATAATGAACTTAAGATATTGCGTGAGCATGCACTTGAACTTAAAAAGAATGATAGTGATATGTATAGAAATTGGGTTTTTGTATATGAAGTGTTAAGCGCATCAAATTTGAATTCTGATTGGGTGAATCTGAAAAGAAATGGAGTTTCTTTTTTGAAACCAGAATTTAGATTTTAAAGAAATTTATTAAAGTTGAGGTAAAAATGGCTAAAAATATATTAGAACAAGACTATATGCTTTATCCTAAGGCTTCGGATATGCCTGCTTTTTAAAAGTACTTTAGAAAGGTTCAGAGCACTAGTTTTTCTCCGTTGAAATTTTTTTATAATGTGATTTTTAGAATACTGAAAGAGATTCGTTGTGTAGAATTACCCAAAACAACCAAAATTGGACCTGGTCTGTACCTTGGTCATGCTTATAATATTACAATTAACCATAGAGCTATTATAGGCAAAAACGTAAATATACATAAAGGAGTAACCATTGGACAAACCAATCGGGGGGGATAAGGAGTTCCTGCTATTGGTAATGACGTATGGATAGGTATAAATGCTATCATTGTTGGCAAAATAACTATTGGCGATGATGTTATGATAGCGCCTAATAGTTATGTTAATTTTGATGTACCGAGCCACTCTATTGCGATTGGTAATCCTTGTATTATCAAGCATAAGGATAATGCGACAGAAGGATATATTGATAGAAAAGTGTAAGAGATATAAATTTCATAGTTTTACAATATGAGATTCCTACATTATCAAGAGGTGTTTCAGCATGGATGAAGAAAAATTATCCAAAATTTTTATCCCAGATATTAGCATAGATAACAATGATTTATTGAATAGTAATCTCAATTTAGCTTACTATACTAGCGCAGGAACGTTGTTTAGTATTTTGAAGTATAAACAGCTATGGTTACGTAGCACCATGTGCATGAATGATTTTCAGGAAATTAGATATGCATATGAATACGTAAAAGCAACTTTATGTGATAATGATTCGAATATACTTAATAAATATATTCTTGTTCTGGAAAAAATAATGAATTTACCAGAGCAAGAAGTTAGAACTAAGTTTAGTGAATTGCTGAATAATATTTTTGGAGGATTGTATCTCCATACCTATATTATGTGCTTCAGCGAACATGATGAAGCTAACTTCCCAGATGGCAATTTACAGATGTTTAATAGTTACGGACGAGAAAATGGAGCTTGTGTGATATTTGATAAAGAAAGACTACAAGATTTGCAGTTGCCTATATTTAAAGTACATTATCTCGTAAAAGAGAAAATCAGAGATAGAATCGAAAAGTTGCTAGAAAGATTAGCAGAGAACTCTCAGGCATTATGTACTGTTGAACATAATGATTTATTAAATTACTTGAAGCTGTTCTTTATTCATCTTATTGTTACAACCAAACATATGGGTTTTAGCCAAGAGAGAGAATGGAGATTAGTAGTTAATACTAAGCTTTTGAATTATAATGTAGTATTCAAAAATGCTATAGCTGAGGAAGTTGAATGTATTAATATGGTTCCGCAAATTATAAAGAAACTAAAAATAACTGGATATGAGAATGTATTACATAAAATTATTTTGGAACCAAGATATGATTTAGTTGCAGAGGTTTTAGCAGTAAAAAAGCTGTTAGAAGAAACCTGGCATATTAATGATTTAAATAAAATTGTAAGAGTTAGTGAGATCCCTATCAGAAGATAAGTAGATTTTAATGGAAAAAGTGTAGCGGTTGGAGGCTTGGAAATGGTTAACGAAACTAATTCAAACGACAAAGTCATTAGAGATTTGGCACATGGCTATATTACATTAGATGAGTTTTTTCAAAAGCTCGTTGACAATAAGCATTTTCAAAGGTTGCGTTATATTAAGCAGCTAACATGTCAACATGTTTATCCCTCTGCTAACCATACTAGATTTGAACATTCTTTGGGTGTATATTATCTTTCTCGTCGTTACTTTAAAGCTATAAAAAGGCAGTTAATAGAAAGTGGAGATGTTGATGAGAAAAGTTTTGAAAACATGCTTTTTAACCTTTCTGTTGCTGCGCTATTGCATGACGTTGGGCATGCACCATTGTCCCATCTTGGCGAAAAGTACTTTAATGTAAGAAAAATAAAAAAAGCATTTGAAGTTGAATGCGATAGCAGAAATATAGCGTATAAGGATATTTGCGCCTCTAAGGGTGCAGCACCACATGAATTGATGTCATGTTATATTATAGTGAAGTATTTTTATAATATTATTCTGCAAGAAAAGGCGAAAGAGTATGATGTTGATTTCGAACTTATTTGTAGAATGATAGTTGGTGCTACTTATAATACAGATAGTAAGTGGTTTGAAGATTTAGCTATCGGAGTACTAAATTCCAGCACGATTGATATGGACAAATTGGATTACATTATTCGTGATCCTTTGATGACTGGTATCAGTGTGCCAAGAATAGATGTAACAAGATTTTTTAGAGGGTTAAAGTACAAAAAAGAAACGCATAAGGTAGTAATACTTAAACAAGCAATTACCGTGGTACAGAATATAATTGACACTAGGGATTGTTTGTATCTCCTTGTTTGCAATCATCACGTAACAGTTTATACTGATTTTATCATTGAGTTCTATATTAAGCACTTAATGTTAATGCACGATAAAGGTCAGTTAGCTATTACAGAAGATAGCTTAGATGCTAATGACTACTTCAGCTGTGATGCTATTGGTGAAAAACTTGTAACTGATGGAGATTTACTTTGTAAACTCAAGGAATATTATAATAAAAATAAAAATTTCTCTCCATATACACAAGTTATTACACCACAGATTTTTGAACGAAAATTCTTGGCTCCGTTATGGAAAGACTTGTACAGCTTTAATATGTTTCAAGAGAAATATATCGGAGATACTTATAAAATAGAGGATATGTTGAAGAAAATGTGTGATAATGAGGATTATATTTATCGTCGCTATATAGCTAGAGAGATAAATAATAAATTAAAGTTAACGCATGGAAATATATTTATAGTGCCGAGATCCAATAAATTCTACATGGATAATCCAAATAATAAGTTTTACATTTATGTTAATGACTGCTTAAAAAAGATTTCTGAATTGTTACCCCAAAAATATTATGGAAATTTACATTCTGGTGCAGCTTTTTATGTCTATGGACCTAAAGAACATATAAATGAGGTTAGGGAAGCTTTTGTAGAAGTAATCAAACGTGGTTTACCGTCTAAAGATAAAATTGATTATCCCGAGAGCATTCCTAATTGGTTAAAAGACAGTGAAGATGATTAACCAAGTATTGATAAATGCTAACATACTTTATACATGCCGGTCAATTAATATACGTAATGTACTAAAATTACAAAAAATCGTTTTGAAACGTTTGGTGTTTACATAATCATAACTGCTTTTTGAAACCAAAAGGAGCTGAATGGCAATTGAACATAAACGAAGAATACAACATTTGGCTGCAGCATACTGCGGATAACCAAAAACTTCATCAAGAGCTTGTTGCAATGCAAAATAACAAAGCACAAATAGAAGACGCCTTCTATTGTGAGCTTGCCTTTGGCACCGCCGGTCTGCGTGGTGTAATGGGAGCTGGCACCAACCGCATGAACAGCTATATCGTTGCCAGAGCATCGCAGGGAGTAGCAAACTACCTGAAGCAAAACCAGGCGCAGCCTGCAGTCGTAATAGGCTATGACAGCAGAAACAATAGTCGCAAATTTGCTGAAATAACAGCAGCAGTCTTCGCTGCCAACGGCATTAAGGTTCATATCTGGCCTGAGCTGATGCCAGTACCAACAGTATCCTTTGCAACACGCTATTTAAATGCTGCTGCAGGCATCATGATTACAGCATCGCACAATCCTGCAAAATACAATGGCTATAAGGTATATGGCGCAGATGGCTGCCAGATAACTACAGAAGCAGCCAACAGCATCCTTGCAGAAATCAATAAGCTAGATATCTTTAAAGATGTAAAAAAAGCAGACTTTCAAACCGCACTTGCAAGCCAACAAATCAGCTATATAGATGATGCTGTCTATAATGCCTTCTTAAAAGAAGTAAAGCAGCAATCCGTATTGTTTGGCGAAGAAGTGCAAAAGGACGCTGCAATAGTATATACACCGTTGAACGGCACAGGACTAAAGCCAGTTACCCAAATATTGGCAGAAGCAGGCTACACCAACATCAAAATAGTACCGGAACAGAAATTACCGGATGGTAACTTCCCAACCTGCCCATATCCTAATCCTGAGCTTGCTGAAGCACTGAAATTAGGCATAGAATACGCCAGAACCAACAACGCTGACCTCTTGCTGGCAACCGATCCGGATTGCGACCGCGTAGGCATCGCCGTAAGAGATGAGCACGATGAATACCAGATTCTGACAGGCAACCAGGTAGGTGTACTCCTCTTAGATTACATCTGTAGCCAAAGAAGCAAGCATCACCAGATGCCAGAAGCTGCAGTCATGATAAAAACTGTTGTAACAACAGCAATGGCAGAACAAATTGCCCAAAGCTATGGTGTAAGAACCATCAACGTATTGACAGGCTTCAAATATATTGGTGAGCAAATTGGCCTGTTAGAACAAAAAGGCATGGCAGGCAATTATATATTTGGCTTTGAAGAAAGCTGTGGTTATCTTAGCGGACCTTATGTACGTGATAAAGATGGCGTAAATGCTGCTTACCTGATTTGTGAAATGTATAGCTACTATGCAACGCAAGGCATCAGTATCCTGCAAAAGCTGGCAGAACTGTATAAAAATCATGGCTATAGCATAAACTTAACCCGCAGCTACGAATTTGATGGCAGCACTGGTCTGGTAAAAATGCAGCAGATAATGAACAACCTGCGTCAGGGAGTGGTGGTGCTTGCAGGCAAAAAAGTAACCTCTGTGCTTGACTATGCAGGAGGCATTAACGGCCTGCCTGCGGAAAATATGCTGCAATTCACACTGGAAGATAAATGCTCAGTGATTGTGCGTCCTTCCGGTACAGAACCCAAATTAAAGACCTACATTTACGCCATTGGTGAAAGTAAAGCGCAGGCAGAACAAATTGCTGAAGACCTGATTGCAAGCAGCAAAGAACTGCTTAAATAAAAATAGATATAAGAGTAATTGTAAAAGAAATGGAGCTGTTTAAGATGAAAAAAATAACCAAAGCTGTAATTCCTGCTGCAGGCTTAGGCACCCGCTTTTTGCCCGCAACAAAAGCTTGCCCCAAGGAAATGCAGCCAATCGTAGATAAACCTACAATTCAATACATCATTGAAGAAGCACTTGCATCCGGCATTGAAGACATCTTAATCATCACCGGTCACAACAAACGCTCCATCGAAGATCATTTTGACTACAGCCCTGAGCTGGAACAAAACCTGCGCGAGCACGGAAAGGACGACCTGTTGGCGATGGTAAGAGACATTGGCAACATCAACCTGCACTACATCCGTCAAAAGGAGCCTAAAGGATTGGGACACGCCATCCTATGTGCCAAATCCTTCGTAGGTAATGAGCCATTTGCAGTCCTCTTAGGTGATGACGTAGTATATAACGATGAATATCCCTGCTTAAAGCAGCTTATGGACGTATATAACAATACCGGAGCAAGCGTATTAGGCTGCCAAACAGTGCCGCAGGAAAAGGTTTCATCTTATGGCATTGTAGCAAGCGAAGCAACAGATGCAGAGCGTATCTATAAAGTAAACGACATGGTAGAAAAGCCTGCTGTAGAAGAAGCACCCAGCCGTTGGCGGTATTGGGACGTTATGTAATCACGCCGGAGATATTCTCCATACTGGAGCATACGGAACCTGGACGTGGCGGTGAAATTCAGCTTACTGATGCATTGAAAGTGCTGGCGAAGGAACAGGCCATGTATGCTTATGACTTTGTTGGCCGTCGCTATGACGTGGGCGACAAGCAGGGCTATTTGGAGGCGACGGTGGAATATGCGCTGCGCAGACCGGACCTGAAGGATAAGTTTTTGGAATATCTGAAGGGGATTGTAGAGTAAGATTAACGGGCGCTTGCCGAATGGCAGGCGCTAAATAATATGGTTGTGATGTGCGTACATGAACCATCAATATAGAATATATAACGGAAGGTAATAGATAGCAGTAGTCGTTATTGGAGGCTTTTGTCCTAATAATTTAGGAGTCATTCACTCATTGAGCGAAAATAATAAAGGCATATTAGGATTAAATAATACCTATGCTAGTTTGATTGTAAAAGAAATATTGTAGTGATATAATGAAAGTACACACTTTCATGGTTATTAGATGAATTCCGCCTTGTAGAATTTATGGAATATGAGAGTGTCTTGCAGAAATAGTATGGTTGATATATTACGTATATTGCAATATATTGACTATGCAAAATAAAAATCCAACATAGATATACGAGGGATGATATGAATTCAATCATAAACCATGAAAGCAACAAACAAAAATGTCAGAAGTTTACTTCTCAAAATGAAGTAAAAAAAATGCTTGATTTAGCAGATTATAAGGAGAATCTATTCGGGAAAAAAATTCTAGAGTATTCTTTTGGTAATGGAAACATTATCAAGGAAGTTGTAAAAAGATATATAGATGATGCATTTAAAAAGAAAATAACAAACGAGGAAATTTCAAAAGGATTATCTGCAGATATTTATGGTATAGAAATTGATATTGAATTGTATAAAAAATGTGTCGACGATTTAAATTGCTTGATTGAAAAGTATGGAATTCCTTCCGTTAATTGGTCATTATTCTGCCGAGATACCTTAAAATGGGAGACAGAAATAAAGTTTGATTTTGTTATTGGAAATCCACCATATATATCATATCGCTATATAGATAGCAAAAACAGAGATTATATTAAAAGGAATTTTTCTTGTTGTCAAAAGGGAAAATTCGATTATTGTTATGCATTTTTAGAAAAAGGTATAAAGCTACTTTCTAAAAGTGGGAAAATGGTACAATTAGTTCCTAGTAATATTTATAAAAATGTATTTGCTAATGAATTACGAAAAATGTTAGTAAAAGGTATAGAAATTATTTTAGAGTATCCTGACCAGTCTTTGTTTAAAGATACACTTACGACTAGCAGTATATTTTTATTTAAAAATAATTCATCGAAAAAGGCAGTAAAATACTTGAATGTTACCCAAAATAAACATTTTGTAATTTCTAAAAAATCTTTAGGTGATAAATGGGAGTTTAAAGAAGAAAAAGAGAATTCTTTTGTTAAAATGATTAGATTTGGCGATAGATACAATGCTTCTAGTTCTGTTGCTACTCTATTAAATGAAGCATTTGTAATAGAAGAACCAGGTGATATTGAATTTGCATGTCTAAGAAGAGGGGCAACGCCTCGCTTGCTAAGAAATCAGAAACATACATATATTATATTTCCTTATTATTTTAGTGAACAAGGAGATTTACAGCATTATGATGAAAACGATTTTAAAAATCGTTTTCCTAATACATATGCGCATTTGTTGAATTATAACAAAGATTTATTAAAACGAAATTCAGATAAAAGTGCTGAATGGTATGAATATGGGCGTTCGCAGGCGTTAAGGAATATAAATCAAGAGAAATTAATAATATCTACAGTTATAACCAATAGAGTGGAAATATACAATTTAGATAGAGATACTGTACCTTATTCTGGGATTTATATTATAGCGAATAATGAAGAGTATCCTTTCAAAAATGCCTATGACGCAGGTGCGCTTAATGTCCACCTTGTATTTTCTGAAGGAATGTTAAAAATTATTGATGATGGAATTGGTCTCAATGAAAATGATATTCGTAAATTATGGATGCATGTTGGAAAAAGTGAAAAAAAATATGATATATTAGATGCTAATAATCATCAACGTGTCTTAGCCGGTTCAAAAGGTGTTGGTCGTTTTGCGATGGCTAGGATTGGTGGCAAGATTTCTGTTTATAGCAAAAAAGAGAATAGTGAAGCGATTATTTGGGAAACAGATTGGAACGTTTCACAAATCAAAAAAGATATTCATAATACAACAACAGGAACGACTATAATTATTGAGCAGTTAAGAGAGAAGTGGGGAAAATCGAAAATAAATAACTTAGTTGATTATTTATCTAGAACATATAATGATAATGCTATGAAAATTTTTATAGAGCATTCTGATTACAATGGAATAGTTTCCTCATACTTACCTAAAGCAGAGTTAGGAATTAATTGTCTGTCTTATATTAGAATTAAATATGATAGCATTAATCATATTTTAACTACGGACATTGATTCAGATGAGTTCCAAAATAGCGCTCAGCAATATTGTCCTGGTGTTAATTTGAATAGGCAAACTATAGTAACTAACATCTTCAATGAATTTGATGGATCCAAAGAATATGATTTAAATGATGATGAACTAAAATCTAGATTAACAGATTTAGGGGATTTTTCAGCTGAATTTCTTTTTTCTGTAAAGCCCAATCGACTAGAAATTGAGAAGTTCTTATATAAACATCGTGGACCTCAACAAACCATCTCCGGTGGTGTGGTGCTGTATAGGAATGCTTTTAGTATTGCATTATATGAGGGAAAAAAAGATTGGCTCCAGTTTGGAAAAAGGTCTAGAATTTCTCCGGCTGCAGCATCCCATCCAACAGGAGCTTGGCGTGTACGCGAAAACCAAATAGCTGGAAAGGTTGAAATTGATAAAGAACGGAATGCTGTACTATTGGATTTATCTAATAGACAAGGTTTAGACGAGAATATATACTATGAGTTATTTGTTAGAATAATTCTTACGGGAATTGCGGAATTCGAACGATATAGGCAAGGTATTATACGCCTTATTGATAAAAAAAATAAAAAGGAATCTAAGGTTGTAGAAACGCCTGTATCTGATAAGATTGCAAAAAATCCTAAAGCAATTCCGCAACTATCAGAGAAAGAGACGCATCAGCTTATAGCTGAAATAAAAACATTCAGACAAGAACAACAAGTGGCACGTCAAGAAAAAGAAGACGTTGAAAAACAATATAAATATGATGTGCAAATTTTGAATGTATTAGCAACTGTAGGGCTTAAAGCATCGGCAATTGCACATGAAATGAAAAATGATCGTAATATAATTTCAGAAAACATAGATTCTATCATTACTGCTTTAAAGGATTACGAGATGTGGGAAATACTTAATTCTCCTGAATGTACAGATAAAGCTTATAAAAATGTTCCTGATTTACTTAATAAAAATAAAGAAAAATGTATCAAGATTTTACGCTTTATGAATATCATGCTTTCTCAAATTGAAAAGAATCAATTTAATCCTCAGACATATTGTGTAAAAAGTATATTGGATAAAATAAATAATACTTGGAAAACAGATTACGCTTGGGTTGAGATTCACTTAGATGTAGACGCAAATATAAATTATTTAATATCTGAAGATGTTTTTCAAGTAATATTTGATAATTTAATATTAAATAGTATACAACAGAATGATAGAAAAGATCATTTGGATATTCATGTAAAAGTTGCACTAGATAATAATATCTTGCATTTATCTTATTCGGATAATGGAAAGGGCCTTGATAAAAAATATAAAGATAATCCTATGAAAATATTAGAGGTTCATGAAACTACAAGACAAAATGGTCATGGACTTGGAATGTGGATTGTCAATAACACAATAAAAATGGCCAAAGGAGAGATAAAAAATATATTTGGTAGTGATGGATTTCAAATAACGTTTACCATTGGAGGTGTATAATGGTGAAAAAATATAGGCTAGTGTACATTGATGATGAAATGGAAATATTACTTAGTCATTATTTAGATAAACATCTTAAGAATAAGTTAGATGATAATATTGAATTAGAATGTGAAGAAATTAAATTTAATCCGAGTTTAGGATATGATAGTTTAATAAATGATATAAGAGTAAGAAGAGCTAATATAATTTTGATAGATTCAAGACTTTTTGAGGATAGAAATGCATCAAAAGGTAAGTTTTCTGGTGAAGAGTTTAAATTTATAATAAAACGGACATATCCCTATATTGAGGTACTCGTAATTAGTCAAAATAAAATGGATGCGTCACTTCAAATAATACCAAAGTATAATTGTGATTGTGGTATGTCTCCAGAAGAATATTATGATACTAATTTACTACAGCATATAAAGAATGCAATTGCCCAAGTAAATCTTTACAGAACATTAGCTAATTGCTTTGAAGAAAATGATAATTGGGAACCACTAATAAAAGAAAGAGCGATAAGTAACCTTAAGGGAACTGAATCATATACTGAGTTGACGAAAGAAGATATCGACAGACTGGTTAACGGATTTAAAGAATTAGTGGAGAAAGTAAATGGATGATGATTATAGATTAACGGAGAGTTGCGAACCATTTGGTAATATAAGTGAGAAAAAGCAAGTATTAATGAATGAAATCAAATATGCTTATCCTAGAGCTAAAGATATTCATAAGATAGTTTCTGAGAATACTGGTGAGTTTAAATCTAAATTCCTAAAAGTTTATTGTTATCGGTGTGCTTATTGTGGAACTTCATTGCGAATAAATGCAAAGTCACAATTTGAAATCGATCATTTTATTCCTAAAACCTCAAAGAGATTTAGAAGTGAAACTGATGCTGGATTTATTGGAAATCTTGTTTTAGCTTGTCATACTTGTAATCATAACAAAAGCAACTTTGAGTTATCGGAGAGTTCTCAAGAAATATTAAATCCGGATTTTGAAAAAATTAAAAAGATTTATTATAGAGATAACATGTTTTATATAAGAGTTTCGCAAGATGCTTCCCAGGAAGCGATAGATTTTTATAAGAATTTAGAACTTGGAAGAGAGACTTGTCGAATAGATTATTTGTTGTTAAGTATGATGGAATTACGTGATAAAATAGTGAACAATGATAGTTTAAAATGTCAGCTAAATGAAAAGATAGAGTTCTTATGTTTAAAGCGTAACATCATGACATAGAATTTGGACTATCTGAATTATTGATTTAAGGTATAATTAAAGCTTACAATAATGTACGGTGAATATCTTAAATTATATATAACAATCGCTTGCTAGTAGAATTCTTGTAAGTATTATAAGAGTATTGCCGCAATATCACACACATTCTGTATGCTAACAAAAGGAGATATGTATATCATGCAAACAATTTTAGTAACCGGTGCCGCCGGCTTCATCGGCAGCAACCTTGTTCTGGAGCTTTTGCGCTTCATGTCACCGGTGCAAATCATCGGTCTGGACAACATGAACGACTACTACGACGTATCCATCAAGGAATACCGTCTGGAGCAGATTGCTGCCAGCGCTGCCGAGCACAGCGACTCCCAGTGGACCTTCATCAAAGGCAACCTGGCTGACAAAGCACTCATCGACAAAATCTTTGCCGACTACAAGCCCGAAATAGTAGTAAACCTGGCAGCACAGGCAGGCGTGCGCTATTCCATCACCAACCCGGATGCCTACATCGAAAGTAACCTTATTGGCTTTTACAACATTCTGGAAGCCTGCCGTCACTCCTATGACAACGGCGCCAAGGGCATAGAGCATCTTGTATATGCCTCCAGCTCCAGCGTATATGGCTCCAACAAAAAAGTGCCGTATTCTACTGATGATAAGGTAGATAACCCTGTATCGCTGTACGCTGCCACCAAAAAATCAAATGAGCTGCTGGCACATGCCTACAGCAAACTG
>ERZ791624.822-NODE-822-length-18327-cov-1.749507_pt1 | contig 18327 bp, 19 predicted proteins | sample MGYA00510058_ERZ791624 | MGnify/ENA primary metagenome ERZ791624 (study PRJEB30046, sample SAMN00715158) | human gut metagenome | study: EMG produced TPA metagenomics assembly of the A metagenome-wide association study of gut microbiota in type 2... | reverse complement strand
GAAATGATACATCAGCAAGTATAGTGATCGCACAGCTCCTGTTTCTGGAGTCCGAAGATCCATCCAAGGATATTTCATTGTATATCAACAGTCCGGGAGGTTCTGTAACAGCAGGACTTGGAATCTATGATACAATGCAGTACATCAAATGTGATGTATCTACAATCTGCTGTGGAATGGCAGCAAGTATGGGTGCATTCCTGCTTGCAGGTGGTGCAAAAGGTAAGAGATTTGCACTTCCAAATGCCGAGATCATGATCCATCAGCCATCCGGCGGATCACAGGGTCAAGCTACAGAGATTGAAATTGCTGCAAAGCATATTTTAAAGACAAAAGAGAAATTAAATAGAATGTTAAGCGAGAATACCGGAAAACCATATGAGACAATTGCTGCTGATACAGAGAGAGATAACTGGATGTCAGCAGAAGAAGCATGTGCATATGGTCTGATCGACAGTGTGATCGCAAAAAGATAGTATAAAGAGGTATTGGAATGGCAAATCGTAGTGAAGATAGAAAACTACTTAGATGTTCCTTCTGCAATAAGACGCAGGATCAGGTCAGAAAACTTATAGCAGGACCAAACGCTTATATTTGTGATGAATGTGTACAGATATGCGCAGAGATCGTTGATGAAGAACTGGAAGAAACAGGTGCTGAAGATTCCATTAATTTACTGAAACCAAAGGAGATCCGTGAATTTCTGGATCAGTATGTAATCGGTCAGGAAGAAGCAAAGAAGGTCTTATCTGTTGCGGTATACAATCATTACAAACGTATCATGGCAGATAAAGATTTTGACGTAGAGCTTCAAAAGAGTAATATTCTCATGGTAGGACCAACCGGTTCCGGTAAGACATATCTGGCACAGACGCTTGCAAAGATCCTGAATGTTCCGTTTGCCATTGCCGATGCAACTGCATTGACGGAGGCCGGATATGTTGGTGAAGATGTAGAAAATATTCTTCTGAAGCTGATCCAGGCAGCTGATTATGATGTAGAACGTGCAGAGCATGGAATTATCTATATTGATGAGATTGATAAGATCACGAAAAAGAGTGAGAATGTATCTATTACCAGGGATGTATCCGGTGAAGGGGTACAGCAGGCTTTGTTAAAGATCGTGGAGGGTACGGTTGCATCAGTACCACCTCAGGGCGGCAGAAAACATCCACATCAGGAATTTATACAGATTGATACATCGAATATTTTATTTATATGCGGTGGAGCATTTGATGGTCTGGAAAAGATCATTGATAACAGAATCGGTAAGAAAGCTATCGGCTTCAATGCTGAGGTTGTAGATAAGACAGAGCAGGATATTGGAGAACTTTTAAAGCAAGTAACTCCTCAAGACTTTGTAAAATATGGATTGATACCTGAATTTGTCGGACGTCTGCCAATCACGGTTACGCTGGATCTGTTGAATAAGGATGCACTTGTAAGAATCCTGACAGATACAAAGAGTGCGATCTGCAAGCAGTATAAAAAGTTATTTGAATTAGATGGCGTGGAATTGGAATTTGATAAAGATGCACTCTACGCTATAGCAGAAGAGGCGATGGAGAGAAAGACCGGAGCCAGAGGACTTCGTTCCATCATAGAGAAAGCAACGCTTGATCTTATGTATGAGATTCCGTCGGATGACAAAGTTGTAAAGTGCGTGATCACAAAAGAGGTTATAACGGATGGAGCACAACCAGAAATCACTTATTCTGATAATCCGGCTGAGAAAAAGCAGATAAAGAAGAAGCGTTCAGTAAAAAACAGTGATGAAATAGCTTAAACAGGGAGCCGGGATGTTATACATCCCGGTTTTTTGATATAAAGGAGATAAAAGTATGGATAATATCGTCTGGAACAGACCGATGATCGTTTTGAACAATATTGTTATTATGCCGGATACTTCCTCACATCTGGATGTGATCAGTAAGGAGTCCTGTGAAGCAGTTGCTAATGCGATGAAGGGTGATTGCAGTATCCTGTTGGTTACAGCGAAGGAAGTGAAGGAGAATGCCAAAGCTCCTGATCTGTATCCGATCGGTGTTACAGCAAAGATCAAGCAATATCTGAAGATGCCGAACAAAACAGTCCGAATTCTTATCGAGGCAGAAAAACGTGCCAGGATCGTATCATTTTACAAGGAAGACGGAGCATATAATGCGGATTTTGAATATATAGATACAGAAGAAACAAACCATCTGGATGCTGCAGAGGAAGAAACATTGAGCCGTATGCTCACGGATAAGCTCAGACAGGCATTTGCAAATGGCATGGGAACAAATAAGCTGTTATATAAAAGACTGCTTACGATCGATGATCTTGCAAAATTTGCCGATGGAGTGACAGAATTCATTCCTGCGCCATATACGAAGAAGCAGGAGATACTGGAAACCCTCGATGTAAAAGAACGTGTAATGAAGATTCTTCAGACGATGGATGAGGAGATGGAGATCTTAGCTATCCGCCAGGAGATTCAGGAGAAATTACAGGATTGTGTAAATAAGCACCAGAGAGAATATGTTCTCAGGGAACAGATGAAGGTTATAAAGAAAGAGCTTGGTGAGGATGATAATACAGAAAAAGCGGCAGATGAATACATGGAGCGTTTGCAGGAACTGACGGCTCCGGATGAGGTCAAAGAGAAGCTTACGAAAGAGATATCCAGACTTCGTGCATTACCACCGATGGCTGCGGAATCAGGCATTCTTATAAATTATATCGAGACTTTGCTCGACTATCCATGGGGTAAATCCTCAAAGGAGAACAATAATCTCGAAGAGGCAATTAAGATTCTGGAACGGGATCATTATGGATTGGAAGAAGTCAAGGAACGGATCATAGATTATCTGGCGGTTCATATTTTAAATGAAAAAGGGAATATGCCGATTCTGTGTCTGGTTGGACCACCGGGAACCGGTAAGACTTCGATCGCAAGATCGATTGCTACCGCGACAGGAAAAGAATATATACGTATGTCACTTGGCGGCGTTCGGGATGAAGCAGAGATCCGTGGGCACAGAAGAACTTATATCGGTGCTATGCCGGGCAGGATCGCACAGTCTATCGCAAAAACAAAGACAGAGAATCCTTTGGTATTGCTTGATGAGGTAGATAAGGTAAGCAGCGACTACAAGGGAGATGTATCATCTGCCCTGTTAGAAGTTCTGGACAGTGAACAGAATAATAAATTTTACGATCATTATTTTGAAGTACCGATCGATCTGAGCAAGGTATTATTTATCGCAACAGCAAATGATGCATCCCTGATCCCCGGACCGTTAGCCGATCGTATGGAGATGATCGAGATTAGCGGATACACGGAAAATGAGAAGTCAACATTGCGAAGCTGTATTTGGTCAATAAGGCGATCGAGAGAAACGGACTGACCAAGAAGCAGTTCAAGATCAATGGATCAGCGATCAAATACATCATCCGTCATTACACCAGAGAAGCAGGTGTGCGTGATCTGGAGCGGAATATCGACAAGATATGCAGAAAAGCCTGCAGAATGATCCTTACAGAACAGGTGGAGACTGTAAAGGTAACAAAGGACATGATACCGCAGCTTCTCGGAACCGAGAAGTATATGGATGACAGCTACGATTTGACCAATAAGGTAGGCTCTGTGCGAGGTCTTGCATGGACAGCTGTAGGTGGTGTAACACTTAATATAGAAGTGAATATTATGCCCGGAAATGGCAGTATACAACTTACCGGTAAATTAGGTGATGTTATGAAAGAGTCGGCTGTTACAGGTTTATCGTATATCCGTACGATGAAGGAATCAGAGACACTTGGTGAAGATTATTTTGAAAAGCATGATATTCACATTCATATTCCGGAAGGAGCAGTTCCAAAGGATGGCCCTTCGGCGGGAATCACGATGGCAACCGCCATTTATTCTGCGATATTTAATAAGCCGGTAAGGGGAGATCTTGCGATGACAGGAGAGATCACCCTGAGAGGAAGCGTACTTCCGATCGGTGGTTTAAAAGAAAAGCTTTTGGCAGCAAAAACGATCGGTATTAAGAAGGTGTTGATCCCTGAGATGAACCGCAGAGATCTTAACGATATCAGTACAGAGATCACAGACGGACTAGATATTACCTGTGTGAAAACAATGGAACAGGTGCTGAACCTCGCACTTGCAAAAGGAGAAAAGAAATGATAATTAAGAGTGCTGAACTTGAAACAGTATGTGGAATTACAAGTACACTTCCGGAGACAGAGATGCCGGAGATTGCATTTGCCGGTAAGTCCAATGTAGGGAAGTCCTCACCGATCAACGGTTTATTAAATCGTAAGTCACTTGCCAGAACATCGTCACAGCCCGGTAAGACACAGACGATCAATTATTATAATATTAATCATGATCTGTATTTTGTCGATCTTCCCGGATATGGCTATGCACAGGTATCCGTAGAGATCCGTGCAAAATGGGGTAAGATGGTAGAACGGTATCTGCATACCTCAAAGCAACTGAGACTGGTTTTTCTGTTGATCGATATTCGACATGAGCCATCGGAAAATGATTGTATCATGTATGACTGGATCGTAAAAAACGGATACGAACCGGTAATTATTGCGACAAAGCTTGATAAGATCAAGAGAAGCCAGATTCAGAAGAATTTAAAGATCATCAGACAGAAGATCCATCCTGTAGAGGGAACAATTATAATTCCGTTTTCGGCACAGACCAAGCAGGGGAAAGAAGAGATTCTGCAGTTGATCGAAGACCGGATCGCAGAATCAGAACCTGAATTTGAATAATATATGATCAGAGAAATAAAAAATCATTTATATGTATTACAGAAATACATATAAATGATCAGGATTGTTTTTCATCCTTATTATCAGAATACAGCCAAAGAGTATTGATGAGATAGTCATATACTTCGGCACTTTTCGCACGCCAGTTATCGCAGATAGCTATGGCGTGCGTTTTTGTCGGTACGTTGAATTTCAGGTCGACAAGGGTTTCCTTGCGATCTTTTATAATGCATTTAACGGAATATTCGCCATAGTCATTTAGAGAGTAATCTGCATAGATTTCGGATTCGTTTTTCAGATTGATCTTCTGATTATCAAAATAGTCGAGAATGTCCTGCTTGATCGCATACGGGATACGATTTTCGAACATACTTAAGGCTTCTTCCCCTTTATCTGTAATCTTGTAGTGGGAAGATGACCGTATCATGGATACACAGACAAAATCACACTCGATCAGCCCATTGATAGCTTCCTGAAGTGTGAAGTAGTTCGTATATCCTTTTGTCAGAACAAAATCTGAAATCTGAGAATTAGTCAGAGTGAAATCCACCCGATCCAGCATGTATAATATAATTAATTTGTATAAGACGATAGAATCTGTATTCATATAATATCCTTTGTATATTTTGTAAGAATAAATGTACCACAAGAAAAGCATAAAATCAATGAAGTAATATTTCTATATAAGAATATTCTACAAAAGAAATGCAGTAATATTCCTGTAAAAGAAAAAGATTTACAAAATTGTTTTTTATGCTATACTAAGTCTATCAATTTAAACGATCACATGGCATCCGGATATCGACATGACAGGATGCACAGGTAATCATATATAGTATTTGATATGCCTGTTTCGAAGAGAATTCATTACGATAACAATATTTCCCAAATAATATTTGAATTGAATAGAATGGATAAAATCGGAAGGAGTAGAAGATGGATTTTAAAAATGCATCATTAGATGAATTGAAGCAATTCGTAAAGGAACATAAGATAAAGGGTGTATCAGCACTCCGCAAATCTGCCCTGATCGAATTCCTTGAGAAGAATTATAATGGTGAAACAGATCATACAGCAGAAATAAACGAAGCTAAATCACAAAAAGCCGATGCAGAAAAGAAAAAAAAGCCGGGAAAAACACAGAAAAAAGGGAAAACAGAGCATACGGATAAATCCGCAAGCCCAGACCAAACTGTGCAGGTAAAGAATGCGGAAGCGACAGAACAGCAGGAAAAGTCAGAGGCAGATGTAGTAAAAAAATCAGACAGAAACAAATCTGAGAATAGTCAGAAATCCGGAGAAGCCGGTAGAAGACAGCACAGAAATAATGCCGGACGACAGACCAATCGGAACGGTAAAAGGCAGGAACGTGATCATCGGTCACAGGGAAATAATAACAGAAATAATAATTCGAATCGTGCAAGTAATATATCAAATACGAATAACGCAAGAAAAGATACTGATCAGGAGAACAAGCAGGTTGTAGCTGAACAGACAAAGCAGGAAGTTAATACGGAAAAGACGGCTGTTGAAAAATCTGTGATGGCAGACAAGAAGACAGCTTATGAAAAAACTGCAATAACGGATAAGAAAGAGACTTATGAAAAGCCGGTTATGGAAGAAAAAAATCCGGGCTTTGATACAGAGGTAAGAACGGAGATAAAATCTGAGAACAGACAGGAGAACTCGCTTTCTCAGCAGGAATCAAACGGACCGGAGCTTGACAGTGGCAAGATGGCACATGGAATTCTGGAGGTAATGCAGGAAGGCTATGGTTTTATAAGAAGTGCAAATTATCTGCCGGGAGATCAGGATATCTATGTGTCACCGGCGCAGATCCGTAGATTTGGACTTAAGACCGGAGATATCATAACCGGAAATATCCGTGTAAAGACGCAGGGGGAGAAGTTTGGTGCATTATTATATGTGGCTTCTGTAAATGGAGAAAGCCCTGCAAGTATAGCAGGAAGAAAAGCATTTGAAGATCTGACACCGATCTTTCCAAATGAACGCATCAATATGGATGGAGAAGACAGTCCGATTCCGATCCGTATGATCGATCTGTTATCACCGATCGGTAAAGGACAGCGTGGAATGATCGTTTCCCCACCAAAGACAGGTAAGACGACATTAATCAAACAGATTGCAAAATGCATCAGTACCAGATATAGTGAGATCCATCTGCTTGTACTTCTGATCGATGAAAGACCGGAGGAAGTAACGGATATCAGGGAATCCATAGAGGGACCGAATGTAGAAGTTATTTATTCGACATTTGATGAGCTGCCGGAGCATCATAAGCGTGTATCGGAAATGGTGATCGAACGTGCAAAACGACTGGTAGAGCAGAAGAAAGATGTCGTGATCTTATTAGACAGTATTACAAGACTTGCAAGAGCGTACAACCTTACAGTTCCACCAAGTGGAAGAACCTTATCCGGTGGTCTTGATCCTGCGGCGTTACATATGCCGAAGAAATTCTTTGGTGCTGCCCGTAATATGCGTGAGGGTGGAAGTCTTACGATCCTTGCGACAGCGCTGGTTGAGACAGGAAGCAAGATGGATGATGTCGTATTCGAGGAATTCAAAGGACCGGTAATATGGAACTGGTGCTTGACCGGAAGCTCGCAGAAAAGAGAATCTTCCTGCAATCGACATTGCAAAATCCAGTACCAGACGGGATGATCTGTTATTATCATCGGAAGAACAGGAAGTTGTATACGCACTTCATAAGATCTTATCCGGTAATAAGGCAGAGGATATGCTGGAGGATGTACTGAAATTATTCGTCCGAACCAAGAATAATAAAGAGTTTATCTATTATGTTAAAAAATCATTGTTAAGAAAATAAAAAAACACTTGCATTTCTATGTCGGTTTGTGTTAAAATACAAAAGCTGTGTTTTATGAAGAAGTGAGGCTGATGGCCTATTCTCATATATCAATAATATAATAAAGAGGTGAGATTAAATGAGAGAAGGAATACATCCAAATTATTATCAGGCAAAGGTTGTATGTAACTGCGGAAACGAATTTGTTACAGGTTCTACAAAAGAAGAAATTCATGTAGAAATTTGCTCAAAGTGTCATTCATTCTATACAGGCCAGCAGAAGGCAGCTAAGGCTCGTGGTAGAATTGATATGTTCAACCGTAAGTACGGTGTTTCACAGTCAAACTAATAAAAAGGATGATAGGTTGAGGTTAAAGCTTTTAATCTCAGCCTATTTTTGTTTTAGGAAACAATTTAACGAGGTATAGAATTTGAAAAGAGCCAGAATAGGTGGTCAGGCGGTGATCGAAGGCGTAATGATGAAATACGAGGATCAGTACGCAGTAGCAGTCAGAAAGCCGGATCAGGAAATTGAAGTTAAAGTTGAAAGCTATACACCGATAGGTGAAAAATATAAAATCCTGAAATTGCCGATCCTTCGTGGAGTGGTTAATTTCTTTGAGTCGCTGGTAATTGGAGTTAAAACGCTGACATATTCAGCCAATTTTTATGAAGAGGAAGAACTGCTGGAAAGAGTGAAAATAAAGATGATTCCAGGTTGTCAGATACAGAAAGTAATAATGGAAGCGGTTCAGGTGAGAACAGCAGTAAAAACAATAAAAAAGAAAGCAGTACAGGAGATGATCTGATGATGATCGGAACCGTTATTGTATCACTTGCCATTGCGATCGCATTATTCATGCTGCTTCCGGCATTTATTGCAGGACTGCTTGAGCATGTGACAAAAAGCAATGCATTGATAGCGGTAGCGGAAGGTGTGCTTCGCCTGGTGATCTTTCTTGCATATGTAGTATTAATATCATTGATGAAGGATATTAAACGTGTATTTATGTATCATGGTGCAGAGCATAAGACGATCAACTGTTTTGAAGCAGGCGATCCGCTGACTCCGGAAAATGTAAAGAAACATTCCAGATACCATAAACGCTGTGGAACCAGTTTTTTGGTAGTCGTTATGATCATAAGCATTATTGTATTTATGTTTATAAATGTGAAGTCTATGTGGCTGCGATTGCTGTCGCGTGTACTTCTGGTTCCGATTATTGCGGGAATCTCGTATGAATTTATCATGTTTGCAGGCAGAAGTGACTCAAAGCTTGCGAATATATTAAGTGTACCCGGTATGTGGGTACAGCGTCTCACGACGAAGGAACCGGATCTTGAGATGTGTGAGGTGGCAATTCGTTCGGTAGAAGCGGTGATCGACTGGCGTGCTTATCAGGACGCTATGAAGCGTGGAGAGATCGAAGATTAAGAAGTTGAAATGATGCCAGTGAATGTAAAAGGAAATAGACGTATGACTCAGTATCAGCTTGTAACAGCAGGAAAAGAAAAACTGAACGAACATAATGTGCCGGATGCAGATATCGATGCAGAGTTATTATGGCTCTTTGTTCAAAGCAGGATAAGATGGCATATATTATGAACCGGCAGGAAGATGTTACCGAAACGATCCGTTCTTCCTATGAAGCGTTGATCGATAAAAGGTCAAAACGTGTTCCGTTACAATATATAACAGGCATACAGTGCTTTATGGGGTATGATTTTGAGACTGCACCGGATGTACTGATTCCAAGATTTGACACAGAAGTTCTGGTGGAACAGGCAAACCGCTTGATTCAGGACATACATTCTGATAAGATGTCTGTGCTGGATATGTGCTGTGGTTCCGGGTGCATCGGATTGTCGGTAGCACTTATGAATCAGGATATTCATATAGATCTGTGTGATATCTCAGATTCCGCGATCGCACTTACGACAAAAAATGCGAAACGATTAGAGGTATCTGATTATACTGTTATAAAATCAGATTTATTTGATAAGATAGATAAAAGATATGATATGATCTTGTCCAACCCACCATATATAGAGAGCAAAGTGATTGACGGATTGATGCCGGAGGTTCGGGATTATGAGCCGAGATTGGCATTGGACGGCGATGCGGACGGATTGAAGTTTTACAGAGCAATTATAGAGAATGCGGAGAGTTATTTAAATGAAAAAGGATATATTTTATTTGAAATGGTAATCATCAGGCACATGATGTGCAGCAGCTCCTTGTAGATAGGCAATTTGAAGAGATACGCGTGGTAAAAGACCTTGCGGGAAATGACAGAGTTGTAATTGGAAGAAAAGCTTAGAAATAAGGTTGAACAGCAGAAAAGACATATCGGCAAAGAACGCCCCTATGTGTTACAGGAGGATTATTATGTTTGATAAATTAGAAGATTTGGTAGACAGACTTGATACATTAAATAACCAGTTGACGGATCCGGACATCGTATCTGATCAGAACAAGTTCCGTAAATTAATGAAGGAGCAGAGCGAACTGACTCCTATCGTCGAGAAATATAAAGAATATAAGGATGCAAAGCAGACGATCGAAGACAGTCTGCTTATGCTTGAAGAAGAAAATGATGAAGAGCTTCGTGAAATGGCGAAGGAAGAATTAAATGAAGCAAAGGCAACAGTAGAAAAGACGGAAAATGAATTAAAGATTCTGCTTCTTCCAAAAGATCCGAACGATTCCAAGAATGTTATCGTCGAGATCCGTGCAGGTGCAGGCGGAGATGAAGCCGCATTATTTGCATATGAGATCTACAGAATGTATCAGAAATACGTTGATCAGTTCAAATGGAAAGTAGAACTGATGAGTGTAAATGAGAATGGAATCGGTGGTTTCAAGGAAGCGGTATTCATGATCACAGGTGATGGTGCATATTCCAAGATGAAATATGAGAGTGGAGTTCACCGTGTACAGAGAATCCCGAAGACAGAGTCTGGCGGAAGAATCCATACCTCAACTGTAACAGTTGCAGTTATGCCAGAAGCAGAGGAAGTTGATGTAGAGATCAATGAAAATGATATCCGTATCGATGTTATGCGAGCATCCGGTAACGGTGGTCAGTGTGTCAATACAACAGATTCAGCCGTTCGTCTGACACATATACCAACCGGTATCGTAATTTACAGCCAGACCGAGAAGTCCCAGCTTCAGAATAAGGCGAAGGCATTTGCGCTGCTCCGTTCCAAGCTGTATGATATGGAGCTTCAGAAACAGCATGATGCAGAAGCTGCAGACCGTAAGAGCCAGATCGGAACCGGAGATCGTTCAGAGAAGATTCGTACTTATAACTTCCCGGAAGGCCGTGTAACCGATCACAGAATCAAACTCACCTTGTATAAGCTGGAACAGATCTTAAACGGTGATCTGAATGAGATTATCGACAGTCTGATCGCAGCAGATCAGGCAGCCAAGCTTTCTCGGTAAATGAGGAAGAATAAAAGAAACCCTCGATATTGAAAAAAACAAGTTGGCATCTGCCTGATCCGGCAGATGCCATTTTTAAGTAAAAGAGGGTGTTGGTGAAATAAACCGAATAAATAGTTCAAATTGATTGACATATTTTTGAATAAGTGGTTATATTATATGTGGCTTAAATGGACATACTAATGATAATTTACAGATACGAAACGAGGTAGCTAGATGTATAAAAAGAATGTAAGGTTCTTCTTTGCTTTGTTCATGAGTAAGCTGGCAAGAACCATGCAGAGAATGTTGAAGATGAACGCAAGTTATTTTCCGGGAAAGCTGGCGATCAAGCTTTGTCCTGATTTCCTTGGAAGAATAGAAAAGCCGGAGACGATCATCAGTGTTACAGGTACAAATGGTAAGACTACAGTATGTAATATGATCATTGATGCACTGGAAAAAAATGGTTACGATGTCTTAAGTAATCGTGCCGGATCAAATATTAATGCCGGAGTTGCAAGTGCCCTGATCGCTGAAAGCAAGCTTTCAGGAAAAACAAGGAAAAAGATCGCAGTATTTGAAATCGATGAGAGAAGCTCAAAACTGATATATCCATATATAAAGCCGACATTTGCAGTATGTACGAATCTGTTCCGTGATTCCATTCACAGAAATGCTAATCCGGAATTTATATTCAATATTATAAACAGCAGTCTGCCGGAAGAATCTCATTTGATATTAAATGCAGATGATCTGATCAGTTGTAACCTTGGAGAGAAAAATAAAAAAACATATTTTTCAATCAACAGACTGCCTTCGGACAGGGAAGAGAGCATTAATCTGATCAATGATATGAGAATCTGTCCAAAATGTCATCACAAATTGAAATATAACTACGTCAGATATCATCACATCGGAAATGCAAAGTGTGAATTTTGTGGCTATGCATCACCGGTTGGAGATTATAAGGCAGAGCTTGATTTTGATAAAAATGTTATGGCTGTTGCACATGGAGATAAGACAGAAAATTACCATATGGTAAGCAACAGCATCTTTAATCTGTATAACCAGTTAACAGCGATTACGACACTTCGGGAAGCCGGACTTACAGAAGAACAGGTTCAGAAATCATTTGACAATCTGAATATTGTAGAGTCTCGTTACTCAAAGGAATCTGTAAAGGGCATTAATTAATTACCCATATGGCGAAAGGTCAGAATCCGATCGCATGCTCCTGTGTATTTGAGTATGTAGCAAAGGAACCGGGTAAGAAAGAGATCATCTTGTTATTGGATGATATCTTTGACAGACGGGGTTCATCCGAAAACATGACATGGATTTTTGACTGCGATTTTGAATTCTTAAATCAGCCGAATATTACAAATATTGTTATTGCGGGTGTCCGTACGACAGATTATAAACTTCGTCTGATGATGGCGGGTGTGCCTGAAGAGAAGTTAAAAGAGACTTCTGATGAAGAAGGTGCTTATAAACTTCTGGAATTAAATGATACAGACAGTATCTATATACTTCATGAGTTATATGCAGCAGATACGGCTATGAAACTCAGAGACAGTGTTAAGCAGTATATAAACGAAAAGGAGGCATAGAAAAATGGGAACAGGTATTAAGATCGAAGTTCTTTATGGTGAATTTGCCAATCTTTTCGGAGAGCTGCAGAATGTTAATTATCTGAAATCATGCATTCCTGATGCAGAGGTGATCTACACTGGACTGCATGACAAACCGGCGTTTGCGGATGGCGGAGCGGATTTTGTATATATGGGTTCCATGACAGAGAACCAGCAGGAGCTGGCGATAGAAGCATTAACGCCGTATAAGGAAGAGCTTGCAGCACAGATTGATGCAGGAACAGTATTTTTATTCACGGGTAATGCCATGGAAATCATGGAAATGTACATTGAGAATGAAGATGGAAGTAAGATAACCGGACTGGGCTTCTTTGATACTTATGCAAGAGAGATATGATGCATCGTTATAATTCATTGATCCTCGGAAAATATGAAGATATCAAACTGGTAGGATTTAAAGCACAGTTCAGTCATTCCTATGGAGATAATTCAAACTGTTATTTTTATGATGTGATCCGCGGTGATGGACTTCATCCGGGTGTACAGACAGAAGGATTAAAGAGAAACAATTTCTTCGGTACTTATACGGTAGGACCGTTTCTTGTATTAAATCCGTTATTTGTTAAATATCTGATGACACTTCTTGGAATTAAGGAACCAAAGCTTGCATATGAAGAAGTCATTATGAAGGCGTACAGACAGAGACTTTCAGAATTTGAAGATGAAAAGTTGAGATACGAATAAGATCTTAACAGCTAAGGAGGCACAAAGACAATGAATGGTAAAGAGGTATTTGAAACATACGAATCAGAGGTAAGATCATATTGCAGAAGTTTTCCTGCAATCTTTACAAAAGCAAAGGGATCGATCATTACCAGTACGGATGGTACAGATTATATTGATTTCTTCTGTGGAGCGGGAGCGGTAAATTATGGTCATAACAATGATTTTATTAAAGGAAAGCTGATCGATTATCTTGCAAATGATGGCATTATCCATTCTCTTGATATGATGACAGAGCCAAAGGAAGAATTTATCCGTTATTTTGAGGAAGAAGTTCTTCAGAAGCGAGGCTTGAATTATAAGATCATGTTCCCCGGCCCAACAGGAACAAATGCAGTTGAAGCAGCATTAAAACTTGCAAGAAAAGTTAAAAAGACAAATCAGATCTGGGCACTTATGGGTTGCTTCCATGGAATGACACTCGGAGCTCTGGCTCTTACCAGTGATTCCGGAAGCAGAAAAGGAGGCGGTGTATGTTTAAACGATGTTACACATATTCCTGCACCATATATGTTCCCTGAATTTGATACGATCAAATATATGGAGACGTTACTGACAGATGATCATTCAGGTGTCGAGAAGCCGGCTGCACTCTTTATCGAGACAGTTCAGGCAGAGGGCGGTGTTCAGGTATTCTCCGTTGACTACTTAAAGGCAGTCAGAGAATTATGTGATAAGTATGACATTCTTCTGATCGTTGATGATATTCAGGTTGGCTGTGCAAGAACAGGCACGTTTTTCTCGTTTGAACGCGCCGGAATCGTACCGGATATGGTTGTAATGTCCAAATCTATCGGCGGATACGGTATGCCGTTTGCACTTACATTGTTCAAACCTGAATTAGACATCTGGTCACCTGGTGAACACAACGGAACTTTCCGTGGAAATCAGCTCTCTATGGTTGCTGCCAGATACGGCCTTCAGTATATGCTTGAGAATAAAGTAGAAGCAGAAGTAAAACGTAAAGAGGAAATTGTCAGAACATACTTTAATGATAATTTGCAGGGGGATGCGGTTCAGATTCGCGGAATCGGTCTTATCTGGGGTATTCAGGTTGCTGATGGAAAGACGGCACTTGCGATCGCTAACAGATGCTTTGAGAAGGGACTTATCATTGAACGCGCAGGTCGCGATAATGATGTAGTGAAATTAATGCCTGCACTTACGATTCCGGATGATCAGTTGGTAAAGGGTCTGGATATTCTTGTATCAAGTGTAAAGGAAATCTGCAATTTGTAAAAGTATAGATAACAGATGTGAGTTATGCTCATAATATTATAATATACCCCCGGGTGATGATACGTTCAAAATTTATGATTCATTACTCGGGGATATTTTATTATTTCGATTAATGATCTGTATCTTTTTATTGTTTGGTATGTACACAGATCTCAGGCAGTAGGATTGGCGAAGAGAGTTGGTTATTAAAAAGAGAATCGGTTGTTAAGAAATATTCACTTGACAAAAAACAGGTAACATGAAACTATGGATGTAGGTTTTTTTGTTACAGGATGGAATGGGAGGTAACTTAATATGGATATAAATAGAACACCACCGAATTATGACGGACAGCCAAATTATAATAACGTGCCGCCAAACTTCGGTGAACAACAGAATTATAATAACGTGCCGCCAAACTTTGGAGGACAGCAGAATTTTAACACACCGCCAAATTTTGGATGGCAGTCAAATTACGATTATAAGCCGAGAAGATCAAGACCGGGGGTATCGCCCGAACGGTTTGAGATTTTTGGCGGTTTTGCGTTTGGTTATGCCATGATCTACAGTGTGCTGATGTATCGAAATTATGCAAGTATCTGTGCTGTATTCATGGCGGTTATGACCGTTTTGTTTATGAGCTTCAGTATCATGCGCCATGAGAAGAATCTGCCGGTAAATGACGGAGAATCGTTATCTTTTGGGAAACTTTTGGGAAAGCAGACGAAGCTGATTCCGCATTATGCAGGTATCCTTTTGCTTGGGGTATCAGTTTGCAGGACTGATGATTCATTTTTGATAGTTTTGGATCATCTTTGCATTTTATTCCTTGTGTGTGCAGGGCTTCTCCGGTATTTTGATGATCTTAAAAACATGGGATTTGTGGAATATGGTCTTACGGTTATCGAGAAGATGGCAGAGCCGTTTACCTGTTTTGACCGTTTTTTCTCAGACTACAGACAATATAACAGAGAACATGAAAATGCAAGAAAACGTGCGAAATTTGTCTATATTCTGATCGGTGTTGTTGTTGCGATTCCGTTGCTGTTCGTAATGATCAGCCTGCTTTCCAGTGCAGATCAGATCTTTGGAGATGCAGTTGAAACATTACTTGGAAATATTTTCCTGTCATGGGATGCAATCTGGTTTCTTGTATTTGCATTTGCGGCGTTATTATTTACATATGGTATCATTGTGTCAGCACCGTTTGGAAGCAGACATCACAGACAGACAAAAGAGGGAACACATGAACCTATCATTGCGATCACGGCAATGGGGCTTCTTACCCTGGTGTATCTGTTGTTTTCAGTGATCCAGATCCTATATCTGTTTACAAATAATATGTCACTGCCGGATGATATGACTTATGCGGAATATGCCAGACAGGGATTCTTCCAGCTTATGTTCGTATCGGTGCTGAATGTGATACTGGTATTGATCTGTCATGCAATTTTCAGTAAAAGTACGGTGCTTAATATCGTACTGACTATTATGTCGGCTTGTACCTACGTGATGATCGCATCTTCGGCACTTCGTATGACAATGTATATCAAAGCATATGATCTTACTTATATGAGGATTCTGGTATTTGCAGCACTGGCTGTTCTTGCTGTGGTGCTTGCAGGCGTGATCGTCAGAATCTATGCTGACCGTTTTCCGCTGGTGCGTTATTCGATGTTTGTGATCGTTACTGTATATATCATCGTATCATTCCTTCGACCGGCTTATCTGGTTGCCAGATATAATCTGGAAAATCAGGATCCAAAGGATGTGGATTTCCGGTATGTGACGTCACTTGGTGCAGATGGAGCGGAAGAAGTATATGAGTTCATCGTAGATAACTATATGACGGGACAGGATGATGATTACTACGAGTACGATAACTACCAATACGACGATTATTATAACAAATATAATAATTATAAGGATATCAAGGGCTTCTCGTATGACAGAATGGAATGGTATTTTAATGGAATTCGGGATACCTATAAAGAAAAAGGTGCGATCCGTGGATTTAACTTCTCAAGAAACAAGGCAGAGAAGTATGCAAAACGTTTCTTTAAATGGTATGGAGAAGATGAATAAGGTACATTAATTTAGGATTAAAATAAGTTGTCCCTATTGTAAAAAAATGGGAAATAGTATAAAATAAAACTAAATTTGGGGCATACAGATGAGAGGTCAGAATGCCGCCGGATAAAAGATGATTTTATGGAGGTAGTAAAAAAATGAAAAAAGCAACAAAGAGATTATTAGCTGCATTTTTAGCTCTTGCAATGGTATTCACATTATTAGCAGTACCTGCAACAAGCATGAAGGATGTAAGTGCCGCAACCAGTAAGACTGTGTATATTAACCCGTATAGTGACAGAGTTGTTTCCTATAAGCCGGATCGTGTAACTCAGGTAGCTGGTGTTATCAGTATTATGGGATGTACAAAGGCATCTCAGATCAAAAAGTTAAAATGTTCAAACAAAGATATGAAGGTATCGGCAAAAGACGGATATATTCGTGTAGACTATGGAAAGAAGGCAGGTAAGGCAACTATTACATGTACAGTAAAGGGTGTTAAGCTGAAAACTACATTTACTGTAAAGAAATATACCAATCCTGTAAGTTCAATCAAGATTGGAAGCAAGAAATATACTTCGAAATTTGCGAAAAATGATTATATCTATATTTCAAAAAAGGTATCAAAGAAGGCACTGAACATAAAGGCTAAAAAGGGCTGGACGATTAAATCAGTAAGTGTATATAATGGTAAGAGTAAACATTACGATGTAAATAAATCCAGTTTTTCCAAGAAAATCACATTGAACAAGAAATATGCAGATGTGTTCGTTACTATGTATCAGAAGAGTACAGGACTTACAGAGTCTTTAATGGTAACATACAGATAATTAAAATATAGAATTAATGAAAAGGTGTTGATATATATATCAGAAGAGATTATATGTCAGCACCTTTTTGTTGTGCCTGTTTATAAGGTGTGGTATACTTTACATAGCGATCTGGTAAAATATATCATGTGGTTTTAAAAACCATATTTGCCATAAAAAGGTAATGGAGGATGTTAAAATGAATGATTATGTTATATTGACAGATTCATCCTGTGATCTGCCGGATGATATCGTGAAGAAATATCAACTGGAGATCTTACAGCTTGATTTTATTGTTGAGGGGGAGGGAAGCTTTCATAATGATCAGGCAGATATTGAGAAAGTATATAGCAAATTAAGGAATGGGGCAAATATCAAGACTTCTGCAGCGAATATCTCGCAGGCATCGGAGGCGATAGAAGCTTTATTTAATCAGAAGAAAGATATCTTATATCTGGGCTTTTCATCCGGACTTAGTTCTACTTATCAGACCGTGTATATGGCCGGTCAGGAATTAATGGAGGAGTATCCGGAACGAAAGATGATCAGTGTTGATACCCTTGCGGCATGGGACAGGGACTTTTGGTATACAAAGCATGTCAGGCAAAAGATGCAGGAAAAAGTCTGGAGGAGAATGCACAGTATATAGAAGATATCAAGTTAAAGCTATGCCATTGGTTTACAGTAGACGATCTTTTCTTTTTAAAAAGAGGAGGCCGTATATCAGGTGTGACAGCAACGGTTGGAACGATGCTGTCGATCAAGCCAATCCTGCATGTGGACGACGAGGGACATCTGATCAATGTAAGTAAGGTCAGA
>ERZ791624.821-NODE-821-length-18379-cov-2.065761_pt1 | contig 18379 bp, 13 predicted proteins | sample MGYA00510058_ERZ791624 | MGnify/ENA primary metagenome ERZ791624 (study PRJEB30046, sample SAMN00715158) | human gut metagenome | study: EMG produced TPA metagenomics assembly of the A metagenome-wide association study of gut microbiota in type 2... | reverse complement strand
GCGTTGCTTTATCTGGAGATTCAGTGGTAGCAGTTGGAGATACTACTACACTGACAACAACAAAGAAGGCTTCTAAGAGAGCTACAATTACTTACACATCAAGTGATGATTCTATCGCAACAGTTTCTGAAGACGGAACTGTAAAGGGTGTTAAGGCTGGTAAGGCTACAATCACAGCTACACTTAAGATTGGTAAAGATACTGCTACCGCTACTCAAGATGTAGAAGTAAAGAATGTTATTTTGAAGTCCGTTGCTCAGAAGAAGGCTTCACAGATTGTAGCAACATTCGCTGGTGATACTTCTAAACTTGATAAGAAGGATATCACTATTACAAATACAGCTAACAATGTTGTATATCCTGTAAAAGCAATCAGCGTTGCTGCTGACAAGAAGACAGTTAAAATTGATACTTACTCTGAGATGAATGATGCAAAAGAATACTCTGTAAAGTATGATGGAACAGAGGTCACATTTACTGCTACAGATGGTACTGTTGCAGATGTTGGTGTAAGCACAACAACAATCGTTAAGGGCACAGCTGGAACAGAAGTAAAGGCTCAGTTCCTTGACAAGAATCAGGTAGTTGTAAAAGAGTTTACTCTTTCTGATGCAAGCAATGATGGATCTGTAGATTTTAACTTTACAGAGAATAAGGGTTACACAGATGGAAACAAACTTGTATTATTAAATGTTGGCGATACTGCTACAGCAGAGGTTACATATCATACAAACAAGTATGATCAGACAACTGGTGCTGAGACTGGCAAGATCACAAAGAAGTTTACAATTACAGCTGTTGAAGATGATGCAACACTTTCAAACTTCAACTACACAATCAATGCAAAGAATACACAGGTAAACTGGAATATTGATGTTAAGACTGATAATAAACTTGCTGTAAAAGATACTGCATATGCATTTTTCTATATCAAAAATTCCAGTGATGCTGATGTGACATCACAGTACAGTGTTGAGTCCAGCGATAAGAGTGTTTTACTTCTTGACAAGACACCTCTTACATCTGCTGGTGATGCAAAAGGATCTACTGGAGTTGCTGTAACAGGTGTTAAGGCCGGAACTGCTTATATCAATGTTCTTAATTCAGATGGAAAAGTTGTTAAGTCTTTACCTGTAATTGTTCAGGAAACCAGAAAGCTTACAAACCTTAAGTTTGATGCAATGACTGTTAATAACAATGCAACTGGTAGTTCAAGACAATTGCTTACATCTGATAGTGAAACAATTAAAGCATATGATCAGTACGAGAGCCAGATTTCTATCAGTACAGTTGACAATGAAGTATTAAGTGCTCCTTCAGCTGAGACAAACCATAAGAAAGGTACTACGAATTTCCCTGTAACTTATACAACAACAGGAAGTATGATTACGGTTAATGCTTCGGGCTTAGCAGAAGGATCTTATCAGGTAAAACTTACTGCACATACTACTGATGGAAAATGTGATACTAATGCAACTGTATCTCGTGTATTGACAGTAAATGTTGTAAATGTAACAGATACTCCTTCTACTGCATCTTACAGACTTTCTGTATCAGATCAGAAAGCAGATCTTGCGATTGCATCTGACGCTGTTGCAGCTGATTTTGCTAACAAAGCCATTTCAACATCTGTAAGTGAGTACCAAAAGGGTGCGAAGGTAAGCGTTGTTTCTAATGCAGCTATTACAATTAAGAATCCAGATGGAAAGGTTGTTGGTCAGAATGGTAGTATGTCTCTTTACAGTTTAAATTCTACTGTAAATGCATACGAACTTGCAACAGATATTAAAGCAGGAACATATTCTGTATCCGCTACTGCAACAATTGGTGGTGTTGATAAGAAATTTAATACTACATTTGTATTAGACAATACTCAGACAAAAGCTATCGCGAAAATTGATACTAAGGCTGCAAGTTCTCAGACAGCTACTAGAGATGCTGCAGCTGATGCTGTTGCTTTACTTACAGAGTTAAATAATTCTGATAAGTTTAGTTATACTTATGACGGAATAAAACAGAATTTCAGTATCGTAAGTGCTGATGCTAAAGAGAATGGAAAGGCTCTTTATATCACATCTGTTAAGGTTGTTGTTGTAAATGATGCTGGTGCTTCAATTGTAGTAGAGTGCCCTATTAACACAGCATTTACTTTAAAATAAGTCGATTCGGTCGATTCGTTTTAAATGAAAAAATACAAGGTCGGAACATTTGTTCCGGCCTTGTTTGTTTAGGAGGGAAAACGATTATGTATATAAAAAAGGGGTCAAAAACAACACATATTATATTTACAGCATTGTTGATTTTAATATTGACCTTCTCATTCTATCAACCAATGGAAACTTATGCTGCAAATAAGACATTGGTTTATGAGCAATCAAAAAATGCAGATATATTGGCAAGTAATAAATATTCTATCAAATTGAATGTAACTGCTGATCTTGAAATTAATGTTTTTGTTCCAGCTCCTATTGGTGTCACTTTCACCATTAAAAACAGTTCTGGAAAAGTAGTTGGCAATCCCATGGTATTAACAAATTATGACGACTCATGGATATTAGATGGACGTGGATGGTATACATACAAGTACGTCGTTAATCAATTAAAAAAAGGAAGTTACTCTGTTGAGTATGTATTTGATCAGGAAACTAAATTTGATGCCAAAATTGTACAACTCTCGAATAATGTCAGTTTAAGCAGCAATAAATTATCCATCACTAAAGGATTTGTTAAAACACTTAAAGTAAACAATGGAGTTGCTACCTCCTGGACTTCAAGCAATTCTTCAGTTGCTTCTGTAAATAGGAAAGGAAAAATTACTGGTAAAAAAATTGGAACAACAACGGTTACTGCACACTTAAGTGACGGAAAATCCTTAAAATGTAAAGTCACAATCAAAGCAAATGAGTATTCAGGTAAGAAAATTAACATAGAGGATTCCGGAATCAATGAATATACAATTCGTGCATATCATGCAGCTTATCAAGCAAATGGAAATATGGTTATAAAATTTAGAATTGCCAACGGTACGAATAAAACAATCACCGCTATTCCGAAATTTCATGTTTCTGTAATCAATCAAAAAAATAAAGGAATAGCTTCTTATTCCAATAATTCTTTTAAAGTAAATGTTCCAAAACACTCTGTAAAAGAATATTCAATTACCATTAAGAAAAATTCTATTTCTGGTGGAAAGGCGGATTTAAGAAATACGAATATTGAGATTTCTGGTGAACGAGTAAAATTATAATTGGATTATAAATTTTTTCAAAAGAAAAGGGCATCGCACTAACTAGGTTAGTGCGACAGCCCCTTTTTAAAATAAACTTTTCAAATAATCAATAAGGATTATTTTACTGAGAAGTATCCAGTAATATCCGGAACCTCTACAGCAAGCCATACCCCTCTTACAGATGTAAGCTATGTTGTAAAGAAAGCTGATGGAACTGTTATCTATAGCGATGGTGTAGCCGGAGTCGCAGCAAAGACTAATAATGCATTTGTAAACTCAAATGGTGCATTATCTATCGAAGCTGTAACAGCTACTACCAATGGAGATGGAGATCCACTTCTTATTAAAAATCTTGAGGCTGGAACATATACTGTATATGCAGAAGGTAAAGATAATGTAGATAGTAATGTTGTTCCAAAAATTACAACAACATTTACTATTAAAGACACACAGGCTAAAGCAACTGTAGATACAAAACACAATAGTGTAGATGCAAGAACTACTTCTGGTTCTGCTATAAGTGCTGTTTTAGCTGATTCTGTAGTTGTTAAGTATGGTGTTATACTTATACAAATGTAAAGGATTATACAGATACACATACAGGTCTTGATGTTGCAACTTACGAAGTCGTAAAGAACAACGGATATACTGTTAAGTTTACAAATGGTCAGACAGAGAGTTTCCTTACAAGCGGTGAAGGATTTACCGTTACAAAAGTTACTGTTTGGGTAAATGCCGGTATTTTAAAAATCCCTCTGTGCAATGCACAGAGGGATTTTATTATTTAGATGAATAATTCAATCTAAATTATTTTACTGTAATTGATTTAATTAAATTTACATCAATATCAATGTTAGTATAAACATTAGGAGATACTTCAATCTTAAGAGTTAATTTAGAAACATTAAAATATGTTCCATTAACTTTAACGGAATCACTGGTAACTTCTCCCCTAACATTGTCATTAACTTTGTATTCTACAATATTAGCAGCTAAACCATCAGTCTTATTATCGACATCACTACGATCAGTGTATACTTTGTCGCCATATGTTATAACAAGTGCCTGACCTAAGGCAGCAGATACGGTATTGTAAGCTGCATCAACAGTTTCAGCTTTTTGCTCTACACCAGCAGCTGCCTGAGAATCCTTAATAGTAAAGCTTGTTGTCATTGTAACCTTTGTATTAGCGTCCTTCTGATATACAGCTGTAACATCATACTTACCAGCAGCAATATTCTTTGTTGCAGTAATTGCAGAACCAGAAGTTGAAGTTGAAGTTGAAGTAGTTAATGCATCAAAAGTTAATACACCAGAAACATTTTTAGTAAAGGCACCCTTAGATACTACAGTTGCAGCAGTATCGTCATAAACTACTTTACCATCTTTGTCTTTTACAACATATTTGGTAGTAGTTTCTCTTGTAACATCAGTACCGTCATTCATTCCGATCATAGAAACTGTAACTGTCTGGTCTTTTACATCTTTTCCAACAACGATATCTGCATTGTCATTAGCTACATCTAATCTCCAAGCTGTAGCTGTAGTGTTTGTTGCTTCTTTTACTGTAACACTAACTGTCTTTGCAACAACTTCCTTGCCATCTTTCTTGTAAGAAATCTTGTATACATAATTTCCTTTTTCTGCAGAATTTTTAAATGTAACTGTCTTATCATTATCATATGTATAATAATTAGATCCTGAAATATCAGCAGGAACCTTTCCAGATACATCTGTAGATAAGCATTCTACATTAAGAGTTGCTGAAATATCATCTCCATACTGATCCTTAACAGTTGCCTTTACAGCCTTTGCATCACCGCTAAGACTTCTTGATACAGTTACACTGTACTTATCTAACTCAAGAGTTGCTACGGTTCTCTCAGCACCAATTTCGATAGCAACAGATCCAACAACCTTATCATCTTTTTTAATAAGGATATAAGCTGTACCACTCTTTAATGCTGTAACATTTACTTTCTTTGAGCCTAAAGAAGATGTAGCTAACATAAGAACTGTTTTATCAGAAGTTTCTACGGAATACTTAGCATATTCAGAACTAGAAATTTCTTTGCCGTTTGCATCCTTAATTTTGAAGAATACGGCCTTATTAGGATCTTTTACTGCAATTTTCTTTGTATCTTTAGCCTTATCAAATGATGCTTTAGTATTATCATCAATTCTAGCATCAAAGCTATTTACAACAGCCTGATCAACTGCGGTAATTGTAACTTTGTTTGGTCCAATATTTCCTTCTGGCTTACCATTCTGGTCATACTTACCTGTCTTGTATGTGATGGTTGCTTCAGCAGTATCACCAACTTTATTTAAATAAAGCTTAGATCCACTTGTATAACCATTTCCCTTGGTATCAATTGTGAAGTCATAAGTAGCATCAGATGAAGGATAAGATACTTCTTTAACAATAACACCATTAGCGTCTTTAGATACTAACTTAACTTCCGTCTCAGTAGCTGCAGGAATTGTCACATTGTCAAGACCGATAGAAGCAACCTTTCCGTCAGAAGCTACGAATGTCTTTGTGATTCCATCAAGAGTCACATCATATGTAGCAGCATCCTTTAATTCACTGAACAGAGTTAATGTAACCTTAGAAGCATCCTTAGAATCAACAGATACCTTAGATACTGGATAAACAACGTTTGTTGTCTCGTTCTTTACTACGAAATCAGTAGGCTTAAGATTCTTTGTATTACCAGTAACAGTAGCTGTAAGCTCTGTCAACTTGTTCTGTGCTACAGTAGAAAGAACATAGTTCTTAACTTCTACATCCTTAGTAGTTGTAGCTGAATCCTTACCAACGGTAATCTTAGCTGTGATTGTTGCCTTACCAGCCTTAACACCAGTTACTGTACCGTCAGCTGCTACTGTTGCAATAGAATCATCGCTTGATGTGTAAGTAATCTTAGCTCTTGAAGAATTTTTCTTAGTATTTGTTAACTTAGTTGTGCTTCCAATAGCTACTACTGAATCTCCAGATAAAGCAACGCCTACCTTAGCAACTTTCATTGTGTAAGTAAGTTTCTTTGTCTTTGTTTTAGCACTCTTCTTTGTAGAAGTCTTGTAAGTTACCTTAACCGTAACTTTAGCGGTACCTGGCTTAACACCTGTAACCTTAATCTTCTTTGCTGCTGTCTTCTTAACAGTTGCAACAGACTTCTTGCTGCTTGTTGCAGTTACTTTAACAGACTTCCAAGACTTTGGAGTTTTAACTGTAACTGTCTTGTAGCCCTCAGAATAAACTGTGGCTTTTGTTGCGCTAAGCTTTGCTGTAGAAGCTGCCTGTGCGTTTGTAGCAGGAACTGCTGTTACAACCATAGCTGCAGCGAGAGCAAAAGCTAACACTTTTTTGCTTGATTTCATGTTTTTTCCTCTCTTTCTTTTTGACTAACTTCCATCTCTTCTACTCGTTTAACCCTGCACGTTTAAGTTCCTTCATCTTCTCTTCCAAACCGCTGCGGACGATTTTTCCAATCCAATGTTCTCGCTAATTGCCTCCACTGACCTTCCTCGGTCTTACTGTTAAGTCCATCGTCAGTTTCATCTGCAGACACACAAATCATAAATGACCAGAAACTTTCGCACATCAGACGTCGGCGTAGAGTGTGATATCAACGTTGATTGTCCAGCATCAAGATCAGCAAGCTGAGGTTCCGATGACTTATATTTCTAATATGTATCTGTAATTGTAAGGTCTGTCTGGAACAAGTTCCAGTTTCCATAGCCTCGATAGTAGTTCATCACTTGTCGTACTATTTATAGTACTCTTTTAACTACTCTACGTGACAATCATACACCAAGTATTGTATCTTTGCAACACCAAAATTACATTTTATTGAAAAAATTCTTTAATATTTTCTTAAGCATTTAAGAGTTTTTTCACTTTTTTCTATTATTAAAACTATTTCACGCGTAGTTCGAGTGAAACTACGCGTGAAGATAAACAATTCTATTTAAAGTAAGCAACTCCGGATTCGAAGATCTTCATATCCTGCTCTCCGTAGATGTTCATGGCAACGGCCTCACCACGGCGCTCGCTGTGTGCCATCTTTCCGAGTACACGTCCATCCGGACTGGTGATACCCTCGATCGCCATGTACGAACCATTGACATTCCACTCTTCATCCATGGTTGGCTCGCCGGCTTCATTGACATACTGGGTGGCAACCTGTCCGTTTGCAAAAAGCTTGTCCAGCCATTCCTTCGGAGCTACGAAACGTCCCTCTCCATGGGATGCCGGGTTGCAGTATGTTGCACCAAGCTTTGCCTGCTGCAGCCATGGGGATTTGTTTGTTACGACCTTGGTATATACCATCTTGCTGATGTGGCGGTTGATGGTGTTGTAGGTCAGTGTCGGGGAATCCGCACTCTGTGCCTGGATCTGTCCGTAAGGAACAAGTCCCAGTTTGATCAGTGCCTGGAATCCGTTGCAGATACCAAGTGCCAGTCCGTCACGTTCTGACAGCAGTCTGCTTACTGCCTCGGTCATCTTTGCATTCCGGAATGCTGTTGCAAAGAACTTTGCAGATCCTTCCGGCTCATCTCCTGCGGAGAATCCACCCGGGAACATGATGATCTGTGACTGATCGATTGCCTTGACAAATTCATCGACAGAATCACGGATGTCTGCTGCACTCAGATTCTTGAATACTTTTACAATTGTATTGGCACCTGCACGCTCAAACGCTTTCGCACTGTCGTACTCACAGTTTGTTCCAGGGAATACCGGAATGAATACGGTCGGCTTTGCGACTTTGTTTCTGCATACATAGATGTTCTTCGTATCGTATACGTCACTCTGTACTTTTTCTTTATCCTCGGTTGCGCGGGTTGGGAATACACGCTCGAGTGTTCCCTGCCATGCATCAAGTGCCTCATCCATGGAAAGAGCCAGGTCTTTGTATACGAATTTCTGTGCATCGTTCACTTCACCGACAACAACTCCGGATGCTTCTTTTATAATAGGAAGAAACTCTTCTTTTACTTCTGCTACGATATTACCAAATCCCGGTGCAAATAAGGTTTCTGCAGTGACATCATCGGCAATTGTTACACCCAGTTTGTTACCGAATGCCATCTTGCTGACTGCTGCTGCCAGACCTTTTCCGTCAAGTGCATAGGCACTGCGGATTGCACCCTTGCCGATCAGCTCATGAATCTTATCATACAGTTTCATCACCTGTTCATATACCGGCAGATCATACGCGTTCTTTTCGATCGTAAAGAGTACCAGCTTATCTCCTGCTTCTTTCAGTTCCGGTGTGATCACGTCTTTTTCTCTTGCCACATCGACTGCGAAAGAAACCAGTGTCGGAGGCACGTCAATATCGTTAAAGGTTCCGGACATGGAATCTTTTCCACCGATGGACGGCAGTCCAAAACCGATCTGTGCATCAAATGCACCGAGCAGTGCGGCAAACGGCTGGCTCCATCTCTTTGGATCTTCGTTCATTCTGCGGAAATATTCCTGGAAAGTAAATCGTACTTTCTTGTAATCACCACCGGCGGTCACGATACGGGAAAGAGATTGAGTACCGCATAAACCGATCCATGGTATGGACTCCAGGAGGATAAGTACGGATCAAATCCGTAGGACATCATGGTTACGGTATCGCATTTTCCTTTCAGAACCGGAAGTTTGGCAACCATGCTCTGTGTCTCGGTCAGCTGATAGCGGCCGCCGTATGGCATGTAGACACTTCCCGCACCGATGGAACCGTCAAACATCTCGACAAGTCCCTTCTGGGAACATACATTAAGATCCGCAAGCATGGCAAGCCATGCTGATTTGTTGTCGTTTTTCTGTAATGCATCTGCAACTTTCGGAAGTTCGATCTTTTTAAAGAAGTTGTCTTCCTCTTTTGGCATCTCGACTTCGACATCTGCTTCCTGATGCGCACCGTTGGTATCGAGGAATGCACGGGAAATATTGACAATGTCTTTTCCTCTCCACTCTAAGATCAGTCTCGGCTCCTCGGTAACAACTGCCACCTCGGTTGCTTCAAGGTTTTCTTCTTTTGCATAAGCAAGGAACTGCTCGACATCCTGCGGAGCGACAACCACTGCCATACGCTCCTGGGACTCGGAGATTGCAATCTCCGTTCCATCCAGACCGGCATATTTCTTCGGTACTTTGTCCAGATTCACGCGCAGTCCGTCTGCAAGCTCACCGATGGCTACCGATACACCGCCGGCACCGAAATCGTTACATTTTTTGATAATATGGCTGACTTCTTCTCTGCGGAACAGGCGCTGCAGTTTACGCTCAGTCGGTGCATTACCTTTCTGTACCTCGGCACCACATACAGACGTAGACTGTGTGTTATGTGCCTTGGAAGATCCGGTTGCTCCACCGATACCGTCACGTCCGGTACGTCCGCCCAGAAGGATAATCTTATCTCCCGGATCAGAGGTCAGTCTCTGTACGGCACGTCTCGGTGCGGCACCCATGACAGCACCGATCTCCATACGTTTTGCTACATAATCCGGATGGTAAACTTCTTTGACATATCCGGTTGCCAGTCCGATCTGGTTTCCATAAGAGCTGTAACCTCTGGCTGCCTCGCGCACGATCTTCTTCTGTGGCAGCTTACCCTCAATCGTATCTTTTACGGATACGGTTGGATCTGCGGCTCCGGTCACACGCATTGCCTGATACACATAAGTTCTTCCGGAAAGCGGATCACGGATGGCTCCGCCTAAACAGTAGCAGCACCACCGAACGGCTCAATCTCGGTCGGATGGTTATGTGTCTCGTTCTTAAAGTTTACAAGCCACTCCTCTGTCTTTCCATCTACTTCCACCGGTACCACGATGGAACATGCATTGATCTCGTCAGATTCTTCCTGATCTGCAAGTTTTCCTTCTTTTTTCAGACGTTTCATGGCAAGCAGTGCCAGATCCATCAGGCAGACAAACTTGTCATCGCGTCCCGCATACAGTTTCTTGTGGGTATCAAGATATTCTTCGTAAGTCTTTTTGATTGGTGCCTGGTAAAATCCTTCATCAAACTTCACATTTTTAAGTTCTGTCGAAAAGGTGGTATGACGGCAATGGTCACTCCAGTAAGTATCAAGCACGCGGATCTCTGTCACGGACGGATTCCGCTTCTCGGTATTTTTGAAGTAATTCTGGATATGTAAGAAATCCTTAAAGGTCATGGCAAGATTTAAAGAGCTGTACAGTTCCTTTAAGTGTGCTTCTGCCATGTCGATAAATCCGTCGAAAACTGCCACGTCTGCCGGCTCATCGAAATTCTGTACGAGGGTATCCGGCTTGTCCATACCGGTCTCACGGGAATCTACCGGATTGATACAATACTTTTTGATCGCCTCTAACTCATCCTCTGTGATGTCACCCTTGATCACATAGGTCGTCGCGCTGCGGATGATCGGCTCCTCATCCTCATTTAAAAGCTTCACGCACTGCTCTGCGGAATCCGCTCTCTGGTCGAACTGTCCCGGCAGGAATTCTACGGAAAATACGTTTCCGCCTTCTGCGTCAAAGTTCTCCTCATAAATATCATCCACTGGTGGCTCGGAAAATACCGTCTGCAATGCCTTCTGGTAAGTGGCATCCGATACATTTTCCACATCATAACGGATCAGAACACGCACCTGATCTGCAGCGATTCCGAGATAATGCTTTACCTCATGTTTTAATTCTTTTGCCTTTACGGCAAAATCCGGTTTCTTTTCTACGTACACACGACGTACATTGCCCATTGGATTTACCTCCTTCTTTTGCGAAACGGAATGCCCCCTGTATTCGGGGGCATTCTATTGATCTTTATGTTATTGTATCATGGGTTGACAATTAAGTAAAATTAATATCGCTTACGATATCTATTACCTGTTCTTATGAAATTACTGTACGGTAATTGCACTGTCCGTTACAACGCCCGGAGTGTCCGGTTCCGGCTGATCCGGCTGATCGGTACCCGGGTTTGGATTTACAAAATTAATCTTTACTTTCAGCTTTCTGGATTTATTTCCTGCCGTATCTTTGACATATACGGTCACGCTATAAGTTCCATAGGTTCCTCTTTCCATAGCGGTAACTGCCTTATGTGCTTCTCTGGCATCCACGAAAACATATTTTGACGCAAGTTTTTTGCCCAGATCTTTTGCCACTACATCTGCCTTAATTGCAGAAACCAGTTTTTCTTTGGAAACGGCTTTATTGTAGGTCAGTGTCTTTCGCTTCAGGCTGATGGATGGTGCTTTCGTATCTTTTACGGTAATTACGATGCTCTTTTGGGTCTTGTTTCCTTTGGCATCTTTTGCGGTGTATGTAATCTTATATTTTCCGGTCTTTGCCGCATTGACTTTTCCGGAAACGGTAAATTTAAGTGTCTTACCTCTGTAATCGGTAGCTTTCACACCCTTTTTCAGATCTACTTTGCTGTTTGTTCTCTCGATGGTTTTATTCTTGATTCCCTTAATCGTCGGGCGAAGTTTCAGCCATGGATTTCTCGGATCCGGATCGGTCGGATCCCATCCGCGGTACGGACTGTTTACATCAATACGGATCGGGGTAGGCTTGCCCAATGGTCCCGGATCTTTGCTGTCATAGATGGTTACTTTGGTTCCTACCGGGCAGTTGTCATAGATCCACTTGGCATCTTCCACATTCAGACGGACACATCCGTGGGATGCCGTCTGTCCCAGACGGTTATAAGAATTGTATGCCAGCCTGCTCGGATCCTGTGAACTGTAAAACACAGAGTGGAACAGCACACCACCGTGAATACGGCGCAATACTGTCCGTACACACCGCCCATAAGTGTATGCCAGCGGTATTTTGCCGGAATCGAAAATGTTCCTGTCGGGGTGGCATTGTTGACACCGACCGAGCAGGCAAATGCTTTGACCGGTTTGGTATATTTGCCTTTGGAATCAAGTGCATATACGGTCACACAGTTCTGCTGACGATTGATTTTAATGTAATATGGCAGTTTTGCTGCCTGAGTTATAACGGGTGTTCCTGCGAACACAAGCAGCATGAGTGCCGCCATCAATCCGCATAAGGTTTTCAAAATTCCCTTTTTCATGATAATCTCCTTTTCTCTCCTTTGTGAAAGGTATATAATATATCCTATACTATACTATACTACTGAGGATATGATCGATGGATATCAATTATGAATTATACAAGGTTTTCTATTATGTTGCAAGCTCTCTCTCATTTTCGGATGCAAGTAAGAAGCTGTTTATCTCCCAGTCAGCGGTAAGCCAGTCTATCAAAACATTAGAGCGCAAGCTGGGACAGCCGCTTTTTATCCGCAGCACAAAAAAAGTGCAGCTGACTCCTGCCGGTGCTCTGCTTCTGAAACTGTGGAACCTGCCATGAATCTGATCTCACGCGGCGAAAGCCAGCTTTTAGAATCCGGCTCTCTGGGCCTGGGACAGCTGCATATCGGTGCCAGCGACACGATCTGCCGCTATTTTCTTCTGCCGTATCTGCAGAAATTCCATCGGAAATTCCCGGATGTTCCGATTAAAATCACCAATGCCAGCTCGATGGGCTGTGTAGACCTGTTAGAGCAGCGCCGGGTAGATCTGATTATCACAAATTTTCCAAACCCGCATCTGAATCCTTCCTATATTCAGAAAACGGTTGGCTCTTTCTCGGATGTGTTCGTCGCCAATCCGGCATATTTTGATCTGGCGAACCGCATCGTTCCTTTCTCGGAGCTTGGCACCTATCCTCTCATGATGTTAGACCGCAAGAGCACAACGAGTGAGTTTCTGCACCACATTTTCCTGCAGCATCAGCTGGAACTGCTACCTCAGGTAGAGCTCAGCAGCAACGATCTGCTCATTGACATGGCCCGCATCGGTCTTGGAATTGCTTTTATCCCGGATTTTTGTCTGAAACACAAGCCGGAGGATCTCTTCCTCGTCCGCACGCAGGAAACGATCCCGCAGCGGCAGCTGGTGGCTTCGTTAAACCCTACCCTTCCGGTTTCTGCCTCCACCGAAGAGTTTTTAAAGCTCCTCCCGGACGTCTGACCAGAACCGGCTCACTTCTTCCCGCAGCTGCGGCAGACCACAGACGCTTCTCTTTTCCCATTCTCTCGGAAAAAGCGCTCCGTATTCGCGCTGCAGGAAACGTTCATCCAGCAGAAGGATCACGCCGCGGTCCTCGCTGGTCCGGATCACGCGCCCTGCTGCCTGCAGGACTTTGTTCATTCCCGGATAGCGGAACGCATAGTCAAATCCGGACAATCCCCGCTCATCATAATAATTCTTTAAAATTTCACGTTCATCGCTGACCTGCGGAAGTCCGGTTCCCACGATGATGGCACCGATCAGCCGGTCGTTTTTCAGATCAATGCCTTCCCCGAAAATTCCACCCATCACACAGAACGCAACGAGTGTCCCCTGTCGCTCTTTTTCAAATTCTTCCAAAAATGCTTCTCTTTCGTGTTCTTTCATATTACTATGCTGCATCAGAATCTCGCACGAATCGGCCGCCTTCCCGGCAAAGACCTCATATACATCCTGCATCAGCCGGTAAGACGGGAAAAACACCATGTAATTTCCCTGCTGTGCTTCTGTGACTGCACCGATATAGTCCGCGATTTTTTCGTATTCTTTTCTGTTCCTCCGCGTATATTTTGTGCTCACATCCCGGCCAAATGCGAGAAGTCTCTGTGTCTGGGCAAACGTACTCTGCGCATAAATGGCATAGTTATCCTCGTCCGTGGAAAGTAGCCGCTTGTAGTATCCGATCGGCAGGAGCGTTGCGGAGAAAAAGATCGTGGAATTGCTTTTATCGATGCATTTCTGCAGATTGACCGACGGATCTACGCAAAAGAGCCGGATCCGGAACTGACCTTCCTCCGTCATCTGGCTGTAGATCACGTAATGGTCATCCACCAGATCATAGATATTCAGGAAATTGCGCAGCGCAAAGTAAAAATCCAGCACCGTTTTCTTCTCCGGAAATTCCCGCGGTTTTTCCAAAAATTCATCCATCTGGGAGGCCAGCCGCATAAGGTGGAAGGTCAACGTTCCCACACTGTCCAGAATCTGGTAGTGCTCACACTCACGTTTCATTTCCAGCATGGCTTTGTTGCATTTGTCCAGGATACGGCAGATCGTACGGCTGTGCGCTTTCATGATCCGCTTCACTGCAAGCACGTCTTCTTTGTACAGATCGGCACTGTACATCTCCCTGCTGCGATCCACGAGGTTATGTGCCTCATCCACCAGGAACAGATAGTCTCCCTTTATCCCCTCCTGAAAAAAGCGTTTCAGATATACATTCGGATCAAATACGTAATTGTAATCACAGACAATATTGTCTGCCCAGGTTGCCACATCCAGACTCATCTCAAACGGGCACACCTGATATTCTTTCGCCTGCGCTAAAACTTCCTCTCTGGTAAACAGGTTGGATTTCTGCAAGAGATCAAACACCGCATCGTTCACCCGGTCAAAATGTCCCTTTGCATATGGACAGTTTACCGGGTTGCAGTCCATCTCTTCACACAGGCAGAGTTTTTCTTTTGCTGTAATCTGGATCACTTTGGCACGATAGCCCTGTTCTTCCAGCAGTGCAAACGTTTCTTTTGCCACAGTTGCTGTGATGGTCTTTGCCGTGAGATAAAAGATCCGGTCTGCCAGCCCTTCTCCCACTGCTTTTACCGCCGGAAAGATTGTGGAAATTGTTTTGCCCACTCCGGTCGGTGCCTCGATAAACAGGTTCTTCCCCCGCAGAATGGTGCGGTAAACATCGGCAACCAGCTTCTTTTGTCCCTGCCGGTAGGAAAATGGAAACTCGAGTGTATGAATACTCTCCTGCCGCTGTTTTTTCCATGCGATCTGCCAGTCTGCCCATTTCCGATAATCTTCGATCAGATGCGTAAACCACACGGTCAGTGTCTCAAATGTATAAATCTCCCGGAAATACCGAATTTCTTCCGTATCCAGATTGCAGTAGGTCATCTGCACGCCGATCCGCTCCAGACGGTTCTGTTTCGCATAGATATACGCATAGCACATTGCCTGGGCTTTATGCACGTAGACCGGCTGTTCCATTGCCGCAACGTTTCTATATACACCCTTGATCTCATCGATGAAGCTGATTTCTTCTTCCGGAGGGATTTCCGCCGCAAACTCCATCTCCGGTTGCAGCACAGACTCCGTCGCAGCCGGCAGATCCGGCTGAAATTTTCCATAGGCGATTCCGTCTGCACGTCCTCCACGACCAGTACGTAATCGTTGGCTTTCCATTCAATTTTCAGCGGTACTTCCGCCTGGTAGGAGGTGTCCATGCTTTTTTGAATTTTCCGGTGGATACGGCTGCCTTCCATCATGGCCTCTGCACTCGCCAGCTTTCCGGCACGATTATCGATATCTCCTGCCCGGAAAATAAACTCTACCAGATTTCTCACAGAGATATGTAATTCCTGCATGTACACCTCCTTTCTCCCGCGGGTATTTTCCTGTTGTATGAAGCGGGTTTTTATTTGTTCCATTATTTTACAATAAAAAGCCCCGCTCCGGAATACGGAGTGGGACTTAAAGTTCCATAGTCACGATATAATAATTGTATTATGCCACTGCAAATTTAGCAACTACGTTTTCGAAATTTTCATTCTTTCCACCGTAGCAAACCTGAAGATTCTTTTTTACGCCAAGTCCAATCATACCAAGCAATGACTTTGCATCAATGAATGTTCTGTCACATTTTACATCAATATCAAAATCACAACCACCTGCTGCACGTACAAAATCCTTAACTTCATCCATATCTGATAACCGAATTACTTTAACAGTTTCATACATAATCCAACACCTCTTTCTACCTTTAAACAACATACTTTTATTATCATCCCCAAGTTTAGAAAAGATTATGCCACTTTTTTTCTCATCTGTCAAAGTTATGCAAACTTCGCATTTCTCCGGTTTTTCCTGCATAATGACGGTAATCGCGCAACCGTTTCCATCAGATTCTTACCGTTTTTTTTCGTGTATTTATATTTATACCTGCTATCTTATGCAATTTCTCCAAAAAATTGCCTTTCCAATCACCAAAACAAGCATTTTTTGATGAAAACTATTTTTATCAAAGTGGTTTCCCACTTTTTTTCAGAATATCCACATATAATTCTCCGATCGGACTGACCTTTATCCCCTTGTGCCGGATATAGCCGATCCGCATCTTTTCGCTCTCCGCCAGCGGCACTGCCGCATAATCATTTCCGTTTAATTCTTCACAGATAATCCCGGAACAGAGCGTATAACCATTCAGCCCAACCATCAGATTCAGCATGGTCGCCCGGTCATCCGCATGGATCATCTTCTTATATTCATAGGTACTTTTCATCTCTTCGGCAAAATAAAAGGAATTATTTTTCCCCTGTTCGAACACAAGACATGGATATTCCTGCAGTTCTTTCATAGAAATTACATCCCTTTGTGCCAGCGGATGTCCTTTCCACAGATATACATAGGTGTCACAGGTAAACAGTTCTTCAAAAATCACATCATTTTCCTTGAAAAGTTTCTGGAGTACTGCTTCATTAAATTTGCTCAGGAAAAGAATCCCCAGCTCACTTTTCATGTTGCGCACATTTTCGATTACCTGATTCGTCTGTGTCTCATGCACGGCAAATTCATATTCTTCCATTCCGACAGCCTTTACGACTTCCACAAATGCCTTGACCGCAAAGGTATAATGCTGCATAGACACGGAAAATTTCTTTTTGGATGCAGACGAAATATAACGGGATTCCAGCAAATGATACTGCTCCACGACCTGCTTGGCATATCCGATAAATTCCTCTCCCTCCGGTGTAAGCACGATTCCGCGGTTTGACCGGATAAAAATGGTGATTCCTGCTTCTTCTTCCAGTTCGCGCACAACCGCAGACAGATTGGGCTGTGAGACAAACAATTTTCGGGATGCTTCGTTCATGGAACGGCTTTCTGCAATCGTAATTACCTGATGTAACTGCTGTAGGGTCATATGTCTTACCTCTTTTCCTTAAGCAAATGATCTGTTATATACCGGACAAGGATCTGAAGTATCCATGCAATCACAATGGAACTGCATACCAGCACCAGTTCGTAACGCAGATGGCATGTATGAAATGCTGCTCCCTTCATAAATTTTCGTATGGTAACATGTACCAGATACAATTCCAGCGAATGAGCACCAAACCATTCCAGTATTCTTATAACCGGGCGCATAGATAACCGGGAAAAGATCCAGGCAATTCCCGCACAACATGAGATATTAAAAATTCCGGTCACATACCTTGCAAAAATAGGAGATCCACTTGGAAGCATGGTGAGCAAATAGCCGGATAACGCAAAAAGAATCAACCATTTCCAATAACTTTCCCTTTTTTCATAGCTGGATCTGCCATAAAAACAGCCCGCTATAAAAACAGGCAGACGAAGCAAAGCAATATTCACATTTCCAAACATATCTTTCTCATATAATGCAATTACAAGTGCTAATACTGTAATAGCACTTACAATAGAAAGCAGACGGATCTCTCCATCTATTGCGTCTCGTGCGCTATCCACAATCTGAAAGATATAGGGATAAATCAGATAGCATAACAGCATAAGTCCAATATACCAGTAAAGCCTGTCTCCATCACTGAAAAATGTGATAAATGTAAAGTCTTTTATGGCTTCTCCCCATCCTGTTTTATCCACACAGACATCTAATAAAATATAAGAGGGTACGGCTACGATGCAATAAGGAATCAGAATTCTTTTTAATCTTCTTATGTAAAAGCTTCTAACATCTGATCTTTTTTTCATGGAATAATATAATCCCAGACCAGAAAAGAATAAAAAAGCATCCACACTTGATGATGAAATATATCTCCAAAAGAAGGAAATCCAGCCACTAAAATGATAGGAGTAATAATGACAGTCATCCGTAAAATGAAAAACTATAATCAATATGATGGATATTCCCATTAACGCACCCCGATATTGCGAAAGCACGCTGTTACTTGTTTTTCTCATATATATTCTCCTCTATAAAAATTTAATTTAAATTACTATAAATAAAAAAACACCTAAACAGGTGTTTTTAAAGAACAGGGGATGAGAGAATCGAACTCCCACCAAAGGTTTTGGAGACCCCTATCATACC
>ERZ791624.820-NODE-820-length-18424-cov-4.067287_pt1 | contig 18424 bp, 16 predicted proteins | sample MGYA00510058_ERZ791624 | MGnify/ENA primary metagenome ERZ791624 (study PRJEB30046, sample SAMN00715158) | human gut metagenome | study: EMG produced TPA metagenomics assembly of the A metagenome-wide association study of gut microbiota in type 2... | reverse complement strand
TCGTCAGTAACGAATCCCGCAGCCTCGAAAAGTGGATAATGGAATAAACTGATTTGGAAGTAAAAAGACCGAAACAAGTGTTTCGGTCTTTTTATTAGTATTTATGTTTCTTACTTTTCAATAGAGAAGTGCTTGGAAGCCAATCTGTAGTTGTCAACAAAGACTTCTACATTGTAATTGCCTTTTGATAGTGCTGAGTTAACATTATGATATATGGCAAGAGAAACTTCTTGTTGGTCATACTCAATAACTTTCTTTTCAGAGTATTCTACGTTTCCTCCTTCAAAAGGAAAAGTTTTGCCACCACCAAGAACTGTTCCTTCTGGGCTAACAATCCTCACATAGAAAGTCTTTTCGCCGACTGGTGTTGAATTATTTTGTGGAACAGTAAATGTAACGAGCAGTTGCTTAGCCTTGCCGATACGCTTTTCAAGTTTGCCCTTTTTGTTGAGAGGCTTGAATGATAGGGCTGTTATGTTTAGTTTCTCGGCCAGTTCCATTCTTTGGTTGAGAACTTCGTTCTTTTCTGTATAATCTTTAACTGTACTTGATAATCTTTCGTTCTTTTCTTTGATTTCCGCATTTTCAGCCTTAAGACCTGCATTCTCCTTTGTCAAAGAGTCAATAACGGCAACATAGTGACGCATCAGTTTCTTTAGCGATTCAATTTCACCCTTTAACTCGTTGATGCGTTTTCCACTTGTTATCTTTTGAGTTTTTAGTTCAACAAGGAGTTGCTCAACCTTGTTTTTTGCCTCAGAGTATTTTTCAATAAGAGAGTCATTTTGCAGGTATTGAGCCTGGTTTTCATATTGTTGGAATTCAACATTCAGTTGCTCATATTCGCCAGCAAGTTGTAATTGCTCGTTTGCCAATTTCAACGAGTCGATTTGAGCCTGCATATCTGTTTTAGACTGTCCGCAAGAGCCCAATAGGAAAATCATTCCAATAAGTGCTAATACGACAATAACACCGCCTAATCTGACAAATTTGCGGCTTTTTTCCATTTCTTTATCTTCAAATTTTTCTCTTTTCATACTTATACATTTTCTGCAAAAATAATTCATATATGTGAGAAATTATAATAACAAAGGAAATTTAACTTTTCAATAGGCATTTTATTTTGCAAAATGCTGTAATTATGGTATTTTTTATTGATATAGGGTGAAAATTTTATTAATTTTGTAATTTAAGAAAAGAGTATAAAATGGCAAATATAAATAAAACCAACGTGGCAAGATTGCTGGACAAGGCAAAAATTCAATATGAGTTGGTGCCTTATATTGTTGATGAATCTGATTTGTCGGCGGGTCATATTGCAGATCAGTTAGGCGAAGACATTAACCAAGTTTTCAAGACTTTGGTGTTGCATGGAGATAAGGTAAAGAATATTGTTTGCGTTGTACCGGGAAATGGGGAGGTTGACCTTAAAAAGGCGGCTAAGGTTTCTGGTAACAAAAAAGTGGAGATGATTCCGATGAAGGATTTGCTTCCAACAACTGGCTATATTAGAGGAGGATGTTGCCCGATTGGAATGAAGAAAGCATTTCCCACATATATTCACCAGACATGCTTGGATTTTGATTATATATATGTCAGTGCCGGGGTGCGTGGACTTCAGTTGAAGTTGAATCCTAAAGACCTTGTTGGGTATGTTCGTGCGGAAGTTGCTGATATTGCTTGCTTTGAATAAATTTTGACTATGAACGAGTTTGGATTAGTATATAGGCTGACGTCTTTTGGCGAGTCGCATGGTGCTGCCGTTGGAGGAGTTGTTGACGGTGTTCCGTCGGGCTTGAAACTTGATGCCGAGGAAATTCAAAAAGAACTTGACCGAAGAAAACCAGGTCAGTCTGATATAGTTACGCCAAGAAAAGAAAAGGATAGGGTGAAAATTCTTTCAGGTCTTTTCGAAGGAGTAACAACTGGTATGCCAATTGGATTCATCGTCGAAAACGAAAACCAGCATTCTGCTGATTATAGCAATATAAAGAATGCTTTCCGTCCGTCGCATGCGGATTTTACTTATACCTCTAAATATGGCATTCGTGACTATCGTGGCGGTGGCAGGTCATCTGCGAGGGAAACTATTTCACGCGTTGTTGCCGGTGCTATTGCCAAGCAGGCGTTGAGGCAGATGGGGATAACCATTACCGCATACACTTCACAAGTCGGAGATATTTCATTGGCTGGTGATTATACTCAATACATCCTTTCAGAGGCTGAAAAAAACAGCGTAAGGTGTCCTGATCAAGAAACGGCAAAGCGTATGGAGTCGCTGATAAAGTCTGTTCAGAAAGAGGGCGATACTGTTGGAGGCGTTGTTAGTTGTGTCATTTGCGGTTGCCCGACAGGTTTGGGAGAGCCTGTCTTTGACAAACTTCAAGCCCGTTTGGCTTACGCTATGATGGGCATAAATGCAGCAAAAGGTTTTGAATACGGTATGGGTTTCAAGAATGTTGGCCGCCGTGGCAGTGAAATGATTGATGAATTTGCCGCTGTTGATAGAGAGGTAACAACTGCTACAAACAATTCTGGAGGAATACAAGGCGGTATCTCCAACGGTATGGATATATATTTTAATGTTGCATTCAAGCCGGTAGCAACATTATTGCGTGATGTAAACACCATTGACAAGGACGGAAAAGAAACCGTTTTGAGGGCAAAAGGTCGTCATGACCCGTGTGTATTGCCGCGTGCTGTGCCAATTGTAGAGGCTATGGCTGCTATGGTGGCTTTTGATATGGTCTTGTTGAATAGGGTCTCAAAAATTTAGTCTATGGCAGGTTACGACGATTTCGGTGCATTTTTGAGAAAATATTTTACTGGCAAGGTGCAAAAAATATCTATCAATGCTGGCTTTACTTGTCCGAATAGGGATGGTAGTAAGGGCATTGGGGGGTGTACATATTGTAATAACCAGACATTTAATCCAGAATATTGTAAGCCGAATAAAACCGTTGCCGAGCAGATTGAGGAAGGAAAGACTTTTTTCAGCAAAAAATATCCTCTGATGAAGTATTTGGCATATTTTCAGGCTTATACAAATACTTACGGTGAGTTGCAGAATTTGAAGCGCCTTTATGAAGAGGCTCTTTCAGTTCCTGATGTTGTTGGACTTATTATCGGAACGCGTCCTGACTGTATGCCTGATGATTTGCTTGATTATTTGTCAGAACTGGCAAAGTCAAAGTTCGTCATGGTTGAATATGGAGCGGAAACAGCTTGTAATGCAACGCTGGAAATGATTAATCGCGGGCATACTTGGGAAGATACAGCCGATGCAGTTCGCAGGACGGCTGCGAAAGGCATTCCGTGCGGTTTGCATTTGATTCTCGGTCTGCCGGGTGAGGATGAACAGATAATGCTTGATACTATCCGTAAGGTTAACGAGTTGCCGATAGATACAGTTAAGATGCACCAGTTGCAGTTGATTAGAGGAACGAAGATGGCTCGTCAGGCAGAGGCTGGAGAAGTTGTCATTAAGCAGTTTACCGTTGATGAATATATAGACTTATGCGTAAAGGTCGTTGCGTTGGTTAGAAAAGGAATTTATATAGAGAGATTTGTGTCGCAATCTCCCGCAGAGTTCCTGATTTCTCCGCGTTGGGGTCTGAAAAATTACGAATTTACTAACAAGTTGAATAATAAACTAAAAGAGAAAAATATAGAGCAAGGTTCGGAATACTAATAATTAAAATCTAACGATATGAAATTAAAAAATCTTATTTTAGGAGTTGGAGCAGTTGGTTTGCTTTTCTCCTGTTCACAAGAAAAAACTTATCGCATAACGCCGACTTCTATGGAAGGAATCGAGATTGGCGATACTTTGAAACTACGCAACTATGCAACTGGAGAATCCATCGACAGTCTCGTTGTTAATGATTCAACAACTTTCGTCTTTGAAGGCACCTTGACAGAAAGTGTTCCAGCTGCATTGACTCAAAATGGTCGCAGAGTTGCTGCCTTTGTCCTCGAACCAGGCGAATTGAAGTTTGACGCAGCGAAAAAATCCATTACTGGCACATCTTTGAACGATACAGACAGCAAAGTTATGCTTTTTGTTGACAGTTTATATAAGAATATAAAGGAACAGACCAAGGCTCTTGCTGAATTGCCTGAAAAAGAAGGAATGGAAAAATTGTCGGCTTTATATATGAAGGCTCAAGATCTGAGAGATTCTACTTATCAAAAGGTGTTTAGAGACAATAAGACAAATCCTCTTGGATATATATACTTTGTAGAATTGGTAGGCGGTTGTGAAACTGTTTCTGAAATAAATGAAATGCTTCAGGGAACTCCTGAATGGTTCAAGGAAACTAAGGCTGTTAAGTCTTTCATTACAGAGGCAGAAAATCGTGACAAGACTTCAGTAGGCAAGAAGTTTGTTGATTTTGAAGTGACAACATCAGAAGGAAAGACTGTTAAGTTGTCAGATTATGTAGGCAAAGGTAAGTACGTCCTTGTCGATTTTTGGGCAAGTTGGTGCGGTCCTTGCCGTCGTGAAATACCGAATTTGAAGGTTATTTCACAAAAGCATAAAGACCTTGTAGTTCTTGGCGTTGCAGTTTGGGATAAACCGGAAGATACAAAAGTTGCAGTTGAGCAGTTGGAAATTAAATGGGACGTTATCGATAACGCACAGCAAGAACCTGCTAAATTGTACGGTATAAATGGTATTCCTTGCATTATCTTGTTTGGTCCTGACGGAACAATCCTTTCAAGAAACTTGCAAGGTGAAGAACTTGCGGCAGCAGTTGACAAGGCTCTTGCAAAATAAAGTAAGAGTCTTATTATAAGTAAAAAAGATGTGCCAGAAAATTCCTTTTGGCACATCTTTTTTGTGCCAAAATCCTTTATAAATTTTTGGAAATGTGATAATTCGTTTGTAATTTGCGGAAAAATTGGGGCGTATGCGTTTTCGTTGGTTTAAGATATTTTGTTGAATGTTGTTGTGTATCGCCGATAGTTTATAGGCAGTCGCGTCTGTTATTATTGGTTTGTCCTTTTTTGCAGGCAAATGGGCATTTGATAGTGTGATAATAGAAAATTTGTCGTACCTTTGCAAATTATAATAAGGAACGCCGTGAGGTGAGTCCCAAACAAATTTAAAATATATTTTATGACATTTGAAGAATTAGGAGTACGCGAGGATTTATTGCGGGCAATTAGTGAGATGGGTTTTGAAAGTCCTATGCCGGTGCAAGAGAAGGTAATCCCCCATTTGCTCCACAAAGATGGTGATGTAGTAGCACTTGCACAGACGGGAACGGGAAAAACGGCAGCATTCGGATTGCCGGTAATCCAAAGGATAGATATTCCTAATTGTAAGCCACAGGCATTGATATTGTCGCCGACGCGAGAATTATGCCTGCAGATTGGTGGAGATTTGGCTGATTATTCAAAGTACGTTGCCGGGTTGAAAGTGTTGCCTGTTTATGGCGGTTCAAGTATAGAAGTCAGATTCGCTCTCTCCGTCAGGGCGTTCATATTGTTGTTGCAACTCCAGGCCGATTGATTGATTTGATTAATAGAGGAACAGTTGACTTGTCAGGTGTTCACACTGTTATTCTTGATGAGGCTGATGAGATGCTGAATATGGGCTTTGTTGATGACATCAACAGCATTCTTGACAACGTTCCAGAAGACAGAAAGATGCTTCTTTTCTCAGCAACTATGCCGAATGAGATTGCAAAGATTGCGAAGAACTATATGCACAATCCTGAAGAGTTCGTTGTTGGTACTAGAAATGAGGGCGCTGAGAATGTTCGCCATATTTATTATATGGTTAATGCGAGAGACAAATATTTGGCTTTGAAGCGAATAGCAGACTCTAATCCAAATATCTATGCAATCATTTTCTGCCGTACCAGAAGGGAAACTCAGGAGATTGCAGATAATCTTATCGTTGACGGATATAATGTTGACTCATTGCATGGCGATTTGTCGCAGCAGCAACGCGACACGGTAATGAAGAAATTCCGTGAGCATACTTTGCAGTTGCTTGTTGCTACCGACGTTGCGGCTCGTGGTTTGGACGTTGATTCGCTTACTCACGTTATCAACTATGGTTTGCCAGATGATATTGCAACCTATACTCACCGAAGCGGTCGTACCGGCCGTGCTGGTAAGAATGGTGTTTCTATTTCTATTGTTCACTCTCGCGAGAAATCAAAAATCCGTGATATTGAGAAGCGTATCAGCAAGCAGTTTGAGCGTAAGATGGTGCCGACTCCTCAATATATTATAGAAAAGCAACTTTATAACCTTGCCGACAGGATAGAAAAGGTAGAGGTTAATGAAGATGAGATAGCAAAATATCTTCCAGGTATCTTGCGTAAACTTGAGTGGCTTTCAGGCGAGGACCTTTTGAAGCGTATCGTTTCTATGGAGTTTAACCGTTTGCTTGACTATTACAAAGATGCTCCAGAGGTTGAGGATTATGTAGAGAAGAAGCCTTGTGACGGAAAGGACAGCAAAAAGGGAAGCGGAAAGGCAGAAAGCCGTCGCCGTTCTGACGCTGATAAGGACAGTCGAAAGGCAGAGCGTGGGTATGAGCGAATTTATGTCAATGCAGGTAAGGCAGATGGCTTTATGCCGGCAAGGCTTATTGAGACTATCAATGAAAATATGGATGGACGTGTTGACATAGGTCGCATTGATTTGCTCCAGAACTATGCTCTTTTTGATGTAAGAAAAGGTTCAAGCAATAAGGTTATTACTGCGTTGAAGAATGCGCGTTTCTTTGGCAAAAGACTTTATGCAGAGGTTGCAGACCCTAAGAGAGACTATTCAAAGGCATCTAACAGAAAAAGCAACAGCAAAGGCAAGCGATATGATGAAGGCGACAAGTTCGCCAAGTTTAAAAAGGATAAAAAAGGCAGACGATAGAGTTATGAAACGGGTATTTGCTTTATTTTTGGTTATGTTGGCATGGGCAAGTGCTTATGCAGACGGTATTGCCAGCGTGTTTACTTCCGACAATATCCCTTTGTTTCCAACTCTTGAGAAAAATTCAAGATTGGATATGGTTGATTATTTTGCAGCCGGAAAGAAGATGGAGGTGCAGAACAAGATGGGAGGCAAGTCCCAGTTGCTTGAGTGCTATGATAATTATTTGAAGGTTAAGACTTCAGATAGTTCTTCAACAGAAATGAGGCTTACAGAACTGAATGGCGACACTGTTATTGCGGTAGTTCGCAAGTATGAAGTTCCTCAGGCTGATGCTGTTCTTGCATTTTATTCTGCAGAATGGAAAGAATTGCCTTTAGAAAAGGTGATAAAATTGCCAGTTATGGCTGATTTTATCAATGCTCCTAAAAAATTGAAGAAAGAATTGGCGGAGATGATAGAATTTCCGTTGATGACAATTTCTATTGCAGAAGAGGGCAAGATTGTTTTTGAGCCAACGGTGATGGAGTACCTCTCCATAGAAAATGCCGAGAAAATAAAGCAATATTTGATAGACAAACTCGTTTATGTAAAAAAGGGCAATCGATATGTCCTTGTTGAATAATGGCTAAGAAGCAAAATACAAAGACAAAAAATAAGAAAAAATTATATGCGTCGGGAGTAATAGTACTTTTATTGGTGCTATTTCTCCTCGCTTTATATTGGCTTTATCAGCGCACACGTCAGAAAGGCGCAGATGTTGACACTTCCCTTTACGAATTATCAGGAATCGACATATCCTCGCATAATGGTGAAATAGACTTTGCAGAGGTGAAAAATGCTGGCGTTAACTTTGTTTTTATCAAGTCAACGGAGGGAGCCAACTTTAAGGACCCAAAGTTTGAGCATAATTACGTTCAAGCTCTTGAAAACAAGTTTTTCCTTGGAACATACCATTTTTTCCGTTTTGATGTTGATGGAATAGAGCAGGCACGAAATTTTATGAGTGCTGTTGGCGACAAGTATTTTGATATGCCGCTCGTTCTTGATGTTGAGGAGCATGGCAATCCGTATGTCTTTATCAAGAGTAAGGTCGTTAGGGAATTGAGAGATATGGTAGATGAACTTATTGCAAATAACTATAAGGTAATGTTCTATACCAATAAAGATGGCTATAACAAGTTTATAAAGGGTAATTTTGATGATTATCCGTTATGGCTATGTGCGTTTTCCAAACCTGAAAATATTGAATGGACGATTTGGCAGTATAGCCATTGGGGAGAGGTCGATGGAATAAAGGGAGAAGTTGACCTTAATATTTTTTATGGTAATAGTGAGCAATGGAGAAAGTGGCTTGAGTGATTTTGTATTTTTTAAGTTTGAAGGGTTGTCTTTTTGCCACCTTTAATGTTTATCTTTGCATTGAATTTTCTTAAAGACAAATATGGCTTTCAATCATTCTTTGGAAATATATTCAGCCGATTTGGAATCGGAATTGCCTCTCTACTATGCAGATGAGGGTATTCGTGCTGGTTTTCCGAGTCCGGCACAAGATTATACACACGAAAAAATAGACCTTAATCGTGATTTGATCGACCATCCGGCATCAACTTTCTATGGTAGGGTTGTTGGTGATTCTATGTCGGAGGAGGGGATAACAGAGGGAGATATGCTCGTTATCGACAAGTCTATCCAGCCAGAAAATGGAGATTTGGCAGTTTGTTGTCTTGATGGTGAATTTACGCTTAAAAGAATCCAGATTACAGATGACGGCAGGCTTCTTCTCATGCCTTCAAACCGAAACTATCAGCCTATAGAGGTTGCAGAAGATGATGATTTTATGGTTTGGGGCATTGTGACATATACCATAAAATCGAATCGCAGGCGACGCAGAATATGATTGGTCTTGTTGACTGCAATAATTTTTTTGTTTCATGTGAAAGGGTGTTCCGCCCTGATTTGCATGAGGTTCCAACCATTGTCTTGAGTAATAACGACGGTTGTGCCGTTGCTTTGTCGAACGAGGCCAAGGCGTTGGGCATAAAGCGTGGAGACCCTTATTTCAAGATTCGTGATATTGTTGAGAAAAATGGTATTGCCGTGTTTTCTGGAAATCATCGTTTATATGGCGATATGTCGGCAAGAGTGATGGGAACTCTCAGATCGATGGCTGATTCTATTGAGGTTTACTCTATTGATGAGGCTTTTATACATTTGCCGGCGAATGTTGTTGACTTGCATGACTATGGCGTAAAGGTCTCGAAGACGGTAAAGAAAAATATAGGTATTCCTGTTTCTGTAGGTATTGCACCAACAAAGACCCTTGCTAAGGTAGCGGCAAGATTTGCCAAGAAAATCAAAGGCTATCGTGGTGCATGCGTTATTGATACCCCAGAAAAAGCAGAGAAAGCCCTTTCGCTTACTGCGATAGAGGATATTTGGGGGATAGGCAGACGGTATGCAAAGCGTTTGAGAGGAATGGGGATTGCTACTGCTTTGGATTTTGCCCGAATGAAAGAGGATAGGGTAGCGTCGGTATTTTCTATTGTAGGGGTTAGGACTTGGAGGGAACTTAATGGCATTGCGTGCATTCCTAATGAGGCTGAAACAGTAGAGCGAAAATCGGTCACTTCTTCCCGCTCATTTGATAAGTGTGTATATGATTTGGATACGCTTCATCAGGCTATGGCTGCATTTGCAACAACTGTTGCAGAGCGGTTGCGTAGTCAGTCTGGATATGCTCTTGAATTGGAAGTTTTTATATCAACTAACCGCTTTAGCGAAACTGAGCCGCAGTATGCCAATGCAGCAAGAGTCAGGTTGCCCGAGCCAGTCAACGATACAGCAACTATCCTAAAATATGCCAATGCCGTGCTTGACGCTATATATAAGAAAAGGTATGGCTTTAAGAGGGCGGGATTGTCTGTATCTAAAATTGTTGGTTGCCGTAACGCCCAGCATTCGCTGTTTACTGATTTTGACAACTATGATAAAAGGCAAAGACTAATGAAGACGCTCGATGACTTGAATCACAAATTGGAGGTTGGCAGCGCGGTGCGGATTGCCGCTTTTGGAACGGGTTTAAAAGGCATTACAAAGAAGGAGCATTCTTCGCGTTTGTTTTCGACAAGGTTGTCGGATATAATTGAAGTTAAAGCAAAGTGACATGTTTGTGACGTAAATGCCGTCAATATATGGCAGTGAACTACAATGGTTCGTTTTTTATGGTTCGCGTGAGGCGTTTTTTGTTAAAACCGAAGAAAAGCAGTAGTGTAGTGATTAATATAAAGTGGATAAAAAGGATAACACTTATTCAAAATGACTTAAACATATTCTCTGTTTTAACAGTGGTTAGTTGCTAAACTGGTCAGATGTTGGATGTTAGGTTTGGTTGTTTTAATTTAACTATTGTTAAATATTTGATTATGAGGTAAATTTGGAAGTAAAAGTATGTTTGTTACGAAAAAATATATTAGATTTGCAAAGAAAACTATTGTTGTTGTTTGAATATACCCTTATGATTCCGTAACTACCCGCAAAAAGGGTGGTTGATTGTTTGGTGCTATAGTCATAATAATGACAGTATTTGAGAGATATTAAAATTAGTGAGTATTAATACCAATGTAAAACTAAAATCAATTCTTAATGAAGAGTTTTTGTTTTCAGCTGAATCGTAGGACGCTAATGACATTCCTTGTAGCATTGTTAGCGGCGATACCTGCATTCGCACAAACAATTTCTGTACAAGGTACAGTAGTTGATGAAACTGGCGAGCCTATTATAGGCGCCAACGTGTTAGCCAAAGGCACTGTTGTTGGACAAGCAACAGACTTTGACGGTAAATTTTCTATTAACGTCTCTCCAGACGCTGTCCTTCAAGTTTCGTATATAGGATACGATACTAAAGAAGTTGCAGTCAATGGTCAGACAAGCATTAAAGTTACTTTGAAGGAAAACGCAGTGATGCTTGAAGAAGTCGTTGCCATTGGTTATGGTACGGTTAAGAAAGAGGACGCTACGGGTTCCGTTTCAATGGTAAAACCAGACGAGATTGACGCAGGTCTTGCCACATCAGCACAGGACTTGTTGGTAGGTAAGTCTCCGGGTGTTGTTGTTACATCAGGCGGTGGTGACCCACAAGCAGGTGCAACAATCCGTATCCGTGGTGGTTCTTCTTTGAACGCTAACAATGACCCGCTTATTGTTATTGACGGTGTGCCTATCGACAATACAGGCGTTCAGGGTATGTCAAACCCATTGGCTATGGTCAGCCCTGACAACGTTGAATCAATGACTGTATTGAAGGATGCTTCTGCAACTGCTATCTATGGTTCTCGTGCATCTAACGGTGTTATCATCATTACAACTAAGAAAGGTAAGTCTGGAAAACCTCAAGTGAATTTCTCTGCAAATATGTATGTTAATAAGGCAAGAAGAACTTGGGAAACACTTTCTGCAAATGAGTTCAGAAACGTTATCACAAACTATTGGGGTGCTGAACACGATGCAGTTAAGGCTTTTGGTCCTGTAGGTGGAACTTCTGCTGCTCGTCCAGATCATCAGCCAAATGGCGTTAATCGCAGTTACCCTGATAACCATGACTGGCAGAAGGACGTTCTTCGCACTACAATCTCTCACGACTACAACTTGAGCGTTGGTGGTGCTGTGGGTATCCTTCCTTATCGTGTATCTGTTAACTATACGCGTAATAATGGTATCATTAAGGGATCAAGCATGGACCGCTTGACTGCTGGCATTAACTTGACACCGAAATTCTTTGACGGTCACTTGAGCGTTCAGTTGAATGCTAAGGGTTACTATTTCCATAACCAATTCGTTAACGGTGGTGGTGCTGTTGGTGCTGCTATCGCTGCTGACCCTACTCAAACTGTTTACGCTGATTATCCAACTTCTGACGCTTCTGTTCCTTGCAAGAGCATCTATAACGGTTATTTTGTTTGGACTAATGGTGCTAAGTTGAATATCAATGCTACTGAAAACCCTGTTGCAATTTTAAACGACCGTGACAATTATGCTGACGTTCTCCGTTCTAACGGTAACTTGCAACTTGACTATTCTTTCCATTTCCTTCCGGAATTGCACGCTAACTTGAACCTCGGTTACGACTGGTCTCGTACTAAAGAGCATAACACTATTGCGGAAAACAGCCCTACTGCATGGAAAAACTATGACCGTAACGGTGCCTCTGTTTCTACTTTCACTTGGCAGTTGAAGCAAAACACTTTGCTTGACTTCTATTTGAACTATAAGAAGCAATTCGATGCTATTGACTCTAACTTGGACGTTACTGTCGGTTACACTTGGCAGAACTTCAAGAACCGTGGTTGGAACGACAACGGTGTTATCATGTCTGTCGGCTACAATGACCCGAAATTTGCAGACGGCAAATATACTCTTACTGTAAATGAGGAATCTGCTAAGAAAATCGGTACTATCTACAACAATACACCGATTATCCCTTGGGTGAATGAGTTGCAACTCCTTTCATTCTTCGGTCGTTTGAACTATACATTCAAAGATACTTATCTTTTGACTGTTACTCTTCGTGACGATGCTTCTTCACGTTTCCACAAGGATACTCGCTGGGGTCTGTTCCCTGCTGTTGCTCTTGGTTGGAAGATTAGCAATATGGACTTCTTCAAGGATGCTACTGACGTGATGAACGAATTTAAGTTGCGTGCTGGTTGGGGTATCACTGGTCAACAAGACCTTGGTGACAACTACTTCCCATTCCTTGCTGCTTATAACCAATCAACTCAAGGTTCATACTATCCAATCATGAACCCAACAACTGGTGAAATCGTTTACAGCCCAACTCTTTATCCTGGCGGTTACAAGAAAGACCTCAAATGGGAAGAAACAACTACTTATAACGTCGGCTTTGACTTGGGATTCCTTAACAACCGTATCAACGCTTCTTTGGAATGGTATCTCCGTGATACTAAGGACTTGCTTTGCTACGTAACAGTTCCTATCGGTAGTGCAACTACTAACGAAATGAACATCAACGTTGGTTCTATGAAGAATATCGGTGTTGAATTTGCTATCAACGCTAAACCAGTTGTTAATAAAAACTTTACTTGGACTATCGACTACAATATCGCTTGGAACAAGAATGAAATCACTAAGTTGAACAACTCTGATGACCCTAACTCATTCGTTTCTGTTGGTGGTATCTCTGGTGGTACAAACAATAAGGTACAAGCACATAAGGTAGGTTTCCCTGCTTATACTTACTACTTGTTCGAACAAGTTTATGACGCTAACGGCAAGCCTATCGAAGGTGAATTCGTTGACCAAGACGGTAACGGTTCTATTGACGACAATGACCGCGTTTTCCGTCACCAAAAGGATCCGAAAGTAACTATGTCAATGAGCAATACTTTCAACTTCAAGAACTGGGACTTTGGTTTTGTTCTCCGTGCTAACTTCGGTGCATATGTGTACAATAACGTACTTGCTCAAAGAACAGTGCTTAACAGAACATGGCAAAACACTCACCTTTCTAACTTGATTAAGAATGACGTTTACTTCACTGGTGAGACTGGTCAAAACCTTTATTTGAGTGATTACTACTTGCGTAAGGGTGACTTCCTCCGTGTTGACAACATCACTCTTGGTTACACTTGGGAAAATCTTTGCAAAGAGAAACTTCGTCTCCGTCTTTACGGTGCCGTTCAGAATCCTTTCGTGATTACTAAGTATAATGGTCTTGACCCAGAAGTATTCGGTGGTATTGACAATGACGTTTATCCACGTCCAACTACTTATACTTTGGGCTTGGTTGCTACTTTCTAACCTTTAATTAATATGCTAATTATGAAATCAATCAATAAAATAATCGCATCCGCTCTCGTTGTTGGTATGGGTTTGGTTTCAACTGCTTGTGTTGGTGACCTTGACTTGACTCCTCAAAACCCTACTACTTTTACTTGGGCTGATGTAGAGAAGAATCCTGACCTTTATTTGCCTCAGGTATTCAATAAATGTTATTCTGTTTATGCCGTTTCCGGTCAGAGTGGCGAAGGCTCTGCTGACCTTGGCGGTATGGACCCTGGTAAATCTTGCTACCAGCGTGCCATGTTCATGCTCAATGAAAAATGTACTGATGAATGTGCATGGATTTATACTGAGGACGGTGTTGATAATATCGTGAAAGGTTCTTGGACTTCTGGTCACGGTCTTGTTTACGGTTGCTATTCCCGTCTTTATGTTATCATCGCAATCTGTAATGACTTCTTGCGTCAAACTGCTGCTTCCGGCATTGATTTGACTACTTCTAAAACTGAACTAAATAATGTTGCTCAGTATCAGAGAGAAGTTCGTGCTCTTCGCGCGATGGCTTACTATAACGTGCTTGACATGTGGGGTAATGCCGGTTGGGTTGATGAAACTATGGAATATGGTACTAACCCAACTCCTATCAAGCGTGCTGACCTTTATAACAAAATTGTTGCTGATTTGAAGGATGTTATCGCTAACTGGCCTCAGAATCTAAAGCCTGAATATGGTCGTATTGGTCTTGACGGAGTTAAGATGCTTCTTGCTAAGATCTATTTGAATGCAAAGGTTTATACTGATGGTGCTGTTGACGGTTACGCTGATTGCTTGACTTTGTGTAATGAAATCATTGCTAATCATAAGGGCTCTGGTTTCAAGGGTTCTGGTCTTGCTAACCATTATCATGCATTGTTCTCTGCAAATAACGACAGATATATGCCTGGAGGTTCTGCTGCAGGTGAAAATGAAATTATCTGGGGCGTTCCTTATGAAAACACTTATACTCAAGCCTACGGTGGTACTCGCTACTTGATGGCTGCAGGTATGGGTAACGGTACTGCCGCTTCCCGTGCAGATGTTGACCTTACTAAAGGTACTTTCTACATGGCTTGCTCTGACTACGGTATCAATGACCAGTGGGGTTGTATGCACGCTCGCCAGCAATTCTCAGAAAAATTCATCGATAATGATGACGTTCGTGACAATCTTTGGAGCAAAGAGCGTGAGGGATTTACTATCGAGAATACAGACTATGCTAAGTTCAATAACGGATATGCTGCAGTTAAGTTCACTAACTTGCTTACTAAGGAAGACGGTACTTTCTATTTGATTGATGCTACTGCTCCTATTGATATGACTAATATCGATGCTGCTTCTAAGGTGTTGAGCGGTAATGTTCACCCTGACACTGACCTTCCAATTTTCCGTCTTGCTGACGTTTACTTGATGAAGGCTGAGTGCTTCGTCCTTGGTGGTCAAGGTGACAAAACTTCTGCTCTTGAGGCTGTTAACTATGTCCGTGAAAGAGCAGGTGCTGTTAAATGGAATGATTTGACTGCAGAAAGCCTTCTTGATGAGCGTGCTCGTGAATTGTACTGGGAAAACCACCGTCGTTCTGACCTCGTTCGTTTCGGCAAATTTACAAGCGGTTATAACTGGGCTTGGAAAGGTGGTGTCTTGAACGGTAAGGATATCCCTGCATACGAGACTGTTTATCCTATTCCAGCCAGCGTTATCGCTGCTCAACCGGAATTTGCGGCTTTCCAAAATAAAGGTTATTAATATTAAAATGTGAATGCTATGAAAATGAAATATTTATTGATGGCTTTTGCGTCTGTTGCTCTGTTTTCATCTTGTATTTCAGATGAGCCGTCAGAAGTGATTGCCGAATATAAGACTCCGACGGAGTTTGTGCTAAACAAACCTCAGTTCGCTAATGGTGTCTATGATTTGGCAAATGCTGGAACTGTGAACTTTACTTTCTCACAACCTGACTACGGTTATTCTGCTGTTTGCGATTATACTGTTGAGGTTGCAATGAATGACAAGTTTGAAAATTCTGCTCTCGTAAGCGAGACATATCATGTTTGTGATATCCAGGTTGATGCAAATAGCCTTGCAATGGCTATCTGTACTGCTGCCGGTTGGACTGACCAGGCTTCTATCGACGCTGCTTTGGCTGAAACAACTTCCGGTACTGTCCCTGTTTATGTGAGAATTAATTCTAAGATTTCTAGTGCTTTGGTTACCGGCAGTGAAATTACTTCAAATGCCATTACTATTAACGCTATACCTTATTTCGCTCTTCCACCGGTAGAAATGCCAGAGAAGATGTATATGATTGGCGAGTTCTGTAACTGGGATTGGGCAAATGCCGCTGAAATGATTCCTGTTCACTCTTATCCAAGCAAGTTCTGGTGCATAAGATATGTTGATGCTGGTACAGATGACGGTAAGGGATTCAAGTTCAATAGTGCTCAGTCTTGGAACGGTACAGACTTCGGTTTCGCTGCTACAACTTGCGTTACAACTGTTGCTGGTCTTGAGTTTGCTGACAATGGCGGTAATATTTCAATCAGCAAGTCTGGCTGGTATATCTTTGGTCTCGACATCGAATTGGTTGGTAGGGACTTTAAATATACTTTGAACGTATTCCCGGCTAATATTTACATCTATGGTGCTGCTAACGGTGGCAACTGGGGTGATGATCCTGCTTGGTTGTTTGAAGTGCCAACAACTCCTGACGGCGAGTTTGTATCTCCAGCTCTTCTTGAAACAGCAGGAACAGATGACAGTTGCTTGCGTATGTGTATCCACCCGTTGAACGCTGATGAATCACCATGGGCTGGTGACTGGTGGCATACTGAGTTCATTGTCTTGGATAAGAAGATTGCTTACCGTGGTGCAGGTGGCGACCAGGCTCGTGTCGGTAACGGTGCTGACCAGAAGGTTCATCTGAATTTCGCAACTGGCGTTGGTGAAATAAAATAATAACCTTAGAAGATTTTTGCGGAGCGGTTTTTTGCTCCGCTCCGCAAAAATCATTTAATAGAATACAATATGAAAAAATTAGGTATATTTTTAATGTCTGTCCTTGCAATGGGATTTGTTGCTTGTGACGAATATGATGAGGCTATCCCGCAAGCCAATGAGCAGAAACCAATCGTTGAGGTTAAGGGATTGGAAGTCGCTGCTGCTGAGGCTATGGCAAATCCGATTGACCTGAACAATGCTTCTGGTTCAATTGAGTTGATTAAGACTGTTAAAACTCCTGTTCTTAATGAGAATAACAGTATTACATACGATGTGCAAATTGCTTCTGACGAAAACTTTACAAAAATGAAGCAATATCCGTTGACTGACGGTGCGATTGACTCTTATGATCTTGATGCTGCTTTCCGTCAACTTTATGGTAAAACGCCTAATCAGAAGCCTTTGTACTTCCGTTTTATCCCATACTTGACTGATGGTCAATCAAGAGTCCTTTTTGAAAAGGATGTTTATCTCCTTGCTTCTAAGAATGAAGTTAAGCCTGTTGATATGGGTATCGTTGTGGAATCTGCTTATTATGTCGTTACTGACACTTGGTTCGGAGATGGCTGGGCTGAAAATCTTGTCCCTTTCACTCATTCTGGTGCAGATCGTTATGATGATCCAATCTTTAAGACAACTGTTCAGTTTGAGCCCGAAATAGACCCAGAAACAGGCAAAGAAAAATTTGAACCAAAAACACTTCAGATAATAGGAGAAGAAAGTCTTGCTAAAGCAAAAGCTGATGCAGGTAATGAGTTCAGCTATGTTTGGGGACCTGCAGGAGAAGGCGAAACTGGTGATTTGGCATTCGGTGAAAAGGCTGGTGTTATTAACATCGCTGAGGCTGGTATGTACTCTATCACTATTGATATGCTTAACAAGACTTATGCAATTCAAAAGGTTAATACAACAATGTATATGATTGGCAAGCATACTAACTGGGATTGGGCACAGGCTGTAGAATTGGTTCCTGCTAATAAAAATACCAATACAAATGGCAAGTACTGGTGCATTGCTTACGTTGGTGCTGGCGAGTCAAACGGCTTTAAGTTTAATACATCTGCTGCTTGGGACGGCGGAGAATTCGGTTATGCCGGGGCAACTCTCGTTTCTCACGTTGCCGGTGTGAACTTCGTTGACGATGGCGGTAATATCGCTGTTGACAAGGCTGGTTGGTACCTGTTTGGTGTTGAAAAGAAAGCAGAAATAGATGAGGAGCAACAACCAACAGGTAAGTATCTATATACAGTGAATATCTTCAACCCTGATGTCTATGTCTATGGTAATACCAACGGCGGCGGCTGGGGTGACGATCCTAACTGGAAGTTCTCTGTTCCTACAGATGCAAATGGCGAATTTGTTTCTCCAGCATTGGCTATGAAAGGTGAATTAAGACTTTGTGTTCACCCATTGACATCTGCTGGCAATGAGTGGATTGGTGAATGGTGGCAATCTGAATTCATTTTCTTCAACGGCGAGATCGCTTATCGTGGTCAAGGTGGTGACCAAGATCGCGTTAATGCTGAAGCCGGTCAGAAGGTTTATTTGAACTTTGCTACAGGTAAAGCACGCCTTGAATAATTGAAATAAAGTTATTTATAGAAAAAGGGATACCTATGTGGGTGTCCCTTTTTTGTGTGGTGGATGTCTAGTCCTGCCATAGCGTTACACTAAAAAGTAACAGAAAATGAAAGAGACT
>ERZ791624.819-NODE-819-length-18450-cov-1.896113_pt1 | contig 18450 bp, 16 predicted proteins | sample MGYA00510058_ERZ791624 | MGnify/ENA primary metagenome ERZ791624 (study PRJEB30046, sample SAMN00715158) | human gut metagenome | study: EMG produced TPA metagenomics assembly of the A metagenome-wide association study of gut microbiota in type 2... | reverse complement strand
TCGTCTGGCACGTGCCTACAACCTGACCTGTACGCCGAGCGGCCGTACACTTTCCGGTGGTCTTGATCCGGCGGCACTGCACATGCCGAAACGATTTTTTGGTGCAGCCCGGAATATGAGAGAAGGCGGAAGCCTGACCATTCTTGCCACGGCACTGGTCGATACCGGAAGCAAGATGGATGACGTGGTATTTGAGGAATTTAAGGGAACCGGTAACATGGAACTTGTTCTTGACCGGAAACTTTCCGAAAAGAGAATTTTCCCGGCGGTGGATATTGTAAAGTCCGGCACGCGAAGAGACGATCTGCTGCTTGATCCGCAGGAGCGTGAGGGCGTGGAGAATATGCGCCGGGCATTAAACGGCATGCGGTCGGATGAGGCTGTGGAGAATATTTTAAATATGTTTGCACACACGCGTACAAATGCTGATTTTATCAATCTTGTAAGAAAAAACAGAATTCTTTAAATTACTATTGCATTTGCATGGACGCTATGTTACAATAATTAAGCTGTTTATCGGGATGTAAACGGACGAAAGTGTCGCTCTTGTAATAAGTATCATATGCGGATCGGGCATACGGGTATAAAGAGTGTGACAGGAACCAGAGTCAGTCGGAAGACTGATTACAGAAAACGATAAGAATATAAAGAGGTGAAAATCATGAGAGAAGGAATCCATCCAGATTATTATCAGGCAACCGTTACCTGCAACTGTGGAAACACATTCGTTACAGGTTCTACAAAGCCGGAGATCCACGTAGAAATCTGTTCTAAGTGTCATCCATTCTATACTGGACAGCAGAAGGCTAACCAGGCTCGTGGACGTATCGAACAGTTCAACAAGAAGTATGGCATGAAATAGAATTGATAAGTCACGTAAAAAGGTTGAGGCTGTGTATTGCCTCAACCTTTTTCTCTTACAGGGGGAAATATGAAATATTCAGGAGTTGGCGGGCAGGCAGTCATGGAAGGTGTCATGATGAAGAACGAAGACCGTTATGCGGTTGCCGTTCGTAAGCCGGATCACACCATTGATGTAAAAGTCTCCACATTTAAAGAGACAATTAAAAATAAAAAACTGCGGCGTCTGCCATTCATCCGTGGTGTCGTTAATTTTATAGAGTCGCTGATTCTTGGCATGCAGACACTTATGTATTCGGCTTCCTTTTTTGAAGACGATGAGGATGAAAAAAAGAAAAAAGAAGCCATGACGCAGGAGGAACGAAAGGCGCAGGAAGAGAAAGAAAAAAAGCAGGAGAAGGCAATGATGGGCGGAACCGTTGCATTTTCCGTCGTTTTTGCGCTGGGACTTTTCTTTTTCCTGCCATATTTTCTGTCCGGGATCTTCCATAAAGTTATTGCATCGGATACCGTGATTGCGCTGCTGGAGGGACTGATCCGTCTGGCAATTTTTATTGGATATATTGCACTGATTTCCCTGACACCTGATATTAAGAGAGTGTTTATGTACCACGGAGCGGAACATAAATGCATCAATTGCATCGAACACGGAATGGAACTGAATGTGGAAAATGTCAGGAAGAGTTCCCGGCAGCACAAGCGCTGCGGTACCAGTTTCCTGCTGATTGTAATGCTGATATCTATCGTGTTCTTTTTGTTTATCCGTGTGGATTCGCGTATTTTGCAGCTGGTGCTCAGACTTCTTCTTATTCCGGTGATCGCCGGGGTATCTTATGAGTTTATCCGTCTGGCGGGAAGATATGATAACCGGTTGGTGAATATACTGAGCAAACCGGGACTCTGGATGCAGAAGATGACAACAAGAGAGCCGGATGATGAGATGATCGAAGTGGGAATCGCTTCGGTGGAAGCTGTGTTTGACTGGAGAAAGTGGCAGAAGGAAGAGAATGTATGACCTATAGGGAAGCAATTGTTTCGGGAGAAAAAAGCCTGTGCGAGGCTGGCATTGCAGATGCCAGAAATGATGCATGGCTGCTTTTGACCATGGCATGTAAAATTGACCACACTTACTATTATATGCATATTGACGAAGAGATGCCGGAGGAACTGCAGCATGAATTTGAAGTGCTGATTAAAAAGAGGGCAGAGCGAGTGCCTCTTCAGTATATCACCGGGGAACAGGAATTCATGGGGATGACATTTCATGTGAATTCCAATGTGCTGATTCCGCGACAGGATACGGAAACCCTGGTGGAGGAAGCTCTAAAGGTGGTAAAACCGGGGATGAAGGTGCTGGATATGTGTACCGGTTCCGGCTGTGTGCTGATCAGTATTTTGAAAAATGTACACGGTACCGGGGGATATGGATATGACATTTCCAAACAGGCGATCAATGTTGCAAAGGAAAATGCAAAATTAAATGATGTTCCTGCCATTTTTGAGCGAAGCAATCTGTTTGAGGATGTTGCGGATGAAACGTTTGATGTGATTGTGTCAAATCCACCATACATCCGCAGCGATGAAATTCCGTTTCTGATGCCGGAGGTGTCGGAATTTGAACCGCATGAGGCACTGGACGGAAAAGAAGATGGTCTGTTCTTCTACCGGAAGATCATCCAGGAAAGCCCGGATTATCTGACCGATGGAGGGTATCTGCTGTTTGAGATCGGATATGACCAGGGATGGGCGGTATCATCTATGATGAAAGAGGCCGGATTTGAGGACGTCTGCGTGAAAAAAGATCTTGCGCGAAATGACCGTGTGGTCTGCGGACACAAACACCTATGTGAAAAGAGAGGATAGATTATGTTTGATAAATTAGAGGATTTACTTCATCATTATGAGGAGTTAATGAATACATTGAGCGAGCCGGATGTGGCAAACGATCCGAACCGCTTTCGTAAACTGATGAAAGAGCAGAGTGATCTGCAGCCAATCGTGGATGCCTACAAGGAATACAAGGCATGTAAGCAGACAATAGAGGATTCCCTTGCAATTCTTGATGAGGAATCCGATGAGGAAATGCGCGAACTGGCAAAGGAAGAATTAAATGAGGCAAAGAGCCGTCTGGGAGAGCTGGAACAGAAATTAAAGATTCTGCTTCTGCCAAAAGACCCGAACGACGACAAGAACGTTATTGTGGAGATTCGTGCAGGCGCTGGTGGAGAGGAAGCTGCGCTTTTTGCGGCTGAAATTTACCGTATGTATGTACACTATGCAGAGCGCCGTGGCTGGAAAGTGGAGACACTTGAGGCAGATGAAACCGGAATCGGAGGCATGAAGTCGGTCAACTTTATGGTGACTGGAGCAGGCGCATATTCCGTACTGAAATACGAATCCGGTGTGCACCGTGTACAGCGTGTGCCGGAGACGGAATCCCAGGGACGTATTCAGACATCAACCTGCAGTGTTGCCGTCATGCCGGAGGCGGAGGATGTAGAAGTGCATATTGATGACAAAGACATCCGTATCGATGTTATGAGGGCATCCGGAAATGGTGGACAGTGTGTCAATACGACGGACTCTGCTGTGCGCCTGACGCATTATCCGACCGGTATCGTGATTTACAGTCAGACCGAAAAATCACAGATCCAGAACAAGGAGAAAGCATTTGCGCTGCTGCGCACCAAGCTGTATGATCTCGAACTGCAGAAGAAGCAGGATGCAGAGTCTGAGGAACGACGCAGCCAGATCGGAACCGGAGACCGTTCGGAGAAGATCCGTACTTATAATTTCCCACAGGGACGTGTGACGGATCACCGCATCAACCTGACATTATACAAGCTGGACAAGATTCTTGACGGAGATATCCAGGAGATTATCGATGCATGTATCGCGGCGGACCAGGCGAAAAAACTTGCAAAAATGCAGGATGAAAACTAATCTGTCCGGTTTATGATGTTCGTTTTGCTATAGGTAGTAGCAGATAAATGTAGTTGGTATTTTCCACCAGTCAGAGAATTATCAAAATAAATTGTAATATTGCTTGGAGTGGATCAGAGTCAGCCGAAAGGCTGGCTCTGATTTTTTGCTTTTTTTCACAGTCTGGTGAATAATTGTATAGCCCATGAAATTTTTTAGAAAATTAGTATAAGACAGTTTAAAGAAGAACAGACAACTCCATAATATTGATGAAATGGTTAGCGTTTTGTGATATAATTAACCTTAAGTTTTTATAACTAATATTAAGTACAAAATTTGAGAGAACATAGATGAAGGTACAGATTATTGGACACCTATTTTGAGATAATCAATAAGAACACAGCTAGAGAAAGTGTTCAGCAAGGAGTTGGCTGATATATGAATGCGATAAATTCCAATGAGCAGATGATACAGAAAATTAATGAAGTTCTCCAGAACAAGAAGGATGCAATAGTTAATATTGTTAATGATAAGCTGACAATATCAGTATTTTCTTTGCTTGAGAAGAACCTGCAGAATGTGAAAGAGATTAATTTTGTAATTCGTGATGTGAAGTTTCTGCCACATCAGTCAGAGATAGCTCACGAATTTGAGATTAATCCTACAGATGTACTGTTCAATGCTTATGATATTACAGAGAAAAACAAGTTACAGCATTTTTCAAAAGCTAGGAGTATGCATGATTTTATTGAGAAACATGTCAATATTCGAAAGGTTAATGCAGGTATCCGCATAGGTGGAAATATCCTCATCATAGATGATGACTTTATGATTCAGGGTAGCTCATCACTCGAAGTTTCCAAGAAGAGCAGTAGAGATGTTTTCAGCAATATTAACTTTGACACGATATTAAATGGTAGTGCGGATAAGGAGCAGATTCTTGGAGCTTTAGAAACCTTTAAAAAGATTTGGTTCAATGAGCAGGTGTCTGTAGATTATAAGGATGAATTGCTTGCAAGTTTACAGTATGTATATAAGGAGCATGCTCCAGAGTTCCTGTATTATTTTACATTGAATGAGTTGTTTGGCAATCAGCTTGATGCTGGGGTAGAGCGTTTTGAGAGAGACAGTGTCAGATTTAAAAAGACAGAGATTTGGAATGCATTATATGATTTTCAAAAGGATTGCGTAGTATCTGCGATTCGTAAGCTCAATACCTATGGAGGATGCATTATCGCAGATTCAGTAGGTCTTGGTAAAACATTTGAGGCTCTGGCGATTATAAAGTATTTTGAAATTGGAATGAACAGAGTTCTTGTACTGACTCCTGCAAAACTTTACGATAACTGGAATTCTTTCAGAGGGGTTACAAGGATTCATTTTTACATGAGACATTTAATTACAGAATTATGTTTCATACTGATTTGTCCAGATATAGTGGAATGTCGAGATCAGGACAAGATCTCAAAAAGTTTGACTGGGGATTATATGACCTTGTAGTTATTGACGAATCACATAATTTCCGTAATAGAAATGATAGATATGATGATAACGACCAGTTGATAATGACCCGATATGCAAGATTAATGCAGGATGTAATTAAGCATGGAAATAATAATACAAAGGTGCTGATGCTGTCGGCTACGCCGGAAATAACAGTTTGGTAGATTTGAAAAATCAGATAAGCATTATTACAAGGGATACAGATTCTGCATTTGAAGAACAGGGTATCACGAGTGTTGAAAATCTTTTGCGTAGAACTTCCGCAAGTATCAATGCATGGGAAAAGATTCCACATCATCAGAAAGACCAGTTGTTGGATAGTCTGCCATCAGATTTCTATAAGTTGCTGGAACTTATGACAATATCACGAAGCAGAAAGCATATTACCAGTTATTATGGTGATAAGGGGGTAGGGCAGTTCCCAGAGAAGAACAAGCCAGATACATATAATAGTGATATTGATACAAAGAAGGAACTTTTACATTTCAGAGAGACCAATGAACTTCTTGAAGCCTTGATTCTCAGTGTCTATACGCCTACAAGATATATCAAAGAAGAATATAAGAAACTGTACATTGAAAAGTATTCCCTTAAAGGTAAGCATGGTGGAGATATGAACTTCGATACACAGGCGAATGGTATGATTATTCTTCATAGATTTAATCTGTTTAAGCGTTTGGAAAGTTCTGTGTATTCTTTTGAAGAAACCCTCCGCAGACTGTTAGAAAGAATTGAGCGTACAGAACAGTTATTGTTGAAAGGCAGCGGAAATGTATCTGAGGAAGAGGCAGACTTTGATGATAATGATTCAGAGGATGTATATATTGAAGGAAAGTATGAGATAGATGTTAAACATTTAAGAGTGGATGATTATTTGGAAGATTTAGCAAGCGATAAATACATTATTGCTGAGATTCATAAAAGTGCAAAGCGTATCCTTGATGAACAGAGAGACCAGAAACTTCAAGATCTTATGGGTATCTTGGAAGGAAAGGTCAGAGAAACTCCATACAATGACGGTAACCGCAAGGTTATTATATTTACAGCATTTGCGGATACAGCAGACTATTTGTATAGCAGTCTTTCAGAGCATATGAAGGACTTGGGGGTATACTCAGCTTGCGTTACTGGCAAAAGAGTTGTTACTAATAACAGGAATGTTGATAGTGATTTCAATTCAGTATTGTGTGCATTCTCGCCAGTTTCGAAGATGAAAAAAGAGATTCCAGCAGAAGAACAAATTGATTTATTGATTGGTACGGACTGTATTTCAGAAGGTCAGAACTTACAGGACTGCGATACTGTAATTAACTTTGATATTCAATGGAACCCAGTATCTTTGATACAGAGATTTGGTCGTATTGACCGTATTGGAAGTAAGAATACCAATATCCAGATGATAAACTTCTTCCCTAACATGGAGTTGAATGAGTATCTTGGACTTGAGGCAGAGTAAAAGGTAAGATGACCACATTGAATTTGGTATCTACAGGTGATGAAGATGTGCTTACTCCGGAGATGAATGATTTTAATTTCAGAAAGCGTCAGCTTGAAAGATTAAGAGATGAAGTTATTGATATCGAAGATGCAAACGACAATATTTCTCTTACTGATTTGAACATGAATGAGTATTTGAATGAGTTGTCGGAATACATTCAAAATGTACCAGAGATTAAGAAAGTTCCAAAAGGTGTGTATTCTGTAACGGACGGAGATAATGCTGGGGTATTGTTTTGTTTCAAGCATCGCAACGATGCAAATAAGCCTAAATCTGACAGCTCTCTGTATCCATATTATCTCATATATATGAGAAACAATGGAGAGGTACTCTTTGGAAATGGACAGGCTAGGGAAGTAGTAAAGCAGTTTCGTAAGCTATGCTATGGCAAGAGCAAACCTGTCATGGAACTATTCAAAAAATTCTTTGTACGCACCAATAATGCCAAGGATATGCAGTTCTATTCAGACCTGCTGAATAAAGCGATAAAATCAATCAAGGGCGAAGAGGAGTCAAAGGCTACTCAGCTTATGTTTGATTTTGGCGGATTCAATAATGCCTTTGCTGATGAAACTGCCGATGATTTTGAATTGATTTCATTCTTGGTGGTTGAATAAAAGGCATGAGTATTGGAGGTGATACTGTATGTTTGATTTACCAGATACATACAAGGTAGATGTAAAGGTGGCTTTAAAAGATTTTATCCCAAATGATTTAAAGCCTAATGACAAAAAGAGAATCAAAGATGCTGTTAAGTCTGTAAGGCTTGATTATCAGATTGCTGGAGAAGAGATTCCATCCGTAAACAATGAGGAGTATCGTTGTCAGGTCATACAGTTTTATGACATAGAAGTGGTAAATATCAAGGATGCAAATTTTCTTGCATCCACTTATCAGAACCTTATAAAATCTTTATGTGTGATTCATATGCATGACACGAAGGATGAAGTTTATTCAATGGCAGTAAAGCGACTCAGCCAAACAGACGATATGCAAATTGTGGTAGAACAGACATTACTTACAGATAAATATATGCTTGGTATTCCAGATAGTAACAGGGATAGACTTATGGCATATATGAATTATACCACAGTAAAGAATAAGATTGACAAAGTACAGCTTTACAAAGAGTGGTTTTATAAAGCATATATGGTTGTCAATGAGAAAGCATATATCCACACAGACAAATTGTTGGATGGCAATAGTTGGTATGATGCTGACAGAACTGTAAGAATATGCCAGAAATATGTAGAGCTGGTAACGTCCAGGGGTAGATTAAAAGCAGCAGTTACTAATGCCGAAAAGATAAAACTTAATAAAGAGATTAAAACAGAAATATATCAATTAACAGAACTTGGAGGTGTACAGGATGATTAGCTGTGTATGGAACGTGTTTGCAGATGCAATAATACCAATTGGGGTTGCTATATTTGGTGTGTATGTGGCAGAACATTATGCAAGGAAAAGAGACTGGAAACAAAAACAAATTGAAATACAGATTGATTATTTAAAAAGAGAAATTGAATATTTATCTGAAATGGAAAATGGGGTTATATCTGTCACAAGACTAGTCGATAAATGCTTGATAACTCGTGATACAGATAAAAAAGTTGAAATATATAATTTGGTAATGGGACGATTAAGTGAATTAAATATAAAAAGTCTTTCTGTGTATTATGAGCTTGATTGTTATAATAAAGCAATGAATTTGGAAATAGATATTGAAAAATATAAAAATTCAATTGGAACGTGTATCGGTAATTTTAAAAAAATGTGTGATAGATGCCTGCAAGAACCGAATAAAGAATGGTCTGAAGATGAAATAAATAATGAAATTAGTATTGTTAAGAATGAAATAGAGTGTGCTATCGAGAAGATTACAAATAAAATGGTAGAGTATTTAAAAGTAGAGTAATTTTGATATATGACGAATGGAGAATATAAAACATGAATAATAAAGTACCACAGCAGATTAATGATATCGTTGGAGATAATGTAAAGAAACTTGCTCAGTTATTTCCATCTGCAGTAAAGGATGGAGCGGTTGATTTTGAAGCCCTAAAAGAAGAACTTGGACAGTTTGAGGAAGTAGGGAGTGAAAAATATGAGCTTACTTGGGCTGGAAAAAAGAATGCGAAAAAGATTGCTCAGGAAGACGTTATTGGTAGAACATTAAAATTTATTCCAGAGGATAGTAAGGATGCAGATACTACAGAAAATCTCTATATCGAGGGAGATAATCTGGAAGTGTTGAAGTTATTGCGTCAGAATTATTATGGAGCAATTAAAATGATTTATATTGATCCACCGTACAATACAGGGAATGATTTTGTTTATAATGATTCGTTTGTTATGTCGCAAGAAGAGTCGGATGTTGCAGAGAAAGCAGTCGATGAATTAGGAGAACGATATACAGTAAATAAAAATTCGCAGAATAGATATCATGCTAATTGGTTAAATATGATGTATCCGCGTTTAAAAATAGCAAAAGATTTATTATGTGATAATGGTGTGATTTTTATTTCGATTGATGACAATGAATTTGACAATCTTACAAAAGTATGCGATGAGATATTTGAACCGGATAATAAAATAGGACCAATAATTCAAAATAAACTAAATGCAAAAAATGATACGGTTGATATTCAAAAAAATCATGAATATATAGTGATTTATAGAAAGCAACGTATAGAAAAAGGAGATACGGTTCAAGCAACATTATCAAGAGAAGTTGCTATGTATAGGGATGTGTTCGAGGAAAATGGGAGATATTATTACATTAATGATGCTATTACAACTAGGGGGGAAGGTGGGACTTTAAATGCTAGACCAAATTTGGGTTATACAGTATATTATAATCCTGTTACAAAAGAAAAAATAGGAGTTGTCGACTATGACATTGAACAAGCAAAAATATCAAATGATGAAAAACTTATATATACAGATAGGACAGATTTGATTGAACAGGGGTATATTGCAATTCGCCCTCCAAAGGTAAGAGGAAATTTAGGATGCTGGACTTGGGCAGTTGAAAAATTCAATCATGAAAGTGATAATATAATTATTACAGGAAAAGAAGGAAAATATGCCGTAAAAAAAAGGACATTTATTAATAAGGATGAGGTTGTTTTATTACATGGTAAATTTCAATATATATCTCATAGTATGGTAAATTCCAAGAGTATTATTGACTTTTCCACTAACGAAGGTACAAATGCATTATCCGAATTAATGAAAAAAAAGGGAATATTTAATAATCCCAAGAATATTGAAATGATTAAATATTTTTTAGATATTATTAATGATAAAAACTGTATAGTATTAGATTTTTTTTCTGGATCATCAAGTACAGCAGATGCGATAATGCAATTGAATGCTGATGATAGTGGACATAGAAAATTTGTGATGATTCAACTGCCAGAGGAATGTGAGAAAAAAAGTGATGCATATAAAGAAGGATATAAAAATATTTGTGAAGTAGGAAAGGAACGTATCCGCAGAGCTGGAAATAAAATAAAGTCAGAACATCCAAATGCAGACATCGACGTTGGATTCAAAGTATTTAGGGCTGCTGACACAAACATTAAATGGAATTCACTCATGGATATGGGACAGATAGATATTAACCAGATGGAAACATCACCAGATACAATTGATTTCGTGCCAGGAGCAAAGGATGTGGATATTGTGTATGAATTGATGCTTAGACAAAATGATGTACCATTATCATCAAAAATCGAACAAATTTTCGGGGGGGGGTACGAACGTACTTACCTTTATGCGGATAGCTACTTGGTTTGTCTTGAAACAAAAATTACAAATGAATTAATTGATAAATTGGCAGAGTTAGATCCTTTGCCTATAAAATTCATTTTCAGAGACTCGGCATTCCAAGATGATATAGCATTAAAAGATGAGACGTTTAGACGATTAAAAGCATTGATTGAGAAGAATCATGGATTGCAAAAGACGACCTATACAGTAGAATTTTTATGATGTTGTGATTATTGATTTTACTGGAACGTCAGAGTCATAGTGCTGAAAATGAAAAATTGGAGGACACTATGGAATATAAGAAAGTAAGTCAGAATATTAACAATATTGTAAATGATCAGGTTAGAAAATTAGAAAGTATTTTTCCATCGGCAGTAAAGGATGGAGAGGTCGATTTTGAAGCCTTAAAAGAGGAACTGGGACAGTTTGAGGAAGTAGGTGGCGAAAAGTATGAGCTTACTTGGGCTGGAAAAAAGAATGCGAAAAAGATTGCTCAGGAAGATGTCGTAGGTAGAACATTGAAATTTATTCCAGAGGATAGTAAGGATGCAGATACTACGGAAAATCTCTATATTGAAGGGGAAAATTTAGAAGTTTTAAAGTTGCTACGACAGAATTATTATGCAAGTATTAAAATGATTTATATTGATCCGCCATATAACACAGGAAATGATTTTGTTTATATGGATGATTTTAAAATCGATAGACAAGTGAGTGACTTAGCCGAAGGAGATATTTCAGAGGAGGGAGAACGATTTACTGTTAATTCTAAGTCTCAAAATAGATTTCATGCAAAGTGGTTAAGCAATTTCTATTCAAGGATAATCGTGGCTAAAGATTTGTTGAAAGATGATGGGGTTATTTTTATCAGCATAGACGATAATGAAATTGACAATGTATTAAAATGCTGTAATGAAGTGTTTGGAGAAGAAAACTTTGTGGACTGTATTATATGGAACAAGCGTATACCTAAAAATGATAATAAGGGTATTGGTAATATACACGAGTACATTGTGGTTTATGTCAAAAATTGCTTATATGAACAGAAGTTTGTAATGCAGAAAGAAGGATTAGATGAAATTTTCGCTTTTTTAAGCGATATGAAAAAGCGGATGGTACCTATCCCAGAAGCAGAGGCAGAATTGAAAAAATTATACAATAAGAAAGTTTATGATAGAGGGATTACGTTATATAACAATTTGGATGATAATTATGAACCATGGGGGAAAATAAATATGAGTTGGCCAAATGGCAATACTTTTGGACCTGCTTATGATGTAATTCATCCTAAAACAGGCAAACCAACAAAGGTACCTGATAGAGGGTGGAGATGGAATAAGACAACATTTGATTCACAACTTGATTATAATCATGTAATAGAAAGATATGATGGTAGTTTTGTTTGTGGAAATATTTGGTTTGCAAAAGATGAAAATACACAACCAAGTTCTATTAAATACTTAAAGGATGTCGGTCAAATGTTATTAAGATCTATTATTAGTTTGAAGAGTGATGGAGGAATGGAAATAGAAAAGCTATTTAACGAAAAAAATTATTTTTCATATCCAAAGCCTACTTCTCTGTTAGAAATATTAATATGTTCAGTAGATACCAGAAATGAGATAATATTGGATTTCTTTTCGGGATCGTCAACAACAGCCCATGCTGTAATGAATGCTAATATGCATGATGGTGGACATAGGAAGTTTATTATGGTTCAGTATCCCGAAAAGTGTGGAGAAAATTCAGAAGCAAAGAAAAACGGATATGAAAATCTGTGTTCGTTAGGAGAAGAAAGAATTCGATTAGCAGGTGATTTGTTACATTCGGATAATTTACAGAATAATAATGTTGATGTTGGTTTTAAAGTATTTAGAACTGCCAATACCAATATAAAGTGGAATTTCACTATGGATATGGGACAGGTCAATGTTAACCAGCTTGAGTATACACCAGATCTTGTTGACTTCATGCCAAGTGCTAACGACATAGATATTGTATATGAATTGATGCTTCGTCAGCGTGATGTTGCTCTTTCAGAAACATTAGAACAGTTATCCGATATTGGTAGTCGTACATATTTCTATGCAAGCAGTTATTTGGTATGCTTGGAAACAACAATCACAGAGGATTTAGTTTCTAAACTTGCAAAGCTTGACCCAATGCCAATTAAATTTATTTTCAGAGATTCAGCATTTAAAGATGATATTTCTTTAAAAGATGAGACATTCAGAAGACTGAAAGCTCTTATTGAAAAGAATGCAGGAACTAGTAAACCTACATATACAGTGGAATTTATATAGAAAATATGGCAGAGATATATAATCTGCTGTAAGGAGGAATGGCAGATGAATGAAGTTGTGAATAGTGTCAATAATGCTATTATGGATAATTTTCAAAAAACAGACAACATACTAAATGATGTTCAAACTATTATAGAAGTATCTCAAAAAGAGGCTTATCGTTCCGTAAATACGATATTGTCACAAAGAAATTGGCTGATTGGATATAGAATAGCAGAGGAAGAATTGGCTGGTGAAGAAAGAGCAGAATATGGTGCAGAAGTTATAAAGAAATTGTCAAGAGAATTGACAAAAAGGTATGGAAAGGGTTATACAAAAACAAACTTATATAGCTTTTATAGGTTTTATAAATGTTTTCCAGAGATTTTCCACTCGGTGAGTGGAAAATCTGCTTTCAAATTGTCGTGGACACATTATAGAATTCTGCTTCAGGTACATGATGAAACAGCTCGCAAATGGTATGAGAAAGAAGCTTATGAGCAGACATGGAGTGTTCGTACTTTACAGAGAAATATTGATACCCAATATTATTATCGCATGCTTCAATCACAGGATAAGAAAGCTGTAAAGTCTGAAATGAAAGAAAAAACATCCTCATATCAGAATGATAAGCTTGAATTTATAAAAAATCCTGTAGTAGTGGAGTTTTTGGGCTTAACGCCAGATATATCTTTTAACGAGACAAAACTTGAGTCAAGTATTATAACAAATCTGCAGAAATTTCTGATGGAAATGGGAAAAGGATATGCGTTTGTTGCGAGACAGCAACACATCCACACTGAAAAACAAGATTATTATATTGATTTGGTGTTTTATAATTATATTTTGAAATGTTTTGTATTAATTGATTTAAAGACAGAGAGGATTACGCATCAGGATGTAGGGCAAATGGATATGTATATCCGTATGTATGATGAATTGAAAAAATCTTCAGATGATAATCCGACGCTTGGAATTGTACTGTGCTCGGAAACGGATGAAGATATTGCAAGATATTCCGTTTTACATGGAAATGAACAGCTATTTGCAAGTAAGTACAAATTGTATTTGCCGACAGAAGAAGAATTGCGTGAGGAAATAGAGACACAAAAGGCTATTTTTTATTTGCAACAAAAAGATGCAGAAGAGGAAGCAGGAGGAGAGCCAAATGCCTAAGCGTATTATATTTCAATTTGAGGATGATCTGGATTATCAGATACAGGCGATTCATTCTACAGTGGAATTGTTCAGAGGATTGTCAAGACATGTTGATGGGATTTACAGGCCGTCACGAACACGCAAATTTGGTGAGGGTGATCCTGTCAGAAACAATGACATGTTGTTGGCAGCAGATTGTTGGAAAATCTGCGTAAGGTGCAGTTATCAAATGGATTATTTGCTGATAATGTCCTTGCTGAAGGAAATAATTTTACAGTTGAAATGGAGACAGGGACAGGTAAAACTTATGTGTATCTTCGGACAATCCTTGAACTGTATCGGGAGTACGGATTTCGTAAATTTATGATAGTAGTACCATCAATTGCAATTCGTAAAGGTGTAGAAAAGTCGATGGAACAGTTGGCTGGTCATTTCAAGAGATTGTACAATATCGATATTAAAAAACATAGTTTTATATATGATAGTAGCAATCCAAAGCAAATTAGCTCGAAATTAGTAGAGAGCACTGATTTAAGTATTTGTGTATTAAATATTCAAGCATTTAACAAAACCACAAATAAGATTCGACAAGAAGATGAGTATGGTCAGAATCTTTGGGAAGATATCAAATACATAAAGCCCATTGTGATTATAGATGAGCCGCAGAAGATTGAGGGTACGGCAAAGAAAAAGTCAAAGTCATTGGTTGCTATCGAAGAATTGAAACCGCTTTTTACTTTGCGTTATTCTGCTACACATAAGCAGTTATACAATCAGATATACAAATTGGATTCTTATGCAGCATATCAGAAAGATTTGGTTAAAAAGATTGTTGTTAAGACCGTCTATGGTGTGATTCCAAAGGATTATCCATATGTCAGATATCTTGCATTTACTTCTGATTTGAAAGCAAAGATTGAGATATTCTCACAAGATCAAGGGAGAACAATCAGGTTTAAAACTTTTAATGTAGGTGGTGGAGCGTCACTTGAAGAATTATCTGGCGGATTATCTCAGTATAAAGATTATCGTATTGCAGAGGAACCACATAAATTAAAGCCTTTGTCGATTGCTACCAAGGAAGGATTCTTCGGTTTGGAGCTTGGACACAGTAATCATAAGATAGAGAAGAATGAGGCTGTGCGAATTCAAATAAGATTAGCGATACAGAACCATTTTACAAAACAGCTCAACATTATTCGTTCAGGTAGGAAAATCAAGGCTTTGACATTATTCTTTATCGATGCGGTAGATAAGGTGCGTGATGATTTAGCTCCTGATGGAAGAGGCGAGTATTTACGTATTTTTGATGAAGAGTACAAAAAGTATGTAATATCTCATACACATGAGTTGGAGATGAATAAAGAGTATTTCCCAGACTACATGAATGTACAGGCTGTTAGAGAGGGATATTTTGCCAGAGACAAGAAGAATAATGTGGTAGATGTCGAAGGCTGGGATTCATCTGTAGATGATAGTGATGTGAAACTCAAAGCAAAGTCACAGGAGGATATTGATAGAGGTATCAGTCTTATTCTTGAAAAGAAGGATGAGTTGATTTCTTTTGAGGAGCCTCTTGCATTTATCTTTTCACATTCTGCATTGAGAGAAGGTTGGGACAACCCAAATGTGTTTACACTTTGTACCTTAAAAGCTGGCGGCTCTGATATTGCTAAGAAACAGGAGATTGGTCGAGGATTAAGATTGCCGGTTGATGACACAGGTAATCGTTGCATTGATCGTAGAATTAATGAACTGACTGTAATTGCAAATGATTATTATGACCATTTTGCATCTGCACTCCAGAAGGATTTTAATGACAATATGCATTTTGTCAAGGATGAGGTTACTGCTGATATTTTGATTGAGACATTAAAATCGGCAGGAATTCCAGAGGAGAAAATTAGTCCTAAACTGGTGGATACTCTTAAGGAAGAACTGGTGTCTGTCGGAGTGATGAATACCGACAATGTGCTGAAAGGCTCTTCACAGCAGATAACAAAAACTCTGGATAATATGGTATTTGTAGATGATATCTTGAATGAGCATGCGCAACTGATTAAGCAGCAGTTCAAAGAACTGATGGTTCAGAAAGGTACCAGAAAGATTGAGATTATAAATGGTGATAATGAACCATATAATAATAGGCCTAGAGCATTCGTCAATGAGGGCGAGTTTAAGAAAATATATTACGGACTTCGTAAAAATCTTATGCAGCGTTCTATTTACAGATTCAAGATTGACAAGGATAAGTTTATAGAGGACTGTATTTTCCAGATTAATCAGTCTTTGTTATTCAAGAAAGCAAAGACTGAATATAAGGTCGAAACAGGTAGAGCAAAATTTAATACATCGCAGATGTTTGTAATGGAAGAATTAGCTTATGGTGACAAGGAACTGGAAGTGGAAATCAGTTCTGACCAAAAATCTGATTTTGAAATTGCAAACTTCATAATGTATCATACAATGTTACCTAGGCTTGCAATTTTCAAAATTTTGCAGGGAGTTACTAAACGTGAGTTGCTTAACAATCAGGATATTTTGGATGAAGTGACTCAGTTAATCAAAGGAATTCTTAATGATACAAAGGCTTCCAATATTACTTCTTATGAAGTGATAAACGGATATGAATTAGATGAGCGAAATATCTTTGAACTTGATACCATTACAGAGGCAGATTTCGAGCAGGAATGGAGAGTATTCAAAGCAAAATCTGACAGAAGCTCTGCGATGAATGAATATTACAAGCTTGATAGTGAAGGCGAGTCGAAGTTTGCTCATAAACTGGAAAATAATGAAAATGTTTTACTTTTCACGAAATTGAAAAAGGGTGGATTTGTAATAGATACACCATATGGCAATTACAGTCCTGACTGGGCGGTAGTATGTCGCAAGGAGGCTTTGAAAGACCCATCCATTGGAATATATTTCATCGTTGAAACAAAAGCAGGTAAGACATGGGCTGACCTGACTGATGTGGAAAAGAACAAGATTCATTGCGGAGAACTTCATTTTAAAGCAGTATCCGATGATACGAAGTTTGATTGGGTAAATGGTTATGAGGATTTTGTAAATAAGTTTGGGGTTGCTGAGAGTGATTAAGGAGTGCATATGCTTGAAATACCAGATGACTTTGAAATAAATAGAAGTGTCATTAAGGAAAATAGTTCCTTTCAAGAGTTGAATACATTGCTAGAGGAAACAAGAAATTTCATGTATGAAATGGGTTTTTTAGCATATGGCAGAGATAACATAGTTTTACATCAAGTTGGAGTTATCAGTGGAAATCAGATTCTCGATTCTGTAAGTAGAACGGTAGAAAGTATTCGATATTGCTGTCTGAACGCTAATTTTGCGGATGCCTATTCTCTTTTGAGAAAATATAGGGATGATTCTTTTTATTATATTTATATGCTGGCAGTTGGAGATAAGACAGATTTTATGAAGTATGTTGAATTAAAAGACTTAGGTAAAGATGAAAGAAATATATATGATTGGATCAGAAATCAACAAAATGATGTTTACATTGGAGCTATTTTCAAAGCTATTGCATCATCAAGTGCAGGGGAAGCAATAAAAAAGTATAAGTTAAAAGATGCATTTGATAAGTTGGCATTAAAATTAAATAATTTTGTTCATTCTAATGGACAATTATATTATAATTTTTCATATCAAAGAATGGATACACATAGCAATATTTCAAAATATTGCAAAGAGTTTGGAGAGACAATTACATATATAACGATGTCATTTTTGATGGTATTAGTTTTGATAAGACCGGGATTAATTATGTCAGAAGATTACATTGATTATTTAGATTGCGGAGATACTCCGCCAGATGGTTCCCAATATTGGGTAGCATCATTTGTATCAGAGTATGTAAGTAGGCATAAAGGAATTTTGGATGAAAAATTTGATGAATATTTGAGAAGTGTAACGGGTATGCAGATATAAAGGAGAGAAAGTATATGGCAGATTTCAAATATGAAATAGTTGAACATATTGGCACTCTTTCAGAGAGTGCCAAGGGGTGGACAAAGGAACTTAACAAGATTTCATGGAATGGCGGAGAACCTAAGTATGATATCAGGGATTGGGCACCTGAGCATGAGAAAATGGGAAAAGGGGTAACGCTTACTCACGATGAGGCAGAAAAATTGTCTGCCTTACTGAAAGATAATTTGTAATTCAATAAACAAAATACGAAAAATGTAATGGGATATCTCTTTGATTTGAGAATAATTGATGCAAATTGCAGAATTTTATAAAGAGGTAATTGCTTTGTGCTTGTTTCGTTGGAGGCACACGTTTCGAGCCTTTTTATGGCATAGAGGCATTTGTTCCGAGCCTACAATCGATGAGGCAATCGTTTCGTGAGGGCGACCAGGCGAAGAAACTTGCAAAAATGCAGGATGAAAACTAATCTGTCCGGTTTATGATGTTCGCTTTGCT
>ERZ791624.813-NODE-813-length-18600-cov-1.580911_pt1 | contig 18600 bp, 18 predicted proteins | sample MGYA00510058_ERZ791624 | MGnify/ENA primary metagenome ERZ791624 (study PRJEB30046, sample SAMN00715158) | human gut metagenome | study: EMG produced TPA metagenomics assembly of the A metagenome-wide association study of gut microbiota in type 2... | reverse complement strand
ACACTATCCACACAGACTTCCAGTTTCGTCCTTTTCATACCGGCTCCTTCAAATAATATCGACGCCGACCGATTCGATCAGTTCACGGATCTCAGGATTGGGGTCCTCATCGGTGATGATCGCGTCAATATCATCCAGCTTTGCATACTTGTAGCATTCGTTTGAATCAAATTTCTGGTGTTCCATCAGAACATACTTATGCCGGGAGGCCTTCAGGGCAGCGCGCTTAGTCAGCCCGTCCCAGCGCCAAGTGTTGTCAGCGAATAGTCGGAGTCTGTCGCATCGATCCGCAGCAGCCGAAAAATCCCTGGTCAAAGCTGTAGCTTCGAATTGCCGCCGCAGCCTCGATCCCGATAAAGCCGTTGACGCTCGTATGCATCCTTCCTCCCGTCGCAATCGGCGTGATGGAAGGGGATTTCACCAGCTCCTCCAGGATATCAATCATGTTTGTCACGACACGAACCTTGATTCCCGACGCCACCAGATTCTGCGCAATCAGGACATTTGTCGTCGAGACATCCAGGAAAAGTGTCTCCCCGGGGCGGATCAGCGCGGCAGCCTTTGCCGCGATGATCTTCTTCTCCTCCGTATGGACCGATCTCCGCTGGACGACCTCGCGGTTCAGCGTATAGTCTCTGGAGAGCAGCGCTCCGCCGTAGATGCGCTTCAGACTTCCGGCATTCTCCAGCGTCTTCAGGTCCTTCCGGATACAGTCATCCGTCACGCCGAAGCGCTCGCTCAGGTCGCGAACCCGAACCTTCCCGCTCTCGCGCAGGCTCTCAAGAATCTTCTGCTGCCGCTCCTCCGTAAACATCTTTTCCCTCTTTCTGTCATGCCTCCAGTTCCAGCTCCAGAACCGTATCGGTCAGATCCGGAAGCACCGGATCCGGCCCAAGATCCGCAAACAGGATGTCCGGATAGTCGCTGTGCACCCAGGAGGTGGAAATCTTCACCTCCGACCCGTCCCGGAGAAGCCGGACACCCTTCACTTTGTTCTTGGGTATTCCAGGAATCGGGAACGGTCCAATCGTATTCTCAAAGATATGGACATAAATCCTGCTGCCCTTCTGGGTCAGCCGGTACATCCCCTCCGGCCTTGCCGCACAGGCCCCGGAACCGTAGATACTGTCTCCATTATCCCGCATGAAGTTCCCGATCTCATGAAGAATCCGGACGGACTCCTTTGGAAAATTGCCTTTTGCATCCGGCCCGACGTTCAGGATCATGTTTCCGCCTTTCGAAACACACTCCACCAGCTTTCTGATCAGCATGGAAGATGGCTTGAAGAAATGATCCTGCGCGCAGTAGCCCCAGTGGCCGTTCATGGTCACACAGGCTTCCCAGACAAGACTGTTTCCCGCAGGATCCTTCAGCCCTGCAGGCGGAATCATCTGCTCCGGCGTGATAAAATCCCCATGGTAAGGAGTCGGATGGCCTTCCGCAAGGGAGCCGAAGCCCTCTCCGCTGACCTCCAGTCTGTTGTTCAGGATGATATCCGGCTGAAGGCTCCGGATCATCGACACCAGCTCGGTGGCCTTCCATGCCTCCCCTCTCAGATCATCATAGGAGAAATCGAGCCAGAGAAGATCGATCTTCCCGTAATTCTCCATCAGCTCCCGCACCTGCGCATGCATATACTTCAGGTAGCGGTCAAAATCACGTCCTTCGTTGCCGCACTCCGGATGGTTCCTCATCGGGTGCTGGCGGTCCTTGTAATGCGGGAAATCCGGATGCCGCCAGTCAATCAGAGAAAAATAGAGTCCGACCTTCAGCCCCTGTTCCCGCACAGCATCGACATACTCCCGGACCAGGTCGCGATGGCAGGCGGTATTGGTCGACTTGAAATCCGTGTACTTTGAGTCATAGAGACAGAAGCCATCATGGTGCTTCGCCGTCATGACCATATATTTCATCCCGGCATCTTTCGCTGCTTTTGCCCACTGCCTCATATCCAGATCGCATGGGTCAAAGGCGTCAAAGTATTTCCGGTACTGGTCATCGGTCATCTCCTCATCGCTCATGACCCACTCCCCCCGTGCCGGGATGCTGTAAAGTCCGTAGTGGATGAACATCCCGAATCTGGCTTCGGTGAACCATTTCATCCTTTTCTCATATGCTGCACGGTCAAACTGATACATCTCAAGTTTCCTCCCGGTATTTCTGACAGGCTGTTTTCAAGTCTCATGATCCCTCTCGTGCGCCTGGCCTCCCCGCAGAAGTCTCTCAGTCTGCCTCATGGCAGGCAACAAAATGCCCTGGCCTGAGTTCTCTCAGCTCCGGCCGGCCTGCTTTACAGGCATCACTCTTCACCGGGCAGCGGCTGCAGAACCGGCATTCATTCTCCGGAAGTGAAATCGGGCTGGGGACAGAACCCTCAAGCATGATTCTTGAGCGTTTCTTCTCCACATCCGGATCTGGCAGCGGAATCGCGGAAAGCAGTGCACGTGTATACGGATGCAGCGGGTTTTCAAACAGCTCCTCCGCCGGCGCACTTCGACCAGCGCGCCCATGTACATGACGCCGATCCGGTCACTGATGTGGCGAACCATGGACAAGTCGTGCGCGATGAACAGGTAGGTCAGCCCGTGCTCTTTCTGAAGATCCTCGAGCAGATTGACCACCTGCGCCTGGATCGAGACATCGAGTGCAGAGATCGGCTCGTCGCAGACGATGAAATCCGGCTGAACGGCAAGTGACGCGCGATCCCGATGCGCTGGCGCTGCCCGCCCGAAACTCATGCGGGAAGCGGTCTGCATGCTCCTTCTGCAGTCCCACGCGCTCCAGGAGCCGGATCACCGTCTCCCTGCGCTCCTCCTCAGAAGCATACAGATGATGAGCATCCATCCCTTCCGCCACGATGTCAATGACCTTTCTTCTCGGATTCAGGGAAGCATACGGATCCTGGAAGATCATCTGCATCCGCCTTGTCAGAAGATGACGCTGCTCCTGTGAGTTTTCCTCTCCGACCTTGAGGCCGTCAAAGGTAATCTCTCCGGCCGTCGGCTCATACAGGTGTATGACTGTACGGCCAAGCGTGGACTTTCCGCAGCCCGACTCTCCGACCAGCCCGAAGGTTTCTCCCTTGTTGATATGAAAACTGACATCATCGACAGCCCGGAGCACTTTGCCCCGGCCGACATGGAAATACTTCTTCAGGTGCCGTACCTCCAGAAAAGGTGTCTGTTCTGTTCCCACGCTTACGCCTCCTTCGCTCTGGGGTCAAGCATCCAGCATGCTGCCTTGTGTGCTGCTCCCTGGTCATAGAAATCCGGCATGAACTTCTCACAGACCTCCATCGTCTCGCGGCATCTTGCCGCAAATGGACAGCCGGCCGGCGGCTTCATGAGTCCGGGCGGGGTTCCCGGGATCGGATGAAGCCGCTCCTTGTCCCCGGCTCCCGGAATCGAATCGAGGAGTGCCTTCGTGTATTCGTGTGCCGGTGAATAAAAAATATCCCGGACATCTCCCGTCTCGACAATCTTTCCACCATACATGACGGCCACTCTGTCCGCGATGTTCGCCACAACGCCCAGGTTGTGTGTGATGATGATGATCGAGGTCCGGACCTTCTTCTGAAGCTCCCGCATCAGATCGAGGATCTGGGCCTGGATGGTCACGTCGAGCGCTGTCGTGGGTTCATCCGCGATCAGCACATCTGGATCGCAGGCAAGTGCCATCGCGATGTCAACCCTCTGACGCTGTCCGCCCGAGAGCTGATGCGGATACTGCCCGTACCGGGTCTCAGGGTTGGAGATCCCGACCAGGTCAAGCAGCTCCACGACACGCTTCCTGCGCTCGTCCGGCGTCATCTCTTTGCGGTGAAGCTTCAGAACCTCCTCAATCTGTTTTCCGATTTTCATTGTCGGGTTCAGAGAGGTCATCGGGTCCTGAAAGATCATGGAGATATCGGAACCGCGCAGTTTCTCCATGCGTCTGTCCGAATACTTGCTCAGGTCTTTCCCATGAAACAGCACCTGACCGTCTGTGATCTTTGCATTCTTCGGCAGGATCTGCATCACTGCCTTCATCGTCATGGACTTTCCGCAGCCGGATTCCCCTACAACCGCGAGGGTCTCCCCCTGTCTGAGACTGAAGGAGACACCCCGGACCGCATGGATGATGCCCTTCTGCGTCCGGATATCCACAACGAGATTTTTCACTTCGAGTACATTTTCCATCTGATTCACCTGCTCATCTGCGGATCCAGGGCATCCCTGAGACCATCTCCGAGGATACTGAAGCACACCATGATCAATATAATGATGATGGCCGGAAGATCATCACATGCGGATAGTTCTGAAGGACCTGGTAGCCATTGTTGATCAGAACACCGAGGGATGCCTGCGGCTCCGCAAGGCCGATCCCGATGAAGCTCAGGAAGGCTTCCGTGAAGATTGCGCTCGGGATGGTAAACATGACGTTGATGACGATCACGCTGACCGCGTTCGGCACCAGATCGTGCAGGATGATCCCTCTGCTGCTTGTCCCAAGTACCCTGGAGGCCAGAACGAATTCCTGATTCTTGAGCTTCAGGATCTCCGCCCGGACCAGGCGCGCCATTTGACCCATCCGGTGATGGAGAGCGCCGCGATGATCGTCCCGACGCCGGCCGGAAATGCCATCAGGAACAGGATCACAATGATCAGGCTTGGAATTCCGACAAGGACTTCGATGATTCGCTGCATAATGGCATCTACGCGTCCGCCGAACAGAGCGGAGACGGCGCCGTATGTCACACCGATGAAGATATCGACCAGTGCCGCGACCACCGCAATCATCAGGGAGATTCTGCAGCCCATCCAGCACCTCACCCAGAGATCCCGGCCGAACTGGTCCGTCCCGAAGATGTGGGCTTTGTCCGGAAGCGCAAAGATTGCATTGTAATCCGGTTCCTTAAAGGAATAGCGTGAGAAAACCGGCGCGAAGATCGCCAGGAGAATAATCGCTGCCAGAATAAACAGTGCCGCAACAGCTGCCTTGTTCTGCCTGAGTCTGTACCAGGCATCCGCCAGCACCGACGTCATTGGGGCGTCAAGATGCTCCCTCTCTGCTTCATCCACCTTCACTTTCCGGAACATGGAGTCTTTCACACATTCGTTTGTCATCTCAGTCCTCCTGTTCCTTTGAAAGCCGGATACGCGGGTCGATCAGCGAATAGATGATGTCGACGAGCAGGATCACCAGCATATAGAAGGAAGCGTAGAATACCGTGATACCCATGATCACAGGATAATCATTGCCCTTGATACAGTCGACGAACAGGCTGCCGATTCCCGGGATGCTGTATACACTCTCCACTGCAAGAGAGCCTGTCATCAGATTGATGACGATTGGTCCGAGGATGGTGACGACCGGAATGATGGAATTCCGGATCGCATGAAACATCAGGATCCGCATCTGGCTGAGGCCCTTCGCCTTGGCCGTCACGATATAGTCCTGATTGAGGACATCCAGCATCTCCGTCCGCATGAATCGGGCGACCATCGCAGTGGCGCTGAAGGAGAGCGCGATCGTCGGAAGGATCGAACACTTCCAGTTTGTCCAGAATCCGATCGGCAGGATTCCCCACTTCAGTCCGATAAAGTACTGAAGAAGCGCCGCCATGACAAAGTTCGGGACAGAGACTCCCAGCACCGCGATGATCATCGTCAAAGCGTCAATTCCGCTGTTGTGGTGCCAGGCCGCCAGGATTCCGAGAATCAGCCCGATGGCCAGTCCGATCAGGACCGCCTGCGCACCGATGAGGAAGGAAGGTCCGAGTCTGGATGTGATGATGCCGGTGACCGGCTGGTTGACATAGGTAAAGGATGTCCCGAGGTCACCGCGCAGCATATTTCCGAGATATTTCACGTACTGGACCGGAACCGGGTCGTTCAGCCCGTACATCTCCAGTACCTTCTCCTGCTGCGCCTGCGGCATGGAGGCGAACCGTTCCGGGTCAAATGGTGTCCCGGGCAGCTTCTTCATCAGGAAGAATGTGCAGGTCGTGATCACCCAGAGCGTGACCACAATATATATCAGTCTTTTAACAATGTAGCGAGCCATGAGCCGCCTTCCTTCCACATGATTCTGATATAAATCAGGCTGCATGTTGATTCCCATGCAGCCCAATTGATCAGCATCGCCCTATCATGATGTCCCGTCGAGGCAAGCCGCCGGGCGATGTTGAATCCGGTAAACATTCATATCCCGAAGCCGGGACTCTGCGTTATGCAGCCGCCGCGTCACTCAAAGTGCGCGTACTTGAATTCCATCGGCACACCGATCGGATGGCTGACCAGATCCTTCAGGTTGGACTTGGTCAGAACCGCATGTCCTCTGTGATAGATCGGAGCCACCACCGCGTCTGTCTCAACGAGAAGCTTCTCGGCATCGAGCATATCCTGCAGTCTCGCCTTGTCATCCGTCTGAGACTTCGCATCTGCGATCAGTTTGTTGTAGTCGTCGTTCTTGTAGTTTCCACGATAAGGTGTACCGTTTGTCCACAGATCCAGGTACGTCATCGCGTCGTCATAGTCGGCACCCCATGCCGTGAAGCCGAACTGGTAATTGTTCGCATCCATCTGCTCGCCGCGTCCCTGCATCGTCTTGGTGTCGATCTTGACGCTCAGGCCGAGGTTCTGCTCCAGCTGGCTCTGGATGAAGGTTGCAACGGTCTTCATGACACTGTCATCGCCGATCAGGAGCGTGACTTCCTTCGGAGCATCGGAGCCGAGCTCCTTGACCGCCTTGTCATAGCACTCCTTCGCCTTCTCCGGGTCATACGGGGAGACATCGCCGTTCAGCTCTCTGAAGGTCTTGGTCCCATCACCTGCCATTCCATCTGCAATCAGTCCGGTTCCGGCTGCGGAGCCGTCCGCAAGGATGCTGTCGACAAGCGTCTTACGGTCGATCGCAAGGGAGATAGCCTTGCGCATATCCACGTTGCTCATAACCGGATCGGTCAGGTTGAACTGCAGATAGTTGGTTCTGAAATCGGTCAGCTGGGAGAATTCCGGGTTGTCCTTGTTCGCCGCAACATCCGTTCCGGTGATCTCGACCTGGGAGAGCTCGCCTGCCTTGTAAGCATTCAGGGCTGCTGCGGAGTCCTTCATGACACGAACCTTCGCATTCTCGATGGCGACGTTCTCTGCATCCCAGTACTGATCATTCTTGACAAATGTCGCACCGACTGCCGGGTCATACTCTGTAATCTTGTAAGGTCCCGAGAACAGCATGTTGTCCGGTGTCACATCGAACTGATCTCCCTGCGCTTCGCAGAACTTCTGGTTGACCGGGAAGAACATGGACATCGTGGTGAGCCCGAGGAAATACGGTGTCGGGTTCTTCAGCTTGACCTGAAGGGTCTTGTCATCGACCGCCTTGACCTCCACCTTGTCCTCTGAACCGCTTCCTTCATTATATTCCTGACCGCCGACGATGTAGTCCGTCATCAGAAAGCTGTATCCGTTGGTTGCGTCCGCGCTCATCTGCTTCATCCAGGCGTAGACGAAGTCCTGCGCCGTGATCGGCTCTCCGTTGCTCCACTTGATGCCATCTCTCAGATGGAACGTGTAGGTCAGCTTGTCATCCGAAAGCTCGTACTTGTCACAAAGTGCCGGCTGCGGAACATTGTCGGCATCCATCCGGAACAGTCCCTCCTGTGCCTGGTTCATCACAAGGAAAGCCTGGCTCTCGGAAGCTGCCCACGGAACCAGTGTTTTGACCTCCGCGTTGACCGCGACATCCAGTTCCTGCCCTGCATCATCAGCCAGCGCCGGAACCGCGCTCATCCCTGAAGCCATCACCATCGACAAGATACCTGCCAAGACTCTTTTGTTCATATGTCCCTCCTGCTTGTATTAGCGGTGAAACGATGGGTACCAATCTTCTGCAGTTGATTTGAGCGTATTATAGGGCATATTCTTATTGTTTTCAATTGGTTTTATCGCATTTTTTATTATTTATTATTGTTTCATTCGGATACATGTGTATATTGCACAAATATTTTCTGTCCATATATGCACATCGCCGATTTTTCGGTTTTGCACAGACAGCCGCAATCTTTCCCGATATGCAGGCCTTTCCTTCACCGGACAAATTCTTTTTCCCGGTATGGCAGGCGAATTGTCGCTTCCTCGGTACCTGCGGCAGAAAGACGGCTTTCCCGACCCGGACAGACGTTCCTGCCTCACGGTACCTGTCCTGTTCCGGAAACGTGCTCCGCACCCGATGATGAACGGTTGCCTTCAAAAAAGGAGGGAGTCTCCGGTTTTTCACCGAAAACTCCCTCCTGCTTTCTGCTCTGTTATCCGGCACAAGGCCGGCGTTCATCCCTCCGCCTGCTTATCTTGCAATACGGACTCTCCTGCTGATCTCCTCATCATCCTTTTTCCCCGGCTCTTCCACGATGCCGCCGAACGGCATCTGCGCGATGAGTTTCCAGTCTTCCGGTACATCGAACAGCTTTCGTACAGCCTCATCAATCACCGGGTTGTAATGCTGAAGATTCGCCCCGATTCCAAGTTCGCGAAGCGCGGACCAGATCGAAATCTGAAGCATTCCGTTGGACTGCTGAGCCCAGACCGGGAAGTTCGACGCATACAGCGGAAACTTCTCCTGAAGTGCCTTCACAACCGATTCATCCGTGAAGTACAGCACGGTTCCGGCGCCTGCCCGGAAACCATCGATCTTCTCTCTGGACACTTCCCCGCCGAAAGCATCATAGATCGCATCCCAGAGCTGGTTCTGCTTTTCTCCAAGCGCGACAATCACTCTCTGACTCTTCATGTTGAAGGCATCCGGCACAAGCTTCACAGCCTCCTGAACGGTTTCGGCAACCTTCTCCTCGCTGACCGGGAGATTTTTGTGAATCTGATAATATGTTCTTCTTTTCTGCAGTGATTCTATTACGCCCATCTTTTCTCCTTTTTCTCAATGATCCTCAATTAGAAAACTTATCCCCGCAGCCTGTTTCTCCCCGGCGCTCTCAGCCTTCATGCTGCGTCTGATGCTGCTGCATCTCCTTCTCTGTCTCATCCTTCTGTCTCCGGCTTCAAGCCGCTTTGCCTTCTCCTGCTCAGCCTTCAGAAGTTCCTCGTCTTTCCCTTCATCCTTCTTGTCATCCTTGAAGATGTACTTGTGCTGAATCTTATAGCTCAGGAAGAACAGCACGACATCCGTGATCACCTTGAAGCCAACCGCAGACCCCCCGAGGACACCCTTCAGCACACTGACGATCAGGGCGCTCAGCAGACACTGGACGGCTGACAGGGCCATGAACTCCCCGGCGCTTTTGGCCGACTGCTGGGCCTTGTCCGACTTGAAATGAAAGACAAAGTGCTTTGTCAGCAGGTAGTTCACCGATGCCGAAATCAGTCTCGCGCACACTGTTGCATACAGGATCGCGAACATCTGTCCCCGGAACGTCACACCGGTGAAAATTCCGAACATGATGATATCGACAATCGACGCCATCAGCGACGTAATCGAATAAAGAATGAACTTTTTGACCACCGTCAGGATGATTCCAAACGTGTCGCCCGGACGCCGTGCCTTCTCATACCCCTTTTCAAAGGAAACATAGTGAACCGGTACCTGAAGGAAGCCGATTTTTTCAAAGGACATCAGCATCGCAGTCTCATATGAATACCGCTCCGACGGGACATCCAGACAGTGCTGCACCCTCAGATCCGGGATGCCGAAGATCCCGGACATGGGATCCACCAGCCGCACCCCCATCAGCATATGGTAGATCAGCTTCATGAGCACATTCATGCGGTAGTCATAGTCAGTCACCAGGTGACTTCCGAAGTCCCTGGAGCCCACGACAATCGCATACGAGCCCATCTCCTGTTCATTATGAAGGGCCTCCGCCATCTTTGGACATCCGCCACCGGTGTCAGCCTGTCGGAGTTCAGCGTGATAATCCCGTCCGTCTTCCCGCCGAAATGCTCCTGATAGTATGTCATCGCTGTCCGCAGAGACGCGCCGATCCCCTTGTTTTCCTCATGCGTCAGGGCAAGCGCACCTGCACGCTCCACCTTATAGAACACCGGAAGCTTGTCCGTGCGGCTTCCGTCATTGACCACGATGATGTCCTGAAAGCCCGCCTTTTTCAGCTCAGGAATATATCCTGAAAAAGAAGCAGGCGGATTGTATGCAGGAATCACAATTACACATCTGTACGCCATGTCCTGCACCTCCTTCCTGCATACCTGACGTTCTTCGTGGGATTCACACCAACGTCATCATATCAGACGAAGGGTATCTTTGTAAACGTTCAGCCGGCAAAGCCGCCTGATGGGGAAAGCCCGCTCTCACTGCTCTGCCTTCTGCAGCTCCGCCATCACTTTCTTTTCATCATAGCGGCTCATCAGGACAGCCGCCAGCAGACAAAGGACTGTCGAGGACACGGCTGCGATCCGGTAGCCTGTCCCTGCGCTTCTTCCGATTGTCGCAAGGCTTGTAAACAGAAGCGCTGCCAGGCTCTGTCCCATCTTCATTGCAAAGGTCCGCGCCGCGAAGAACATGCCGTCGTGGTTCTCTCCCGTCGTGATCTCATCGCTGCGGGCGATATCCGCCACGACTGTCTGCGGAAGAATCCCGAGGATCGCCATCGACGGCGCCGCGATGACCATGACCAGAACGCCGAAAACCATCCCCTTGTTCGTTCCAGTCTGCCCGGTTGAAACTGCGGTGATGAGATAGACAGCTGAAAACTCGATGAACGCCCAGACGATCATTTTCTTCTTCGTGATCTTTCGGGACAGTTTTCCCACAACCATATAAAGAGCGACGGAAATCAGCGTCATCCCGATATAAAGCACCGTGTTCATCGTCTCCGGGAGCTTCATCAGCGAGGTGACAAAGAAATTCAGGCCGGACTGGAACATCGTGACCGCCACCCAGTAGCACACGTCCGATCCGACAAATACGCGGAAATCTCTGTTCTTGAATGTCTTTGCAAGAGACTGGAATGCATTGCCGCTCACCGGCTTGATTTCCACATAGTCCTGCTCCCGGATGGTGAAGGTCGGCACCAGAGGCAGACAAGTGCGATGACAGCCAGCACAGTGAACGTCACGCGAATCGCAAGGACTCTTCCAAGCGCCGGTGTGAGTGCGCCCCAGATGAACGGGCAGGCATAGCCAAGTGCGCTTCCGAAGATAAAGGTGAAGGAGATCGCGGTTGACAGTCTCGTCAGCTCCTCCTGGTTCTTCGGCAGCTCCGCAATCAGCGCGTTATAAGGCGTACAGTACAGCGTCATGAACAGATAAAAAAGCAGCATCATGACAAGCACCCAGACACCATTGACCGGGCTCTGTCCATTTACCGGCGCGCAGTACACCAGAACCGTCACCACAGCCAGCGGCAGCGCCGCTCTTCTCATAAATGGGAGCCGTCTTCCCTTCGGGTTCCGGCTCCTGTCCGATCGATTCGCAATCCAGGGGTCCGTGACTGCGTCGAACACACGACCCAGCGCATAGATCCCGCCCAGAATTGTAAACATACCCAGAATCACGCGTCCCTGCGGCAGAAACAGCGTCTGTCCTGCCTTCAGCATCTCCGTATCCGGCTCATAGAACGTGATGATCCAGTTCGTCACCAGTGCAGAAAGAATACTCCAGCCAAGCTGTCCGACTGCAAACAGCCAGATGACCCTGCTTGTCAATTTTTTCATACAAAACACCCTCCATTCGATATTCTTTGTCTATTTTAACACATGGAAGGTTGTTTTCAGCTTATAAAAATCTTATTCTTCGTCAACGCCCATAGCAATTTTTTCCGGGGTAATCGGCAAAGTCATAAAGCGCTTGCCGGTTGCCTGATAAATTGCGTCGGCAATCGCCGGAGCCGGAGTATTGATTACCAGCTCGCCCACGGATTTGGCACCGAAGGGACCGCTTTCCTCATAGCTGCTGGCAAAGTCAACATAGATATGACCGATATCCTCACGGCAGGGAACCTTATATTGCATGAAGGAGTTTTCGTAAATACGTCCCTTGGGGCTGTAGGTTACGTTTTCCATCAGCGCCATGCCGATGCCCTGCAGAATGCCGCCCTCGGTCTGCACCTTCGCCAGATGCGGGTTAACCGGAGTACCGCAGTCAACAGATGCGTAGAAGTTCACAACCTGTGCCTCACCTGTCAGCAGGTCGGTTTCAACCTCAGCCACACCGGCCATAAACGGCGGTGGGGACAGTACACTGTTCTGCTCCACGGTTTCTTCCAAAGCGATATCGTTATTCACCATAGAAGCGGTGGCGATATCAAAGAGGCTTACAGCCTTGTCGCTGACGGTATCACGCACCTCGCGTCCGTCAAAGACAACCTGGTCCGTGCCGCATTCCAGCAGGCGTGCGCCTAATTGGCAAATCTTGCCGCGCAAACGCTGTGCGCAGATTTCTACGGCCTTACCGGTAATATATGTTGTACTGGATGCGTAGGAACCGGAGTCATAGGGAGACGCGTCGGTATCCGCACCGAATACGGTAATGTTATCGTAATCACATTCCAAAACCTCTGCTGCCATCTGCGCCAGAACGGTATCGCAGCCGGTGCCCATATCGGCAGCACCGATCAGCAGTGTGTAATGTCCCTCATCGTTGATTTTGAGAGTAGCACCGCCGACATCGCAGTAAGGAATGGAGCTGCCCTGCATTGCAATAGCTACGCCCATTGTGCGTACCTTGCCGTCAGGCAGCTGCTGCAGCGGGAACTTCTGCTCCCAGCCGCTCATCTCGCGTACCTGCTCCAGGCAGCGGTCCAGCGCGCAGCTTGTATTAGGCGCACCATAATAAGCAGGCATAATATCGCCCTCACGCGTAATATTCATCTCACGCAGCTTAATCGGGTCCATCTTCAGGCGTGCTGCCAGCTCGTTCACAGCGGACTCCACAGCAAAAATACCCTGAGGAGCGCCGTAACCGCGATAAGCACCTGCAGCCTGCAGGTTGGTGTAAACTACGTCAAAGCCGAAGCGGAAGGCCTCGGTACGGTACAGAGGAATAGACTTGTGACGGAAAGGCCGACGGTCGTAGGACCATGCTCGCCGTAAGCACCGGTATTGGAAAGAGTATATAAATCAATCGCGCGGATTTTGCCTTCTTTAGTAGCACCAAGACGCACGCGCACCTCCATCTCGTGCGCGGGCTGGAAGCTATATGACATTCATAACGCGAGAAAATCATCTTACTCGGCTTATTGGTTTTCCAGGTAACAAAGGCCGGATACATTTCGCTTACACAGCTCTGCTTAGCGCCGAAGCCGCCACCGATACGCGGTTTAACCACGCGTACCATAGTTTTGGGGATATGCAGCGCATTTGCAATAATGCGGCGGCAGTGGAAAACAATCTGCGTAGAGCTGAGGACATTCAAACGGCCGTAGGTATCAATAGAGCAATAGGTTACGAAAGGCTCCATCATATCCTGCTGCACAGCCTTGGTGTGAGTTGTCTGGTCGATAACAACATCGCATTCCGCCAGAATCTTATCAACCTCACCGTCCTCGATAACCTCATGGGCACACAGGTTGCGCTTATTGTCGGCACCAACCGGGCAGTTCGCCTTCCAGGTATCCTCTGGATGCACGAGCACAGGGTTATCCAGCGCAGTGCGGAAGTCAAGCACTGCATCCAGCAGCTGATAGTTTACTTTAATCAAAGACAGCGCCTTGTCGACAGCCTTTTCCGTTTTGCCGGCAACAATCGCTACGATGTCACCCACAAAGCGTACATGGCGGTCGAGCAGCAGGCGGTCGTAGGGACTTGGCTCGGGATAGGTCTGGCCTGCGTAGGTGCAGCGCTCACCGTCCTGGTCCACATCCTCCCAGGTATAAATTGCTTCGATATCAGGCACCTTCGCTGCAATAGCGGTATTGATGCTTTCAATAATTGCATTCGCATGCGGAGAACGCAGCACCTTGACAAGCAGGCAGTCGTTCGGCACCAGGTCATCGGTGTAGACAGGCTGGCCTGTCACCAGCTGCATAGCATCCTTTTTGCGGTAGGATTGGTTAACTATTTTCATCTGCAGCTCCCCTCCTTATGCCTGCGCCTGAGTTTTTTTCCAGGCGATGAAATTCTGGATTCCGCGCAGCTGTCCCTCATAGCCGGAGCAACGGCATAGGTTTCCTGCCAGGAATTCCTTGATTTCTGCTTCCGTAGGCTCGCTGTTTTCACGCAGCAGCGCGATAGCGTTCATAATCATGCCGGGGTTGCAGAAGCCGCACTGCTCCGCGCCTTGGTCTGCAATAAATGCACCGAACTGTGCTGCCTCCTGCTGCAGTCCTTCCATCGTTACGATGCTGTGGCCTGCAGCACGCGCTGCCAGAATAGCACAGGAAAGCACCGGCTTATCATCCATAAATACAGTGCACAAACCGCAGTTGGTAGTGTCACAGCCGCGCTTCACGCTGTAGCAGCCTTCCTTGCGCAGAAAATCGAGTAAAACTGTATCAGCCTCCACCATACGGGTCAGCTTTTTGCCATTTAAGGTTAAGGTTATCTCCATCAGGCCTTACCTCCCAATTCCGTTAAACATCTTGCAGTCAGCACCTTAATCAGATGCGTGCGGTAAGCAGCACTGCCACGCGGGTTGCTTTCCGTCGGCAGTAAGTCTGCAGCATATTCAGCAAAGGCCTGCGCCTTCTCTGCAGTCATAGGCAGAGTTGCGAGCTGCTCTGCATCCTTCACCAGCGCTGCCTTCGCCGGGCGTGCGCCCACTGCGGCCTGCAGCCTTCCTGCGTCAGCGCCGCCGCGCAGGTCAGCACCGGAAAGTCGGTTTTGCTGATGCGCACGGATTTATAGCTGTAATGCGCTGCTGTCTTTTTGACGATAACGCGCACCAGAATATCTCTGTCATACGGCATATTCACAAAATCTGCCAGCGGCACAATACCGCCCTTGTATAATTCTACATAGCTGTCCATAATCAAAAGCAAGGTCAGCACATCCGAAAAGCCGAAGCGTCCGAACACACTGCCGCCTACGGTAGCAAGATTGCGAAACTGCACACCTACAATATGGCGCAGCGCCTCCTTATTTGCTCCCTCACTGTAGGCGGTAAAGCCTTCATGCAGCTCCAGCCGGCGCAAGCTCACCATCGCACCGATGCGGAATTCCGTTTCTGTTTCCTCTATTGTATCAAGGCCTAAAGCCGACAAATCAATCGCTGTCTGCACATTGCCCTTGCTCAGGCGCATCCACAGCATACCGCCAAGCACGCGGTTAGGACGCTTCTGGTTCAGCTGCCAGGCCTCCTCCAGCGTTGCTGCCTGCTTATATTCACGAATTGTCAACATATACTGCCCTCCTGTTCTTTTTTTATTGCATACCTATTCCATTATATTTTACCATATTTTTTCTATACTTGAAAAGATAAAAAATGCACATTGGCTCATAAGTTACATTCTTCTGCAACACAAGAAAAAATGGATGCCTCTCTGTAAATCAAAAGAAGCATCCATGTTTAAAGTCTTATTATGAAAAATTAAAAGCAGGCTTATTTGCCTTTTTTAGCACCCTGACGGCGGTTGCTGCCGGTTTTGGGAGCCTTGCGCTTGTCAATAACGGAATTACGTCCGCGCTTAGGTCCTGCGGGCTTTTTCTTTTTGGCAGCCACAGCAACGCGACGTGCCACAACACCGCCCTCCAGATTTTGGCGCTCCATAAGAATACCCAGCTTGGTTTCGATATTACGCAGCCATTTAACCTCGTCGGCAGTATAAAGCGTAATTGCTTCGCCCTCATTACCTGCACGTCCGGTACGGCCGATGCGGTGAACATACCAATCGACATCATGCGGAATATCATAGTTCACAACATGGGTTACGCCCTCAACGTCCAGACCGCGGGCAGCCAGATCGCTGGCAACAAGAATCTGAATTTTAGCATCACGAAAGGCCTTCATAACAGTTTTGCGCTTGGCGGGAGACATTTCGCCATGCAACACGTCAACGTTGTAGCCCTGCATGCCCAGCCAGTCACCCAGCTCCTTGGTGCGCTCCTTGCTCATGCAGAAAACAATCATCAGATAAGGATTCAGGCGGTCAATGAGCGCTGCCACAGCCTTATTCTTGTATTCGTCGGTTGTTTTCAGGCAAATTTGCTTGATTTTCTCAACAGTAGCCTGGTCAGGATTGATATCAATCAGCGCGCAGTTTTTCGTCAGCTTGCGTCCCAGCTTGCGCACTTCTTCCGACAGAGTTGCGGAGCAAAGCATCGTCTGATGCTCCGGCGCGGTCATAGCAATCAGCTCCAGCGCTTCATCCATAAAGCCCTGCTGCAGCATTTCGTCAACCTCGTCCAGTACCAGATAGCGCACACCGCCAAGGTCGGTGTTGCCCTTGCGGATATGGTCCAGCAAGCGTCCGGGAGTACCGATCAGCACATGGCTGCGTCCCTCCAGCTTATATTTTTGCGTTTCGAAATCACGTCCGCCGGTAACAGCCAGCACCTTGATATCGCTTTCGCCCAGAATTTTTTTCATTTCGGTGGCAATCTGCTGTGCCAGCTCACGCGTCGGCGTAATTACCAAAGCCTGCACGTAGCTTTTGGCAGTATCGATTTTTTCTGCCAGCGGCACCAGGAAAGCCAGTGTCTTGCCTGTGCCTGTCTGCGCACGGGCAATTACGTCACGTCCGGCAAACAGCGCCGGGATAGCTTGCTCCTGTACCGGCATCGGCTTTTTGATGCCCATTTTCTGAAGTTGCTCTACGGTGTGGGCACAAACCTTTAAGGCTGCAAATCCATTTGTCATTTCACATTCCTCTTTTCCTCTAAATTTTATCTTCTGACCTTATGGTCTTTTTTCTCTATAACTTTAGTATTATATCATAAATCAGGCAGGAACGGAAAGATGCAGGCAAATTTTTCTGCTGCATATGATTTCTATAGCCTGAAAACTATCTCTGATTTTTATAATTAAGCATATAAAAATGCTTAGACAAACAAATTGTACATGCGACAAAAGGCCCCTGCCGGCAATTGCCGACAGGGGCTTTGGCTTATTCAATTTACTCAGCTTAGTAAGCTCACATTTGCTTTTACATTACTCCTCTGAAATAGTGGCCTCTTGTAGTACCCGGCAGATTTTCCGGTGCCTCCACCGCACCGCCGAGAATCTTGCGGTACAGTGCCACAAGCTCGCCCAGACGTGCCGCATCGTAATCACGGCCGTCTATTCTCAGCGCAGCCACGCCTGCTTCCGCCATGTGCTGCACATTGGCAGTCATCGAAAGCTCATGCGCGTTCAGAATATGCATACGGCAGAACTGGTCAGTAACAATCGGGAAGCGTGCATCCTTACGGTCGCCCAGGAATAAAGGCTCTGCACAGTTAAACTTGCAGGCACCCTTATCCAGCGCACCCAGGAAGCTGCCGCCTACACAGTATTCGGAAACCATCATTTCCAAACGTCCCTGAATCATGCACTCCAACGGCAGCGGACCGACGCTCACCAGATGCTCTACCTGCGCCATAGTCAGCTCGGGGCTGAGCACTGCGCCTGCAGCGCCCTGCTCCTGCCAGAACTGCAGTGTCTGACTGTTGAAGATGTTCAAAGACATATCTGCTACCAAATTAAGCGCTGCATGCTTCTTCGCCAAGGGCCACAGGCCGTTGTTGTTGATGTAAACAAAATCCGGCTGCAGCTCTTCCCACAGAGTGAAGAGCTTATCGAAATATGCCAGCTGTGCTTCTTTAATGATACGCGGAGTAGCAAAGGCCATCTGACGGCCTGCCTTGCGCACCAGCTTGGCAGCCTTAGCATAATCCGCCTCTGACGGCAGCTGATGATTGAAGCAGTCACCGCCAAAGAGAATGCGTTCAGCACCTGCCTGCAGCGCAGCATTGACCTTCTCAACGCTGTCGCAATGCACTACCAGAACGGATTCATGCTGTTTAGCTTATGTGCCTGCGGCACTAATTGCTCGCTGAAGCTGTGCACCGCTGTGCGCGCCGGAGCGAAGGCATTCAGACGCGCTGCATCCAGTGCCTCGCCCGCCACCCCGCCCCGGCCGGAGAAGCACACCGCCCTGATGACGGACCAGGAGGCCCTGGACGCCCTGACCATGCAGTGCGTGGGCCACAACATCGACCTGATGCACCGGCTGACGGGACAGCGGAGCTTTGCCTCCCTGCTGGAGCAGGCCCGGGGCGAAACCAACTGGCGGCGTCTGCGGGCCTATCTGGGGGTGTTCGAGTCCTACTCCCTGTATCTGCACATTCCCCAGAAGGTCCAGACCCTGGCCTTTCTGTATGAGCTGCTGATGCACCGGGAGGGGGACATCCGCCGCCAGGCGGCGGCCCTGCTGGGGGAGATCATCGCCGGGTTCCACGCGGGCTATGCCAAGGAGCGCCCGGCGGACAGCCGCCCGGACGCCGGTGTGCCCACGGACCTGGACCAGTGGAAGCTGTACCTGCAAAGGATCATCTATCCCGACCACAAGCTGATGCCCCAGCACCAGCGCTGGATCCGCTATACCCTGAAATTCGCCGTGGACTCCCTGCTGCAGCGGTGCCCGGGCCGGGAGGAGCGGTTTCTGGCCCCCTTCTTCGCCTATTACCGCCATCCCCAGCAGCTGGAGGATGAGGTGACCTTCCAGCTGCTGGACACG
>ERZ791624.811-NODE-811-length-18641-cov-3.602012_pt1 | contig 18641 bp, 14 predicted proteins | sample MGYA00510058_ERZ791624 | MGnify/ENA primary metagenome ERZ791624 (study PRJEB30046, sample SAMN00715158) | human gut metagenome | study: EMG produced TPA metagenomics assembly of the A metagenome-wide association study of gut microbiota in type 2... | reverse complement strand
GAGGCGAGGTGATCGACGCCAAGGACGCGGACTTCCGGGACCCGTTACAGGAGCCGTTGCTGCGGACGGCTCTGCTGTGCAGCGATGCGGTCATCAGCGGGGATACGGAGATCGGCGACCCCACGGAAACGGCACTGGTGCGGCTGGGGGAGACCAACGGCTTTGACGAGGATCTCGTCCGGAACCGCTGGCCCCGTCTGACAGAGATCCCCTTCGATTCCGACCGGAAAATGATGTCCACGGTCCACAAGCTGGCGGGGGGCCTGATGCTGGTCACCAAGGGCGCGACGGACGTGCTGCTGGACCGCTGCGTGGTGACGCCGGAGGAACGGGCGAGGATCGAACAGGTCAACGAACAGTTTTCCAACGAGGGCCTGCGGGTGCTGGCCTTCGCCTGCCGCAGCGTGGACGGCCCGGCCATCACTTTGGCGGATGAAAACAGCCTGACTTTCCTCGGCCTCATCGCCATGATGGACCCGCCCCGTGAGGAATCCAAGGCGGCGGTGGCGGAGTGCATCCGCGCCGGTATCCGTCCTATTATGATCACCGGCGACCACAAAATCACGGCGGCGGCCATTGCCCGTGAGATCGGCATTTTGCGGGACGGCACGGAGGCCGTGGAGGGCGCGGTCATCGACGGCATGAGCGACGAGGAATTGCAGGAGTTTGTGCCGAAGGTCAGCGTCTACGCCCGTGTGTCCCCGGAGCATAAGATCCGCATCGTCCGGGCGTGGCAGCAGCGGGGCAATCTGGTAGCCATGACCGGCGACGGCGTCAATGACGCTCCCGCCCTGAAGCAGGCGGACATCGGCGTGGCTATGGGCATCACGGGAACGGAGGTGGCCAAGGATGCCGCCGGTATGGTGCTGACGGACGACAACTTCGCCACCATTGTGAAGGCTGTAAAAAACGGTCGGAACGTGTATGCCAACATCAAGCGGGCCATTCAATTTCTGCTCTCCGGCAATACGGCGGGCATTTTGACGGTGCTCTACGCCTCTCTGATGGGACTGCCCGTGCCCTTCGCGGCAGTGCACCTGCTGTTCATCAACCTGCTGACGGACTCTCTACCCGCCATCGCCCTTGGCATGGAGCCACACACCGACGAGGTCATGTCTGAAAAGCCCCGGCCCCGGAACGAAGGCATCCTGACAAAGCACTTCCTTTATAGCGTGGGCGTCGAGGGACTGGTCATCGCCGCCGCCACCGTCACGGCCTTCTATCTGGGGCTGAACGCCGGCGGTGCCGCTGCTGGACAGACCATGGCCTTCTCCACCCTGTGCCTGAGCCGGCTGTTCCACGGCTTTAGCTGCAAATCCCAGCATCCGGTGCTGCTTACCCGGCACTTCTGGAACAACCGTGCCCTGTTAGGGGCCTTTACCATCGGCGCTCTGCTGCTGGGGCTGGTGCTGCTGGTTCCTGCGCTGGAACCGCTGTTCGCAATTGCGCCGCTGTCTGTTGGCATGGTCGGTGGCATTGTGGGACTGGCGTTTGGCTCTATGCTGGTGATTCAGCTTCTGAAATGGATCCGGCGGTAAACGAGCAATATTATTTGCTGGTCGCCGCGAAGCTGCGGGAGACCGCGGCTCATGTGATCGCCATGTCCGTTCTGGTGCTGAATCTCCGCAAGATCCAGCGTGCTCTTTTGAGAATGCTCGCATATCTTCTGGAGATTCTGGCTCAGAACAAAAATTGGGCACTTGTTCAGTGGACATTAGTTAGACCGCTTGAGACTGGTGTCGTAGGTCACAAAAGTTACATTTTGTTGTTCAGCTATTCATCTATCTTTCGTGTGCAGATGAAATTCTACTGTTTTTGAGCATTAAACGTGCTTTGAGTTTGTAGCAAGGCTCAAAAAACCAGCCCCGCAGCAGGGGGAAAATATAGATTATTTTATCATGCCGATCATTCTTGGGAGACAGTAGAAAAATTTCCATTGTTATTGACATGATGTGCGTTACAGAATAAAGTATTCATCAAGACTGATTCGCAATAAAGAATATCATGGTCGTTCCGTGATCGAGGTCGTTATGATAAAAGGAAATGTAAAAATAGATCGCAAAAATCTCATCAGCATCCTGCAAAGCTGCCTTGTGCTGATTTTGGTGATCCTTGTCACTCTGATGATTGTAAGGAACATGGCTTTTCGCTGAATGGAAAGCGAAGCTGACCCGGGCTGGGGCGGTCTGTGTTAAAGCGATAATTTTTTTGAAATTATCTTGACAAAATTTATCAAGATTGATATGATGGCAGTACAAGCAAGCGAAAAGAGGATGCGGGACATGATCATCACCAAAGAGACGGACTACGCGCTGCGCATTTTGCGGGTGCTGCTGGACGGGGAGAAGCATTCGGTGGCCGAGATGTCGGAAACGGAGCTGATCCCTACTCAGTTTGCCTACCAGATCCTGCGCAAGCTCTCCGCCGGCAATTTGGTGCGGGTGAGCCGCGGCGCCCTTGGGGGCTGTGAGCTGTCCTGCGATCTGGACGCGACCTCCCTCTACGATCTCATGGGGGTCATGGGGGATCGGGGCGTCCTGTGCGCCTGCATGGAGCCGGGATATGTATGCCGCTGGCAGGACGAGCATGGACGGTGCGCCATCCACTGTCAGCTGGCGGCCTTGCAGCGAAAGCAGGACGAGGCGTTCCGCGCCGTGAGCCTGCGCAGGCTGCTGACCGGCGGATCCGATTCCCAAGATACAAGCGAGCTGCAAAATTTTAAGAGGAGGTACCCGTATGCTGTTTCAAACCACGGCGGCGCACGAAGAGCTGCGCGCGAAGATCCGGAGCTTTGCGGAGGAGGAGATCAAGCCCCTCGCATTTCTGATGGATCAGAACAATGAGTTTCCCGAGGAGGCTGTCAAGAAGCTGGGTAAGCTGGGCTGGATGGGCATTCCCTACCCCAAGGAGTACGGCGGTGCCGGTCTGGATGCCCTGAGCTACGCCATCGCGGTGGAGGAGCTGGCCCGTGTGGACGGCGGCACGGGCGTAATCCTCTCCGCCCACGTCTCCCTCGGCTCATGGCCTATTTTCGCCTATGGCACCGAGGAGCAGAAGAAGAAATATCTGGTTCCGCTGGCCAAGGGCGAGAAGATCGGCGCCTTCGGCCTCACGGAGCCCAACGCCGGATCCGACGCCGGCGGCACGGAGACCACGGCGCTGGATAAGGGGGACTACTACCTCCTCAACGGCGGCAAGATCTTCATTACCAACGCCCCTAAGGCGGACACCTATGTGGTTTTCGCCGTCACCACGCCGGACATCGGCACCCGGGGCATCTCCGCTTTCATCGTGGAGAAGGGCTGGAAGGGCTTTGAGTTCGGCGACCACTATGACAAGATGGGTATTCGCTCCTCCTCCACGGCGGAGCTGATCTTCAACGACGTGAAGGTCCCCAAGGAAAACCTATTGGGCAAGGAGGGCGAGGGCTTCAAGATTGCCATGTCCACGCTGGACGGCGGACGCATCGGCATCGCCGCGCAGGCGCTGGGCATCGCCCAGGGCGCGTTTGAGCACGCGTTGAGCTATTCCAAGGAGCGCGTCCAGTTCGGCAAGCCCATCGCGGCCCAGCAGAGCATCGCCTTCAAGCTGGCGGATATGGCCACCAAGCTGCGCTGCGCCCGGTTCCTCATCTACTCCGCGGCGGAGCTGAAGGAGCAGCACGCGCCTTACGGCATGGAGTCCGCCATGGCGAAGATGTACGCCTCGGACATCGCGCTGGAGGTCACCAACGATGCCTTGCAGATCCACGGCGGCAGCGGCTTCCTCAAGGGCATGGAGGTGGAACGGGCCTACCGCGACGCCAAGATCACCACCCTCTACGAGGGCACTAACGAGATCCAGCGGGTGGTCATCGCCTCTCATCTGGTGGGCAGACTGGGCAAGAGCTCCGGCGGCGAGAGCCGTTCGGCGGCCAAAAAGCCCGCGCCCATCACCGGCATCCGCAAAAAGACCATCTTCCGGGAGGGGGACGCCGCCCAGCAGGTGGCCGACCTTGTGGCAGCACTGAAGAAGGACGGTCACGACTTCTCCGTGGGCATCCCCATGGATACGCCCATCCCGCAGGCGGAGCGCGTGGTCTCCGCGGGCAAGGGCATCGGGGAGAAAAAGAACATGAAACTGGTAGAGTCGCTGGCCAAGGCCGCCGGCGCGGCCATCGGTTCTTCCCGCCCTGTGGCGGAGACCCTCAAATATCTGCCGCTGAACCGCTATGTGGGTATGTCCGGTCAGAAGTTCACCGGCAATCTGTACATCGCCTGCGGCATCTCCGGCGCATCCCAGCACCTTAAGGGCATCAAGGATGCCTCCACCATCGTGGCCATCAATAAGAACGGTAACGCGCCTATCTTCAAGAACTGCGACTACGGCATCGTGGGCGATGTGGAGGAGATCCTGCCCCTGCTCACCGCCGCGCTGGATAGCGGCGAAAAGCTGCCCGCGCCGCCCATGGTAAAGATGAAGCGGCCCACGCCGCCGAAGCCCGCCCCCATCGGCGACCGCTACGTCTGCAGCGGCTGCGGCTACGAGTATGTGCCGGAGTTGGGCGACGAGGACGGCGAGATCGCGCCCGGTACGCTCTTTGAGCAGCTTCCCGCCGAGTGGGTGTGTCCCGAGTGCGCGGAGACGAAGGATCAATTTGTAAAGGCTTGAGCCGTGAAGGAGGTAAGATAAGATGTATTGCGTGCGTAAAGTAACGAACGACCTCTACTGGGTGGGCGCCAACGACCATCGCCTGGCCCTGTTTGAAAACTGCTTTCCCATTCCCCGGGGCGTAAGCTACAACGCCTACTGCCTGCTGGATGAAAAGACGGTGCTCTTTGACACGGTGGACTGGTCTGCCTGCCGCCAGCTTTTGGAAAATCTGGCGTATGTGCTGGATGGCCGCGAGCTGGACTACCTGCTGGTCAACCATCTGGAGCCGGATCACGCCGCCTGCATCGAGGAGATCCTGCTGCGCCATCCCAAGGTGAAACTGATCTCCAACGAGAAGGCATTCATGCTCATGCGGCAGTTCGGCTTCCATGTGGACGGACATGAGTGCATCGAGGTGAAGGAGGGCGACACCTTCTCCTTCGGCAAGCACACCGTCACCTTTGTGGGCGCGCCTATGGTTCACTGGCCGGAGGCCATGGTGACCCTCGACGTCACCGACGGCGTCCTCTTTTCCGCCGACGCCTTCGGCACCTTCGGCGCGCTGGACGGCAAGCTGTTTGCCGACGAGGTGGACTTCGAGCGGGACTGGCTGGACGACGCCCGCCGCTACCTCACCAACATCGTGGGCAAGTACGGCCCCCACATCCAGCTCCTGCTGAAAAAGGCCGGCGGCGTTTTGGATCAGATCAAGTACATCTGCCCGCTCCACGGCCCCGTGTGGCGCAAGGATCTGGGCTGGTTCATCGAAAAGTACGACACATGGAGCCGCTATGCCCCTGAGACCCAGGGCGTGCTCATCGTCTACGCCTCTATGTACGGCAACACGGAGAACGCGGCGCAGGCGCTGGCGGCGTCGCTCTGCGATAAGGGCATGAGCAAGGTGGCGATGTACGATGTGTCCTCCACTCATGTCTCCCAGCTGATCTCCGAGGCGTTTAAGTACAGTCACATTGTCCTGGCCTCTGTGACCTACAACCTCGGCATCTACCCCGCCATGCATGACTTCCTCATGGATATGAAGGCACTGAATCTGCAAAACCGCACCTTTGCCATCATTGAAAACGGCTCATGGGCGGTGAAGTCCGGTGACCTCATGCAGAAATTCGTCAACGATGAGCTTAAGAACATGACGGTGCTCAACGAGCGGCTCAGCCTCGCCTCGTCCATGGGCACGGACAAGCGCACTGAGCTGGAAGCACTGGCGGACGCCATTCTGGAATCTATGAAGTGACTGGCAGGGAAGCCAAAACCAAGACAACAGACAACAAACAGCCCCGCCGCGTCGGCTGCAGAAAAACCGGCTTTCAAAAACAGAGCGGGCAAGCGTGATACTGCGCTTGCCCGCTCTTTGCCCAAAAGGACATGAGAAGTGACCGGAGAAGAGGAGAGGATCGAAATAGAGATCAGAAAACGAAACGGGGAATCTGTTCCCTTTCAACAGGAGAAAATTTTCAACGCCATGAAAAAAGCGTTTGATGGACAGGGAAGGGAGATTGGGGGCGGAGAACTGGAGGAGATCCTCGCCACCGTTCTCAACAATCTCTCCGTCACAGTGCCGCTCACCGTAGAACGTGTGCAGGACGAGGTGGAGCGGACGCTCATGGAGCGCGGACACTATGAGGTGGCCAAGGCGTACATCCTCTATCGCGAAAAGCGGTCTGCGCTGCGCCGCGTCCGGCATACCATCGCGCAGACGGTGGGGGATAACTCGCTTGACGAGGTGCTGCGCCGTATCCAGATGGATTTTACCGAGGAAGTCTACTCCCTCGCGGCGCTTCAAATGAAGTTTGAGAGCTTCTGTCGCCCGGGCATGACGGAGGATGAGCGGGCTGAGGCACTGACCAAGGCAGCGGTAGAGCTGACTACGGCAGAGGCACCCAAGTGGGAGTTCATCGCGGCGCGGCTTCTGAACCACTCCTTTCGCTGTCGCAACGCACAGGAATGGGAGGGGCGCGGCATCGGCGACCTCTATGGCAGGCTTCGCTATCTGACGGATAAGGGACTCTACGGTGACTATATCCTTGCCCACTATACCCACGAGGAGATCGCCATGGCGGAGGACTTTCTCTGCCCGGAACGGGACGAGCTGTTCACCTACTCCGGCCTTGACCTGCTGCTCAAACGCTATGTGATCCAGTCACGCAGCCGCGTGCCGCTGGAAACACCGCAGGAGATGTTTTTGGGTATCGCGCTGCATCTTGCTATGAACGAAGGCTCTGACCGCATGGGGTGGGTAAAACGCTTTTACGATATGCTCAGCCGTATGGAGGTCACGATGGCGACACCTACCATGTCCAACGCACGAAAGCCCTACCATCAGCTTTCAAGCTGCTTTGTGGACACTGTGCCGGACAGTCTGGACGGCATCTACCGCTCGCTGGACAACTTCGCAAAGGTCTCTAAATTCGGCGGTGGAATGGGGATGTACTTCGGTAAGGTGCGCGCTGCAGGCAGCACCATCCGCGGCTTTCAAGGGGCGGCGGGCGGTGTTATCCGCTGGATCCGGCTGGTCAACGACACCGCCGTGGCGGTGGATCAGTTGGGGATGCGGCAGGGCGCTGTGGCGGTTTACTTAGACGCATGGCACCGGGATCTGCCGGAATTCCTTCAACTGCGCACTAACAACGGCGACGACCGCATGAAGGCGCATGATGTGTTTCCCGCCGTGTGCTATCCGGATCTCTTCTGGCGACTGGCGGAGGAGAACATAGACGCGCCGTGGCATCTCATGTGTCCGCATGAGATCCTCACGGTCAAGGGCTACGCACTGGAGGATTACTGGGGTACGGAATGGGAGAAGCGGTATCTGGACTGCGTCAATGACCCGCGCATCGAAAAGCGCAGCGTCACCGTCAAGGACATCGTGCGGCTGGTGCTTCGCTCGGCAGTGGAGACCGGCACGCCCTTCGCCTTCAACCGCGACAGCGTAAATCGTATGAACCCAAACGGCCACACGGGAATGATCTATTGCTCCAATCTCTGTACGGAGATCGCGCAGAACATGGCGCCCATCGAGCATATCAGCACTGAGGTGCACACGGAGAACGGCGACACAGTGGTGGTGACGGCCACACGCCCAGGTGAGTTTGTGGTCTGCAACCTGGCGAGTCTGTCTCTCGGTAATCTGCCGGTGGAGGACGAGGCCTATATGGAACGCACGGTGGAAACGGCCATCCGCGCACTGGATAATGTGATCGACCTCAACTTCTACCCGTTGGAATACGCGCGGCTTACCAATCAGAAGTACCGCAGCATCGGCCTGGGCGTCAGCGGCTACCACCACATGCTGGCAAAGCGCGGCATCCGCTGGGAGAGCGAGGAGCACCTTGCCTTCACCGACGCGGTGTTCGAGCACATCAACTACGCCGCCGTCAAGGCGGACACAGCACTGGCACGGGAAAAGGGTCGCTACGCGCTCTTTGAGGGCAGCGACTGGCAGACGGGCGCGTATTTTGAAAAGCGGGGTTATACCTCCGAAAAGTGGCAGGCGCTTGCGGAAACGGTGGCGGTGCAGGGAATGCGCAACGCCTATCTGCTGGCGGTCGCACCGACCTCCAGCACATCTATCCTCTCCGGCACGTCGGCGGGCATCGATCCAATTATGAAGAAATTCTTCTTAGAGGAGAAAAAGGGCAGCATGCTGCCCCGCGTTGCTCCGGAGCTTTCTATGGATACATGGTGGTACTATAAGGCGGCGCATCTCATTGACCAAAGCTGGTCGGTGCGCGCCGCTGACCTTCGCCAGAGACATATTGACCAGGCGCAGAGCATGAATCTCTATATCACAAACGACTATTCCATGCGTCAGGTGCTCAGACTGTATTTAGAGGCGTGGAGGGCCGGCGTCAAGACCATTTACTATGTCCGCAGCAAGGCCCTTGAGGTCGAGGACTGCGAAAGCTGCTCGTCATAAGGAGGATAGCATGACGGAACTGAAGAAAAAGCCCCTCTTTAACCCGGAGGGCGACCCTGATGTGCGCCTGCGGCGCATGATCGGCGGCAATACCACCAACCTCAACGACTTCAACAATATGAAGTACGCTTGGGTCAGCGACTGGTACCGGCAGGCCATGAACAACTTTTGGATCCCTGAGGAGATCAATCTCTCGCAGGATGTGAAGGACTATCCCCGCCTGCTGTCAGCCGAGCGCAGCGCCTACGATAAAATTCTGAGTTTTCTTGTCTTTTTGGATTCCATTCAGACAGCGAACCTGCCTAATATCGGCGCCTACATTACCGCCAACGAGGTCAATCTCTGCCTGTCCATTCAGGCGTTTCAGGAGTGTGTCCACTCACAGAGCTACAGCTATATGCTCGACACCATCTGTTCCCCCGTGGAGCGCAATGACATCCTCTACCAATGGAAAACGGACGAGCATCTGCTGCGCCGCAACACCTTCATTGGGGACTGCTACAACGAGTTTCAGGAGCGGAAGGACGCTCCCACGCTGCTGCGCGTGATGATGGCGAACTATATTTTGGAGGGCATCTATTTTTACAGCGGCTTTATGTTCTTCTACAATCTCTCCCGAAACGGGAAGATGCCTGGCTCGGCGCAGGAGATTCGCTACATCAACCGCGATGAGAACACGCACTTGTGGCTGTTCCGCAATATCATCACGGAGCTGCAAAAGGAGCAGCCGGAGTTGTTCACCGCCGAGAGCGTACAAGCGCTGCGCGAGATGATGCGTGAGGGCGTGGAGCAGGAGATCGCATGGGGGCATTATGTGATCGGCGACGACATCCCGGGGCTGAACCGGCAGATGATCAGCGATTACATCCGCTATCTCGGCAATCTTCGCTGGACGAGCCTTGGCTATCCCGCATTGTATCCGGGCTTTGAGAGCGAACCGGAGAGCATGGAATGGGTCAGCCAGTACGCCGACGCCAACATGGTCAAGACCGATTTCTTTGAGGCACGCAGTACCGCCTACGCCAAGAGCACCGCACTGATAGACGATTTATAAGAAAACCAAAGACATCAGAATAGGAGATACACTACTATGAATTACAGCGCTATGATTCAAAATCGCAGATCCGTTCACGCATTCCGCGAAAAGGAAGTTCCGAGCGAGGCTATCGGCCAGCTCCGATCCTACTATGAAAAGACCTGCCCCCGTCTTGTCCCGGAGATTGCAACGGAGTTGATCGTCTTGGACAAGGATGCACAGCCGGCGCTGGAGAGCTCAGCGGGCTATAAGCAATTTCTCATCGGAGCACCGCACTACCTGCTCCTTATGTCTGCCCCGCATTCCTATGCGGCCATCAACGCCGGCTACATGATGGAAGATCTCGTCCTCAAGCTGACTGAGTTGGACATTGACACCTGCTGGATGACCTTCACCGACAGCGACAAAATCAAAAAGGCACTGTCTCTCACCACTCCGTTAGAGGTGGCGGCAATCGTTGCCTTTGGCTACGGGGAAAAGACCGCAAAAAAGCTGCGGCTGAATATCCTAAGTATGTCTCAGATCGATGTGCGGGCCGAGCAGCAGTACTACGCGCCCAAAAAGGGCGTGCATGATTTGGTTCACATGGGGAGCTGGAGCAACAAGTCTGGGCTTGACGAGATGATGGACTTCTACGACGATATGCTCTGGCAGTCCTTCTACGCCGCTTCGCTCTCCCCCAGCTATCTCAACCGTCAGCCCTATGGCTTCCTTGTGCAGGATCACAGCATCTATTTGGTGCAGCAGGAGGATGCCTACACCGATAATTTGGATGCCGCATTGGATCTCGGTATTGTCATGCTCCACTTCTCCGCCGTCGCCTCCCAGTGGGCGGGGCAGGTACGCTGGGAACTTTCACCTGCTGCGCCCGACGGCCTGCCGGAAGGACTTCGCTCCGCTGCGGTGTACCACATGTAACGACTCTGGGGGAAGCAAGGCAACGGTAAAATGCGCGACCGTCGATCCGCGGTTGAGCGTATGTTTCATTAGAAAAGAAGAACCTATCAGTCAGAGTCTGAGTAAGGAAAATAGGAGGTATTTTTTATATGGCTATCCGAACGGTAACAGATGCCATCCGCTATGTAGGGGTGGATGATAACACATTGGCACTCTTTGAAAACCAGTACCCCGTCCAGCCTATGGGAGTGAGCTACAACTCCTATGTCATTCTGGATGAGAAGATCGCCGTGATGGACAGCGTGGACGCACGGGCGGCGGAAGAATGGCTTTCCAATGTGGCGCGGGTGTTGGAGGGGCGCAGCCCCGACTATCTTGTGGTCACACACATGGAGCCGGATCATTCCGGCAGCCTCATGCGGCTGGCACAAAAGTACCCGGAGATGAAGATCGTGGGAAACGCGAAAACATTTACCCTGATCAAGCAGTTCTTCGGCACAGGTGCATTGTCGGAAGACCGTATGCTGGAGGTTGGCGAAAGAGATACGCTTTCCTTGGGTTTGCACCGGCTGCGCTTTCTGCTGGCGCCGATGGTACACTGGCCGGAGGTGATGGCAGCGTATGAAGAGGAGGAAAAGATCCTGTTCTCGGCGGATGCCTTCGGCCGCTTCGGTTCACTGGAACGGACTGCCCGTGCCCCCTGGGCGCCGCAGGCCCGGCGGTATTATTACAACATCGTCGGAAAGTATGGCGCACAGGTGCAGGCGCTGCTGAAAAAAATCTCCGCGCTGGAGATCAAAACGATCTGCCCGCTCCATGGCCCCATGCTCACAGAAGACTTGGGGGAGTATCTGCGGCTCTATGATCTCTGGTCACAATGGAAACCGGAAGAACCGGAGGGCATCCTGATCGCTCACGCATCCATCCATGGAAATACCGCATATGCATCGGAGGCCCTCAAGAGCAAGCTGGAGGGAAAAGGTGCACAAGTCACCATGTGCGATCTGACGGCAACAGACCTTTCCTATGCCGTGACCAGCGCATTCTACTGTGGGAAACTGGTGTTGGCCTGCTCCACTTATGACGGAGGACTGTTCCCGCCCATGAAGGAGTTTTTGGAACATTTACAGACAAAGGGATTCCGAAACCGCCGGATCGGCCTCATGGAAAACGGCTCATGGGCCCCTGCTGCCGCGCGGCTGATGCGCGCCGAGCTGGAAAAGATGAAGGAACTCCGACTGTGTGAAACGGAGGTATCGCTGCGCGGCGCATTGAACCAAACCAGCGAAGCGCAGATGGACGCTCTGGTGGCGGAACTCTGCGCGGAATAAGCTGCAACGAACCGCAGCTATTCTCGTACAGATGATGGTCTTACTCATCTGCTTTATGTCCCAAGGGCAGAGTACCGTCATCTCAGGTTGAGGTCACGATGTGGTGTGGGGCGAGACCGGAGTCTTGAGAATACCCAAACAAAGGAAAGGAGCTGACAGATATGGCAGCTATGAATATGAATCAGGAGCAGTTTAAGCAGTTGATCCGGGAGGAAAAGCCTGTTTTGGTGGATTTCTGGGCGCCCTGGTGCGGCTATTGCCGGAGGATTGGCCCTGCGTATGAGAAGATCGGAGAGGAATACGCGGACAGCCTTGCCGTCGGCAAGATCAATATTGACGAGGAGCCGCGGCTGGCGGGGGCCGAGGGGATCGAGGTCATCCCAACTCTGGTGCTGTACCGGAACGGAAAGGCCGTGGATTCCATCACCGCGCCCGGCTCAAAGGCAGAGATCGACCGTTTCATTCAGGAAGCCTTGGCGAAATAACGGAGGGTTCAGATATGAACAACAATCATGTTTATGATATGCTCGTGGTGGGCGGCGGCCCGGGCGGCTACACCGCCGCCCTGTACGCGGCACGGGCGGGGCTGGACACCATCGTGCTGGAAAAACTGTCCGCCGGTGGGCAGATGGCACTGACCGAGCAGATCGACAACTATCCCGGCTTTGAGGACGGAATCGACGGCTTCTCTCTGGCGGAGAAGATGCAAAAGCAGGCGGAGCGTTTTGGGGCACGCAGCGAATACGCAGAAGTCCTCCGCATGGATCTGACGGCGGTTCCCAAGCTCGTGGAGACCAGCGAGGGGATCTTCCGGGGGAAAACCGTGGTGCTGGCCACCGGTGCGGACCCCAGAACGCTGGGCGTTGCCGGAGAGACGGAGCTGTTGGGCCGGGGCGTGGCCTACTGCGCCGCCTGCGACGGGATGTTTTACAAGGGCAAAACGGTGGTCGTGGTGGGCGGCGGCAATTCCGCCGCGGCAGATGCCCTCCTTCTCAGCCGCGTGGCGAAAAAAGTGATCCTCGTCCACCGCAGAGACACCCTGCGGGCCACCAAGATCTATCACGAGCCGCTGGCACAGGCCGAAAACGTGGAATTCCGTTGGAACAGCGTCGTTTCCGCGCTGCTTTCCGGGGACAGGCTGACCGGCGTCCGCCTGCGGGACACCGTCACCGGTGAGGAAAGCGTGGTGGACTGCGACGGCGTATTTGTCAGCGTGGGCCGACAGCCCGCCACGGCGCTGGCGGTGGGTCAACTGGCGCTGGACGGCGGCGGCTATATCGTGGCCGGAGAGACCACGGAAACCAGTATTCCCGGCGTTTACGCCGTGGGCGACGTGCGGACGAAGCCCCTCCGTCAGGTGGTCACCGCCGTGGCGGACGGCGCGGTGGCAGTCCACATGGCGGAGAAATATATCGCGGAAAACCGATAAGGGAGGTAGATTGAAAAAGCCATGTTTAAGGTCAGGCCGGATACGACCGCAGTGGGGATGCCGACATATCTGCAAGGCAAACTGCCAGAGTGATGGCAGATAAGATAACCCATGTAAGATCGGGAGATATGTTGTCTCTCCATATCCAGTCCACGCAACAGTGAGCAACTGAACACAAAACACAGCCACAGATGTACTCTGCGGCTGTGCTTTTATGCGTAGTATACCGCGTGACAAGCGGTTTTACTGTGACGGCGTCACATAATTTGAGAAAATCGGCGCGGCGCTGCTCTGGTTGTCGATTATGATTGCCGCTCCCAGCCTTGGAGATTTGCCGCGAAAATGTGAGCAGCAAAAAGTCATGACTTAATCACCGCGAGGGCTTGTATATCACCCGAAAGGGATAGACAATATGAAATGACCCCTTCGCTTGTAAAGCGTGGATTTACCTGTCATACTTAAAGTGCAAACAAAAAGCACACAGGAATCACCACATACAAGAGGAGGAGTCATCATGACAAGTATAATCTATGTAGGAATGGATGTCCATACCACAAATTACACACTTTGCTGCTACAGCATGGAAGACGACCGCTTTTTTGCCGAAGTTCAGGTCGAGCCGGACGCGAAAAATATTCTGAAATACCTTGCTCGCATTGAAAAGCAGCAGAGTCGGGATTGCCGCATTGTCTGCGGTTACGAGGCGGGATGTCTCGGTTATTCATTGTATCATCAATTGCACGCTCACGGTATTGACTGCGTGATTCTTGCGCCGACCACAATGATGACAAAGCCAGGCAAGCGCATCAAGACAGATCGCAGAGATGCCCGCCTGATCAGCAAGTGCCTTGCTTTCCATACTTACAGCCCTGTATATATTCCGACGGAAGTGGACAACGCAGTGAAAGAGTATATCCGTATGCGCGATGACGCCAACAGCGCATTGGCTCGCGTCAAGCAACAGATCATTGCATTTTGTATCCGACACGGCAAGATTCACGATGGTAAGAGTTATTGGACAAACAAGCATTTGGAGTGGCTCTCAAGTTTAGATCTCGGCAACAAGATTCTGTCCGAAGTGTTGCAGGAGTACCTAATCCGTTACTACCAGCTGCGGGAACAGGTGGATATGTATGATATGCGCATCAACGAACTTGCACAAGCAGAGCCTTACCGGCAAAAGGTGGAGAAGCTGGGCTGCTTTCGCGGTATCGCCGCGCATACGGCATTGTCTTTCTGTGTTGAGGTAGGAGACTTCCGGCGGTTTGCGACTGCGCAGCAGTTTGCGTCCTATCTTGGACTGGTGCCGGGAGAATGCTCCAGTGGTGATAAGCAGCAATATACCGGTATTACAAAAGCCGGCAATTCACATCTTCGCAAACTACTTGTAGAAACGGCTCAGGTATTTGGTCGGAGCGCAACAAAAAGCGGAAAATCAGTAGCGCTCAAGGAACGACAGGCAAAGTGCGATTCATTGACTGTTGCCTATGCGGATAAGGCAAACGCACGGCTAAAGAAAAAATACTTTAAAATTGCAATGCGATCAAAGGTAAACATTGCAAAGACTGCTGTGGCAAGAGAAATGGCTTGTTTTATCTGGGGGATGATGACAGATAACATTTCTTGTGCATGATTCCTTGATAGAGCGTATTGCGTAAAAATCCGTGCGTCAAGGATGCTTTGCACCGCTGCGCGGCTTCGTCCTTGACCCACATATTTTTACGCAATGTATTATATTCAAGGAATCCATATACATCTGTGCTGCCAAACGGCATCTGGAAGGGGCTAAGCGGTTTATGAAGGTTCAGCAATCTACGAAATAGCTATGGCGGCGCCCTTGCGGCGATCCACGAGGATAGACGGTAGTGCTGGCGGAGAACCATTGTCCTGTGGTAACCAATCCACGTATAACAGAGTGGCCAATGCCGGAAATCTGCATCGTCTTAGCCCTTTTCAGATGCCGTTTGGTATTCTGCACAATTTGACAGGTAAAAGTTCGTTGACTTTTTCGATTGAAAAATGTCATTTCATAACAGCTATAAAGAAGTACTGTAACGAATTGTTCCTAAAAATGTGGAAACAGAAAAGGAAATCGGTATGAAAAATGAATCCCAATACGGTCTGCTGCTCTTACAGCAGTATCTGTATGAGCATACGGATGACCGGCATCCGGCCTCTGTGGCGGATATTCTTGCTTTCTGGCAGGAGCATGGCATTCAGGCAGGGCGCAAGAGCGTATATTCCGCTATTGAAGTCTTGCAAAGTAGCGGTATGGACATCGTCTGTGTCAAAAGCACCCAGAATCAATACTTCGTGGGTGAGAGGCTGTTCGAACTGCCGGAGCTGAAGCTGCTGGTGGACGCGGTAGAATCCTCCCGCTTCATTACGGCCAAAAAGAGCGAGCGGCTTATTGGAAAGCTGGGTAAGCTCACCAGTGAATCTCATGCCCGCCAGTTGGATCGGCATATCTATATGGAAGGTACCGCCAAACCGGAGAATGAGTGTATTTATTACAGCGTGGATGAGATCCATAACGCCATTCAGGATAAACGGCAGATCACCTTTCAGTATTACGAATACACCCCGCAGAAAGAAAAGATACTCAAGCATAACGGTTACCGCTATCAGTTCAGCCCGTATGCCCTTATCTGGAGCCGGGATTGTTATTACGCAGTGGGCTGGTCGGAAAAGCACGGGAAGCTGGCACAGTTCCGAGTGGATCGAATGGTGGCTGTGAAATCATCCGACCAGGCGGCTGTTTGTATGCCGGACTTCGACCCGGCTGAGTATGTGCGGAAAATATTCGGAATGTACCCGGACGATCTGTGTACGGTGGAGCTGCTGTGCGAGAACGAGGTCATGCGCAGCGTAATAGACCGCTTTGGCGAAGAAGTCTCAACGGTGACAGCAGATGACGGCCACTTCAAGGCCATCGTGGAGGTAGCACCCAGTCCACCGTTTTTTGCATGGGTGTTACCTTCTGCGGCAAGATCCAAATCCTCGGCCCCGCAGAGGTGCTGGACGAAATGCGCGGCATGGCCGCATGGCTGCAATGATCCAGCAGAGGTGTTCCTTGCGGGGAACACCTCTGCTTTCTCATCTTGCTAATCGAACAGATGTTTGCTATACTGGCACTGTTCCCAATCGAGAGAACGCACGAGGAGGTGAAATGCGTGGAACAGACCTTTGGCAGCTTCCTTCGGGAGAAGCGTATGGCGCGCGGCCTGACGCTCCGCGGCATGGCGGCAAAGCTGGACTTGTCGCCGGTCTATATGAGCAACATTGAGAATGACCGCCGCGCGGCTCCTTCGCAGGAATATCTGGAACGGATGGCCCTGCTGCTGCAGTTGGACAAGCCAGAACGGGAATGGATGCTTGACCTTGCGGCAAAATCCAAGCAAAATCGGGTATCCGCAGACCTTCCGGACTACATCATGGATCGAGAGATCGTCCGGGCTGCATTGCGCACAGCCAGGGAGGCAGACGCCACCGACCAGGAGTGGCAGGGTTTTATCGACCGAATCAACCGGCGCATGAGATCATCAGGAGAGGACAGTGATACCAAGGCATGAGAACACCATATTACAGGGAACAGGCTCTGGAGGGGATCGCCCGCGAAGTCATCACCGCCTATGATCCGAATCTCTATTATGGCGTTCCCAGAATGATCCCTATCGAGGATATCATCGAAGCACAGGGGATCACGCTGGAATATCAGTGCCTGCGGAAAACCGGGTGTGTCTTGGGCGAAACGATTTTTGATGATGGCGGCGCCATTATCTATGATTACGATATCCCAGGATATACCGTCATTGCGGTCAAGAGCGGCACCATACTCATCGATAGCTCCCTCTGCAGAGAGGATGCCTCCACAGGCCGACTGCGCTTTACCTGCGCTCATGAGCTGGCACACTGGCTGCTGCATAAGAGACTGTACAGCGGAACCGGCGAAAGAGGACGCATTGACTGCAGCCATGATGACAGAAACAAACATCGTCAGAACGCAGAACAGCGCATTGGAAATGCAGGCGAATCTGCTGGGGTCCATCCTTCTGATGCCGCTGCCTCAAGTAAAACGATGCTTTTACCAGATCCAGTCTGGCAGGGACCGTCAGCAATTAGTCGCGGATATGGCCGGCATTTTTCAAGTCTCCAAGCAAGCCATGCGTATCCGGCTGGAGAATCATCATCTGCTGTGAAAAAATTTTAGGAAGCTGTTCTCAAAAAAGAGAACAGAGAAAGCGAGGCGCCATGGAACAAGAAATACGCAAGATCCTTCGCTGTCCTATCTGCGAGAAGGGACGGATCGCGGATGCTCCTGCAGGAGCGGCTCTCTCCCAATATCGGCTGTTTGCCATGGTAGGAAATGAACCAGCTGATATTATCGCAAAGTGTCCAAGGTGCGGTATGCAGGTGGGGATCACCGTGCGGCACAGGACTGAGCCGCCGATCATCGTGCCCACTCTCTGTAGGGATACGGCATGGGCCTGAATTAAGACAAAACAATATATAACTTCGTCAAGCGCACCAACCACCCAGCGTCGAATCAGACGTAAGCGGGAAGTATTGAGTTAGGAGCCTTACAAGTAGCTTTTCAGCTATGCGTAAGGCTCTTTTTTTGCGCCCTTTTCGCATTGTTGAGTGGCGGAAAGGACTTGTATGCTCCAGCGTTGGCAGACCTATGTCGCCAAATACCCGTGACCCGATCTCAGAACTTTCAAAAAAATCTGAGATTGGAGTCACGAAAAATGAAAAAATGGCAGGAAGAACGCAATTATAGACGCATTTATAACGAAGCTGGTGAAGCAATCGCCAATATCATCACCGTGGATGGTGTGGATGTGGAAGTGGCGGAGGATGTGTATCTGGCCTACTCCCAGGCGGACCGCCGGGAGCGGTATGTGCGGGAGGAACAGTTTTCTGGGAAGATCCTCTCGCTGGAGCAGATGGCGGAGGACGACCTGCTTTCGGACTATGTCGGCGCGGAAGCAGCCCCAAGCGCGGAGGAAGAAGCGCTGGAACGAGAGCAGGCACAGAGCCTTGCGGAACGAAAGGAGATGTTGCTGCTGGCCATGCTGTCTCTGAATAACGCGGATCGGGAGTTGATCAACGCGCTGTTCTTCGATGGCGTGTCCACCAGAGACTACGCGGCGCGGATCGGAATTACCCAGAGGGCGGTCATCAAACGCCGGGACCGTATTCTGCGGGATCTGAAAAAATATTTTGAGAATTTTTCAAATTAAGGGTATTCACCCGCAGCCTTTTTCGGGAGGACAGTGAGAGACCCCAAAGATCCCTCGCTGTTCCTTGAAAAGTGCATACCAGCAGTACGGGCAACCGCCCGGACGGATGAGCGTTCGCGCAGTGTGCGCCATGACCCGG
>ERZ791624.809-NODE-809-length-18663-cov-2.378063_pt1 | contig 18663 bp, 17 predicted proteins | sample MGYA00510058_ERZ791624 | MGnify/ENA primary metagenome ERZ791624 (study PRJEB30046, sample SAMN00715158) | human gut metagenome | study: EMG produced TPA metagenomics assembly of the A metagenome-wide association study of gut microbiota in type 2... | reverse complement strand
GAAAATCATAAGATCCTGGAATGTAAAATATACCATAGACATCACCTCCATTCTTAATTGAATGAAGGCAATACCACCCTGTAAAACGGTTGTCATAAAGATTTTAGCACATAAACATATTTTTAGCAAGAATGCTTGGTGCTTATCATTCTGAACTATGCTATAATATAGATAATTATATTATTTCTAGAGGTAACTGATGGACAAGAATATTTTAGAATATGTCGGCAAAAGCTTATATAAGACACATATTTTGAAGGAAATGAAGCGCTATGTTGTTTTCCGTGCGCGTTGTGCTATGCATAGCAGCAAGGTTGACGAACTGCTGCAGTTTTTTGCTGCTAACAGCAATCGTCAGGCTTGGCTGCAGGGAGCACCTGCGCTTTTGGAACAGACCACCAGAGCGTTTTTCTACAAAGGCTCAACCTGGGATGAACGTGTAGAGCTGGTGCAAAATCATCTGCTGATTATGGAAGAGCTGTTCAAGCTGGAGCTGATGGATAAATTGTATAGCAAGGGTGAAATGGTGCAGCTGTGGGAGGATTCCTACGATGACAGACCTCTGACGCTGCAGCTGTGGTTTCATGCCGGCCAACGCAAGGAAGGCTGTATGTCTTTGGCTTTATTCTATGAAGGCGAGCCTTTATACCAAATCATGTTCTGGCTGGCAAAAAATAAAACAGACGGCAAGAATGTTATTTATATCGGTGCCCTGCAGGGACCGCAGAACGGTAATGAGCTGATTAAGGGCATGACGAAGGCTTTCTTCGGCTATCGTACCAAAAATCTGATGTTCTATGGTCTGCGCTGCTTTGCTAAGGCTATAGGCATTGAAAATATTTTCGCTGTTACTAATGACGGCTATTACGCTATGAACCATGTACGTGTAGACCGTAAGCTGAAAACAGATTTTGGCGCCTTTTGGCAGGAATGCGAGGGTGTTATCTGTTCAGATCGCCGCTTCTACATTATGCCGACTGCGGAACACCGCAAATCTATGGAAGAGCTGAAGCCGTCCAAAAGAGCACAGCACCGTCGTCGCTTTGCTAAAATGGATGAAATGAAGGCTGCTGTTAAGGCTGCTGTTGACAGCTATAAAAAATAAAATATTACTTGTTTGGTTTGTAATATAGGCACAAAAGCTGTCTGCAATATTATTTATAGTAACAAACTGTACAAATTTTACATTGGATAAAGCAGAGGTTCAGAATAGAACCTCTGTTTTTTTTAGGTAAAACATGCTATAATGAAAATATATAGCTCTGATTGGAGGTAAGAAAATTGAAAAAACAGCTTGCAACTTTATTGTTGACCTTTATCTTTTGCTTTACTACAGTAATTCCAGGTTTTGCTGCTGATTCTGCTGTCCCGATGGCAGATAAAATCGGCGCGATGGAAAAAATGCTCTATGGCACGGAGCAGAGCGGTTCCTTGCTGCAACGTATGGATAGTCTGGAAGATGATGTTTACGGAACTATTACCAGCGATGCTATTATAAACCGCGTTGATAATATGTACGATTATCTTGAGGGTACTCCTGATAACGGTGAAGCTTCCTTTGCTACTAAGCTGAATGTTGTAGAATGGAAAATGAACGAAAGCATGTCCGGCGGTGCTGCCAAAAACCGTATTGAAGCCACGGAAAAGCTGCTTTATGGTCAGAACCAGACAGGTTCTTTGAGCGGTCGTCTGGAAAGTCTGCTGAAGCTCGCTTCTTATACCGATGGCAATGTGCCTGTACAGCAGGTAGTGCTTCCGAAGGATTCTGTTTTTAAAATTGCTTTTACCTCTGAGCTGAGCACTAAAATGAGCCGTAAGGGTGATGTAGTTCATTTTAAGGCAGCGGATAACCTGTATGTAAACGACGTACTGGTGCTGCCGAAGGGGGCAACCGGTATCGGTGAGGTTAAGAAGGTTGTTCAGCCCGGTATTTTCGGTAAGGATGGCCGCATCGATATTGACTTTACCTGCATCTATGGTGTGGACGGAACCAAGATTCCCGTTACTGTAGGCGAGCTTGCTAAACAAAAGGCTGAAAGCATTGCCGGTGCAGCCGGAGCTGCTATCGGCGGTATGATTATCCTTGGTCCTGTGGGCCTGGTTGGCGGTGCTTTTGTCAAGGGCAACAGCGTAACTATTCCGGTTGGTTGCGAAACCTTTGTCCAGACTGCTGAAGATACTTCTCTGCAAGGCGTTGTATATCAGGAATAAAATCGAAAATTATACGTGAAAAGCTCACTCTTTCGAGTGAGCTTTTGCTTTTTTTATGGTATAATGTTAAGTGGATTATTATGAAATTTTTTCTTCATCAATATAGAAAAAAGGAGTTTTTTATATGCATAAGACTTTTATAGCTACAGCTTTGGCACTGGGCATGTGCCTGCCTGTTTATGCGGAACAGTTCAGCAACAGCAACAGCGACAGCATGTTAAGCCCGGTATCTGTTGAAGAGCCGAATGCTGCGGTACCGCATCGCGAAAAGCTGGATACAGAAAAGCAGCAGGGGCTGCCGATTCGTTTGACCGGTGAACATGCCGAATATGATACTGTCAGCGGTGATTTTCATGCCGAAGGTAATATCAAGGTGTCGCAGAACGGTCAGGATATTTATACAACGCAGGTCAAGGGCAACATGAAAACCGGCGATATCTGGCTGCTGGAGGGTGGCAAGCTGGTAGAGGGTGCCAGCGAAACACAGGCTGCTTGGGGCCATTATAACTTTAACAATAAAACCGGTGAAATGAAACAATTGACCGGTAAGAACGGCAAAGATTTCTTTGCTGCGCATCATGCCGAAATTTATCCTGATAAGATGATTTTGGACGAGGGCGGTTCTACGAGCCGTTGCCCCGCAGTAAAGCATCCCAAGTGCCTGGAAATCAAGGCAAAGACCTTTGAAATTTATCCTCATGATAAAATGGTAGCCCGCGATGTCAAAGTTTATGTACGCGGCAAGCATATCTATTCCCGTGATTATTGGGAAAACAGCCTGACGGAAAAATCCAAGGAGCGTATTCTGCCACATATCGGCTTTAAGGACAGCGACAAGGGTACTTATGTCAATCTTTCGTATGAACGTCCGTTAGGAGATAAGGACACAATTTATGCCGATTTGAATTATTACAGCAAGGTCGGCTATAAGCCTGTTTACGGCTTGGAGCATAACGAGCGTAACTTTAAAGTTACCTATGAAAACGGCTGGTATGAGGATGATGATGAATGGGTAGAGAAGCAGAACAATATCCGCTTTGACTATAAAAATCATCATATTGCACCAGGTCTTCCCTTATCATACAGTGCTTACTTTGAACGAGGTTTGTGGAAGAATGATGATAGCGGACGTAAGAGCTGGCATACAGAATACGGTGCCTTCCTTAACCATGACCGCATTTATCTGTTCAACAGCAAAAATACCTCTTTGGATTTGACAATCGGTAAGAAATGGACACGTGAGAGTGCAGAGGATACTTTGCAGTCTACCAATGTTTATTATGCAACCTTAGGTCAGAAAATCAGCCCGAAGTGGAATACCTGGGTTGGCTATTATCGTGAAGATTTTACGACAGATGTATTTACCTACGATCAGCCTGATATGGCAAAAGAGCTGCGTAATGGTCTGCAATACATTATGGATGACAAGAACAGCTTTACCATTGTCAACCGTTATGATTTAGACCAAAAGGAAAACTATGAAACAAGATACAGCTGGACGCATAAGTTCTGCTGCTGGCAGCTTTCCTTGATTTACAAGCATAGAGATACAAATGATAAAGACAGTGCATTTGAAGCTAAGTTTGATTTTGTAAACTGGTAATGAGGTAGAAAATGAGAGAGATTATTAAACAACGTTTTCTGGACCATCTGCAGGTGGCAAATGCTGTGATGAACAGCGATATCCTGGCACAGATTGAGCGTATTGCTGTAGAAGTAAAAAAGGCGCTGGCTGAAGGCAACAAGGTTTTGTTCTGCGGCAACGGCGGCAGCGCCGCTGACAGCCAGCATCTGGCTGCCGAGTTTGTAGGCCGCTTTCAAAAGGAACGCGCCGGTCTGCCTGCTATCGCACTGACGGTAGATACCTCCATTTTGACTGCTGTCGGCAACGATTACGGCTATGATAAGGTTTTCGTACGTCAGGTGCAGGCACTTGCACGTCCGGGCGATGTGCTGGTAGGCATTTCCACAAGCGGCAACAGCGCTAATGTTGTGGAAGCTGTTGAGCTGGCCAAGAGCATGGGGGTGTTCTGCGTCGGTATGACGGCTGAGGGCGGCGGCAAAATGAAGCTGCTGTGCGACGAATGCGTTGCCGTGCCGGCGAAGGTTACTGCCCGTGCGCAGGAAATGCATATTTTGATAGGCCACATTTTATGTGAGCTGGTGGATGGTGAATAATTTGGCTGATTTAGCTGTAACAACTTTTTTAGCGGAACAGATTAAAAATGTACGCATTGCTGTTATCGGCGATGTGATGCTGGACAGATATTTCCAGGGTGAGGTTAAACGCATTTCGCCGGAAGCACCTGTACCGGTAACACGTATTACAAAGATAAATTCTGTGTTGGGCGGTGCGGCAAACGTTGCTGCCAATCTGGCACATTTGGAATGTCAGGTTTTTATGGGCGGTGTGACAGGTGATGATGAAAACCGTCTGCTGCTGGAAAAGCTGATGGATGATGCAGGCATCAATCATCAGGGACTGGTGAAAAGCAAACGCCGCAAGACTATTACCAAGCTGCGTGTTTTGGGTGGCAATCAGCAGATGCTGCGACTTGATTTTGAAGAAACAGGTGATTTGTTTCCTGATGAAATCGTTGAGCTGCGTCATTGGTTGGCAGGACTGCTTGATGAAGGCTTGGATGGTATTATTGTTTCCGATTATGCCAAGGGTGTCTGCTCGGATGATTTTTGCCAATGGGTAATTGCTCAGGGCAAGGCCTATGATATACCGGTTTTGATTGATCCTAAGGGAGCAGACTGGTCCAAGTATGACGGCTGTGATTTTATTACGCCTAATTTAAAGGAAATGTGTGAGGCTGCAGGCTGTCAGCGTGAAAACTCTGATGAAGCTGTTGTCAGCATGGCGCAGGCTGCACGCGAAAAATTCCATATCAAAAATGTTGTTGTTACCCGCAGTGAGCGCGGCATGAGCCTGGTTAACGCTGAGCAGGTGCTGCACAGCCCTGCTACCGCCATTGAAGTGTTTGATGTTTCCGGTGCCGGTGATACGGTGGCGGCTACGCTTCTGGCAGGTGTTGCAGGCAAGCTGGCGTTGGCTGATGCTGTTTATATGGCAAACCGTGCTGCAGGCATTGTTGTGGCCAAGGTTGGCACTTATCCGGTGCACCGTGACGAGCTGCTGAAAGATTTGCTGACGGAGGAACGCAAGCAGGGCCGTGGCTATCGCACGCTGAGCTGGCAGGAGATTGCTTCTCTGGCAGCAACCTGGAGAGCATGCGGCGAAAAGATTGTGTTCACCAACGGCTGTTTCGATATTCTGCATGTAGGCCATGTAACATATCTGGAGAAGGCGCGCAACCTCGGCAAGCATCTGATTGTTGGCTTGAACACGGACGCGTCCGTACGCCGGCTGAAGGGTGAAACAAGACCTTTGGTGCATGAGCTGGACCGTGCGCGTGTACTTGCAGCGTTGGCCTGCGTAGATGCGGTAGTGCTGTTTGACCAGGATACTCCGACTGAGCTGATTGAAAAAATTCGTCCCGACATTCTCGTTAAGGGCGGTGATTACAAGCCTGAGGAGGTTGCCGGACGTGAATACGCCGGTGAAGTGCGCATTATAGAATTTGAAGATGGTTATTCCACAACCGGTGTGGTGGAAAAAATTGCCAAAATGGTTAAGGAGGGCAAATTATGATTATCGTAACTGGTGGTGCCGGTTTTATCGGCAGTAATATTGTTAAAGGCTTAAATGACCGTGGTATTGATGACATTCTTGTTGTCGATAACCTGACAAACATGGTTAAATTCAAAAATATCCAAGGCCTGAAGGTTAAGGACTATATGGATAAGTATGCTTTCATGGATGCTTTGAAGGCTGGCAAATTCAACCATGAAAAAATTGACGTTATCTTCCATGAGGGCGCTTGCTCCGATACAATGGAATATAACGGCAAATACATGATGGAAAACAACTTTGAGTATACTAAAAACGTGCTGCATTTCTGCCTTGACAGAAAGATTCAGATGATGTATGCTTCCTCCGCTTCCACCTATGGCAGTGGTGCTCATGGCTTTCGTGAAGAGCCTGCCTGCGAGGAAGCGCTGAATGTTTATGCTTTCTCCAAGCTGTTCTTTGATAACTATCTGCGCCGTCTGCTGCCGCAGGCACAAAGCCAGGTAGTAGGCCTGCGTTATTTCAACGTATATGGTCCGCAGGAGAATCATAAGGGCAAAATGGCTTCCATGATTTACCAAATGTATAACCAATGGAAAGCAGAACATAAAGTTCGCCTGTTCGGTGAGTACGCCGGTTATGGACCGGGCGAGCATACTCGTGACTTTGTGTATGTAAAAGACGTTGTTAAGGTAAACCTCTACTTCTGGGATCATCCGGAAATCAGCGGTATTTTCAACTGCGGTACCGGCCATGCGCATCAGTTCAATACTCTGGCTAAGGCTGTGCTGAACCATTTTGGCAGCGGCGAGCTGGAATATGTACCGTTCCCTGAAGTACTGAAGGGCAAATACCAGAGCTTTACCGAAGCAGATGACACTAACCTTTTGGCAGCAGGCTATGACGGAGGCTTTACTCCGATTGAAGAAGCTGCTGAGGAATATTGCCAGCTTCTCGACAAGACCGGCGGTTATTACGTTTATGAAGGCTAAGGCGGTATTTTTTGACAGAGATGGCGTGCTCAATGTTGATGTAGCCTATCTCTACAAAATTGAGGACCTGCGCTGGATTGACGGTGCACGCGAGGCTGTGGCGTATCTGACGCAGCTTGGCTATAAAATTTTTATTGTAACAAACCAGAGCGGTATTGCGCGCGGTTATTATACGGTAGAGCAGATGAATGAGCTGCATGCTTATATGCAGCGTGAAATTACTGCAGCTGGTGGCAAAATAGAAAAAATCTATTACTGCCCGCATCATCCCGAGGGCAGCGTGCCGGAATATACCGGTGTGTGCGATTGTCGCAAACCTAAACCGGGCATGCTGCTGCAGGCGCTGGCAGAATATGATATCGACAAGGAGCAGAGCTTCTTAGTCGGTGACGGTAAGCGCGATGTGGAAGCAGCGGAGGCTGCTGGTGTCAAAGGCTATCTTTACACAGGCGGCAATCTGCTGGATTTCGTAAAAAATATTGTAAGCGAGAGATGATAATGGAGTATCGGAATATCCTGTTAATCAAAATGAGTTCTTTAGGTGATATCCTGCACACTTTGCCATTTGCGGCGGCGTTGCGCAAGCGTTATCCCAATGCAAAAATACCCGGGCGGGTGCACCCGCAGTTTGCGGGCTTTGTCCCGGCCCCGCCGGTGATTGACGAGGTGCTTTATTTTGATAAGGTAAAATTTAATAAGCTGGGCTTCAGTGATAAGCTGAAATATTTTTGCGAAATGCGCTCTTTGCTGCACAGCAAGCATTTTGACCTGGTGATAGATATGCAGGGCCTTTTCAAAAGTGCGGTGTTGGCTGCTATCAGCGGCTGCGATAACCGCATCGGCTATTGCGAAATGCGCGAGGGCAGCGGCCTTGTGAGCAAGGCGATTGGCGGAAGTCATAGTAAGGACCATGTTATTGAGCGCTATCTTGACGTGGCACGTTATCTTGGTGCCAAGGTTGATTCGTTGGATGATGTGGAATTCCCCATGCCGGATTTAAGCACGGAAACCGCTTCTGTGCAGCATAAATTGCAGGAGGCCGGCTGGCAGGGCGGCGATTACGTTGTTATTGTTCCCGGTGCACGCTGGTGGACGAAGGAATGGCCGGTCGAGCATTATATTGAGCTGGCGAAAAAGCTTACGGCTGACGGTACTGCCGTGGTGCTGGCAGGCGGACCTGATGATGCTGTCAAGGGGCAGAAGATTGCCGAAGGAACAGCGAGCTCACTGGTTATCGATTTGACGGGACAGACAAGCCTGCGTGAGCTGGCAGCGCTGATTAAGGGCTGCAGCTTCTATATCAGTGCGGATACCGGCCCGCTGCATTTTGCGGCGGCACTGAAAAAGCCGCTTGTGGCGATGTACGGACCGACGAAGGCTGACCGCACCGGACCATACGGCAGCAAAAATTCCACGGTATTGCTTTCGCCGGCAAAGTGTGCAGGCTGCTTGAAGAAAAAGTGCGATAACTGGCATTGTATGCATGATATAACGCCGGAAATGGTTTATAAAATTTATCAGGAAAAGGTGGCAAAAGGCTGATGGCACAAGCTGTAGAATTAAATGGCAAAAAAATATTGGTAACATTTTTGATGCATCTGGGAGACCTGACGCTGACTACGCCTTTTATCCATGCGCTGCGCAAGGCAGCACCGGATGCGCATATTACTTTTCTGGCAGATGAGAAGCTGAAGGATGTAGTACTGCATAATCCGTATCTGGATGAGGTTATCACGATTGACAAGAAGGGCAAGGACAACAGCCTGTTGGCGCTGATGGCCTGCGCCCGCCGTCTGAGCAAGATGGATTTTGATGTGCTGATTAACCTGCATCCGAATGAGCGTTGCAGCTTTATTGACGCTTTCACCAAAGTGAAATTGCGTTGCGGTACAACGCACACCATGTTCAAACCGCTTTGGGATGTATTTACTCCGCTTAACCGCAAAATCCATGCGGCGGATATGTATCTTGATGTACTTACACAACTTGGTGTGCAGAAGCTGGAGCATAACGGTCTGGAAATTTTCCCGAGCGAGGAATATAAGCAGCATGCAGAGGAATTCTGGCGTGAGCACGGTGTATTTGCTACAGATAAGCTGGTGGGCTTTAACATCGGCAGTGCTGTTGTTACCAAGCGCTGGGCGCCGGAGCGCTTTGCCAAGGTAGCAGATATTCTTGCGGAAAAGGGCTATAAGCCTGTATTCTTCGGCGGTACGATGGACGAAGAAATGGTGCAGGAGGCAGTCAGCTTTATGAAGACGACACCTGTGGTAGCAACCGGCAGCTTCCGTATTGGTGAGCTGGCGGCGGCAATGCGTCGCTGCAGCCTGATTATCACCAACGACAGCGGCCCGATGCACGTAGCAATCAGTCAGAAGGTGCCTATCGTAGCGATGTACGGTCCGTCCAGTCCGAAGCTGTACGGTCCTTATACCAAGGATGCAACTATTGTGACAGCGTTGCCGCCCTGCCCTGGTTGTGCGGATGGCATGAAGCACAAGTGTGATGATATGCAATGTATGACACGTCTGACGGTAGAGCAGGTTGTACAGGCTGCTGAACAGATGCTGCAGCAAAAGGAGAAATAATTTTGAGTAAGCAAAGCATTATTACCGGAGAGGTTTTATTGCTGTGTGAAAGAGTGGAGATGGCGCAGTTTATGCACGCTTATCTCCGGCATTTATTTAAGCAGGGTATCAGCTTGCCTAACATGCAGATTGTAAATTATCAGAGTATCGATAAGTTAGGCTTGCTGACTAAACGCCTTATACAGCTGGAAGGCAGAGAAATAGTGCAGAAGGCAGTATTCTTTGCTGACGCGGCTGATGAGCGCGAACGCCGAATGCAGAAATTTTTTGCAGTGCGTGACAATACTTTCTTTAGAGGAGTGGAGTATTGCACGCACTTTTTCTTTCCCGGCAAAAAAGCTACTAAACGTTGGCAAAAGGGTTATCTTGAGGATATGCTGCTGCAGTCGCTGCGGCGGGAAAGCTCGGAGTGCAGTGATTATTATAATCTGTATAATATGAGTGCGGAGTATTTGCAGTCAGTAAATTGCTGCCGTGGGCGAGAAAACAGATTAGTGAATTATAGCAGGCATTTACTGTACACATATCTGGCAGGAACAGAAAGGTATGTGGGCATGCGCTTGGGCGAGGCGGCTCTGGCAGGAGCCTTTGATTTGGAGCATCCGTGCTATGCGAGTCTCAAGGAATGCTTGCAAGGCTTAAACTAGAGCAGCAGAATGCGAGGTTATCAAAATAACTTAATTGATTTATTATATTGTGCAAAAGTGTTAGCTTTGTTAGCTGTCGTCCTTTCTGAATTTTGGAAAAGCAAATAAATATGTTATAATTAACAAACAAACTAAAAAAGGGGGAGCAACATTTATGTTCGGAGAAATCATTGGCGCAATCAGCAATTTTATGTATAGTTATTTGCTGATTATTATGCTCATCGGTGTAGGCCTGTACTACACTTTGCGTACTCGTCTGGTGCAGGTACGTTTGTTTAAGGAAACTATTCGTGTTATTTTGGAGAAGCCTGTTGAATCAGGTGCGGTATCATCCTTCCAGGCTTTGATGGTATCTACTGCGTCCCGTGTAGGTACCGGTAATATTATCGGCATTTCCACAGCTATCTGCCTCGGCGGTTATGGTGCTGTGTTCTGGATGTGGGTTATTGCTGTTGTCGGCGGCGCTTCTGCTTTTATTGAAAGCACCCTGGCACAGATTTACAAGAAACGTGGTCCGCACGGCAGCTACGGCGGCCCTGCATACTACATCGAAGCTGCTTTGGGCAGCCGCGGTCTGGCAGTACTCTTTGCTGTGGCCCTGATTGTAACCTATGGCTGCGGCTTTAACATGCTGTGCTCCTACAATCTGCAGTCCACCTTTGCTGCTTTAAGCTTCTATAATCCGGATACAACTCCCTGGATTATCGGTGCTGTAGAGGCTGTGCTCGTAGGCTATTGCCTGCTGGGCGGTGGCAAGCGTGTTATCAAAGCAACCTCTACTCTGGTTCCTTTGATGGGCGTTATCTACATTTCTGTAGCATTTATCCTGACCATTATGCATATCAACCTGGTTCCCGGTGTTGTAGGAAGAATTTTTGCTGAAGCATTTGACTTCACTGCAATTTTCGGTGGCTTTGCCGGCAGCTGCATGATGTTCGGTATCAAACGCGGTCTGTACAGCAACGAAGCAGGTGTTGGTTCTGCGCCGAACGCTGCTGCTGCAGCTGACGTTTCTCACCCAGTTAAGCAAGGCCTTGTACAGATGCTGTCCGTATTTATTGATACTCTGCTGATTTGCACCGCTACCGCTTTCATGTGCCTGAGCTCCGGCATCGAGCCGACTAAGGAGCTTGCTGGTGCGCCTTATGTACAGGCAGCTCTGGCAGCAAGCATGGGCGATTATGCTAAGCTGTTTATCACTGTATCTATGGTACTGTTTGCCTTCACTACTCTGCTGGGCAACCTGTATTATGTAGATAATGCTTTTGCTTATGTTCTGAAGCATGTTCCGGGCAAAACCTTTACTCTGTGCTACCGCATTCTGGCCTGCGTGCTGATTTTCATCGGTGCCGGCTCCAGCATGGGCACAATGTGGGATCTGGCGGATGTTACAATGGGCTTCATGGCAATTATCAACTTGCCGGTTATCTGCATTTTGGGCGGTCCTGCTCTGCGTGCGCTTGATGATTACACCGAGCAACGCAATGCCGGTAAGAATCCTGAGTTTAAGGCCAGCAAGATCGGTCTGACTCAAAAGCTGGATTACTGGCAGGATTAAAAAATGTTTCTTTGAGCTGTTACGAGATTTCGTAGCAGCTCTTTTTTGTTTATGATAAAAAAGAGATTATATATGATTCGCAATTCACATTCCGTTTCGTTCAGAGAAAAATTTTCCCGTGTCCGCAGGACACGACGCAACCGAGAAAATTTTTCTTTGCTACTAGCAGTATTTTCAGAATTAATGTAGAATAGATACGTAATAAAGCAATTTTTTGGTCAAGGTTGTTTTATGTCCTTTGCGAAGGAGGGAAAGACGATGATTTATAATTATTATCCTGGCTGCACGCTGTCAACGAAGGCGAAGCAGCTGGATATGGCAGCACGACGCTGTGCTGAGGTGCTGGGCTTTTCGCTGGTGGAGCTGCCGGAATGGCAGTGCTGCGGTGCGGTTTACCCGATGGCGCCTGATGCTATTGCCGAGCGTCTGAGTGCGGTGCGTGCGCTTGTGGCGGCGCGTGAAAACGGCGGCGTATTAGTGACGCTGTGCAGTGCGTGCTACCATGTCATCAAACGTGTGAATCACGATATGGCAACGAATGCGGAGATTCGCCAAAAGGTGAATAATTATCTGCAACTTGAAGAGCCTTATGCCGGTGAAACACGAGTTTTGCATTACCTGGAGGTTTTGCGTGATGAAATTGGTTGGGAAAAGCTGGCGCAGCTGGTGAGCTATCCTTTGAAGGAACGCAGGGTTGGCGCTTATTATGGCTGTTTGCTGCTCAGACCGGGAGCGGTTTTGGCCCTCGATGACGTAGAAAGTCCAACTGTTATGGAAGGCTTTATTAAAGCGCTGGGTGCAGAGCCGGTTATTTACAGCATGCGCAATGAATGCTGCGGCGGTTATCTGGCGCTGAAGGATAAGGCGCAGTGCGAGCAGCTTGTCAGCGAAATTAAAAATAATGCTGCAAGCTGTGGTGCGCAGGAGCTGGTCACTGCCTGCCCGCTGTGCGCGTATAACCTGACGGCCAATGGTGCCGCAGGCAGCCTGCCGACACGCTACTTTACGGAACTTCTTGCTGAAGCGCTTGGTGTTGCGGAGAGAGAAGGAGGTGCAGAATAATGGCTGTTGATGAAAAGCAATTGACAGAAGATATTTTGCGCCTTGCTGCTACCGACGTGCGTCGCTGCATGCAGTGCGGCCGCTGCAGTGCGAACTGTGAAGCTGCGTCTAAAATGGATTTGTTGCCCCACCGCGTAGTGTGGGACTTAAACAGTGGTCATGCGTCCGCGCTGCTGGAGGCAGATGCACCGTGGCAATGTCTGTCCTGCATGGCGTGCGAGGAGCGCTGCCCACGCGGCGTGAGTCCGGCGCGCGTTATGGAGGCGTTGCGCCTGCTGCAGATTCGTCAGCAGGGCAAAAATAAGCTGCCTGCCGAAAGCGTGGAGCATTATCCTAGCGATATGCCGCAGCAGCTTTTGGTTGCAGCCTTTAGAAAATACAATAAATAGGGGGAAGCTACGTGCAAAAGATTGGTGTTTTTGTTTGTTGGTGTGGCAGCAACATCGCCGGCACGGTAGATGTTGCCCAGGTGGTAGAGGCAGTGCGCCAAATTCCGGACGTTGCCTATGCCATCGATTATAAATATATGTGCTCCGAGCAGGGCCAGGAGCTGATTCGCAAGGCTGTGGCAGATTATAAGCTGGACAGACTTGTTGTGTGCAGCTGCTCGCCGCGTATGCATGAGGCAACCTTCCGCAAATGTGCGGAGGGCGTTGGCATCAATCCCTACATGGTAGAGATTGCCAATATCCGCGAGCAATGCTCCTGGGTGCTGAAGGATAAGGCCGAAGCGACAGCGAAGGCGATTAAATTAGCCAAGGCAGCAATTGCAAAGGTGCGCTTCAACGGAGCGCTGAAGCCCGGCGAAAGCCAGGTAGTGAAGCGCGCACTGGTTATCGGCGGCGGTATTGCCGGTATTCAGACGGCGCTGGATATTGCGGAAGCAGGCTACAAGGTAGATATTGTGGAGAAGAAGCCGACAATCGGCGGCCGTATGGCGCAGCTCGACAAAACCTTCCCGACACTGGACTGCTCTGCCTGCATCCTGACACCGAAGATGGTGGATGCAGCAAACCATGAAAATATTACGCTCTATACATATAGCGAGGTAGAAAGCGTAAGCGGCTTTGTTGGCAATTTCGATGTGACAATCCGCAAAAAGGCACGCAGCGTGAAGGCTGATATGTGCAGCGGCTGCGGTATCTGTACCGAAAAATGTCCGTCCCGCAAAACTCCGAGTGAATTCGATATGGGACTGAAGAATCGCGGCGCAATCTATATTCCCTTTGCGCAGGCCATTCCTAAGGTGCCTGTTATCGACCGTGAGGCCTGCATCAAGTTCAAGACAGGTAAATGCGGTATCTGCTCCAAGGTTTGTCCGGCAGGAGCAATTGATTATACGCAGACCGATGAGCTGATCACGGAAAAATACGGTGCAATTGTACTGGCAACAGGCTTTAAAACGATTTCTCTCGATAAGTTTGGCGAATATGGCTACGGTGCCAGCAAGGATGTTATCACCTCACTGGAGCTGGAGCGTCTGACGAATGCGGCTGGTCCGACCGAAGGACATCTTGTTTGTCCGTCTACCGGTAAGGAGCCGAAGAAGGTTATTATCGTTTCCTGCGTAGGCTCGCGTGATGTGAGCGGTCGCGGCAAGAGCTACTGCAGTAAAATCTGCTGCATGTATAATGCCAAGCATGCGATGTATATCCGCGAAAAATACCCTGATGTGGATGTAACTGTATTTTATATAGATGTACGTACTCCGGGCAAGGGCTTTGACGAGTTCCAACGCCGTGCAGTGGAGGAGTACGGCGTGCATTATGTACGTGGTCAGGTAGGCAAGGTTGTTGTTGACGGCGCTGGCAAGCTGACGGTTTTTGCCAGCGATTTGAACAGCGGTCGCAAGCTGATGCTGAATCCTGATTTAGTAGTGCTGGCAACGGCTGTACAGCCTTCTCCCGATGCGCGCAAGCTGGCGACGATGCTGACTGCCAGCATTGATAACGATGACTTTTACGTAGAGGCGCACCCGAAGCTGCGTCCGGTTGAAAGTCCGACAGCAGGCATTTTCCTGAGCGGTATGTGTCAGGGACCGAAGGATATTCCGGAAACTGTTTCACAGGCCGGTGCGGCGGCCGTTAAGGTTGTCGGCCTGCTGGCGAAGGATAAGCTGCTGACGAACCCCTGCACTGCGCAGTGCGATACGAGCATTTGCAGCGGCTGCCTGGCTTGCACGCATGTCTGCCCCTATGGTGCGATTACCGGCGAGAGCAAGCAGGTTATCACTAAGCTGGGCGTGCGTGAAACACGCACCGTTGCTGTGGTAAACAATGCACTGTGCCAGGGCTGCGGTGCCTGCACGGTAGCCTGCCCCTGCGGTGCGATGGATTTGCAGGGCTTTACTAATCAACAAATTCTGGCAGAGGTGGATGCATTATGCTAGAGAAGAAAAATTTTGAACCGAAAATTGTGGCCTTCTGCTGCAACTGGTGCAGCTACGCCGGTGCTGACGGCGCCGGAACGGCCGCAAGCATTATCCCGCTAATATCAAAATCATCAAGGTTCCCTGCTCCTGCAGAGTGAATCCGCTCTTTATCCTGCGTGCGTTTCAGCGTGGCGCGGATGGTGTAATCATGTGCGGCTGTCACCCAGGTGACTGCCATTATTCTACCGGCAACTATTATGCGCGTCGTCGTATGACGCTGCTGCTGAGTATGCTTGATTATCTGGGAGTGGCCGGTGAACGCTTCCGTGTGGAATGGGTTAGTGCGGCCGAGGGCGCACGCTTTGCACAGGTGATGAACGATTTTGCCGAGCATATTGCGGCATTGGGTGAGAATGTAAAGTTGAGGGATTTGCGATGCAAAAAATAGAAAAGCTGCTGCAGAAGCGTGCAGCTGAGCTGTTGGCAGAGGGCACAGTAGAGCGTGTGCTGGCATGGCAGGCAGGCGAATTCTTTTACGATAACGCACCTGCTGCCGTAAGCAGTGCGGACGAGTGCGACAAGCTTGTTTATAACGAGTTCTGCCCTGCCAATCTCTGCAAATATTTAATCGAAACAAGCCATGCGGGCAAGAAGACAGCAGTTTTCTTAAAGCCTTGTGATACATACGGAGTAAACCAGCTGCTTAAGGATAACCGCATTAAGCGTGAGCTTGTTTACGCCATCGGCACACCCTGCAGCGGTATGCTGGATATCAACAAGATTAAGGCTGCCGGCGCTAAGGGTATTATCAGCGTGAGCGTTGACGGCGACGAGGTTGTTGTCAACACTGCCTATGGCGAAAAGCGTCTGGTAAAGGCTGACGTCCTGCTGAACAAATGCCTGATGTGCAAGGGCGCAGCTTATAAAATTGTGGATGAGGAGTTGGCCGAGCCGCTGCCTGTACCGCAGTTTACCGGCGATAAATTCGCCAAGGTCAAGGAGATTGAAGCGATGAGCCCCGAGGAGCGCTTCGCTTTCTGGCAAAGCGAGCTGTCCAAGTGCATCCGTTGCAATGCCTGCCGTGATATCTGCCCGGCATGTAGCTGCGAGCAGTGTATTTTTGATAAGCCCGATACTCCGGTAGCAGGTAAGGCGTATGCTGACGAAGTAGAAGAGCAGATGTATCATATCATCCGTGCTTTCCACGTTGCAGGCCGCTGCACCGGCTGCGGCGAATGTGCACGCGTTTGTCCGCAGGGAATTCATCTGGAGCTGCTGAATATGAAGTTTATGAAGGATATCAACAGCTTCTTCGGCCAATATCAGGCCGGTGCGGACAGCGAAACACCTGCACCGCAGGTGAGCTTTAAGCAGAATGATCCGGAAGCCAACAGTGCGGTAGAAGGGAGGGCGCAGCATGTATAAGATAGCAAAGGATAATTTTCCAAAGTTATATGCAAACCTGCAAAATATCGGTACGCTGCTGCTGCCCTGCAAGAACAAGAGCGGTCATGCGGACTTTGTTCCCTATCACGAGGGTGCGGAGGTTGCATTGGATGTGCCGCTGACGAACCGCAGCGCCAAGGACGTTTTCTTCCCACAGGTAGAAAATCTGCTGACCTTTAAGACGAGCGGTAAGGAGCTGGCTTTAGAGCAAAATATTCCGCCTGCCGGCACGACTATCGTCATGGGCGTGCGTGCCTGCGATGCGCGCAGCTTTAAGATTTTGGATAAGGTGTTTTTAAAAGCGCCTGTTGATACATATTATAAAACAAGACGCGAGCAATGCGTGCTCATCGGCTTAGGCTGCAGTGCTCCCGAAGAAACTTGCTTCTGCCATGCCTTTGGCATTGACGCTAGCGCTCCGGAGACGGATGTGCAGACCTGGCTGGCAGGCGAGGAGCTTTGCTGGCAGGCTGTGACTGCCAAGGGCGAGGAGCTGACAGCGAAGCTTGTTGAGGGCGGTGTGCTGGCTGAGGCGGAAGCTGCTTCTGCAAAAGCAGTCAGCGAACAAAAGGAGCAGACGCTGAAAATTTTGAGCGTACTGCCTTTGCATGATTTCAAGGTAAATGACGAGCTGACTGAGGATGAGCTGAAGGTCTTCCACAGTAAAATATGGGAGCAGCTGGCTGCAGGCTGCCTGTCCTGCTGCACCTGTACCTATGTGTGTCCCACCTGTCATTGCTATGATATCCGCGATTATCAGGAGACGGAAGAGCGCACGCAACGCTATCGCTGCTGGGACAGCTGCATGGCGAAGGATTTTACGCTGATGGCGCATGGCAGCCCGCGTAAAACGAAGGTGGAGCGTTTCCGCCAGCGTTATATGCATAAGCTGGTATATTTCCCGGAGAACAATGAGGGCGAATATGCTTGCGTCGGCTGCGGACGCTGCCTGCAGAAGTGTCCGGTGCAGCTGAATATCGTCAAGGTTGCCAAGGCCTTGGAAAAAGCGGAGGTGAAGCAGGATGTGTAATTGTCAGGATACCTTGATTCCGCAGATTGGCGTGGTGACAGATATCTGCACGGAAACGGCTGATGTAAAAACCTTCCGCGTGGAGAAAATAGGCGGCGGTAAGCTGTTTGAGCATCTGCCGGGACAATGCGCTATTCTTTCTGTTCCCGGTAAGGGTGAGGCGATTTTTTCCATTACCTCCTCTCCGACGAATGAAAAATATATGGAGTTCAGCATTAAACGCTGCGGCTCGATTACGAACTTTTTGCATTTTGATATTGAACCCGGTCAGCAGATAGCAGTGCGCGGACCTTACGGCAATCATTTCCCTGTTGAGGATAAGTTAAAGGGCAAGGACTTGCTGTTTATTGCCGGTGGTATCGGTTTGGCGCCGCTGCGCAGTGTCATCAATTATATGCTGGATAAGCGTGACGATTACGGAAGTATTGATGTTGTTTACGGTGCACGCAGCAAGGAAGATTTTGTGCGTTACGATGAGCTGACGAATGTGTGGCCGTCGCAAAAGAATACGCGCGTGCATCTGACGATTGACCGTGCGCAGGAGGGCTGGACGGGCAATGTCGGCTTTGTGCCTAATTTCCTGAAGGACCTGAAGTTTACGCCGGATAAGACGGTGCTGCTGTGTGGTCCGCCGATTATGATTAAGCTGTGTCTGGCGGCGTTGATTGAGATGGGCTTTGAGAAGAAGCAGGTTTATACGACGCTGGAACTGCGCATGAAGTGCGGCGTGGGCAAGTGTGGTCGCTGTAATATCGGCAAGAAGTATGTGTGCAAGGATGGGCCGGTGTTTACTTGCGATGAGCTGGATGAGATGCCGGACGAGTATTGATTCTTCGCAATTAAATATCGCTTAGCTCAGGAAAAATTTCTTAACGCAAATTTCGTGTGGATTCAAGACGAAGTGCCGCAAAACTCGCGCTATGCTTAGATATCTTTCTATATTAGTTTGCTTATCGCTCAAACAGTTGCGACACTTCTGTGAATCCGGACACTTATTTACTAAAATTTTTATGCATGCCCCCTTTAGTCGCTAGCGCGACAGTCGCCCCAGGGCGCCCTCTCTTGCCCTACGGGCAATTCACCTTGTCCCCCGAGGGGGAACCAAGAATGTGCTAATGACG
>ERZ791624.808-NODE-808-length-18675-cov-1.799731_pt1 | contig 18675 bp, 17 predicted proteins | sample MGYA00510058_ERZ791624 | MGnify/ENA primary metagenome ERZ791624 (study PRJEB30046, sample SAMN00715158) | human gut metagenome | study: EMG produced TPA metagenomics assembly of the A metagenome-wide association study of gut microbiota in type 2... | reverse complement strand
TACTGCGGCCTTCTTCGTAAATGTTCCTTTTCCCCGCCATATTTACCCCCATATCGGTCGGGGATTTGTATGGACAGTAACCATAGATCCCTTCGAACATGGAAGCCAGAACCGGATAGATCTCGATATCACGATTGTAGTTGACGGTTGTTTCCCCATAAGCTTCCAGATGGAAAGGATCGATCATATTAACATCGTTTAGGTCTGCGGTAGCGGCTTCATAAGCCAGATTGACCGGATGCTTAAGTGGGATATTCCAGATTGGGAAAGTTTCAAATTTGGCATAGCCGGCCTTGATGCCACGCTTGTTCTCATGGTAGAGCTGTGACAGACAGGTCGCCATCTTGCCGCTTCCCGGACCCGGTGCAGTAACAATGACAAGCGGACGGGTTGTCTCTACATAATCATTTTTTCCATAGCCCTCATCACTTACAATATAGTCAATGTTATTCGGATAACCCTCGATGGAATAGTGATGGTAGACCTTGATGCCGATCGCTTCCAGTTTCTTCTGGAAAATATCGGCGGATGGTGTCCGGCATATCGTGTGATAACCACGCTGCTGACATACAGCCCTTTCTTTTTATATACGTCGATCAGACGGATAACATCCTGATCGTATGTGATTCCCAGATCGTGACGGATCTTATTGCGCTCGATATCAGCGGCGTTGATCGAGATGATCATTTCTGCCTGATCTGCAAGCTGTAAGAGCATCTGTAATTTGCTGTCCGGTGCAAATCCCGGAAGTACGCGGGAGGCATGATAGTCGTCAAATAATTTGCCGCCAAATTCCAGATACAGTTTATCTCCAAATTGTTCGATACGTTCCCTGATATGCGCAGACTGCATGGACAGGTACTTGTCATTGTCGAAGCCAATGCGTTTCATTTTTTGAAATTCTCCTTCGTAAATTAATCAAAATACGGCAGACACTTAAGAAAATGAAGTGCCCTATAAGAGAATACCACAGAGAGGGGAGAAAATATAGAGAAAATTTACTCAAGGTTTCGATTTCCCCCAATATCCTTCTATAGCTTCCTGATTTAATCCTTCACCAATGACGATCAGGATGGCTTGTCCATTTGTGATCGGTTTGATCTCGGTCTTCTGGTGTGTGACGTTGATGGATATCCAGCTTCCATCAGCGAGCTTCTGGAATCCTTTAATCCGGAAGACCTTACCACAGGCAGGATCGTGCAGGATCTTCTGGCAGCTTTCTTTTAAGAAATCCTCTGTAAAATCCATATTCATGAAGTACAGACTGTCATAGGTCTGTTTGTCATCAAACCAGAGTTTCGTATAATTGGCATCCTGATAGCCGGATGAGAGGATCGCTTTATAGTCCTCATCGGTCAGATCTTTCCAGTCTTTTTCCAGAACGACCTGTTTTGGTGTGGACTTAGAGTGCAGAATGTCAAATGACCGTTTTACATAATCTTTGGTAGAGGTTATTTGTTCCGGTGTGACTTCCTGTGAATGACTGTATAAGACAGTGCCGGCCTGTGCCACCTGAGAAGCCAGAAGATAACGGGAAGCCTCGGAGAGATTTTGCTCCAGTGTGGCATCAATGATCGTAATAACATTTCCAATCGTGTACCAGCGGTCAAGCGGATCTTCGTGCAGGACATCGAAGAATTCATCCATATCGAAGATGCCGGATGGCTCTACCAGAACGCGGTCATAGCCACACATTCCCATTGCGATCAGCTTGGTTTTGAATCGTCTGCGGTGACAGTCGGCATCACAACCGCCGGCAACCATTTCTAGTGTACAGTTATCACCAAGGATATCCTGTAACAGCATGGCATCGACATTGACTGCACCAAAATCGTTTTCAAGAATGCCGATATTTAAGCCCTGATCGATCAGGTATCTGGCATATTTCCTTATAAAAGTAGTTTTACCGGAACCTAAGAATCCGGTGATCAAATCTATCTGAATCATAAAAATCACCTCTTGCTGTATTTGCAGATGATATTCGTGTGTGCATTCGTAACCTATATGTTATTTGTGTATCTTAACTTGCCAATACAGGGGCATTTGAGGTCGCCGGTACTTGATGGCACATAAGTGGCATCTTAGTACCGCTGCAGACCTAACTGAGACCTTACCGAGGTTTATCCGAGGTTAGTTCGAAGTTACACAGCGGGAAAACGAGCGGAAGCGTCCCCTGATTGGGAATGTTAAGGATACACAAATATAGAAGTAGATAAGTGCACACACGAATACCATCTGCAATCACATTTAGCACAGGCGGGGGAAAAAGAAAATCGAAGGAATGGGAAAAAGTTATCTTGTCTGAATTCCATCCATAAGGTATAGTAACCTTATCATGAAATAAACGGAAAAGGGTAAGACGAATGATTTTAAATGTAGAAAATTTGACACATGGTTTTGGAGACAGAGCCATTTTCAATAATGTATCTTTCCGGCTGCTTGCCGGTGAACATATCGGACTGGTTGGAGCAAATGGTGAAGGTAAGAGTACCTTTATGAATATTGTAACAGGCACACTTGCACCGGATGAGGGCAAGGTGGAATGGAACAAGCATGTGCGTGTTGGCTATCTGGATCAGCATGCGGTACTGGAAAAGGGAATGACGATCGAATCTGTGTTGAAGTCGGCATTTTCCTATCTGTTTGAAATGGAGGAGAAGATCAACCAAATCTATGACGGTATGGCGGATGCAACGGATGATGAGATCATGGAAATGATGGAGGAGGTCGGCACATTGCAGGACCTTCTGACGAATCATGATTTCTATATGATCGATGCCAAGACGGAACAGGTAGCGAGAGCATTGGGACTTCTGGAACTGGGACTGGATCATGACGTAACAGATCTGAGCGGTGGTCAGCGTACCAAGGTTTTGCTTGCAAAGTTGTTACTTGAGAAGCCGGAGATTTTGTTGCTAGATGAGCCGACAAACTATCTGGATGCAGAACATATCGAATGGTTGAAGCGGTATCTGCAAGAGTATGAGAACGCATTTATCCTGATCAGCCATGATATTCCATTTTTAAATGATGTCGTAAATATCATTTATATATGGAGAATCAGGAATTGAACCGATATGTCGGCAACTATGACAAATTCTTAGAGGTATATGAGGCGAGAAAGGCACAGCAGGAGGCTGCTTACCGAAAACAACAGCAGGAGATCAGCGAGCTGAAGGATTTCGTTGCCAGAAATAAAGCGCGTGTTGCCACAAGAAATATGGCGATGTCCAGACAGAAGAAGTTAGACAAGATGGATGTGATAGAACTTGCGAGAGAACGTCCGAAGCCGGAATTTTACTTCAAGGAAGCGAGAACACCGGGCAAGATGTTATTTGAGACTGAGGATCTGGTGATCGGATATGATAAACAGGCGCCGCTTTCCAAACCGATCAACCTTCGGATGGAGCGTGGAGAAAAGATTGCGATCGTTGGTACAAATGGTATAGGAAAGAGTACGCTGCTTAAGAGTCTGCTTGGAATCATCAAGCCGATATCCGGTACGGTGCATCTGGGTGATTATCTGTATAAAGGCTATTTTGAACAGGAAATGGCCGGAACAGAGAATACCTGTCTGGAAGAAATCTGGCAGGAATTTCCGGGATTTTCACAGTATGAGGTGCGGTCGGCACTTGCCAAATGCGGATTGACAACCAAGCATATCGAGAGCAAGGTTAAGGTATTAAGCGGTGGCGAGCAGGCAAAGGTACGCCTGTGTAAGCTGATCAATCAGGAGACGAATCTGTTGATCCTCGACGAGCCGACAAATCATCTGGATGGGATGCAAAGGACGAATTGAAGCGGGCATTGAAAGACTATCACGGTTCGGTTTTGTTAGTCTGCCATGAGCCGGAGTTCTATTCAGATATCGTGACAAAGGTGTGGAATCTGGAAGAGTACAGTGTGTTGACACTGTAATAAAGAAATAAATTTATAATCATGAGGTGTAGACTGTCTATAATCGGATGGGAATATAGACGGCTATGAATATGCTGACAGAGATAATACTGAATGACAAAGTGACAAATGAAAATATCCGGGTACAGGTTATAAGATCCGGGAGAAAAAGTCTTGGCATGGAGGTGCGACCGGATGGAACGGTGCTTGCAAGGATTCCGGCGAGATTATCTGACCGGAAGTTAAAAGCATTTATAGAGAAACAACAGGATTGGATCTTAAAGAAGGTGGATCAGGTAAAAAAGCGTGCGGATGCACGAACGAAAATTAAGGTTCCATCTGTGGATGCGTTATCAGATGCAGAGATTCAGAAGATCAAGGATAAGATAGCAGATCGGGTAAAGTATTATTGTGCGGTTATGCAGGTGACAGTTGGGCGCATCACGATCCGCAACCAGAAGACCAGATGGGGAAGCTGCAGCAGTGCCGGAAATGTGAATTTTAATTATCGGTTATATTATCTGCCGGATGAATTACTTGACTATGTGGTAGTGCATGAGCTGGCACATAGACGACATATGGATCATTCCAAAGAATTCTGGTCAGAGGTAGCGCGGTATTGCCCGGACTATAGAGCGAGACGGAAGCAGTTAAAAGAATATCAACTGGCGAATTAAAAATTGAAATGTAAAGGAAGTTTAATATGGGATTATTTCGAAAAAAGAAAGAGCAGGCATCATATGATAGTCAGAGTAAACGACCGGTCATCAAATGCAGCATCTGCACCGGTGAGCAGGTCGCAGGTTTTCAGGATATCCATAACGGGACATTTGAAGATGTCATGTTGATCCGTGGAAAAGAAGATCTGAAAGTCTTCCGGAAAAAATATGGAATCCCGCAGGATGCGGAGATTCCAAAGATATATTGATTTTCTTTCATATTTTCAATATGATCGCCGAGTGTAACCCGGTCTTTGTTTATATCGATGTCTTTAATACCCATAATAGTACCTCCTGAAAAAATAGTTCCTATATTATCTATAATACAGAGTTCATAACAAATAGCAAAAAGGAGTTTAACAGTGACACAGGAAAATTTAGTAAGATTTGTGTTCCGAAATATTAAAAAGAATGAAGCAGAGCAAACAGCAGAGATCGAACGGATCTGTTTTCCTCCGAATGAGGCCTGTACTCCGGAGATGATGCATTTGCGTGTGGAGAAAGTGCCGGAAATGTTTCTGGTTGCGGTAGATAAAGCAACAGGTAAGATTGCCGGATTTATTAATGGCTTGTCTACAAATGAAATGGTTTTGCGTGATGAATTTTTTCAGAATGCAGATCTGTATGATCCTGCCGGAGAAAATGTAATGATCCTTGGTGTTGATGTTTTGCCGGAATATCGCAGGATTGGGCTGGCTTCCGAGATGATGGAATGTTATAAGAACAGGGAAAGACAGAATGGACGAAAGCGACTGATCCTTACCTGTCTGGAATCCAAGGTTGCCATGTACCGGAAGATGGGATATGAGGATAACGGCATGTCGGTTTCTTCGTGGGGCGGCGAACAGTGGCATGAGATGACGTGTGAACTGGAAAAGGGTATCCCGGAGGCAATTGCAAAGACAGCCTTGGAGCTTGGATAAGGAGAAAGAATATGCATACATTAGAAGCAGTCAGAAAATATGAAAAAGAATATGAAGTTGATGCTGATAAAAGACCGTTATTTCATGTGACACCACCGATCGGCTGGATGAATGATCCCAATGGATTTTCAGTATATAAGGGACAAATCCATTTGTTTTATCAATATCATCCATATAGCAATGTATGGGGACCGATGCATTGGGGGCATCAGGTAAGTGAAGATATGATAAGTTGGAAGCAGTATCCGACGGCACTTGCACCGGATATGGAATACGATGAGGAAGGATGCTTTTCCGGTTCGGCAGTTATGACAAATCTTGGACATGTGTTGTTTTATACAGGAGTCAGTAAAGATAAGAATGGTGGCTGTAATCTTCAGAATCAGTGTATGGCAGTTGGAGATGGTGTAGGTTATAAGAAGCTGAAGAACAATCCTGTTCTCACAGGAGCGGTGATGCCGGAGGGATTCAGCCATATTGATTTCAGAGATCCGAAGGTATGGGAAGAAGATGGTATTTACTATATGCTGACCTGTAGCCGGGATGCTCAGAATAAAGGAATGATCGCGTTATTTTCAAATTCTGAAATACATCAATATCTGGAAAAAACAGAGCTTACCGAACAGGAGACAGAAGCCTTTGAGAAAGCAGCAGGTTGTTGGAAATATGAAGGTGTATTTGCAGAGCACATGGAACGGTTAGGAAGCGTATGGGAATGTCCGGATTATTTCAGGTTGGACGGAAAAGATGTGCTGTTGTTTTCACCACCTGATGTACAGGCGCAGGGAAATGAACTGCATAATGGTAATAATGCAATCTATGTTGTTGGAACATATGATCATGCAAAAAAGCAGTTTCAAATGGGGCAGCCACATACACTTGATAAAGGGCTGGATTTTTATGCATCACAGACGACAGAACTTCCGGATGGAAGAAGAATCCTGATCGCATGGATGCAGTCATGGCATAATTCATTTATCCCGGATGGACAGGAGTGGCAGGGCATGATGACAATCCCAAGAGAATTATATCTGTCAGATGGCAGGATCATCCAGAAACCTGTGAAAGAACTGGAGCAATATCGGGTTCGGCCGGTTTCCTATTCGAATGAAAAGGTAGAAGGCGGGCAGAACTTTGATGGGATAAAGGGAAGAACGCTGGATATGACAGTAACAATAAAATCCGGTGAATTTCAGGAGTTTTATATTGATGTAGCAAAAGATGCAGAGCATTATACCAGAATTACATATAACAGAAGAAAACGGGAGATCGAAGTTGACCGGACATTTGCCGGAATGAACCGGGATGTAGTCTGCATCAGGCGGGCAGAGATAGAATCGGAAGCAGAACGGATAACATTACGGTTTATTCTTGACCGCAATTCGGTAGAACTGTTTGTGAATGACGGAGCGTTGTCAATGAGTACAACAATTTATACGCCGCAGACAGCAGATGGCATTTCGTTTTTCTGTGATGGAAATGCGATAATCGATATAGAAAAGTTCGATATTGAGATTCCGATGAACAGATAAATTCTGATACCGGTTATAGATATAGTAATCTGGTATACCGACAATGCAATGAATTTATTTGACGGATAAACCAGATGTAGTATAATAAACATGACCATTCGTTTAGAAATAAGTGCGGCATTTGCCGTATTACCCATGACTCTTTTTTCTATTGCGTAGGCAGAGCGGAGCTTTCAGGAGGTAGCGGATGGTCTTTTTATGTATATAGATCAGACAGGAGGAAGCACTACAATGAAGATGATATCGTGGAATGTGAACGGAATTCGCGCATGTGTTGGAAAGAATTTTATGGATTTCTTTAAAGAGGCAGATGCAGATATTTTTTGTATTCAGGAATCAAAAATGCAGGAAGGACAGCTTCAACTGGAGCTTCCGGGTTATTATCAATATTGGAATTATGCAGAGAAAAAGGGATATTCCGGAACTGCTATCTTCGCAAAGAAAGAGCCGTTGTCAGTGGCATATGGAATCGGTATAGAAGAACACGACCATGAGGGACGAGTCATCACACTCGAATATGATAATTTTTATATGGTCACTGTATATACGCCAAATTCACAGAATGAGCTTGCCAGACTGGACTATCGTATGAAGTGGGAGGATGATTTCAGAGAGTATCTGAAGCAGTTGGAACAGACAAAGCCGGTGGTAGTATGTGGGGATATGAATGTGGCACATACAGAGATCGATCTGAAAAATCCAAAGACCAATCGTAAGAACGCCGGATTTACAGATGAGGAAAGAGAAAAATTCAGTACCCTGCTTGACAGTGGATTTGTTGATACGTTTCGTTTTTTTAATCCGGACGCAGAAGGCATTTATTCCTGGTGGTCTTACCGTTTTAAGGCAAGAGAGAAGAATGCCGGATGGCGGATCGACTATTTTTTGACCTCAAAGGTTCTGGAATCCAGACTTGTGGATGCAAAGATCCATACAGAGGTGTTGGGTTCCGATCATTGTCCGGTAGAACTTGACATTGACCTGTAATGGTGCCATTTATAAGAATAAATGCATACTAACAGGCGAAAGCAAAGATTACAGCACTTGCGGGTGTGGAAGAATAGAAAAAATGATAAAAGGAGAAATTATATATGCCAGTTTTTGATTTCAGTGATAAACCGGTAAAGAATGAGGATACGGTTTGTACCTATACGGCATTTCAGTCAAATGCAAAGGAAAAAACACCGGAGGAACCGATTCTGGTGTTAGATAACAGTGAGAGACAGTGGATCCATCATGCGCTGGGCGTTTTTACAAATCCGGCAAAGCGTACTACTTTTGAATTCAAGGAAAATGGGGAGACATTTTCAGCAGATATTTTAAAGATTGATTCCAGATTTGTCAGTCTGATCAAATGGCTGGGAGAAAATCATATCAGTGTACGTCTGTCCGGTAAAAATCTGGAAGACGGATATGCAGTATACAGAATCCGAGAGACAGCATTTGGTGGCGGAACCAAGTTATCTGCGGCAGATGGATTCTTACAGTTTATGATCGAACGACTGCTTGCAAGTACAGCATCAGAGGAAGTCGAGGAGGATGACGATGCAGACGAGGAAGGCGACGATATGAAGCTGACCAGTCTTCAGAGCATTTCTGATTTTATGACATGTGCGGGCAGAACGATGCCGGATAATATCCGTCTCTGGGCGAGACGAAATCTTGCGGTTGCCAGATCCAACGAGGTGTCACCGGAGGAGCGCCGTCATGCACAGAGAGCACTCTCGATCATGATGAATATTCAGTGGAAGAGCAATTATTTTGAAGCAATCGATCCGGTTGAAGCAAGACGGATCCTGGATGAAGAATTATATGGAATGGAACGTGTAAAGCAGAGGATCATGGAGACGGTTATCCAGATTAACCGAACTCATACCCTTCCTGCTTATGGACTTCTGTTGGTCGGACCTGCCGGTACCGGAAAATCACAGATCGCGTATGCGGTTGCCCGTATTCTGAAACTACCATGGACAACCCTTGATATGAGTTCGATCAATGATCCGGAGCAGCTTACAGGAAGTTCCAGAATCTATGCAAATGCAAAGCCGGGTATTATCATGGAAGCATTCTCGATCGCAGGAGAATCCAATCTGGTATTTATTATCAATGAGCTTGATAAGGCTGCATCAGGAAAGGGAAATGGAAATCCCGCGGATGTACTTCTGACTTTGCTTGATAACCTTGGATTTACAGATAACTATATGGAGTGTATGATCCCGACCGTTGGCGTATATCCGATCGCAACGGCAAATAATAAAGAAGATATCAGTGCGCCATTGATGTCACGTTTTGCGGTTATCGACATACCGGATTATACCTTTGAAGAAAAGAAGATCATTTTCAGTAAATTTGCATTGCCAAAGGTATTGAAGCGGATCGGTCTGAAAGAGAATGAATGTATCATTACAGAGGATGGTCTGGATGCGGTCATTGAAGAATTCAAGAATACCTCCGGTATCCGCGATCTGGAGCAGGCAGCCGAGCATCTGGCAGCAAATGCACTTTACCGGATCGAGGTAGATCATGTACCACAGGTGACATTTGATGCGGAAGGCGTAAGACATTTATTCCTGTAGGAATGTTACCGGACGGCTGTTTTTAGTTAAATGAAAATGGAGCATAAGTAGAAATGATAAAATTAGTTGCAAGTGACGTGGATGGAACTCTTGTTCCTGACGGAACATTTGAGATCAATCCTGAGATCTATGATGTGATAAAGAAACTGAAAGAAAAGGGTATTACCTTTGCGGCAGCAAGCGGCAGACAGTATGCGAGCCTTAAGAAGTTATTTGCGCCGGTTGCAGACCTGATATTGTATATCCCGGATAATGGCGGATTTGTCAGAGGAAGTAAGGGCGAAACATGGCTCAAACGTCCGATGGAGAAAGACCTGATCCGTGCGATCGTGGAGGATGCAGAGAAGCTGCCGGATGTAGAGCTGATGCTCTGTGGAAGGGATTATGCCTATGTTGGAAGCGAGGATGGACGACTGTATAACTGGATGCGGGAAGCATACCGCTATGAGATCAAGGCAGTGCCGGATCTTACCGATATTGATGATGATATCGTGAAGATCTCGATATTTCACCCGGAGGATGCAGAGCGGATCGTAAAAGACTGGTTTTATGACAAATGGAAGGATACCATTCTGCTGGCACCTGCCGGAGTTTACTGGGTAGACTGTTCGGAACCATCGATCAACAAGGGAAGTGCATTACAGTTTCTGCTTGATAAATATGAGATCAAACCGGATGAAGTTATGGTATTTGGTGATAATATCAATGACCTTGGTATGCTTGCCTGTGCAAAGGAAAGCTATGCGATCGGAAGTGCCAGAGATGAGGTAAAGCAGGCAGCAGCCCATGTAGCAGATACGATGCGCAATCAGGGTGTGATCAAGGTGTTAAAGGAGCAGTTGTTAAAATAAACTCAGACAGTAGTTGTGATTGAAAAAGGAGTGAAGCCTGATGGCATGTACAACGATATTAGTTGGAAAGAAGGCATCCTATGATGGATCAACGATCATTGCCAGAAACGATGATTCAGGATCCGGTCATTATATGCCGAAGAAATTTGTAGTCGTAGAACCGGAAGAACAGCCGAAAACCTACCGTTCGGTTCTGGCGCATCTGGAAATCCCGCTTCCGGAAGAAGCGATGCGCTATACCTCGATGCCAAATGCAGTCGATGGTGAGGGCATCTGGGCGGCAAGCGGTGTAAATGCAGCCCATGTTGCAATGACAGCGACCGAAACCATTACATCGAATCCGAGAGTGCTCGGTGCAGATCCTCTGGTCGAGTATCAGCCGGCAGAGAACGGAAACGAAGAAATACCGGGCGGAATCGGAGAAGAAGATATTGTCTGTCTGGTACTCCCATATATAAGAAGTGCGAGAGCAGGTGTAGAACGTCTTGGAAATCTGCTTGAAACGTACGGAACCTACGAGATGAATGGAATCGCATTCCAGGATCAGGATGAGATCTGGTGGATGGAGACGATCGGAGGACATCACTGGATCGCGAAGAAAGTGCCGGATGATGTCTATGTTGTGATGCCGAATCAGTTCGGCACGGATGTATTTGATATGAAGGATGCATTAACGGATCAGAACGCACATATGTGCTCAAAAGATCTGGCGGAATTTATCGAGAAGAATCATCTGGATCTGACTATTAGAAGAAGCACAGAACGTAAGGCCGAAGATGCGGATCTGCCGTTTGGCAGATTCATTAATCCAAGAGAGATATTTGGCAGCCATGATGATTCGGATCATGTCTACAATACGCCAAGAGCATGGTTTATGGAGCGGTACCTGAATCCGAAGACCTACCGCTGGGATGGTGAAAATGCAGATTACACACCGGTATCGGACGACATTCCGTGGAGTTTGATTCCGGAGCATAAGGTGACGATGGAGGATGTCAAATATGTGTTGTCCTCGCATTATCAGGGAACACCATACGACCCATATCTTCCATATGGAGATAAGAAGATGGCAGGTGCATATCGTTCCATCGGCGTTAACCGGACTGATTTCATGTCTGCGATCCAGATGCGACCATATGGAGCAGAGGACAACCGTGTGATCGAGTGGGTGGCATTTGCCTCAAATGCATTTAATGTCATGGTGCCATTTTATGCAAATGTGGACACAACACCGGAATATCTGGCGAACACGACCGCTGATGTATCTACCGATAATTTCTACTGGAGCAGCCGGATGATCGCAGCGATGGCAGATGCATCTTACAGCAAGTCGCTGTTTCATATCGAACGGTATCAGGAAACCATGCTTGCGAAAGGGCATGAGGTGATCAACCGATACGATGAGCAGATAGAAAAAGAACCGGATGCCGGTAAACGAAGTGCGCTTCGAGAGCAGGCCAATCAGGAAATGGCAGATATCCTCCGGAAAGAGACCGGTAATACGCTTTCCAAAGTCTTATATGAACTGAGTAATCAGATGAAGAATTCTTATGCGAGATCGGATGCTTAAGGCATCGGCATAGAGAAGCAAGAAATACAGGAGAAAAAGTAGAAAATATGAAACGAGAATCATTTAAATCCCGTTTAGGCTTTTTATTAGTAAGTGCGGGATGTGCAATCGGAATTGGAAATGTATGGAGATTCCCATATGTAGTAGGAGAAAATGGCGGTGGTATCTTTGTACTGTTCTATCTGCTGTTCCTTGTGGCAATGGGACTTCCGGTTCTGACCATGGAGCTTGCAGTCGGACGAGGAAGCAGGAAGAGTGCAGTTCTTGCATATAAGGAGCTTGAGAAACCAAAGAGCAAATGGCATATCCATGGCTGGTTTGCCATCCTTGGATGTTATGTGCTGATGATGTACTATACAACCGTATCCGGCTGGATGGTATCGTATTTTTATAAATTCGTAACAGGCGAATTCAAGGCAGGTATGGATGTGGATGCGACCGGATCTGTATTCTCTGATCTGCTTGCCGATCCAAAGCAGATGGGCTTCTGGATGATCTTGACGGTTATTGTCGGATTTATCGTGTGCAGCCGTGGGCTTCAGAATGGTCTGGAAAGAATCAGTAAGATCATGATGACAGCACTGTTGGTGCTGATCGTGGTACTGGCAGTTCACAGTATTACTTTATCAGGAGCCGGTGAAGGTTTACGGTTCTACCTGATCCCAAATCTGTCAACGGTTGAGAAAGTCGGGATAGGAAATGTAATATCGGCGGCTATGAATCAGGCATTCTTCACTCTGAGTCTTGGTGTAGCTGCGATGGAGATCTTCGGAAGTTATATGAGCAAGAATCATGCACTGGCAGGCGAGGGCGTGCGGATTTGTGCCCTGGACACATTTGTTGCTGTTATGTCAGGACTGATCATTTTTCCGGCATGTTTCAGTTATGGCGTAGAGGTTACTTCAGGACCAAAGCTGATATTTGTAACGCTGCCGAATGTATTTGTAAATATGGCAGGCGGAAGGATCTGGGGTTCTCTGTTCTTTCTGTTTATGACATTTGCAAGTTTTTCGACTGTAATTGCAGTATTTGAAAATATTATGTCTTTTGCAATGGATATGTTCGGATGGAGCAGGAATAAGACAGCCATCATCAATTGCATTATTATTCTGATTGCAAGTCTTCCTTGTGTTCTGGGATACAACGTGTGGAGTAATCTGCACCTGATCGGTGGCAGAGATGTATTAGACAGTGAGGACTTCCTGGTAAGTAATCTTTTGCTCCCACTCGGTTCGCTGATCTATCTGTTGTTCTGTGTTACGAAATGGGGCTGGGGCTTTGATAATTATATCGAGGAAGTAAATACCGGTTCCGGACTGAAAATGTCCAGAAAATTAAAACCATATTTCCAGTTTGTACTTCCTGTTCTGATCCTGATCATTCTGATTCAGGGACTGTTATAAAGAACATTTTCAAGATAAAATATGAGAAGATATTTGGGAGATCAGACGGTATATGGATACAAAAAAATATGAAGATCAGATGCCTGTAGATGAAGGTCTACAGGGAAATGAGACAATCGAAGAAGCAATCCTTGCTTTACAGCAGGAACCGACAGAAGAAATACTTGCGCATACGCTTACAGTGATAAGACGGCGTGCGAGAGCAAATGGACAGTTCATTGTTGCTGTTATACCACCGGTGGGTGCAGAGAGCAGTTTGCAGATCCAGGCGATCCAGACCGAGGATGAGCGGTACTGGTGGATGGCATTTACCAGCTTTGATGAGGAGATAAAGGGCGGTGAAACCGTAATGTCGACCTTTATGGCAGATATCAGCCATCTCTTTGAGGCAGCTTTAATGACGGACGATATAGAGGGCATTATTCTGAATCCCTGGAACCGTGCATTAATGTTGGATAAGAGCCTGCTTCAGCTGATTCTTGCAGGAAAGTAGCTCAACATTAGAAAAATGCCATTTTTTGTATAAAAAGTTTAGAAAAATTAATTTTTCACAAAAACAGTTGTTTAAATTTCACAAAAATATAATGAGAAATGAAAAGAATTGTGATATAATCAGAAAGTAGTGTAGTAGTACACTACTTTTTGTTTTTTATAGGCAAGAGCCGTTTACGGCTCCTTAGTCGTACCAATAAGATAGAGTAATAGGAGGATGGAAAGATGGCAAGATTTACGTTACCTAGAGATATTTATCATGGAAAGGATGCATTAGATGCATTAAAAACTTTTAAAGGAAAAAGGGCGATGATCTGTGTTGGCGGTGGCTCTATGAAACGCTTTGGATTTCTGGATAAAGTAGAAAAGAATCTGAAAGAGGCAGGAATGGAAGTTCAGTTATTTGAAGGCATTGAACCGGATCCGTCTGTTGAAACAGTTATGAAGGGTGCTGCTGCCATGCTGGAGTTTGAACCGGACTGGATTGTAGCAATCGGCGGAGGTTCTCCGATCGATGCGGCAAAGGCAATGTGGATCAAATATGAATATCCGGACATTACATTTGAAGATATGTGTAAGGTATTTGGTATTCCTTCCCTTCGTAAAAAAGCTCATTTCTGTGCAATTTCATCTACTTCAGGAACTGCAACTGAAGTAACGGCCTTTTCAATTATCACGGATTATCAGAAGGGCATCAAATACCCGATCGCTGATTTTGAGATCACACCGGATGTAGCGATCGTTGATCCTGAGCTGGCAGAGACGATGCCGCAGAAGTTAGTTGCTCATACCGGTATGGATGCAATGACACATGCGATCGAGGCATATGTATCAACCGCAAACTGTGATTTCACAGATCCGCTTGCATTACATGCTATTAAGATGATCCAGAATGATCTGGTTGGTTCTTATAACGGAGATATGGAAAAACGTGACGCAATGCACAACGCTCAGTGCCTTGCAGGTATGGCATTCTCAAATGCGCTTCTGGGTATTGTTCATTCTATGGCACATAAAACAGGTGCAGCATTTGCGGATTATGGTGCACACATCATTCACGGTGCGGCAAATGCAATGTATCTGCCGAAGGTCATCGCATTTAATGCAAAGGATGAAACTGCAAAAGAAAGATATGGAGTGATCGCAGACTTTATGGGACTTGGCGGTGATACATTAGATGAGAAGGTAACACTTCTGATCAACTATCTGCGTAAGATGAACGATGATCTGAATATCCCACACTGTATCAAACATTATGGTGCTGACAGCTATCCGGCAGAGCAGGGCTTTGTACCTGAGAATGTATTCTTAGAGCGGTTGCCTGAGATCGCAGCAAATGCAATATTGGATGCATGTACAGGATCAAATCCAAGACAGCCGAGTCAGGAAGAGATGGAGAAACTCTTAAAGTGCTGTTATTATGATTCAGAGGTTGATTTCTAAAAGTAATTGATTTATAAGAGGTACAATACTGATATAAAATAAGAAACCAGGGTATTTTTGGAACAAATTCCGAAAATACCCTTTTAAAATGTCAGGTAAAACTTGATTTCTCAGGGATAGCACTTTATACTGGAAAAGTAGTGTGCCTTTATGGAAACGAATGTAGCAGAATGCTTATCATAGGGCATAAAAAACAAAAGAAAATTTTGGAGGAGAGAAATTGAAGATCAAAAGAAAACAGATTGCGATGCTTATATTCATTGCGATCATAATCGCACTCATGGTGGTAACCGGTAAAACACCGGGGGAGATCGCAGATCCGGAGAATTATCAATGTAAGACCTATGCAACGATATTATCTCTGCTTCCACCGGTTATTGCGATCGGTCTGGCACTGATCACAAAGGAGGTTTATACCTCATTGCTTGCAGGTATTATCACAGGTGGATTATTATATTCAAATTTCAATCTGGAGTTAGGTATCAATACCATGCTGTTTAATGAAAACGGCGGTATGATCGCGAAGCTTTCAGATTCAGGAAATACGGGTATTCTGGTATTCCTTGTTATGCTTGGTATTCTGGTATCCCTGTTAAATAAAGCAGGAGGCTCTGCGGCATTTGGAAAATGGGCATCAAAACACATTAAGACAAGGATTGGTGCACAATTATCCGTTATGGTTCTTGGAATCCTGATCTTTGTAGACGATTATTTTAATTGTCTGACTGTAGGAAGTGTCCTTCGTCCCGTAACAGATCGTCATAAAGTATCAAGAGCCAAATTATCTTATATTATTGATGCTACAGCAGCACCGGTGTGTATCATAGCACCGATCAGTTCATGGGCTGCAGCTGTTACATCATCCGTACCGGAAGATGCTGGAATTAACGGATTTGCAGTATTTATCCAGACAATTCCATATAATCTGTATGCGCTTCTTACGTTAGTCATGGTACTTGGAGTAACCATTCTTCGTGTTGATTTCGGTCCGATGAAGAGACATGAAATGAATGCGATCGCAGGGGATCTGTTCACAACTCCGGGAAGACCATATGAAGATAATGAAGAAGAAATTTTAAAAGAAAATGCACATGTGCTGGATCTGATTCTGCCGGTTGTTGTGCTGATCATAAGCTGTATCATTGCAATGGTATATACAGGTGGTTTCTTCAGCGGAACATCATTTGTAGATGCATTCGCAAATTCATCCGCATCGGTTGGCCTGGTGCTTGGTGGTGCTGTTACACTGGTATTTACGTTTATTTATTTCATGCTGCGTGATACCTTATCCTTCCGGGAATTTACGGAATGTATACCGGAAGGTTTCAAATCAATGATCGCACCGATCCTGATCCTTACAATGGCGTGGACACTTTCCGGTATGACGAATCTCCTTGGCGCAAAGGTATATGTAGCTGATCTGGTATCCAGTTCTGCCGGTTCCATGCAGGGCTTCCTGCCGATGATCATATTCATTGTTGCAGCCTTACTTGCATTTGCCACCGGAACGTCATGGGGAACCTTCAGTATTCTGATCCCGATCGTGATCGGCGTATTCCCATCCGGACAGATGATGGTAATCTCTATCGCATCCTGTCTTGCAGGTGCGGTATGTGGTGACCACTGCTCCCCAATCTCAGATACAACGATCATGGCATCTGCCGGAGGACATTGTGAGCATGTAAACCATGTATCTACACAGCTTCCATATGCAATTGTTGTAGCTGCAGTATGTATGGTTGGATATCTGCTGATCGGAATTCTTCAGGCTGCGAAGCTTGCCGCACTTTCATGGCTTGCGCTTCCGGTTTGTATCGTGCTGTTATTTGTAGTTCTAATGCTTATTCGTGCAAAAACCGGACGTGAAGAGGTTTAGGTTTCGAATATTTTCACCGAAACGTATGGACATATTTAAGAGCGTACGACCTGAATTCGAAAAACTTGCCAGATTATAGTAAAGGAAATTAGTAGTAAAATATGTTAGAAACAATTGAATCAATCAACAACGTAGTCAATAACTTTATATGGGGTGTCCCTGCCATGATCTGTATTATTGGTGTCGGTCTGGTGTTAAGCTTCCGAACCCGGTTTCTGCAGATCAGGAAATTCCCATATGCGATGAAAGTTCGATCGGGCGAATGTTTCGAAAGAAACAGGCTGCCGATGGAGCCATGACACCGTTTCAGGCGGTGTGTACCGCGCTTGCGGCTACGGTCGGTACAGGAAATATAGCAGGTGTTGCAGGAGCGATCGCTATCGGTGGACCGGGCGCCGTCTTCTGGATGTGGATATCCGCACTTCTTGGTATGTGTACAAAGTTTTCAGAAGTAACACTCGCCGTTCATTTCCGGGAGAAGAATGATAAGGGCGAATTGTCGGCGGACCGATGTATTACATCAAGAATGGTCTGAAGAAGCACTGGCACTGGCTTGCATATTTGTTTGCAGCATTTGGTGTGATCACAGTATTCGGTACAGGAAATGCCACACAGGTAAACACGATCACGACAGCGATCGATTCTGCATTATTTAATTATGGAATTATTTCAAAGGATTCCGCGTCAACCATAAATCTGGTCATCGGTATTGTGCTCGCAGTCCTGCTTGCATTGATCCTGCTTGGCGGGATTAAGAGAATCGGACAGGTAACAGAGAAGCTGGTACCATTTATGGCGCTGTTCTATGTGGTGCTTGCGCTTGGAGTCGTAATTTTAAATATCAATCATGTGCCGGCAGTATTTAAAGAGATTGTGGAAGGCGCATTTTCACCGGCGTCAGTAACCGGTGGTGTTGTTGGAAGCTTTTTCATGAGCATGAAGAAGGGTGTATCAAGAGGTATCTTTTCAAATGAGGCCGGGCTTGGTACAGGTTCAATCGCACATGCATGTGCAGATACAAGAAAGCCGGTAAAACAGGGATTCTTTGGAATCTTTGAAGTATTCGTAGATACTATAGTTATCTGTTCCCTGACTGCATTGGTTATACTTTGCAGCGAAGGCCGATCACATATGGACAGGCAGCGGGCGCTGAGCTTACGATCAGTGGGTTTACTGCTACATATGGCAACTGGGTATCACTTTTTACAGCTGTGGCGATGTGCTGTTTCGCATTTTCAACTATTATTGGTTGGGGATTATATGGTGCGAGGTGTATCGAGTTCCTGTTCGGAACAAAGGTAAATAAGCCGTTTATGTTTGTTTATTCACTGGTTGCTATCGTTGGTGCAACCTTAGATCTTGGATTGCACTGGAGTATAGTAGCGACCTTCTG
>ERZ791624.806-NODE-806-length-18705-cov-1.684826_pt1 | contig 18705 bp, 22 predicted proteins | sample MGYA00510058_ERZ791624 | MGnify/ENA primary metagenome ERZ791624 (study PRJEB30046, sample SAMN00715158) | human gut metagenome | study: EMG produced TPA metagenomics assembly of the A metagenome-wide association study of gut microbiota in type 2... | reverse complement strand
CTGCAATATTTTCTATCGCAAGCTCTGTACATCCATTGATATGAATTCCGTCTTTTGCAACCGGAACAGGTAATAACAATACCCTTTCTTCAACAGTACTGTCATTTCTGAAAGCTTCAGAAAGCATTGGCCAGCTGCTGTATTCATCCTCACAGTCTGGCACTTTATATGTTGTAACATATACTCCCTGTTCTTTTAAATATGCTGCCAGATAATGGCAACGCATATCTCCGCCTATCATTACAAACTGTCTCAAATTATATCCTCCTTATAGACTTTCTTACATCTGTCATCTATTATAGATCATACTCTTTCCGATTACTGAATTATTACAGTCTAATCAGAAGAAATTCCTGTCTATGTAGTCTTTTACATATTCCTTCATGAAATCATACAAAGATTCACTTTGAACATTTTCTGTTATTGTCACCGGATAGATTGCAAATGCTTTCCCATCAATTAACAACACCACAGAACCTGCCTGCATTCCTGCATATATCGGGCATTTCAGATACTCAGGCAGCAGATACTTAACCGAGATCTGTTCATCTGTCCGCAAAAGCAGAGTTTCCGAAAAATGACATTCCCAGCCAACTGTCTCTGTATCTTCTTTTATTGTTCCATAAACAGAATCCGAAAGAACCGGTATCTTATTCTTTTGAAGTATATCATCAGTAATTACATGCTCCTGATAATTTGCCAGTCCGTAATTCATTAATTTTTTTGTATCTGCCCATTTATAGGTCTTATTTCCCGGCCACCCACAGCCAAGAAGGGCAACGATCAGTATTTTTCCATCCCGCTCCAACGCTCCGACATAACAATATCCTGCAGATCCGGTAAATCCCGTTTTTCCGGTCAAAGCTCCATCCATCATATTCAGAAAAACATTATGATTGGAACAGCTAAAGCTTCTCGTTCCCCCTACATTTGTAAAGGAATATGTAGCTGTTCTTGTTATAGCAAGAAACTGTTCCCGTTTCGGTGACTCTCTGATACAATACCGCATGATCCGGGCAAGATCCTCTGCGGTCGTTCCGTGAATCCCATATTCATCCTTTGCATCCAGTCCATTAGGCGTAATAAAATGTGTATTTGTACAGCCGACTTCTATTGCTTTTCGGTTCATCAGATCGGCAAATGCTTCAACGCTTCCACCAATATATTCAGCTATTGCAACAGCACTGTCGTTATGACTTTCAAGCATCAGCGAATAAAGCAGATCTTTTAACCGGTATTCTTCACCCTCTCTGATATTCAACTGAACATCCGGCATCTTTGCCGCATAAGAGGATACTATAACGATATCATCGGGATCACCATATTCCAGCGCAAGGATACAGGTTAAAATCTTCGTTGTACTGGCATTTGCCCGAACCTCTTCACCAGCTTTATCATACAGTACCCTGCCATTTTTTCCATCCAACAGGATAGCTGATAAAGCATGAAGGTCATTGTCCGAGAGCTTCACTTCTGAAGCAGTCCGACCGGTATTATTATCCTGCCTGATGCCCTCCGTTCGATAATATGGTATCTGGCATACAGGCATATTTAACGCTTTTACAGGGATCACGGAACCAAGCAGCACGGCTGCTGTCAGAAACCATGCAAACAGAAAACCTGCCGGAATTTTTTGTTTCATTCTTCCCGCAGGTTCCTTTCTTTTTTTATGATATTTTTTATATATTTCAGTCATATCATCACCGGATATATTCTTTATTCATAAAATTATATTCCGTATCCGGCTGCTTTATGACTCATTATCCAAACCAAGTGTGATCTCGTTTGCCTCTTCCTGAGCTTCTTTCTTGAAATCCTCAATCTTATCCGGGCTGATCATTGGAAGTTCTTCCGTGGATGCAACACCAAAGCTTCGCAGAAACTCTTCTGTTGTTCCAAAAAGAATCGGTCGTCCCGGGGCATCCAACCGTCCAACCTCATCTACTAATCCATATTCCATAAGCTTATTGATCGCATGTGCACAGGAAACTCCTCGAATAGCCTCTATCTCCGGTCTGGTGATTGGCTGTTTATAAGCTACGATTGATAAGGTTTCAAGAAGTACATCTGTCAGATTCGGCTTCTTAGGTGTACAGACAACCTTTGTAAGTACATCGTAGTATTCATTTCTGGTACATAATTGATAAGCGTTTTCAAGTTCTACCATCTTGATGCCACGATCTGACTGATTGTAGATCGCAAGTACCTCTTCCATCTGTTTGGACAGCTTTTTTATTTCCATCTCAAGTGCCTTTGCCAATCTGTCAACCGACACAGATTCTCCGATGGAAAACAGTATAGCCTCAACCGCAGATACAAGATATTCTGTACTGTATTCTTTATAAGTAACCGGCTGTTTCTCGTATTCTCCGGCGTCATATCTTGCTCACCTGCATCTGACAGATCTGCCTGAACTGTTCTGGATACATCTTCCTCATTACTCTTATCGCTGTCATATTCTTTTAAATTATATGCTGCTTCGTTCTCTTTTATCTTATCCATACCTGTTTTATCCTCGTCTTGTCTCATCCGTTTCATTATCAGCCTCTTAAATCGTGTCCGGCTTTTCCTCTGCGGAAGCAGACTCATTCGTATCTTCTTTATCTGCGCTGACAGCAAAACTGTTCAACTCATATGTTTCAATGTCATCCCGGGAATCAATGATGATCTCTCCAAAGATTTCTTCCTGCCGAATCTGGATCGCTCCGATTTTCATAAGCTCTAAGATTGCAAGAAACGTTACTATAATGTTCGACCTTGAAGCCTGCATCTCAAGCAGCGTCCGAAAGTTGATTCCTGCAAGTCCACGAACCTGTTCCCGAATCTCAGCCATCTTAGCTTCCAGAGAGATTTCTTCTCTTTCAATGTTCTTAAACTTACTACGGATCGGATCTACCTTTTCAACCTGTTTCCGCATCACAGACTTAAAAATCTCATTCAGCCTTTCCAGATTGATGTCATATTCAGAGATCAAAGCAACCGTATCAACTGCTGGCTTGAAATTCTTCACCTCAGCAGGAATGCTTTCTTTTTTATAGAATGCCTTTGCACCATCAAGCTCCAGATCCTTCAGCTCACTTGCTGCATATTTGTACATCTTATATTCCAACAGCCTTCGAACAAGCTCGTCTCTTGGATCTTCTTCCTCTTCGTCATCTTCCGTCACTTTAGGAAGAAGCATTTTGGATTTAATACGATCAGAGTTGCCGCCATTACGAGGAACTCACTCATAACATCCAGATCTTCCTCCTCCATATGATTCACATAATCCAGATACTGTTCTGTGATCGTTACAATCGGTATATCATAGATATTTACTTTATTCTTTTCGATCAGATGAAGGAGCAGATCAAGCGGTCCTTCAAATACGTTAAGTTTTACATCGATTGCCGACATAGTTTCTCCCTTTATCACAGAGCTTCTTGGCAATAAGGTGTTTAAGACACTATAAAAGTATTAAGGGATTTGTATGATTATATAATAATACAGACCAGTCCACCATTTCCGTCATTCACGATCTTTTCCATGGTGTCCTGTAACTTCTGCTTACTTTCTACATTCATCTTGTTTGTCTTAGTATTTAATCCATCTTCTACAAGCTGCTCGATCGATTTTCCAAATATATTAACATCCCAGATATCTTCTCCGTTCTCTCCGGTACTGGTCTTAATATACTCTACCAGATCTTCTGCTTGTTCCTTCGTACCAATGATAGGTGCGATCTCCGTTGTGATATTCGCCTTGATCATATGTACGGAGGGCGCTTCTGCTTTGATCTTAACACCATATTTGTTACCGGATTTTATAAGCTCCGGTGTCTCAAGCGTAATATCCTCTTTTTCGGGCATTACAAGCCCGTATCCGCCATTTTTTACACCTTCAAGTGCATTCATGACTCCATTGCAGAATTTCTTCTTTTCTGCCATTTCCTTTATTTCAGTTATAAAATCATATTCATTATGAATATCTGTTCCCAGCATATCGGAAAGCATCTCGTAATAATATCTGTTATAGATCGTTACCTGTACATTCAATGAACCGTCTGCCAGATTTATATTGTTATATGTATATTTTTCCACATATTCGTTTTCAGGGAACGAACAATGAACCATGTCATAGATATGCTGATTGCCATTCAGTATATCCATGGCATTCTCGATGACACTCTTTTTGATCTTGTTTTCATTTTCCGATACTTCTAACCATTTGGGAATTACAAAATTAATACATGTGATCGGAAAACTGTATAACATGGAAGTAAAGATCTCATTGATATCCTTCCTGTTCAGTTGATCGCAGTTAACCGGAAGAACAGCTACTCCATACTTTTCTACCATCAAATCTGCCAGTTCCTTTGTCTCGGCTGCACCCGGACGATTCGAATTCAATATAACAACAAAGGGTTTCCCGATTGACTTTAACTCTGCAATTGTTTTTTCCTCTGCATCGATATAACTCTCTCTGGCAAGATCGCCAAAGCTTCCATCACAGGTCACCACAATCCCGACCGTTGAATGACTGTTTATAACCTTCTTCGTTCCGATCTCTGCCGCCTTGGCAAATGGAATATCATAATCATACCATGGTGTCTTAACCATACGCTCTTTTCCATCTTCCGTCTGCCCTTCAGCTCCGTCTACCACATATCCGACACAATCGATCAGACGAACCCTCATATCAATCTCATCATCTACCCGGATTTCCACCCCTTCTTTCGGAATGAATTTCGGTTCTGTCGTCATGATTGTCTTACCGGATGCCGATTGCGGCATCTCATCCAGAGCAATTTCGCGGTCATTCTCATCTTTTATGTTCGGAAGAACCATCATCTCCATAAAACGTTTGATAAATGTTGATTTTCCTGTCCGAACAGGTCCGACAATACCCAGATAGATCTCTCCGTTTGTTCTGGCATTGATGTCATTATACACATTAAAGCCTTCCATATATACCTCCTGCATTTCTTACACATTTTCCGTTCCTGTTTTTGTATTCCGCAATATATGTGTCCAACCCGAAATACAAAATCTGTTTCCTATGTAAAGATTATCATATAAGTAATATATGAATGTACTTTTATAAGTATGTCAGAAAATTATTCCTCTACGGATATCTCTGCTTTTCTGTCTCTGGTAAGCAGATCTACCACTGCTTCACGAGCAGACTTTCCCTCGAACAAGACCTTGTTCACCTCTTCAACGATTGGCATATCAACACCATATTTTTTTGCAAGCTTCAGGGTTGCTTTTGCTGAGTATACTCCCTCTACAACCATTTTAACCTCAGCCATTGCTTCTTTATAGCTTTTTCCCTGCCCGATCAGATAACCGGCATTCCTATTACGGCTGTGTCTGGACGTACAGGTCACGATCAAATCTCCCATACCTGACAAACCGGCAAGAGTCTCAACGTGAGCGCCCATTGCAGTACCGAGTCTTATAATTTCTGCCATGCCTCTGGTCATTAACGCTGCTTTTGTATTATCTCCGAATCCTAATCCGTCTGTGATTCCGGCACCAGTGCGATAACATTCTTAACCGAGCCTCCAAGCTCGATTCCTGTCACATCTGTACTTGTATAGACACGGAACACATCATTCATAAATGTATTCTGAATCAGCTTTGCCGTATCCATATCACGTGCACCTGCTACAACAGTAGTCGGAATACCGATACCGACTTCCTCCGCATGGCTTGGACCTGAAAGAACTGCGACCTTTACCCCTGGTATCTCACTCTCGATGATCTCTACGATCGGAGTCAGGGTTGCCTCCTCAATACCCTTGCTGACATTAACGATCAGCTGTTCATTGTAATATAAGGTGCTATCTTTTTTGCAGTGCTTCGGATAAAAGGAGATGGAACTGCACAGATGATCATTTTCTTACCATCTATCGTCTGTTCCAGATCTGTTGTAAATACAATTGTATCGTTCAAATGAACACCCGGCAGACGATCCTTCTGTTCCCTGTATGTATTCAACATCTCGATTTCTTTTTCATCTATAGACCAGACTGTTACATCATGTCCATTTCCAGCCAACAGGTTTGCAAGTGCTGACCCCCAGCTTCCTGCTCCTAAAATACCAATTATCATACTATATACCTCTCCATCTTATAAAACTTCATGACCGATTAAACCACAAATTATAATCCTATGCCTGTTCTTCTTTTGTTTTACTTTTATCTTTTAATGAAAACTTATTCTCTGTACCTTTTATAAGTCTTACAATATTCTGTTTGTGCCTGTAAATAGCAAGCAGAGTAATAAGCCCTAATACAATACAGCTTTCAAGCTTCATGGAATCAGATGTAAAACCATAAGAACCGGTGTATGCAAATATCGTATAGGAAACCATCAGTCCGAGTACCAGACAAATAGAACCTACCGATACATATTTTGTTACCACTACGCAAAATACAAACAGTCCAAGCTCGATCAGTGCAACTCTCCAGTCAAGCAGACCGATCGCAATACCGGAAGTCGCTGCAATTCCCTTACCGCCTTTAAACTGCATATAAAATGGGAAATTGTGCCCAAGAACAACACCTGCCGCTGTGTAGATCACGAACAAATACACATTCTCAATACCAAGTGCATTCATAATGATATGTGTGATACTGCAGGCTACAACTGATTTGAAAAGATCTCCCAGAAAGACAACCGCTCCCGCTTTCTTTCCCAGAACCCGAAGTGCATTTGTAGTGCCCGCATTTCCACTTCCATATTCACGGATATCGATACCATGTAATTTACCATAGATATAGCTTGTCTGGATAATCCCGAAAAAATATCCTCCGACCAGACATATGATTCTTGCTAAGATTAACATTATTTTTCTTTTCTCTCCCTGATAATGAATTTTAGAGGTGTACCTCGGAAACCAAATGCTTCTCTGATCTTATTTTCAATATAACGTGTGTATGAGAAATGCATCAGTTCTTTATCATTTACAAATATTACAAATGTAGGAGGTTTAACCGCTACCTGAGTAATATAAAACAGCTTCAAACGTTTTCCTTTATCTGTAGGCGGCTGCTGCATAGCAACTGCTTCTGTCATAATCTCATTCAACACACCGGTCGCAACACGGAGCGAATGATTTTCGATAACCGCATCGATCGTTTCGAATAATTTCGGAAGTCTCTGACCTGTGGCTGCTGACACAAATAATAATTCTGCATATGGCATATAGGACAGCTTCTCACGGATCTCCTTTGTAAACTTATAAATAGTCTTATCGTCTTTCTCCACCGCATCCCATTTATTTACAACAATGATCATTCCTTTTCCACGTTCATGGGCAATGCCTGCGATCTTTGCATCCTGATCCGTGACACCCTCTGTCGCATCAATAACCAGCACAGCTACATTACAGCGTTCAACAGCCGATACAGTACGAATGATACTGTAACGCTCGATATCCTCCTTGATCTTGCTCTTTCTTCGAAGTCCTGCAGTATCAATAAATACGTATTCCGTTCCATTTCTCACAATCTCGGTATCAATCGCATCTCTGGTCGTTCCGGCAATATCAGATACGATCACACGGTTTTCTCCGAGAAGCTTGTTGATGATCGATGACTTACCTACATTCGGCTTACCGATAATGGCAATTCTAGGTCTGTCATCTTCCTCTTCATTCTTGGAATCTTCATCAAAATGAGAGACAACCTCATCCAGCATATCTCCGATTCCAAGTCTGGATGCACCTGATATCGGAACAGGATCTCCAAGTCCAAGGTTATAGAACTCGTATACATCATTCATATATTTCTCAAAGCTATCTACCTTGTTAACCACAAGGATCACCGGCTTCTTGGATTTACGAAGCATCTGGACTACCTTATGATCATCATCCATAAGTCCCTGTCTGACATCTGTCATAAATATAATAACATCCGCAGTTTCAATGGCAATCTCTGCCTGCTCCCGCATACTTTTTAAAATAATATTGTCACTTTCCGGCTCAATTCCACCGGTATCTATAATCGTAAAATTATAATCGAGCCAGCTCACATCTGCATAGATTCTGTCTCTGGTTACGCCTGGCGTATCTTTTACAATTGAAATTTTCTCTCCTGCCAATGCATTGAACAGGGTAGATTTACCTACATTTGGTCGTCCAACGATGGCTACTATCGGTTTACTCATTTACGTTTCCTCCGTCTGCTGTCGATTTCAGCATGATAACAGCTCCCAGATTGCCACGTTTTCCATGGCTCGCCCTATGTGAAAACAGGAAATCCGGATTGCAGCATGTACATATGTCGGTTACATTTATATGTTCAGGCAATATACCTGCACCAGTCAGATTATAATAATTTGCCCGGTGTAAATCAAGCAAATACTTACCATTTCCAATATTTTTTGTCATTTTCATGTACTGTTCCGGTAAATAAGCATCCTTAAATGCCTCAGCTACATCCTCACTTACCTCATAACAGTTCTGACAAATAGACGGTCCGACCGCACAGATCAGATCCGAAGCCTCACAGCCATATTCTTTATTTAGTGCTTCAACCATATGCCGGCTGATATTCTTAACTGTTCCCCGCCAACCGGAATGATTCATGGCTACAACTTCTTTTACCGGATCATAGAAGAATACCGGTACACAGTCCGCATAAAATGTGATAAGCGGAAGATCCTTTACATTCGTCATCAGGCCGTCCGTTTCTGTTATATCTGATTCCCTTGTGATCCCTTTTCCGGCATCTTCTTCTGTCACTTTGCGGATCACGGTTTCATGTACCTGATCGGAAAATACCAGTCTTCGGTGATCATATCCGACTGCCTGTGCCAGTCTCCTATGGTTCTCCATCACCGCATCCATATCATCTCCACGATGAAAGCTCAAGTTCATCGTAGAATAGATTCCCTCACTGACACCTCCAAGCCTTGTCGAAAACCCATGCACGATACCGGGCAGTTCCAGATTCTTGAATACGATATACGGAACTCCGTTCTTCACTTTTATCTCTGTAGTCTTATCCTGATTGATATATATTATGTTATACATCTTCATACCTCATAGCCTTAATAATATCCTTGATAAGGAAACGCATCCTTAATATGACGAATCTCATTTTCCGTCACCGCAATAACATCAAATCTTACCGGTGTGTTATACGGATCATATCCATATCGTTTCATATAATACACAGCTACCTTACTGATCTGCCGTTGCTTGGCAGACGTTACTGCCGATTCCGGTGAACCATGTCTGCTGTTGCTCCGGTATTTTACTTCTACAAATATCAGATACCCGTCTTTTCCTGCGATCAGGTCGATCTCTCCGGCGGCAATCCGATAATTTCTGGCAAATATCCGATACCCTGTATCTTTCAGATATAATGCAGCCATGTCTTCATATTCTTTTCCTTTTTTTCTCGTATTATAACGCTCGATACTGACTGTTCCCCTTTTTTCTACTGTTCTTTCCAGAAATGTGTAATAAATGATCTTCTGTGGATCTCACATGGTCCAAATGTTTTTAATGCTTCTATATGCTCTTTCGAACCATACCCTTTATTCTTTGCAAATCCATACCCGGGATAGATCTCATCATAAGCGACCATTAACCGATCCCTCGTTACCTTTGCAATAATACTGGCAGCGGCGATCGAAGCCGACTTTGCATCTCCTTTAATGATCGATACCTGTGGTATCTCTACCTCCGGTATTCTGACTGCATCGTTTAATAACAGCTCCGGCTTCACGGCAAGCTTATGTATCGCGATCCGCATGGCCTCATAATCTGCATTTAAAATATTGATCTGATCGATCAGCTTCTCATCTGCCATACCGATTCCGTAAGCAACCGCTTTTTCTATAATCTCATCATATAATTCTTCACGCTTCTTTTCAGAGAGCTGCTTGGAATCATTCAGGTATAGAATATCGCAATTCTCCGGCAGAATGACAGCCGCAGCTACTACCGGACCTGCAAGCGGGCCACGGCCAACCTCATCAATTCCACAGATATACTGACAGTCCGCATGCTGTCTCTCATATTCAAACATATGCTCCATCCGGTCAAGCTCTTTTTGATGTGCTGTAAGCTTCTTTTCAGCAGAAAGGATCAGTTTTTTTACACCTTCCCTGTCATCCTCTGCATATCTTTCCATCACATGTCTGACTGAATGTATATCTGCATTTGCAAATTCGGATTTAATCTCTGTTATACTTTTTCTTTTATTTTCCATCTCATCCTCATATAAGCATAAATGGCTGTTGTTTCTTACACGACAGCCATTTATCTGTACTTATTGTTCTTCTTTATTTAAAAAACCGAATCCACCGGTAAAACGGAATACTGCTTTACCAACAAACTTGTCCTTATGTATATTTCCGACATCTGACAATCTGCTGTCCCGGCTGTTATTCCGGTTGTCTCCCATTACGAAATACTCATCATTTCCGAGCGTAACCGCTTCTGCCGCAAGCCCTCGATGATTTTCTTCGATTACTTCTTTACCATAATTTTCTTCTAACGGCTCATCATTAATATAGATCACACCATCTTCATCAATATAAACGGTTTCGCCCGGAAGACCGATGATTCGTTTGATATAATAGGTCTCATCCTCTTCCTCATAAGGAAATACCACAATATCAAATCTTTCAGGATCTTTAAAGCGATAAGACAGCTTATCGATCCATAAACTATCACCATCATGCAGAGTATCATTCATGGAATCTCCGCTTACTTCTGTACGCTGCCCCACATAGGTAAGAATCAGCCAACATACCGCAACGATCGCAAGAATATAAATGGCAAGACTAATTAAATCTTTTACGATATTGATCTCCTCTTTCTCCTGCTTTTTCTTTTCTTTTTTCTTCTTTTTTTTCGGCTTATCAACTTCATCCTGAACATGAGTGTTCGATGCCGGATCGGATTCTGCGAAATAATTGGTTATCGCTTCTCCATCCTCATTTAAAACCTTATCAGATGCTTCCTTTTCGTCTGCATCCGCCTCTTTTACTGTTTCTTCTGATCTCTGTTGTTCCTGATCGATTCCTTTTTTTTGCAGCTTCGCAAGCTGCTTTTCACGTTTCTTTTCAAGCCGTCTGATCTCTTTTTCGCGCTCTTTCTGCATGGGATCATCATCAAATATTGCATTTAACGCATCTACGCGTTCATTATCTTCTTTCATAATAACTATTTATCCTTTACCATACTCGGACGTTCCAGTGAGATTCTGCCCAGTTTGCCCGAACGATAATCATCAAGCAGGAGAGCAGCCGCCTTATCAATGTCTAATTCTCCACCCTTTTTGATGCACGCACGTTTCTCGGCAATTTGTTCCAGAATATGAACACTGTCGTCATCATCATTAATATTATACCTATCTGCAAGGCTCTGACAATAGTTTAATTGTAAAAATTTATCAATTCATACGCAAGGTCGGTAATACTTAAGATTTCATCATTGATTGATCCGATAAATGCAAGTCGTAATCCAACCTCTTTATCATCAAATTTGGGCCATAATATTCCAGGGGTATCCAATAATTCAATATCTTTTCCAAGACGTATCCATTGCTTTCCTTTTGTAACACCCGGCTTGTTGCCAACCTTTGTACACGCCTTTCTGGCATAAGAATTAATAAAGGTAGACTTACCGACATTTGGAATACCGACGATCATGGCACGAAGCGGACGATTAATGATTCCACGCTTTCTATCACGTTCAATTTTCTCCTTACATGCTTCCTTTACTACATTGCTAATATTCTTCATTCCATCCCCGGATCTGGCATTGATCTTAGCAACAAAAAAACCTTTTTCCTTATAATATGCTTCCCATTCCGCGGTCACAGCTGCGTCTGCCAGATCTGTTTTATTCAATAAAATCAATCTGTATTTATTCGCAGCTAAAGCATCAATATCAGGATTTTTACTGCTGTATGGCACTCTGGCATCGATCAGCTCGATCACAACATCGATCAGCTTGATATCTTCCTGCATCATACGTTTTGCTTTTGTCATATGTCCCGGATACCACTGTATATTCATCGTTTCTTTATCCTTCCTAATAACTCAGCTTTTTTCACGTTTCCCACTTTTAAGAAACGGGAATCTTCGCTGTTATTCACATTATCTCCAAGAAGAAAATATTCATCATCAGCAAGTGTGATCGTGTTCTCTGCAAGCCCTGCCGTAAAGATATAATCACTGAACGGAGTATCCGTAAGTTCTTTATCATTAATGTAGACCTTGCCATCCTTTATCTGCACGGTCTCTCCCGGTAAACCGATCACACGTTTAATATCATAATATTCATCCGGTGTATCAACACTTCTATATGCTACTATGTCATATCGATCCGGAGAGTCAAGAAGGTAACATAACTTATTTACTGTAACCTTATCTTGATTTATGCACACCGGACTCATCGAGTCCCCAACCACATACACAGTCTGAAAACAATAAGATACCATTCCATATCCCGTACGATTGCAATCAAAACAGACAACAACCAGCCAAATATCGTTCTGACTGTACGTTTAAAGCTTCTTTCTTTTCTTCTCTGCCGCCGCTTTTCCCGTCTTATTCTCTTTCTGCGTTCACTTTTATCGCTCATATTCTTACTCCAATATGCTCATATTGCAAAAATGGCTGGAGCTATTACCCCCAGCCACTTTTTCATGTAACCTGTAAAAATTATTTAACAAGCTCTTTAACCTTTGAAGCTTTACCAACTCTTGAACGTAAGTAGTAAATCTTAGCTCGTCTTACTTTACCATGTCTAACTACTTCAATCTTCTCAACAAATGGTGAATGTACCGGCCATGTCTTTTCTACGCCAACACCATTTGAGAACTTTCTGACTGTGAAAGTCTCTCTGTTGCTTCCACCCTGTCTCTTAATAACAGTTCCTTCGAAAATCTGGATTCTCTCTCTGTTACCTTCTTTGATCTTGTTGTGTACCTTAACAGTATCACCTACTGCAAAGTCAGCAACTTCTGCCTTCATCTGAGAAGCTTCAAGATTCTTAATGTAATCGCTATTCATTTTGTGTGACCTCCTTGATATTTAGATGTTCTTACTACCACACCGGTACAGAGGACCATCGATTTTTTTCACAACTCGTTCAGTTTACCATACAAATAAAAAGAATGCAAGAAAAATCTACATCTTTTTGGATGTATGACCTTGCATTCTTTTTGCCATAGTTCATGCTATGGAGCTGGTGGGATTCGAACCCACGTCCAAAAGCTCATTCATCACGGCATCTCCCATCACTTCCGTATTTTAACATTTCCTCAATACCACGCCTACGGACAGGCTGGATACATCGGTAGACTCATGAATTTTCCGATACCGCAAAGCTTAAGCACCGGAGTTTCCCGTTGGATGATACCAGATCTAAAAGGTACGGGGGACCTTAAAGCTGGCAGTTGCCTTTAATTAGGCAGCGTAAGCTAAATTATCGTTAGCGTTTATATTTAGTCTAAGTTTTAACGTGGTCCTAGTCCACGGATGGCTTCCATGACTGCAAAACCCCTGTCGAAACCAGTCAACCCCTGGTTTATAAAGGAAAGCTCTGTTATCAGGTGCTTTCATATATTACTCAGCAGCTTCTGTGGTATCAGTCTCTGCTGTAGTTGTCGTTTCAGATGTAGTATCTGCTTCAGAAGCTGTGTCTTCAGAAGTATCACTGTCAGTATCTTCAACATCCGTACTGTCTCCGTCTGATGCATCAGATGAAGTTGCAGGGAAAATACTTCCATATCCCTGTTCTGCCCATGTCTGGCTGACATATGCACCGAGCTTCTCAGCCTCTACATACTTTGGAATGGCCTTGTATATCTTTACGCCCAGTGTAGCTGCAAGAATGCATCCGACTAACACGCCAAATATACACCATCCAAGGATTTTCTTTCTCTTTTCGCGCTTCATGATCGCTGCGCGGTTCTTCTTCTCATATTTTCTTTTATCTACTTTACTCTGGCTCACTTGCCTGACCTCCCAGTAAAAATCTTATTGGAGTATATCACATCTGCATGAAATATTCCAGCATTTCACAAAATCTTTAAAACTTCATACAAAATATCGGGAATAATTCTGTTTATCATACTCGGATATTTCTGAAATTCTTTATCAGATCTTACAAATTACGGATCTTGAACTCACGCTCATTCTCTCGCTTGACATCCTTCTTCGCGATGTCCTGACGTTTGTCGTATAATTTCTTACCCTTTGCCAGCCCGATCTCCATCTTGACCAGGCCGTCACGGATATAGACCTTTAATGGAACGATCGTATATCCTTTTACCTGTTGGGCTCCCATCAGTTTATTGATCTCATACTTATGAAGCAACAGCTTTCTGGTACGAAGTGGGTCTTTATTGAATATATTGCCTTTTTCATATGGGCTGATATTCATACGATAAATGTAGATTTCTCCTTTATCGATACTGATAAAAGATTCTTTGATGCTACAATGTCCCTGTCTGACTGATTTCACTTCTGTTCCGGCCAGTGCGATCCCTGCCTCGTACTTTTCTTCTATGAAATAATCAAAATATGCCTTTTTGTTATTTGCGATGAGTTTGTTTCCTCTTTCCTTTGCCATGTCCTGCTTCATCTCCTTCTTTGGCATCTGACCGGATCACAAATTCGATCCGTCTGCTCTGTTTGTCTGCAAGCTTTACTTTTACCTTAACGGTATCACCGATCGAGTATTTCTTTCCGGTTGATTCTCCGATCATAGCATATTCATCCTGCGAATACACATAAAAATCGTCATAAAGTGTCGACACATCTACAAATCCCTCAATAGTATTTGGAAGCTCTACAAAGATACCACGGTTGATGACTCCTGATATGATACCTTCAAATTCTTCTCCGATATGATGCTCCATGTATTCCACTTTCTTTAAACGCTCGACCTGACGTTCTGCTTCTTCCGCGCGGCGTTCTTTTCTGGAATTATCATCGCTTACCTTTGGAAGGATCGCATCATAATGCGAAAGTCTTCTGTCATCCAATCTTCCATGGATATTATCCTTAATGATCCTGTGGATCTGAAGATCCGGATATCTTCGGATCGGCGATGTAAAATGGCAGTAATATTTACAGGACAATCCAAAATGTCCTTCACATTCCGTCGAATATCTCGCCTGCCGCATCGTACGAAGTGTCATACGGCTGATCAGATTCTCACATGGCTCACCCTCGATTTTTGATAACAGCTTCTGGAACTCCTTCGGATGAATATTCTCTTTGGATGCCTTAAAGTAATATCCGAACTTGCTGATCAGAATGGATAACTGCTTTACACGCTCCGTATCCGGTGCTTCATGGATACGATATTCAAATGGAATCTGTTGCCAGAAATAGTCTTCAGCGATCGTCTCATTTGCAGCCAGCATAAAGTCTTCAATAATCTGATTCGAACGTCTTCTCTCATACACTCCGATATAAGATACCTGACCGTCTTCATCAACTGTAATCTTAGACTCATCAAAATCAAAATCAATCGAACCTCGCTCATGTCGGATCGTTCTTAACAACTCTGACACATGAAGCATTAATTCAAACATAGGAACCAGTTCTTTATATTTTTCTGTTTCTGCCGGATCATGATCCTCTACGATTGCAGATACACTTGTATATGACATTCTGCGGTCAACATTGATCACCGATTCACAGATCTTATGATTGATGATCTTGCCGTTTGCATCTATATCCATCAGGCAGCTAAGCGTCAGACGGTCTTTTCCCTCGTTCAGTGAACAGATACCGTTTGACAGCTTATGCGGCAGCATCGGTATGACCTTATCGATCAGATAAAGCTTGTTCCACGCTTCAATGCTTCTTTATCAAGCGGAGAATTCTCCCTTACATAATGTGTAACATCTGCAATATGAACGCCAAGCTTATATAACCCGTTTTCCTCATAGAGTGTGATCGCATCATCCAGATCCTTTGCATCCTCTCCATCGATCGTAACGGTCTGCAACTGTCTGAGATCGGTTCTTCCTGCCATTTCTTTTGATGTTACCTCATCCGGTATATTCTTCACCTCTGCCATAACAACATCCGGAAAATCAACCGGAATATCAAGATCTCTTACAACCGATAATACATCCGTCTCCGGATCATTGATATGTCCAAGTATCTCAACGACACGTCCCTCTGCAGATTTGGACTTTTCTCCATAATTTGTGATTTCCACAACAACCTTATGTCCGGTTACTGCTCCCATGGATTTCTTCTCCGGTATAAAGATGTCACTGTCTAATTTACCATTATCCGGAATCACAAAACCAAAGTTCCGGTTCTTCTGATAGGTTCCGACCAACTGCTTTAAGCCTCGTTCCAGAATCCGTTCTACATGTGCTTCCGTTGATCTGCCCCGGTTACCGGATGCAACACGGATCAGCACCTTATCATTATGAAATGCGCCCATCGTATACTTCTGTGGTACAAAGAAGTCTTCCTTATATCCTTCCACACGGACAAATCCAAATCCTCTCTGATTGCTGATGAATGTACCGACAAGGACACCCTTTCCAAGTTTCTGATACTTACCTTTGGAGGTTTTCTCGATCCTGCCCTCATCGACAAGCTCATTTAAGATTTCTAACAGGTCATCCTTATCACGTCCTCCGATCTGAAGCAGATAACAAAGCTCTTTAAATTTCAATGGTCTGTAATCATCGTCATTGATCAGGGTATATATATTCTCTTTTCTTTCATTCTTTAATTCTTCTGTCATAAATACCTCTCCGTATATCTAAAAAGTGCTTACATATAGGATATATGTAAGCACTGATAAATTCTGTATATGAACTAGAACAGCTTAGAATCAAGAAGCAATGCAATTACTATAAAAAGAACACCAAGCACTGTTGTGATTTTTCTGAGAACCGCATCTTTTGAACTTCCTTTATTCTTGCCCCAGTATGAATTATCATAATTACCGCCGGTAATTGAACTTGTCAGACTGGCTGATTTACCTTCCTGTGACAGGACAATAATTGTTAATGCTATACATATAATTACATATACGACCATGATAATTGTCTTTACCATATTGCCACCTCCATTCCAAGTGTTCTGGTGTCAAATGCGCTTTTACACCAACTTTGTCCATAATAACATAGTCATTTGAGATTCGCAACCACTTTTTTCATGATTCTGTAAATCTGCTTTTCAGATCAAAGCCGTGATTCATAGGTCCGCTTCCATGTCCCAGATCCATGCCATCTGCAAGCGCACCGGATATATAGTCTTTTGCGTTCTTTATTGCTTCATCGATCTTATACCCTTTTGCAAGATTTGATGCGATTGCACTTGATAGTGTGCATCCGGTTCCATGAGTATTCGGATTATCGATTCGTTTTCCATAATACCAGTTGACTTTTCCATCTGAATATAAGACATCATTTGCATCGTTGATACTGTGTCCTCCCTTGCAGAGAACCGCGCAGCCATAGACTTCTGATATTTTTTCAGCTGCACGAACCATATCCTGTTCATCACGGATCATCATTCCGGCCAATACCTCTGCTTCCGGAATATTCGGAGTAATAACCTCTGCGATCGGAAGCAGACATTCTTTTAAAGCACCGATCGCATCCTCGTCGATCAGCCGGTGTCCGCTGGTTGACACCATAACGGTATCCACAACTACATGTTCTGCCTGATATTCTTTTAACTTATCTGCGATCACACGGATCAACTTCTCGGATGCGACCATACCGATCTTAATCGCATCCGGCCGGATATCCGTAAATACGGCGTCAAGTTGTAAAGCAAGCATCTCAGGCGTTGTCTCCTGAATCCCGGTCACTCCCATTGTATTTTGGGCGGTCAATGCGGTGATTGCGCTCATGGCATAACAACCGTTTGCCATAATGGTCTTTATATCTGCCTGGATTCCCGCACCGCCGCCGGAATCGCTGCCGGCTATTGTAAGAACTGTCTTCAACCCTTTGTCTCCTTTACTTTTAAAAATACTTTAGTTATCGGTTTGCTGTACATTTTCATCCATTCTATGTCATACCGTTTTCTTTAAAGGAAGAAAATATTATATAATTCCTTTGTATTGTCAACATACAGCGTACTGTATTTTTTTAACTCATTTACATGCTCCGCACTCGCAGCATCATAGATACCACATACTTTGAAGCCTGCATCAAATGCCGTTCTTGCTCCATGATAAGCGTCCTCAAACACCCATGTATCAGCAATGTTCGTCTGCATATACTTTGCTGCCTGAATATAGATATCCGGATGTTCTTTTCCGATTCCTACCTCCGAGCAGGTAAAGATCTTCTTGAAAAAATGATCCATATGATTATGCTTCAGTACGGCTTCGATATGAAACCTGTCTGTCGCAGTCGCTACTGTCATTGGAATTTTCCGCTCCTGTAAGGCAGATAAGAACTCTATGATCCCCGGCTTTGGTTCTGCTTCATTTCTGTAAAATGCTCCAATAGTTTCATTGATTCCATCTATGATATCAGGAATCGTTTTTGACAAGCCGTAATTCTTTTTTAGGTATTCCGCAGATTCTGTAATCGTAAATGTATACAGTTTTTTTTGAAGATGTGGTTCTGCCTTGATATTCATTTCTGCCAGATATCGTTCTGCCGCATGCTCCCACATTCCCATGGAATCGATCAGTGTTCCGTCTATATCAAAGATCGCACCTTCTATCATCCTTATTCTCCTAACATCTTCT
>ERZ791624.804-NODE-804-length-18769-cov-2.262424_pt1 | contig 18769 bp, 25 predicted proteins | sample MGYA00510058_ERZ791624 | MGnify/ENA primary metagenome ERZ791624 (study PRJEB30046, sample SAMN00715158) | human gut metagenome | study: EMG produced TPA metagenomics assembly of the A metagenome-wide association study of gut microbiota in type 2... | reverse complement strand
CGGACTTCATTTGCGTGAGCATATACTTCCTTCAGGTCTTTGCCCATAACAGTCTTTGTCTTAGGATCTACATACACACACTTCCCCATTTTTTCTACCTGGCAGATGTCAACCTGGTTTATGGATGCCGCCACTGCCTCCCTGTCACTTGCAAATGATACGATACAGCCTTCCGGGAACAGCTTGTGCAGGCTTTGCATTTTCTGCGGGAATCCCAACGAATTTTCTACAATGTTTCCCATTCTCTGATGTATGTAGACACCTACAAAAGGAAGCTTCGGGTCGCTTGTATCTTTCACCCGTTCCATGAGATTGATTGCTTTGTTTGAGATGCCTATTTTATCCTCAGCCCCGATACTGCAATACTCAAGAAGGTGCTCCATGTTTTTTCCAGCCTGCTGAATAATTTCATCCGTTGTCACCTTACTACCATCTGAGTGTTTCATGAAGTCTGATATATCTGAGGCAAAATAGCTGTCCGGTTTGTAAATCCCGTATTGTTGGTTACTCCATCTGGAAAATATGCCTTAAAGATGGTATTTCCCCCGACAATCAATGCATTACTATATTTCTTTAGCTCTTCTTCCGTACACCGCTTCGGAAGGATGAATTGTTTTACCTCGTCATATTTTTTAAGAAGCATTTCTTCACAACCAGGAGGCGACATGATATCATCTTCTGAATGTCCGAATGGTGAGTCGAAGCTGTATGAAAGGATGCCATTATTGGAGACCAGGTCAGGTATCGGTTCCCTTTTAGCAGGTTCGGTGTTATTATCCGGGACTTCTGCCAGCGGCTCCCTGAAATCCCCCCATTGCTTCCTGTACTGGTACTCAATTCCATTTACAATAGTCTGCGCTATACTTGCTGCGCGAAATACGGCGTTCTGGTCTTCCGCTGTCATCTTTGCAAAGGATAGTAGCCCTTCCTTCCGTTCAGCCTCGCATTCTGTATATGGTAGATCAAAATCGCTTGCAGCAAAAAGTCTTCCAAGGGATTCTGCAAATGACTTCTCAACAGCTTCTTTTTGTGCATTCACACTGGCAGTATATTTCTTTTTAACCATCAGGCCAGTACCATGTGCCATCGTCATAAGAAGGCTGTTACTGTATTCCGTAACGCTTCCATATGGTGCCGTTCGTATCATAAGCGACAGTCCCGACTTATCCCCGACATTTATCGACGAGTCTTTTTCAACCATCTCTCCAATCTGTCTGCATACTTTTGCGAGTCTTTCCAGCATCTGACGTGCTTCTTTTTTCCGGACGGGATCCTCCTTTTTTTCATATTCCGGGAACCCGTTAACCTGGGATGCGTTAAATACACGGATGTAGCTGACTTGTGGCTTTTCAATCGGCTCTTTTACGGTTTTCTTTTTCCCGGTCGCCGGGTCGGTCTTTTCTGTTTCCTTTGAAAACTTCCATACCTCGCAAAGAGTGCCATGTTCCCCTTTCCGGATCTGATATCCCTTTTCCTTATACTGCTCAAACGTCCCCCATCTAGGGTCTGTGTACCCTTTCTCAATGGCAGCCACCATCAGGCGCAGCCTGTTCCCGCTTTTGAACGGGATCCCGTTGAATGGGTTGATAGGTGCAAATGCAATGCCTGACCATTCTCTCTGATCCAGGAACTTTCCCTGATTCATCATTCCAAGAAGTGTGTTACTGACCTGCCTCCTTGTGTTCATGACATATTCAAATGCATTATTCTTCTGCCTGTCTTCCATAACGTGCCTTCCCATCTAAAAAGCCCCCGGACTACTCCGGAGGCTTTCATTCCTGATGATTCTCTATTTTCCTACATATTTTAATTATCTTGCGGCCTTTTACTTGTCCCGTCATAAATGGCTTCAGTTTCACCTATCGGAACCTCGCCTGTCAGGATAATCTCTTCAGGGCTATAATACTGCTCTTCATCTTCTACACCATAGTAGGCCTTGATCCTCTCGATTGTCTCTTCATCCATCGGCTTGTTTCCACTTTTATCCTGTCCCATCTCTACCCTCCCTCATGTGACCTGACATTGCAGTATGGAAATACTTATATATGTGCTACATATTTCATATCATACCTTATGCTGCTTTGCAAGGCTCCATTCAGCTATCCATTTTCTGCCTTTCCTGCTCTCTTTCGTTGACTCTGATCTGTTCCTGTACCTCGGCATATGCAGTTATACGCTCCTGCATTCCCTGTGCATCGAGGATGCGGTCAAACTGCCTGTCTGTCGCGTGATGCTTGGCAAGGTATATGCATGCCATTTCCAGGATATTTTTATCATCCTCCGACAGGTTTTCATACTCATAAATGTCTTTTATCTTTTGTTTCCAGGCTTTTACCTTCTCTTCCTCCCTCTTCCTTGCTTCTATGACCTCTGGACGTTTTTCAGCTTCAACAGTTTCTTTCGAATAAATGCCTTCTTTAATTCCGGTTACCGGATCTTTGGCAGCCCTTTCATCAGCCTCTTTCCTTTTTTCCATCAGAATAGGGTGCTTTTCTACCCAGTCCCTAATCTCTTCCTCATTTGGAATTTGGCCTTTCTTTTCGACAGGGTCGCCGATATAGTCCAGATTTATCTTATCAAGGGTTTCTGGATCTATGTCTATTACATGTACAGGCTCCCCAGCCTGTTCTTTCTTCCTGAAATAGTCTATGTCACGCTCCGTTAAAAACTCGATCTCCAACATTTATTCCCGCTCCCTTGTTAACTCCATGGCAACCGTGTAGATACCCTGTTCCCTGTTGCAAATAGATCATTGATATCTCCCGCCTTCATGCTATACACTTTCTCGTCTTCGATACACCCGCACAGTGGATATTTTGTAAGGGTGTTTCCACCCGCAAATATCTTTTGCGGGTTCCGGTTATCAAACACAGGATACACTTTTCGGCCATCTCTTGCCCTATATCCCATGTATCCCTTTCCTGCAAGGTATTTACCGTCCCCGATTTTTTCCAACTTATTAAAGAAACTGGACTGTGCAAATACGCCATGGTAGTTCTCCACCTGGTATCCAAATGAGTCATAATCGCCTTTGTCGTTCTGGCTGTAGAGATAGTAATTGATCTTGTCACTTTCCTCGTCTTTCCGCCTCAGACGCTTACTTTTATACATCCCAAGGCTCTTCATGACTTTGAATTCCTGTGATTCCAGGGTATGGTACTTGTCATCTATGACCGGATTGAATCCCCTTATAAAGACCAGCTCCTTTTTATTACTCATTCGTCTGACTTCATCAGGTGTCATCAGTTCCCGCCCGATCACATCATAGCTGTCAGAACCGGAACCGCTTTTTCCATGCCCCTGTGACGTGCTTCGTTTCTCCTGAGTATATTTTCCAAGCATCTCCGTCATGTACTTGTGCGTCTCTGCTTCATTTCCTCCAAGATAAATCATGGTATCGCAGTTCCCGATAATTGCCTGCCAGTCATCCTTGAAGAGTGCCTGCAGCTGCGCTCTGTTCTGGAGGATGATATTACAGGATATATTTCTTGATCTCATTGTGGAGATTATCTGTGTAAATCCGTCCGGAAGGGCGACATTTGCAAACTCGTCCATCCAGAAAGCAACATGGACAGGGAGGGCGCCTCCGTGCTCAAAGTCTGCTATATAGTACAATTCCTGGAATATCTGCGTATACAGCATCCCGATCAGGAAGTTATATGACTTGTCATTATCAGGAATAATGCAAAATAGTGCCGTCTTTCTGTCCGGATTCCCATACACGCCCTCCCCGATTGCCCTGATATCTATGTCGTCGTGGTCAAGGATATTCAGAATTTTAGGATTCTGGAGGTATGCCAGCCTTGCATGCGCGGATATGATGATGGAGCGGATGGTATCTTTTGCGCCAGTCGCCACCTTGTTATACGCAATTTTTGCGGGATGATCGTTTGAAAGCTTTTCCATAATCTGATCCAGCTCTGACGGATTTCCTTCCTCCTCTGCAACCTTTGCTTTCGTAAGCAGATTCATCATTTCACGCACTGTCGGCTCTTTTCCCTGCTTCGGGCATTCATACCAGACATAAGACATAATCGCCTGTAGGTACAGACTCAGGGCGTTGTCCCAAAACGGGTCAGAAGACGTAGCCCCTTTCGGGGTCGTATTGCGCATTAAGTTTGTGACAAGCTTGATAATATCGTTATCTTCACGGATATATGAGAAGGGGTTGTATCCGTCGCTATCATCCAGGTCTACCAGATTGAATGCAAGAACCCTGTATCCCTGCATTTCCAGAATGCCGCCAAGCTTCTGGTACAGCTCTCCTTTCGGAGAGTTTTTGTCAAGACAAAAAAATGATATGGCCCCCCTTCACCGTTTTGATGACATAAAAAAAGATGGCAGTTAATTCTGCCATCTCTGAGATATAAATCATTTTGTTGCTGACCTCATGAGTTGACTCTCAGTTGCTTAGTTTCATTGTCACTGACTTGCTCAACTTTGTGTCAATCATTATAAGCATTGTAACCGGGAGGACAGCCTCCCGGTTTTGTCGTTAGTAACAAAGATAATCGCTGATCTCATAAAGACTCTGAGCGAACACCTTCGACAGATCTTCACTGAGGCCACATCGCATCAGACTGTCCGTGTTCCATCCAGTCTCATCATACGCTGCCATCTCTGCGCCGATATGAAGCCTCGGAATGCAGAGAAAGTTGCCATTGCACTGACTGCCAAAGATGAGATGATAGCTCAGTCCCCTGAAGTCTACGGATATCTCATAAGACCTGAACGGAAGGCGGGAGCATCGCCGGGGGGGCCCGCCTTCACGGCAAAGACCTTCTCGTCGCGCCGTGATCTGCTACACAGCCGGCACCGTGTTCTGTACAGTTAATTGCCGATTGTTATGTATTATTGTTTGCCGGAATCTATGCAAAATTAATTGCCGAAATTTCTGCAAAGTACTTGCCGGGGACAGTCCTTGAGATCCTTCGCTTGTCGAGTCGTTATCTGCCGCAAAACCAGAAGTAGTGAAACATGATATTGCTAAGCAGAAAGCAGACAGAAAAGAAATAAGAGTGCTTTTCTTCATGATTCATTTCTCCTCAGATCTTAAACAATTTGAAAATATTATTCATCTGGAAATAGTTTTTTATAAGTTTCCTCATCCACAATTCCGCTGGATTCCAAACCATTATTCTGTTGAAAAGTTATCACTGCGCTTTCTGTCCCAGGACCAAAACTACCGTCGGCGGATCCTGACAGTACACCAAGTTCAATCAACTTTTCCTGTATTTTTTTCACCGTGTCGCCGGAGTCGCCCTGTTTGATATCTGCGAAAGCCGTATCACTGTTTTCAGTATCGTCTCCGGTAAGCCAGCTCATATCTGCTTCCGGATATACATAATTGATATTGTTGTCGATAGCATATTGCTCAGCAAAACTGCCCTGGTCGACAGTTAACGTAACAGGTGCTACATTCAGAGCATCCTTGATTGAGCTGCTTACATCATCATCCACATTGTAGGAATCAACATCAATATTGATCTGCGAGAATGTTGTTCCAAATGCATGGTCTCCAATACTTGTAACAGAACTTGGAACGGTGATATTTTCCAATTTGTTGCAATCATAAAATGCCCATTCCCCAATGCTATCTACTGTCTCAGGGATTGAAATCTGAGAAAGATGATTATTACTGTAGAAAGTATATGGCCCTATTGCAGTGATGCCATCCGGAATGGTATAGCTTTCGGACTCACTTGCTAGCAGATAGGAAATCAAAGTGTGTGTGCTTTCATTATACAGGGCATTATTGTCAAATTTAAGCAGCGTTTGATTCGGAGATATCGTCATTGATGAGAGCGAATAACATTGATTGAATGGATTTATTCCAATCTCGGATATATTTCCGGCGATACTCATGCTGGTAAGCGATGCACAAATATCAAATGCCTCGTCTCCAATTACTGTAACACTTTCTGGAAGCGCAATAGTTGTTAGTGGAGCGTTGAAAAATGCCTGCGCACCAATCTCTTTGATACCATCCGGTACAGTGTAATCGCTTATATCAGTCTTTTTCTGGGGGTAGCATACAAGTCGCTTTGTTTTCTTCTCAAACAGGACATTATCGATTACCGCATAGTACGGATGATTCGGCGAAACAGAAAATCCAGTAAGAGAAGTACACATAAATGGATTCCCATCAATCTTCTCAATACTGTCCGGAATTGTTATTGTTTTTGCCTGGGATCCGATATTGTCGAAAAGTGTTTCCCCAAGCTCGGTAACAGTGTGCTCATCTACTTTATCCGGAAGAATCAGATTAACAACATCACTTACATTTTCCGGACATCCAGTCAATGTTGCTGTATTATCGTCTTTCAGCGAATACATATAACCATCGGATGATGTAAGAACAGACAATCCGTCTATTTCTGATGAGGATGTTGATTCAGCATCTGCAGAAGCACCCTCTGTTGTGTGCTGTGAAGTCGCGGTATCCTGAGCGTCAGAGACATTTGAGACATTTGCCAGGTCTCTTCCGATGGAATCGAAAACTGTATCCCGGATTCCAGTTCATAGTACACACCACCATCTGCGCTTGAGGAGATGTGGAAGGTTCCTTTCACATCCTTGAGGTCATCTATGGATTTGATGCCGCTGTTATCTGTATTGAAACGCAGCTCGGTTTCCACTTTCATTTCCGGGGCAACGGTGCTGTTCTGGATATCCATGTACTGCATCATGCCATCGACACTTGTGTTATCTGCTGAAAGAAGCAGATACTGATCTGAGGTCTTATTCTCGAAGATGACTTTATAACCAACATAGTTGCTTCCCTTGACTGTTCCATCATATGTGATGGATGCATACTGATCGTCCAGTAGGACTGCAGCTGCGGGGACATCATTCTGTTCTTGGTTCTCAGAATTCTCTTTTACACTGGCGGGAATTGTGAACTCTATTCCATACTCAAGTGGATTAAAGATAGAGCCGCCATCTGTGTTTGATCCAAGATTGAGGATTCCTTTCACATTTATCAGATCATTTACCGATTTGATTGCACCTTCACTGTCAGTGTTGAAGAGAAATTTGGCTTCTGCCTTCATTCCGGGCGCAACAGTGCTGTTTTGTACGCTCATATACTGCATCATACCGTTAACGCTTGTGTTGGTAGAGTAAAGCGAAATATACTGGTCAGAAGTCTTATTTTCGATAAGTACCTTGTAGCCAACGTAATATTCTTCGTCTGTGACACCTTCGTAGGTTATCTTTATATACTGGTCGTCAAGCAGTACATCGCTGTCTGCCTCCTCGGTTTCCTCTTGCGTAGCATATACTTGCAGTTTTGAAGCAGGGAATCCGCATACGCTTGTTATTGCCAGTATTGCAGAGCCAATCAAAGCGGGGTACCTCTTCATTCTCTTGTCCTCCCATTTTCGGTTGAAGAAAGTTCGAAAAACCTGACTTGATTATACATGATGATGTGTTGAGCCGAAATATATTGTAAATAATAAATTTACACAAATTTTACATATACTTTTCTACATCAAGAGATGATGTCATTTATTTGATGTCAACAGCTTGTACCATGTCTCAACAGTATCAGCGCATCTCGACAAATCCTTCTTTATATCGCTCTCCCATATTCTGAGGACAATCCAACCGTCCTTTGTTAATTCTTTTGTAATACTCTGATCTCGCTCCATGTTCCGCTCAATCTTATCTCTCCAGAACTTGGAATAATGTTGCATTTCATCTTCGTGGTCTTTATATCCGCGAAGACGCCAATTGTTCCCATGCCAAAAGTCGCCGTCCACAAATACAACAAGTCTTCCTCTTCGAGAAATATGAAACCCAAGCTGCTTTAGCGTCAGGTCGAATATCATTAGCAAAAACTGTTTCAAAAGCTGTAGGAGCTACCTTGACCCAATCACCTTTCTGAGCCACAATCCAATCAGGGTGTATCTTTTCATTTATGGAGTTTTTATGGCATATGAAGTTACCTTCAAAACCAATATCCATACCTCCGCAGCCTGAAAACAAAGAAAGTAGTCTCATGTTGTTCCTTCCAATCTTCAAAGAAAGCAGCTAGCTTTCATAGTTTGCACGAAATGTCAATATGGCTTGAATAAAGACCATAATCCATAAAATTATATCCCAAGGATGGATCTTTAACAAGATTTTCGAGATTCACCTTGTCATACTCTTTACACACAAAAAAAGCACCCAGACCACCAAGTGATCTGAGTGCTCTTCCATCATAAAATACCTATTTCAACTATCACGTAATATCAACTCTTTGATTTTTTGTTCCAGGCTTGCGCCTTTATCTTTCTTGAAAAACAGATTGACTGGACAGTCTGTTCGTCCTGAAGAAGTACGGACTTCTCCGCTCTTCTCGTAGTCTTCACGCTTAAGTCCTTCCTCTTTCATCTGAATCCTCCCACAAAAATGGACAGGCCGAAGGAGATGTCTCCTGCCCCTGCCCGATAGTGATATGTTTCTCATAGCGGCACAAGAGGCGCATCAGGAGAAGTGTGTGCCTTCCCCGGATCGTCAGTGTTTATCAGCATTTCCGGGTGGTTCTAGGCTATAGGCATTACATTTAAAATCTTATATATAAAAAATAAGAGATAGTAATGATAGTTACAAAAAATATATATATAAGAATTTGGGGAAACGATGCCTATCCGCCTCAATTCAATCTTTGAAGGATCTCACCCCTTCTCCTGATCCGCTCTCTGTCCTGAATCATACGAGATCTGTATTGACCATCACGTTGATTCCACGGTATCCTCGGACCTTCTTGCCTCCGCCAATATCAATGTTTTTATCGTACTTGATGCCCAGCCTCTCTTCCTCGCCACGCATCCATCTCGTGAATGTACGGTCCGAAAGAGGCTTCTCGGCGTTGTCACTGCACCACTTCACGTAAGCGTTGTAAAGCTGTCTTGATGAGGCGGAAGTATGTGCCTCAAGGCGGATATATCCTGTCGACTCAAAAAACTCGATGATGTTGTTTGCGTCCCGGCGGACCGTCTCGAGGTTCTGCTTCATCCTGTTGCTGACGGAGAAAGCATACCCATTGCGGATCAGCCTCTTCAAGCCTTGAAGGCACCACAAGAAGATTCCTTCTTTCTCTGCGATCAGCTTGTCCGTGAGGAATCTGTCGTCCACCCTGCCCGCTGGTTTCTCCCTGACCTGAATGATCATCTGGCGGCGGTAGAAGCCGTCAGAACGGTCGTACAAGGCCGACAGGGACCCATTCCCGAATCCCATGATGCGGAAGGTAAGACTGACCTGCTGGCTCTGCCCGAACTTCCACTCGACATCGGTCTTATCCTCCAACGTGACAAGGCTCTTCAGCGTTCCGGTATCGGGAAGGGCATCAAGGTTCATGTCATCGTCAACCATCAGAAGTTTTCCGATCTGGTCCGCCTTGGCGAAGCGGTTGGTCGCGAGTTTCTGTATGCTGCTCATCGTCATGTTTGTTCCCTGCAGCGCCCTCAGGACATGTCCGATCTGGCTCTTTCCTTCGCCTCCCCTTCCGATCAGCATCATCATGACCTGCGCCCTGTTGGTCGGGATGAAGGTATATCCCATGAACTCCTGAAAAGCCGGAATGTCTTCCGGATAAAGAAGTTCACTGACAAATCTCAGCCAAACCTCCGGCTTTGCCGCGCCCGGATTATAATCAACAGGGAACCGGTTCATGCAGATGTTCTTCTCAGGAGAAAACCCACCATCAAGGTAGAGAGTGCCATTCTTCATGTTCAGAAGATCAAGCTGTCTCAGGGGTTCTTCGGAATCCGCGACCATCTTCATCAGCTGTGCCAGCTGCGTGATCCTCCGGACCATGTTTGTGCTGTAATATGGACTGACGGTATCGTAGATCTCCTTTTTCAAGGCCTCGTCAGTTACCTCTCCCTCCGTATCGTAGAGTCTGCTGTTGATGCACTTCATCGGATGGTTCTTCAGGAAACACTCGCAGAATTCTGTCTCGATGAGCTTCCCTTTCTCACCAATCCACGGTGGACAGGATATGCCATCTGCTTCATTTGGAAACCCCAAGTCCGTCATCGCCTCGTCCAGCTTCTTCTTTTCTTCTTCCTTCATGTTTTTCAAAACGTCTGCCAAGGCTCGCTGCCTCCTTTCCATACTGAGCGATCAGTCCAGCGATATCTCCGGGCTGCCGCCGATAAAAGAGTCCAGGATGTAATCGATCCTGGACTTGTTCTGTAATGCCTCTTCAAACCGGGAATCTATGTGGTCCCATCCATCAATATCCGCTGGAGCATACCGCCTCTCCCATTCATCAAGTGTCTGCCGATAGTCGCAGAAGATTTGGAAGAACTTTCTCCCTGCGCTGGCGAAACGGTCCCGCTGATCCTTCTCCCGGTTTCTTGCTTTCCTCTCCTGATATGTCTGCCCCGGAGAAGCACGGCTCCGGCTGTAAGCTATCCCAAAGTCGGCCGCGATTTTCTTTGCCGCCTCTCCATTCTTAAGGCCGAACAGCCTTGCCACGAAGTTGATCACATCGCCGTCAGCACCGCAGGCGAAACAGTGAAACCTTCTGTCCAGTTCATGCTCGGGTTCCTGTCCGGATGAAATGGACAGACAGCCATACCGTAGCGGTTGACCCGGATCCCATAATGCTCTGCCGCATCCCTCGTCGTGACCTGTCCCTTGACCGCGTCAAAAAGATTCATGCTGTCATTCCTCTCTTCTCAAAGACACGGGCCTCTCTCTTCACGGTCCTCCATCCACCCGCCTTCGATGCTCTTCCTGTCATCGATTCTGGAAAGATCACCGTGATCAACGTAAAGCCTGAAACGCTTTATGATCTCTCTGGATAATTCCTCGTGACCGTAATATCTGCTTCCGCTTACCAGTCTGCTAATCAGTTCCTCATTTGTAAGTTCCGTAATTCTCTTCATTGATATCCCCTCCTATCCTTGTTACCTGAACAGGCCGAATCTCTTCCTGCTTTTCAGCTCAGAGACTTCTCCCTCGAGATCTCTCACGCGTCTCCTCAGGTTCTGCAGTTCGTATTCCGCACTCCGGAGATTCTTCCCCTTGATCTCGAGATTCATCGAAAGGTTCCATGCCCTCGATGACTCTGCTTCTTTTTCTTTCTCCAGAGATTCGATCTCCCTCTCCTTTAACTCGCACTGCCTCTGAAGTTGTTGTATGGTCCGGTCTTTTTCTTCTGTCTCGCTCTGCATCTGCTCGAGCAGACTCATAAGCTGCTCTGCGCTGTATCCATCTGCTGAAACGTTCACTGAGTGATTCTCCTTTCTTCAGAGTTTTTCCAATCTCCCTGTTCTGTGATTCCGACCGCTCCTTCATTTCGTTCAGTCGCTCGAGGATTGCTTCCGGTATCTCCGAAGCAGGTATCTGAGTTTCTCGTTCTCTTTCTCCAGTTCCACGATCTTCTCCAGACTCTGGCTGTATTCTTCCGTAATCACCATCAACTCCTTCTCTGCCCTCCCGATCAGTTCCTGCTGGTCCGTCATAACTTTCTCCATTTCGTCGACCAGCTGAAGAAAAGCTGTACCCTGTTCTGAGTTCATCGATGCTTTCGATCTCCTTCCTGAAAGATTCCTTTAACTGGGTGAACTGCCGGATCAGCTGCACTCCCATTTCCTTTGCCCGATCGAGCAGTCTGTTCAGCAGCCGGATCTCTCTGTTCTGCTCCGCGATCGTCGAGACGCCTCCTCTCGCCTCGATCTGTCTTGCTGCATAGCCCTCATGTTTTGTCGGTACCCTGTCGATACCTGTTCCTCATAGGACCTGTCATCGATCCGGTCCGGCTGCCTTTCCATGGATAGGTACCTGTTACAAATCAGAGTCCATTCCGCCCGCCACTGTCTTGCCCGGTCCCGACTGTTCCAGTCGTTAGCCTCAACGGTCTCGCGTTTCCACATCTTCCTTCCTTCGCGCCAATCTTCTGCTGGCCAGTCTTTTTGTCGATAACCGGGATCCGTTCGCCGTTCTCGTCAAGGGCATAGACCTGCTTTCTCTTCTGTGCCCAGCTGCCGTCCTTCTTTACGCCCCGGGTCGGTGCAATGCCATGAACGTGAGGATTGCCCGGCTTGTCGTGAAAGGACCAGTCCACGACCATCCTTCAGCAGCCCTTCTCTGGAAAAACTCATGTGCCGCCTGAAGCTGATGTGCCCTTGATAATTCCTTCGGCAGAGCAATTTCGAACTCCCGGTAGAGCTGGGCGTTGTCCTGTTTCTCCGCTTCTTCAACGCTGTTCCACAAAGCCGCGCGGTCAGAAAAAAAGGAAGGCGCGTTCTCCGGAAGAATGATTTCCGAATACGTGACTTCCTTCTTGTTCGTGTAGTCATATGTTTTACCGGACCGCTCGTCCTTCAGCTTCTGCCCGGCCCGGTATGCCGCGGCAGCTACGGAAGACTTCCTTCCATGCCGGCTGCCGATTTTGATGCTGCAGTGGTAAATTGCCATGTCCCTCCTCCTATAATAAAGTCGTAGGGTAAAGATGACCTGACAGCCAGTCAGGCTCTTATCCCTTCATTGCCAAAGCTGTTAGAATAGAATGGCATGGTTATGACGTCGTCCTCCTTGGACCCACAGCATATTCTGCGGCGTCCGTCCGAAAGCCAGTCGTCCAGCCATCCTCATTCGCAGCCGTTCGGTTTATGCAGGTTGAACCGCTGTTAACAGTTTCAGTGCGTTCGTATGATACCCCAGGAGATTGAATAGGCAATGAGAATTCTGGAACCATTGCAAATCTTTATTCTGGAGGAATCAGTTATGTTAAACGCAGTAGGTATTGATGTATCAAAGGGAAGAAGCACGGTTGCTGTCCTGCAGCCAGGTGGGGTCATCGTCCATAAACCCTTTGACGTAACGCATAAGTCCAAGGATCTTCATGATCTCGCCCAATACCTTGGCTCTCTTGAAGGAGATACCAAGGTTGTGTTGGAGAGTACGGGACGTTATCATGAGCCGATCCGGAATACTCTTTCTGAGACTGGTCTCTTTGTATGTACCGTCAATCCGCATCTGATCAAGAACTACGGAAACAACACAATCCGTAAGGTCAAGACGGATTCCGCCGATGCAAAGAAAATAGCCCGCTACACCCTTGACAATTGGGCTGAGCTTCGTGAGTATACAAGTATGGACACTACGCGTACTCAACTGAAAACTCTTAATTCGCAGTTCAGCTTCTTCATGAAGCAGAAAACTGCTGCAAAATCAAACCTGATTGCCTTGCTCGACGCGACATACCCGGGCGTCAATAAATTATTTAACAGCCCTGTCCGTGCCGACGGAAGCGAAAAATGGGTCGATTTTGCTTATTCTTTCTGGCATGTGGACTGTGTCCGCAAAGCCGGTATAAAAGCGTTTACAGACCACTACAAGCGTTTCTGCAAACATCATGGTTACGAGTTTCAGGAAGCCAAAGCAAAAGCCATATACGAGGATTCCAAAGAACTCATAGCAACTTTGCCTAAAGATGCTATTTATAAGGAACTGATTCAAGAAAGCATCCGGCAGCTAAACCTTGTGTCTGAAAATGTAGAGCACATCCGCAAAACAATGAATGAACTGGCATCTACTCTTCCCGAATACGATACTGTCATGAACATGTACGGTGTAGGCCCTACCTTCGGCCCTCAGCTCATAGCCGAAATCGGGGATATCTCCAGATTCCAGCATAGAGAAGCTCTGACCGCATATGCTGGTGTAGACCCGGGGAAAAACGATTCCGGGCAGGAAGTACATAATAGCAGCCACGCATCAAAATGCGGGCCATCCAGACTTCGCCGCACTCTGTTTCAGATCATGACAACTATGCTGCAAAACGGAGTGAAGGAAGACGATGCGGTCAGCAGCTTTCTGTTCAAAAAGAAGGCTGAAAATAAACCGTATCTCGTGTACATGACGGCCGGCGCGAATAAGTTCCTCCGCGTTTATTATGGCAAAGTGAAAGAATGCCTCCGCAACCAGGAGCAAGCTGAGCAGTAAACTTCCGACCAAACATATGGCTTTCATTGTCAGACCGCCCTATACAGACGGCCCGGATACTTGTGCCTAAAATCAATTTCAAAACTTTCTCAAATCACCCCTTGACTTTTTATTAGCAGGCTTTCCGTGGCAGGGGCAGCATTCAGGCTCGGTAAGAAAAAGACAGGCCTGCCAAGATAGGTCTGTCTTTTTTACCGATGCCTGATCAGTGTGCAGAGGCAAAGCCTTTGCCTTGGCGTCTGGAGGATCCCGCCGGAGTGCAGAGGCAGAGCCTCTGCTCAGTGAAGGGTGAAACCCTTCCGCGCTTATGCATACGAAGTGTGCGTATAAGTGCGCCTTATTTTCAGGAAAATAAGGAAAATATTCTGCTCTGTCGTTCATTTCGCACTCCGATAATCAAAAACTCCGTTCATCGCTTCGCTGAAGTAATGGTCATCTTCGTCCTCAAGAAAACGCAGAAGATCGAGTAGCCTTGGAATGTCCTCATCCGTAATCGGTCGTCCGAGGACGCTCTCTATTACAGCTCCCATCTGAATCAGACGGTGATTTCTCGCTTTCCGTTCTTCCCTCTTCTTTTCACGAAGCTTTTCGCTTTTGTCGATTTGCAGCCTCTTCGTCTTTTTCTCGAGCTCCGCAATCTGACGATTGAGCCGCTCGATTCTGTCCTCCTGAGTTATGTTTTCCCTCATGAATAAAACCCGCCTTTCTCCGGATATTAGGCTTCGTACATTCCTTCATTTTCTTCTGGTAAAGAAACATCCGCATAGCGAATGATTCTTCCCTGGTTTCCTTCATATCCGACAGATCAAGCTGATTGATGTATTTTGAAATCAGCCTTGCCAGTAAAGAAGTAAACCTTTCCATCTCGAGTGAATTTTTCAATATATCGCCTCCTCTTCCGCATACTCCATGAATCTTCTGACACGTTCAATTCCTCCCTTCTAAAATTTATTGATGCTCACTCCATTCCTCCTCTCCATGGACAAAAAACGCCCATGGCCGTCAGTACAGATTGATCTCTGCGCTGACGGCCACAGGCATTTCAGGCAACGGCACCATGCGGATCTAATACCCATCCCATTACGGTTCCCGTTATTATAAAAATAACACAGCAAAGTGGCTGGTTTTGGTCCGATAAACTGCAAAAAAATCAGGACCATGTTCTAGCGCATAGTCCTTTTCCTCCACGGTTCCCGTTATTATAAGAATAGCATTGCAAAGTGTTCAGTTTTTGACAGATAAACTGCCAAAAAAATCAGGACCATGCTCTGGCGCATGGTCCTTCCCCGCCACGGTTCCCGTTATTATAAGAATACCACAGCAAAGTGTTTAGTTTTGGCCAGATAAACGGCAAGAAAAATAGTCATTACCCACCTATACAGCCGAAGTGCTTCAGTGCCTCAACAATTGCTTCTTCTTTCTCCGGAAGGCATCCCGGCGTTCTGCTCTTCTCTTTCTTAGGGAGGTTGTAATTCGCGCGCTCGATCAGACCATATTTTCTCTTCACCTGAGCCACATTCAGATTCGATACATTCAGCCCTGTCTGCTGTTTTACGTAATCCTGAATCTCCCGATAGGTTGGCTTACTCTCTGCCGCCGTCAGATCGAGCTCATTCATGTCAACAAGCACGTCGACATGTTCTACCTGATTAAGTTTGGACAATAACGCTACCGTCTCGACGTGCACCCCCTGCCGCCGTATATAAAATCCCGTTCACTATACTATCTGATTAACCGCTATAAATGCTGATTTTCTGGCATTGTTAAACATCCCGTCATGATTACATCAACGCGCATTTTTCTCCGGCGGTGGCAAAATGGTGGCAATGCCACCAACCATAATGTTACCAGATCATGCCAGATATCCCAAGCTCCTTCAGCCGCTTCAGCATCGTGTCGGCGTTTGCTTTGCTGGCGAAGGCCCCCGCCTGGACCAGCCAATACCCGCCTTTCTGATAGGCATAGCTGTCGATCCCATTTGACTTCAGTTTCAGTACCAGCTGGTCTGCATATTTCCTATCCGTGAACGTCGCCGCCTGGACATGGTACACCTTCTGCTGCGAAAACGCAGCGTTTGGGTTCCCCTGCTGCGTTTCCGCAGCATACCTTGGCCTTGCGTATCCACGGATGTAGCCCCACCCGACAGGGATCACCCGTCGGCCGACAGAATCCTTATAATTTCCCTCGATCGCCGTGATCTGTCCGCCTGACACTTTCTCCACAATCCCTATGTGATCTGCATACCCATCATTCGGCTGTGTTGAATCGTTCCAGTTGTAGCAGATGATATCGCCCGGCTTCGGAGTGATCGTCCCGTCCTCTATCCAGATCCCAGCAGCTTTAAAGATCTTGATATGCTCTTCAACCCCGCACTCCGTCCCTCCTATCAGTGTGACGGCACCCGCCTTGATGAACACCGCCGACACAAATGTGTCACACCAGCTGTCATTCGGCTGTACAGCGTAACCTCTCGCCAGCGGCTTGTGGCTGTTGTACACAGCGATGATCTGCTTATGCTTCCCACTGGCTTCCGAATATCCGATCCACGCCCTGGCAATATCCAGGATCCGTGATACAGTGGTTTTCACTTTTTCTCCTCCATTTTCATTTTTGAATCTGTTGTAGATGGCTGCCGCATACTGATATCTGGTCTCTGACAGTTTGTCAGGGTCTGCCGGCTGTTCGAAGTTGTAAAGAACCATGTTCGATGACTGCCTGACATTTGCCGAAAGTTTCAGCGTCTGCAGAACGATCCTGTATTTGTTTACCAGTTCGTCCATGATGTAGTCCAGTTGCGCCTGCAGATCAGCGATCGACACGCCGCGGGTCTTGCACACCGAATACAGCCCCTGTTTCCGCCCCGGTGACGTCCACTGCGCCAGTCCATACCCGTAGACTCTTCCAGGGAGCGGGTTTAAAAACTGGCTGGCCGTGATCCTGCCATCATCTACTGCTGCCGTATAGGTTGTATCCGTGTATATCTTCCCGGCCTCTTTTAACCTCCTGATACACAAAAATTCCACCCTGTTCGGATGGAATCCTGCCGATTCTGCATATAGGTTTCCCATCAGTCCTGCTGCTCCAGCCTCTGTCAGGCCTTTCCTGATGAAATACCTCCATGCAGCTTCCATATCAGTATTAAAGCTTATAGCCATTACACACCTCTCCCAAATTAATATGTTTAATCGTCATCAACATTTTCTTTCTGCTTTTCCGTACTTTCTCCAAATGCGGTACCTTCCCCCGCTACCATCAGGTTCATTCCACCACCATTCATTGCCTGCACCGCCGCCTCAATTAATTTGTCGATCTGATACTCATCTATTGGCAGATTACTTTCTCGCAATATTGTTTTTACATATTGTTTCGCAAGGTCTTTTTTCCCCTCGCCGTGCAATTCTGAATCTGCCGTCTGCTCGACCGCCCTTACGGCAGCGTCGATGATGTCTGCCGTCCACGCCCACCTTGTCTTCCGGATCTGCGTGGTCGCCTCAATTCGTTTCTGTTTCAAATACGGGATTAATTCCCGCACGATAACGCCGATCAGCGCCACAACCACTGCTGTCAGTATGTTGTAAATCAATTCTGTCATTTCAATCCTCCATATTGTGTAATTGGTATAAAAATGCAGCGATGATAAACACCGCTGCTGTTACTCGCAAAATCATCTTTATTTGACTCCTTTTGTCGTCAGATACGTTTGCATCAGGTCGCGCTTCGCTTTGAGTTCTGAAGAATCTCCGCCATTTATCAGAGCATCCATGATTGCCAGGATGCACTGCTGGGTGATGACTGTCCCATCGTCGATCGACGCGAAATGCTTGTCGCCGATGGCCAAGCGCTCCGAAATCTTGTCCACCCTGACTTCCAGCGCCCGGATTCTGTCATTCTGTGACTTTTCCGGTGCCTTCGCCACCTTCACTGCAGTCTTGGCCAGTGTCCAAACTGATCCGATCAGTACAATCAGCTGTAGCACATCCATTATTCTGTCAAACAAATGTCCCATGGATTTACCTCCGATCAAGCTGTTATCTCTGTCCAGCCCTGCGGATAATCGGCAGGCGACCAGGCATTGTTATCAATAGTAGATTCATATGTTTTGCCCTTATAGGTCACACGATCTCCCTTTTTATATGTATTTGACGCATTGGGCTGCTGCCATTCTCCGACCGGTGTTCCAGACTGTCCTGGCAAAATTTCAGAGAACAGGCTATGTGCCTGGTCTGGTGTCCACGTCGCCTGCGATGTGTGATCGCTGGCGACTTTCCACAGCTTTCCCCCATACTGGACCCTCTCACCCGTCTTATACACATGGCCATCTGCTTCCCATGGAGCAAAATAGTCTGCATATGATGCCGCATCCGTGTCGCTCAAACTATCACGCCCCTTTCTTGCAAGATTGATGATCGACTGGAGATCTTCCGGCACATCTTCCTCGGATCCTGCCACTCCCTTCGTGATATCACTGATCGCCTGCTGCTTTTCTGTATCATGCAGCGTAACTGTCAGCAGCACCCCGTCTGCCGTCGTCACGGCAGATATAGCCCCAACCTCTTTCCCGGTCAGTGGCTTGTCTCCAAGCGATTTCAGTCCACTTTCACGGATTTGCTCTACAATTGCATCGCACTCCGAAAAGCGCTGCACAGCGAATACCAGCTCTCTTTCACTCGATGTAATTGCAGCTTCGATCGTAGTATTATCATCAAATTTCAATGTGGCCATGGTGGCCTCCTTTCATGAAAAAAGCCGCTTTCGCGGCATCTTTTAAGTAAACGGCAGTTTTTCAGCCCTTCAGCAACAATATTTATTTAAGACTTACGTT